>Ga0075017_100000239_pt1 | contig 28086 bp, 27 predicted proteins | sample AleBraG_ABR_2012_FD_71475 | JGI IMG/M metagenome (GOLD analysis project Ga0075017, IMG submission 71475) | Freshwater sediment microbial communities in response to fracking from Pennsylvania, USA - Alex Branch Run_MetaG_ABR_2012 | ecosystem: Environmental > Aquatic > Freshwater > Creek >... | reverse complement strand
CTTCGGATGCTCCGCCGCGCCGCCTTCACATCCGGGTGCACGGTGGGATCAGAGACCTCGGCAATCCGGTGCAGGGTGGATAAGGACGCCACCCAGCGGATCACGGTGGTGGCGCGCCGGATGTTCGGGCCTGTGGCGTCGACATCCATTGTCACGGCGCCCGTGACGTCGGACTCGAACGGCGGGGAATGGGCGAGGAGAAAGTCCACCAGATCCTGGGGCCCGATCGGAAACGCGGCCCGCGCATTGGCCGAACACCAGGCGCGCCAGACCCGCCAGTCGGCGGCGAGCGCCCGCTGGGTGTTGGGCGCGTAACTTGTCAGGCGCCGGCGTAAGCGTTCGAAGAGATCGGGCTGGTCGTCCCAGAGCAGGGCGGCCAGGGGCAACCGGGAGGCGTTGTCCAGGGCGACGGGCAGGGCGTTTTCGGGGGGCATGGGAGGCGTTATACCGAGGTCCCACGCGGACTACAACCGATAATCGCATTTATCAGACGATGGAGGAGGGCGAGTAAGAGCTTACAATTCAATTGGTTAAGCGCCTCGAGAAAGGCGATTGGTGCCGCCAATGGCCCACCGTGAAAGATGTCCCTGAAGATCATTGACAGGCGATCTTCGGCGCATATACTTGGACATATGTGTTAGGAGAAGTCCGTGCCCCAGGTAACGCTCTATCTAGATGACGAGACGGACGTAAAGGCCCGAGCGGCCGCGTTGGCGGCCGGTATTTCCTACAGCCGTTGGGTGTCCGATCTTATCCGTGCCAAGACCCTGGATGAATGGCCCTCAAGCGTTCGGGCATTGGCCGGAGCTATACCGGAATTTCCCGAACTCGCCGAACTGCGCAGTAATCAGAGCGAGGACATTCGTCGCGAGAATCTGGATTGATCTACGCGCTGGACACGAACTCCGTCGCGTACTTTTTCCGCGGTGAAGGGCATGTCGGCGAGCACTTACTCGCCCAGCGCCCTCGCGACATTGTGGTGCCGGCGTTGGTCGCCTACGAGCTGCGATACGGTGTGGCACGCCTGGAAAACGCGGCGCGCCGCGCCACTCAACTTGAATCCTTCCTCTCTGCTACGACGATTCTGCCGTTCGATGACGCCTGCGCGCGCATCGCTGGCCAAGTGCGCGCCAGACTCGATCAGGCGGGCGAACCCATTGGCCCCATCGACATTTTGATCGCCGCTACCGCGCTTGCGGCCAACGCTATTTTGGTGACCCGAAACGTCAGAGAGTTTGAGCGCGTGAACGGACTCGTGATTGAGAACTGGTACGAGGCCTAAGGCCAATAGTTCGCGCCGAGGTCCCGGTTGTACGCTCAGGCAGCTGATAGAGCCACCGCGGCGCACGGGCGCTGCACCGAATACTCACCGCAGCGCGCCTATATCCAAATCTGACAACGGCACTTTTGACATCCAATGCATGCCCAGGCCGATTCGGGTATCGGGCGAATTCAATAGCCCCATCGACGTACTGATCGGCGCCACGGCCCGTGTGGCCAACGCGGTTCTGGTGACCCCGAAACGCCAGAGATTTCAAGCGCGTCAGGGGACTCGTGATTGAGAATGGGTACGAGACCTAGCGCCAATAGTTCGCGGTACGAACATTTGTCTTAATCTATATTATACGAAGTTGACACTCTAATACATTGATTAGTAAGGTTCTTATAATATTATTTATGTTAAAGATGCGTGGATGATTATTAACGTGTTCCTACTTCGCGATATGCATTCCATCAAGGCTCAATACTCTGGGCAACTCGTCATGGACTGCTGTCCGTGAGAATCTAAAACTCGCAATTTTCCTTTTCCTTGCCTTGGGGCCTGTAGGCGCTAAGGCAACTCGCGGGCGTCGCCAACGCGGTCGGACCGCAGTTCCGTACCGCCTTCTTCGCGCTCGCGGCGGCCTTGTCACTGCTGTCGATGTACGGCGCCGCTGAAGGCGCCGGCCGTCTCACTGGCGATAAAGGGCGATGACCGGAATGGGCCGCTTGGTCTTTCGCTGGTATTCAGCAAAGGCCGGCTTGGCCGACGCGATGGTCGCGTAGAGCTGCGAGCGTTCGGGTTCGCCCACCACTTCAGCCCGCGCCTTGAAGTGTTCCGTCCCCATCTCAACTTCGACGATCGGGTGGGCGATCAGATTGTGGAACCAGGGCGGGTTGGCTGCCGCCCCGGCAAAGGACGCTACGATCAGGTACCGGTCCTGATCCACAAAATACATCACCGGGTTGGTGCGCAGGGCCCCGCTGCGGGCGCCGGTGGTCTTCAGCAGCAGCAGCGTGGACCCTGCAAACGGCCCACCCACCTTGCCGCCGTGGCTGCGAAATTCATCGATAATCGACTGATTGAACTCACTGACTGCCATGGGGACACCTCGGTTTCTGGGGATGGTTCCGCTTCACTGATCATGCCCCATCACTGTGTCCCGGAGTAGACTCCTGCGTGATGAGATTGCGCAGCAGCCGCCGCACCCGGGCCGCCGCGGCGTCGGTGGGAAAGACCAGGGGCTTCATGGCCAGGAGATCCGTCTCCTCGCCCATGTTCTCCTGAACCCTCGCAATCATCGGGCCGTCCTCGTGGGTGAACACGTTGCCGATCGTCTGTCGCAGCGTTTCGCCAAACCCGGCATCCTCGAGTCGGAAGTTGCGGGCTGCGGACCAGAAATAGTGGCAACGCAGATCCGTCTCAGGCGTGATGAGTTCCGCGCCCCAGATGCGAACTTCCTTGCGCGCCGCAGGATCACGCGACACGAAGTGAATCTTGAGAAGCATATTGGCTGGCGCCTGCCAGCGTATGCCGCTGTACGAATCCACCCGCTCGGGTGCGTCTGGCCAGACAAAGCGCACAAAGCCAAACGGGCGGGTATTGAGCTGGTTGAATACCGTGGTGATGACATCGCCTTCCTGGAGGAGGTCGTGTTCGGTGCGCACTTGCGGATCCTCTTCGAGGGTGAGGATCGGGTGCAAGTACTGCGTGTGTGACAGGTCGAGCAGGTTGTCCGTGACCAGTTGATAACTGCCGCTGATCGGTATCAGACCACTGACCGTCACGAAATCCGGGTCCGTATGGGCGCTGAAATCCGGGATCAGACGCCGCTCCGCCCGCTCCGGATCACCCATCCAGATCCAGGCCGCGCCGTGGCGCTCGGCGAACGGGTAGCCCTTGATGCGCAGGTTTGCCGGTAGGGTTCCATGCGGGTTGTGCACACACGCGCCGCCCTCCGCATAGCGCATGCCGTGATAGGGGCAGGCCAGCACATCGCCATGCAACAGCCCCTGGTGCAGGGGCGCATAGCGGTGGGCGCACACGTTCTGGAGCGCGACGATGCCGCCGTCTTCTTTGCGGTACATCACCACCTTTTCATTGAGCAGCGTGCGCGCAAGCGGCTGGCGGGAAATCTCGTGGCCCCAGGCCGCGCAGTACCAGGCATTCTTGAGGAATTTCATCGTCGTGCCCCCTCCCCTGACATGGTTGCCACTGTCACTATCATGCGCCGATGGCGGCCTCACCAGGCGGTCGCACCACCGTCAATGGCGATATCGGCACCCGTAATGAAGGAAGCCTCGTCCGAGGCAAGAAACAGCGCTGCCATCGCCACTTCATCCGGCTGCCCCGGGCGCCCCAGCATGATCTTGTCCACCATGGCCGTGCGCCAAGGGGCATTGTCGATCAGCGGTCGGGTCTTGTTGGTGTCGATCAGCCCGGGCGACACCGTGTTGACGCGAATCTGGTAGGGCCCGCCCTCAACGGCCAGTTGCTTCGTCATCCCGATGACCCCCGCCTTCGCGGTACCGTGGGCCACCTGCGGGAGAACGCGGACACCGATCTTGGCGGACATCGATGCGCAGTTGATAATCGAGCCGCCACGAGCCTTCAGATGCGGCCAGGCGGCCTGACACATGAAAAACACCAGATCCAGCTCTTCGACGAAGGTCGCCCGCCAGTCCTCCACGGACAGCTGGTCCACCCACGCAAAGCGCCCGCCGGCCGCATTATTGTAGAGGACGTCGATCTGGCCATACTGGGCCATGGCGAAAGCGGCGAGGCTAGTGCACTGGGCGGGATCCGACAGATTGCACGGTTCGTGGGACACCATGCGTCCGCCCGCCTCGGTCACCTGGCGGCGCGTTTCCGCTTCCATCCCGCCATTCATATCGCAGCCCACGATCCGTGCGCCCTCGGCGGCAAAGCGCAGAGCGGCGGCACGCCCCATGCTGCCGCCGCTTCCGGTAATGATGCAGACCTTGTTGGCCAATCGTTGTGTCATCGGCTCAGGCCTCCACGCCGCACCACTCACGCCATCGCCCGGACAATCACCAGGTCAGATGCAGCTGCACGCCGAACGTCCGCGGCGGACTGAGGTTCGCCGAGACCAGCGGCGGCGAGAAGGCCTCCAGCTGACCGCCGGTGTACTGCTTGCCGTTATTGACGTTGTGCACATACGCGTCCACGGAATAGTTCCGTTGGGGGGAATGATAGGTGACGCTGGCGTTCACAATGGCAAACGCAGGTGCGCGCTCCGAGGGCGTGAAATCCACGCCCAGCCAGGTCTGCGAGGAGAATCTTCCGCCCGCGTTGAAGTCTAGGGCCGCGCCCGACGGCAGGCCGAAGGAGTGGGTGTAGTCGGCTTCGCCGGTCCACCTCGGGGCATGGGGCAGTTCGAAGCCGCTGCAATCGATCGTGGTAAGCGGCACGAACGGCCCCGGCCCGGTGCCGCCGTTTTGGCACCCCGTGGCCACGGGGCTGTAGGTAAAGAAGGGCACCTGGTAGGAGAAGCTCGTGTACTCGGTGTGATCGTACTCAAAGGCCAGATGCAGCGTATCGACGCTGGTGGGCTTTGCGGTCACGTCGACGTTGATGCCGTAGAGTTCTGACTTGCCGGCATTCTGGGTCAGGAAGTTGAAATTTCCCAGCGTGTCGAAGGTCAGGTGCGAGTTCTGCTGGTCCTTGTACGTCCAGTGGAAGGCCTCGACATTGGCCTGCAGCCGGTCGTCCAGAAAGCGATTGCGCGACCCGAGCTCGAAGGCCAGGATCTTCTCGGGCTGGTAGACGTTCTCGGGTGAGACCGTCTGTGTGATTCCGCCGGCCTTGAATCCGGTACTGGCCGTGAAGAACAGCATATTCTCAGGCGTCAGGTCGTACTCGGTTCCGGCCTTCCAGGTGAAGGACTTGAAGGTCGCGCCTCCCGTGAAGGATTCCAGGTCGATGAAATTCGTACCCTGGGTGGGATAGACGAAGAAATCGCCGGTCAATTCGCGCTTTTCCGTGGTGTATCGAGCACCGGCGATGAGTCGAAAGGCGTCTGTCACGCTGAACGTCGTCTCGCCAAAGGCCGCGTAACTGGTGCCGCTCGGATTGTAGGTGGGATTGGTCTTCAGCAGTCCCGATCCCACGAACACCTTGATCTGGCCGGGATCCGCCTCGTGAAAGTAATAGAGTCCCGCCACCCACTTGAGCGCATGGCTGCTGTTGCCCAGTCGCGCCTCCAGCGTTTCCTGCTGGGAGCTGCCCAGGAGGTGCTGGCTCTGCGCATTGTAGGACAGGGTGTCGGTGTCGGTATGCCGGTAGCCGGCAATCAACGTCAGGTCGGCGAAGTTCACGTTCTGGTCCCATTCGGCGCCGGCATCCCAGAAGTTGTTGTGCACGTAGGCGTCCGTGCCACCGGCAACGATCAGGGGATTAAAGGTCGCCACGTAAGCATTGGCGAGCGGGCTGGTGCTGCCTTCCCACGGGTCGCTGCCCGGACGCTGCGGGAGGTACACGTAGCCGCCTCCCTTGCCACGCACCTGCGCGCCGTCGACCGACAGCAGCAGGCGGGTACCCTCTGCCGGTTGGAACAGGAGTTTCGCGCGTGCCGCCAGCTGGTCATCGTCGCTGGTACCATCACTGAGATAACCATCGCGTTTGATGCGGTTGATCGCCACCCGCATTGCCACGGTGCTGCTCAACGGCACGTTCAATGCGCCGTCGACGTGAAACAGCGCGTAATCGCCCGTCTCGACGTTCAAACTGCCTTTGACTCCATCGAGCGTCGGCACCTCAGTAATCAGGTTGATCGCGCCACCCGAAGCGTTGCGACCGTAGAGGGTGCCCTGCGGGCCCTTGAGCACCTCGACACGGGTCATGTCGTAGAAATTCACGCCTACGGCTTCAGGACGCCCCACGTAGACGCCGTCGACGTTGAAGGCGACACCGGGATTCGCCAGCGAGTTGGCGGAGAAATCGCCGACGCCGCGGATATAGATCTGGCTCGTGGAGCCGCTGAATCCGACCTGCAGACCCTGCACGAGCTTACTGAGGTCGCCGGCCTGGGCCACGCCCGTCGATTGCAGCGTCTCGGTGCCAAAGGCCTCGATGGCCAACGAGGATTTCTGCAAGGTCTCCTCGCGGCGCTGCGCGGTGACGACCACTTCCTCGAGACCGGCGCCGGCATTGGACGGAGCCGCCTGGGCGGTCGTCGCCGATTGCGACCAGGCGGGAGTGCAAACGGCCGCCGCCAGCAGGCTGAAGCCGGCCGCGACGAGCCTCTGCCCGCCGAATGACCTCGTGGTCCAGCCAAGGCCTTTCGATACTTCGGTCATAGCGATTTCCCCCAATTATGAATGCAGCCGACCTGGCACCCGGCGCTCCCGGTCCTGTTTCCAAGCACGCCCCAGTGATTCATGACTTCGACCCTACACCGAGTAGTGTAGGCAAAGCCTAACCAAAAGACCGACGATTGTAAAGATCCCTGACGAATTACTGGCGATCCCCTGCCAGCCGGCGGCGTCGCAGTGTCTCAATGACCTGCAGTCTGCGTGCTGCGCGGGCCGTACCGATAGGGGCCCAGCCCCAGGAACAGCACGCCGGCGCAGAGGCACAGCATCGATATGATCTGCAGTCCGGGCCTGTAGGCGTGAAGGTGCGCCTGGCTCAGCGCCAGAATCTGTGCGCCCGCCGCGCCACCGCTCGCGAAGATCGCAAACACCAGGCCATAGAGCTTGCCAAACGCGCCGGGCGCGAAGTAGCGCCGGATCACGAAGCCGAGAATGTTCATCTCGGACCCAATCAGCAGTCCCACGCCCGTGACACAGGGGATCGTCAGCACGGCGGCCGCGGACGTAGCGTAGGCCCCCACAACGAGCGCGATCAGAATCAGCATGCCGGCCAGCACGCGACCTGCGCTGACGCGATCCAGGAGCCAGCCGGCAACCAGCCGGCCGGCCATCGAAGACACGCCGAGAAAGGCCTGCAGGTAGGTCGCGTTGCGCTTCGTCACACCGGAGGCCGTCAGAATATTGAACTGATGGAGCACAAATCCGCCGCTCAACACCCCGATGACAAAAAATCCGGCCGCAAGGATCAGGAAATGCGAAGTGCGCAGAGCGGTCACGACGGAGGTGTCGGGGAGGCTCCGGCGATGCGTGCCGCCGGCAGCCGGCACGCCGACCGGACGTTCCCAGATGCACAATGCGGCCATTGGCCAGGCGACCAGGATGTTCATGAGGCCGAGCAGGGCAAAGGCGGCGCGCCAGCCCAGCGTGCCGAACACGGCGCCGAGCAGCAGCGGCACCAGGGCGCCGCCCAGGCCGTTGCCCAGGTTGAGACAGCCCAGTGCCAATCCCAGCCGTCGTTCAAACCATGACGCACCGACCTTCATGTAAGTCAGCGGCCAGAGCCCAAGGCCCGCGAAGGGTAAGGCGGCGCAGGCGAGAAAGTACAGGCCGATGGCGGGACCCAGCTGGCTCATGCACAGCAGGCCCATGCCGTATACGGGCATCGACACCAGGATCAGCGTGCGACAACCCAGTCGGTCCACGAGGTAACCTTGCAACGGCGCCACGATCACCAGCATCAACGAGACCAGGGTGGCGCCGAACGCCAGACCCTGCACGCCCCATCCGAACGAGGACTGCAGCTGCGGGATGAACAGCCCGAAGGACAGAATCAGGACCGGCGGCGGTCCGACCATCATCACCAGGACCGAGGTGATGACCACGCGCCATCCGGGCGCCACGCGACCGTCTGCGCGAATCAGGCGCTCCTCGTCGTCCACGGGCGGCGGACGGGTGGCGGCCGTGCCGGTTTGTCGGACTAGTGCGACACGCATCCGTGTAGTGTACCCTGACTTACCGGTCTGGAAGGACCCGGGCGCCGGAGCACGCCATGCCACTGAACTCACCGCTGGTGCTCGCGACCGGCGCCACCGGCAGACTGGCCGGTCTGGTCGTACCCCAGCTGGTTGCGCGCGGCGCCAGAATTCGCGCGCTGATTCGCGACGCGCGTGACGGCGCGGCGGTTCGCGCGCGCGGCGCCGCCGAAGTCAGCGTCGCGGATTTCGCCGATCCCGGAAGCATGGAGGCCGCACTCGCAGGAGTCGAGCGGCTGTTTCTCATCTCGCCCGCTTTCATGCCCGATGAAGCCGCTGTCACCTGCCGCGTGGTCGACATCGCCAAACGCATGGGTGTGCGCCGGATCGTCTATTCCTCAGCCATTCACTCTAGGCTCACGACACTGGTGAATCACCGGGCAAAGGCGCTCGTGGAGGAACACCTCATCGGGAGCGATCTCGAGTTCGTGGTGCTGCAGCCCACCCTGGTGTACCAGAATTACGCGCCCGCCTTGAGCGTCGCCGCCCGTACCGGAACCTTCTCAGAACCCTATGCCAACGCCAGCCGCATGAGCCGGGTCGATTATCGCGACGTCGCGGAAGTCGCTGCCATTGCATTGTGCGAGGACCGCCTGACTTTCGGCACCTTCGAGCTGTGCGCTGACGGTCATCTGAACCGCCATGAGGTCGCGGCGCTGATGGGTCAAGCACTCGGCAGAGCCGTGACCGCCTGCTGCATCTCGCCTGCCGACTGGCTGGCACGATCCGGTCTCAGCGCCGACTCCCCGCAGGCGCGAGGCCTGACGGCCATGTTCGCGTGGTATGACCGGCATGGTCTGCACGGCAATGCGACCGCGCTGCGCGCGTTGCTCGGACGCGAGCCCCGAACGCTGCTGAGTTACTTCCGTGAACTGTTTGGCGCCGCGCCGCCTTAAGTCCGGGGTGGCAGCTACGACAAAGTCACGCGTTGGTCGGAGAGGTCCACCGACAGGCTGATGTGGCCGGCCCCGAGCAGCCAGCGCTCGATCGCAAATGACACGGCACCGGTCATCACGAACGGATCCGTGGCCGCCAGGCGCTGCGCGTCCTGCCAGCTCTGCGCCCGCAGCAGTGTCAGTCCCTCGCCCTGCCGCCCCTGTTGATCGAACAGCGCTCCGGTCATCAGGATGTGTCCCGCCTTCTCCATGGCGACCAGCCACTGAAAGTGCTCCAGCAGGACCGCGGCCTTCCTCTCGGGCGCCGCGGGACGCCGATGCATTAGGTAGTAGTCCTGACGGATCATGCCCGCGCGGATGCGGGCGAGTTCCTGCGTGCGTTGTTCGGCGCTAAGCGTGCTGTTATCGACCATGGCCACCGCTCCATTTCACATTTTTGTCGTCACGAAGATCGTCGATAGGGCGTGCCGCGCTGGTTGTACTGAATCAGTTGCCGGGTGATCTGTTTCACGGCCCGCTCACCAATGGTCTCGGCCATCTGCTTTTCCATGTAAATGACCGCCTTGTGGAGCGCCTCGAGCAATTTCAGACCGCGCTTGCTGAACGCCACTACCTTGGCGCGCCCATCGTGCGGGTCGGGTCGCCGATCCACATAGCCGAGCTGTTCCGCACGATCGACCAGCTCCTGCATACCCTGCTTGGTCATGTTGGCGCGCGAGGCCAGTTCGGTCAGACGCGTACCATCCAGTTCCAGATTTCGATACAGGTTCAGATGCACCATGCGGATATCCGCAAACCCCTCCTCCGCCAGTACCTTGAGGATATCGCCTTCAATGACACGGGTCGCGCCGAAGATGGCGCGTCCGACGTTGTCCCGGCGCCAGGACTCGTAGGCATTGCTGAAGGCCACAGGGCCAGGCACTTTGGCGGCGGGCGGACGTTTGTCCATGACGGATACCTGGGCCTTTGACTGCAGCGTCATCTGGATTACCGGATGGGGGCACGCAATGATAGCCGCCCGCCATGCATCGCGTCATGCCAGGCGATACCCCATGCTCAGGCGCGCCGACCGACCGCCTCGAAGTCCATCCTCAGGTCGTCGAATATCCGGATCGCCGTTGCGCGCCCGCCGCCGGTGACGCCGCCGGGTGGATGCATGAAGGTGCCCGCCAGGTAGAGGCCTTCGGCCCCCGGCACCGCATACTGCGCCAGCTCAGGCGTCGGGCGATGGCCCCCGATCTGGTGGAAGTATTTGCCGATCCCGCCGGCATCGCCCTGCTGAAAGGTCGGCGAGTAGCGCGACATGTCGAGCGGCGTATGAAAGTCCGAAGCGACGATATTGGTGTCGTCAAAGTTCGTGCAGTAGGCGGCAAATCGATCGTGCACGTAGTCTCTGAAGACCTGCTTGCGCGTATCCCAGGCCGCGCTGCCGCCGTCACGCAACACAAAGGGGCCAAAGGCGAAGATGGACAGTGCCGCGCCCCCTGGCGGTGCGCGCGAACTGTCCCACTGGGCATTGTTGTGGGCCGCCATGATGGAGCTGCCCGGAAGGTCGCCATAGCGCACATCATCAAATATTCTCAGATACGCCTCCAGGGAGGCCGGCGCAAAGTTCACCAGCGCGACCTGCGCGGGCGCCAGTCCGGCGCGATACCTCGGCGACTCGCGAAGCGCATAGTGAGCCGCCATCACCGACAGTGTGGCGCATTGGGTGTTCGCCGCGTTCCGAACCATTTCGCCATCCAATCCGTCCACCATGTCGCCCAGGAACCAGGGGTGAATCTGGCCGATGACCGCCGCACCGGCGCGGATGATCTCGCCGCTCGCCAGTCGCACGGCCCGGGCGCGGCCGCGCTCCACGAGCACCTTTTCCACCGTCGCATCGGTGCGGAATTCTGCCCCATGCTGTTTCAGGCAACGCACCAGCGCGTTCACCAGAGCCACGCTGCCGCCCACGGGCACGCCGGGCGTGAAGGTGTGGACAAAGCCCGGCATGTTGAACAGAAACAGGCCGGTCCCCTTCTCATCCGGGCCGACGAGCATCTCGGCGGCGAACTTCAGCAGATGTACCTTCACCTTGTCATGGGTGAAGTATCGGTTGACGAGATCGAGCATGCTGCTCTGCATGACGTGCATGAGCGCACGGCCCTCGCTGCTCTGGTCAAGCAGCGACCAGAAGGCCCCCTGGGGCGGCGGCGGCACGAACATCCCCTGGACCATGAGCGGCTGCAGCGCAACGCTGCGCTCGGCGAAGGTCCGGTAGGCCGCGGCGTCCGCCGGCGACACACGTGCTATGGATTCACAGGTTCTGTCGATGCTCGCGTAGGTGATGATGCTGTCGTGATTGTCGAAGATGGTCGAGAAGATGGCTTCGGGGTAGACGTATTTCAGGCCGTGACGGGCAATCAGGCCCAACTCGTCGTCGCGGATCAGCGGGTTGGCCTGAATCACGATGTGGGTGGCCGAATGCCAGTCGTGCAGGTAGCCGGGCGCGATCAGCTCGCTGGTCATGACTCCGCCACCCAGGTGAGGGTTGCGTTCCAGGATCAAGACCTTCCTGCCCGCCTTGGCCAGATAGGCCGCGGCCACGAGTCCGTTGTGACCCGACCCGACTACCACGACATCGTAACTGTCCGACATGTCCGCTTCCCCCGCTGCTGTTGCTTTCGTCTGGTTACCTGACTATCATGACTCTAGACCAATTGAGCAACTCAAACAAGCGACGCGGCGTCACCCTCTCGAACCAGGCCTGAAGCGCACATGCAAGAGCACAGCCTCTCCCCGGAAATCTTCAGCGTTGCGGCGCGCGATGGCACGCAGCTGTCAGTGGCGGTGTATCGACCGTTGGGCAACGCACGGATCCCCGCGCTGTTTGCGGCCTCGCCGTACCGATTCGACAACAATGAGCTGCCCGCAAGCCCGCAGTTCCTGTGGCGGGAAACCGGGCCCATCGGCTTCTACGTTGCGCAGGGGTATGCCTACGTACATCTGGATCTGCGCGGCTGCGGACGCTCTGCCGGCACATTCGGGTTTCTGGACCGACGCGAACAGCAGGATCTGTACGACGTCGTTGAATGGATTGCACGCCAGCCGTGGTGCAGCGGCAATGTCGGCAGTATCGGTCAGTCCTACTACTGCATGGTGCAGTGGCTGCTGGGTGCGCTGAACCCGCCATCGCTCAAGTGCATTGGCGCCCACGACGGCCTGGCCGATGCCTACCGTGCCGGCTGCTACCACGGCGGCATCGCTTGCGATTTCTTTCCGGGCTATTGGTGGTATCAGAACCGGTTCATCAACCGCTTCCCGGAGCGGGGGCCGTCGCGGGAGCAGGAGACCGATCTGGGCAGGATGATCGCGGAACATCCGCTGCTGGACGACTTCTGGAAGGAGCGGTCCGCCTACCCCGAGCTGGAGAAGATTAAGGTTCCGCTGTTTTCCAGCGGGGTGTGGGGCAAGATGCAGCTGCATACCCGAGGGAACATCGACGGTTTCGTCAAGGCCTCCGGGCCGAAGAAGCTGCGCATGTCGGCGGCGCCCAATGCCTGGGCGGCGGCCGCGGAGTATGCGAGCGAGGAGTTCCACCGAGCGGTCATGCTGCCGTTCTATGACCACTATCTGAAAGGGCTGGAGACCAGCTGGGTCACCCGACCCGCGGTGGAATACTTCGTGCGCGGTGCCGCCGGGGCCCGCAGTGCATCCGCTTGGCCGCCGCCTACGGTGCAATACCGCGCACTGTATCTCGATGCCGCCCGGTCTGGGGGCGTGACCTCGCTCAATGACGGGAGCCTGCAAAGCGCGCTCCCCACGCAGAGCACCCGCACGCCTTTTGCGTATCCGAATCCGGGGTGGGTCTCGGGCGTGGTCGGCTTTGCGCCGGGTGGGCCGGCCGCGGGCTTCGATGCCGTGCGGCGGGTGCTGACCTTCACGACACCGCCCCTGGAGACCGCCGTTGAAATCGCCGGTCCAATCCGTGTGACGCTCTATGCGTCGTCCACGTCCGAGGACACCGATTTCTTCATCAAGCTTGCCGATCAACTTCCGCCGGACAACGCTGCCACCGCCGGCGAGATCAACGCGCGCTTCGAAGTGGTCAGCCGCGGATGGCTCCGCGCTTCGCACCGTGCCCTCGATGCGCAGCTCAGCACCGCGGAAGTCCCGATGCACACCCACGATCGCGAAGAGCCGCTGACGCCCGGGACGATCTACAGATTCGAGATCAGTCTGGAACCGCAGGCCTATCGCTTCGGCGCCGGACATCGCATCAGACTCGAGATCGCCAATGGCGATTCGCCCGTCACCGAGGCCCTGTGGCCGCATTTCTACCGCCCGGACCGCATCGGCACCGACACTTTTCACCACGGACCGGACTATCCTTCGTCCCTGATGCTGCCGGTGAACGAGACTTAAGGCGCCTTCCAGGGGGTATCGCGATGCAGCTGGTGACAATCGACGATGTGCGTGGCGGATCGCCTGGAGCGCGCCTGCGTTCAGGCGAAATTCTTCACCTCGCCCGGGCGGCCGAGGCGGGGACGCTGGAGGCGTGGCTGCCGGCGAGCTTGCTGGGCATCCTGGAGGGGGGACCGGCCGCGTTGGAGGTCGTGCGCAGTCTCGTGGAGCGCATTGAGGCGTCGCCGCCCGGTCAGCAGGAGGTGCTGCGTGATGAACGCACGCTGATCGCCGGGGACGTGCGCCTGCTGGCTCCGATCCCCAATCCGCGCTTGATCCTTGCGGCGGGCCTGGCCTACAAATCGCATCTGGCCGAGATGGCGGGGACTCCGGCACCGGCCCACCCGACGGCGTTCCTGAAGGCCCCGTCCTCGGTCTCCGCGCCCAATGCCGTGCTGCAACTCCCCCCGCAAGCCAGCAGCGCCGTCGACTATGAGGGCGAGCTGGCCTGCATCTTCGGACGTTGCTGCCACAATGTCACGCCTGACCAGGCACTGTCGTATGTGGCGGGCTACACGGCAGCAAACGATTTCTCGGCACGCGACTGGGCCAAACTCGTGTGGGCCGCGACCGCCCCCTGGGAGGCTCGGCTGACCTGGGAGGTCAACATCATGGGCAAGCAGTTGCCGGGATTCACGGCACTCGGGCCGGTATTGACGACCTCGGACGAAATACCCGATCCGGCGGCGCTGCACCTCACCACCCGGCTCAACGACCGGATCATGCAATCGGCAAGCATCAGCGACCTGATCTTCCCGATTGCAGAAACCATCGCGTACTTTTCGCGCTGGTACACCTTTCTGCCCGGCGACGTGCTGCTGACCGGGACCCCCTCGGGGGTCGGCATCGGCCGCCAGCCACCCGTGTTCATTGGCGACGGCGACGTCCTGCAGGTCAACATCGACCGCATAGGCACCCTGACGACGCGCTTCTGATCGCCCCCATTGGCCCATGAATCGCGTTACGCACAAGACCGTCCTGGTGACCGGCGCAGCCAGCGGCATGGGACGGGCCCACTGCCTGCTGCTGGCCCAGGAAGGGGCGCGCGTGGTCGCCACGGACCGTGACCCACTCGGTGGGCAGGAAACCGTCGCCCAGATCGGCCACCTCGGTGGCATTGGCCTCTTCATACAGCACGACGTCGCCAGCGAATCCGATTGGCAACGTGTGATCCACACAGCCTGCCAAGCCTACGGCACGGTCAATGTGCTGGTGAACAACGCGGGCATCGGCCTGTACAAGCCCACAGTGGAGACCAGCCTCGCTGACTGGGACCACATCCAGAATATCAATGCCCGGGGTACCTTCATCGGCTGCCGCGAAATTGTCCCGGTGATGCAAGCGGCCGGAGGCTCGATCATCAACGTCTCCTCGACCTATGGCCTGGTCGGCCGAGCCGGCTTTGCGGCCTACGCCGCATCCAAAGGGGCCGTCCGCATGCTGAGCAAGGCCCTGGCCGCGGAACTCGCGCCGTTCAACATTCGCGTCAATTCTCTGCACCCGGGGACCATCGATACCAACCTGACCCGACCGGTCCTCACGAGCCCCGAGGCGATCGCCGCCATCATCGGGCCCCAGCTCATCAGACGACCCGGACTGGCCTCCGAAGTGGCCAGCGCCGTGCTGTACCTTGCCAGTGACGAGTCCTCGTTCGTCACCGGCACGGAGATCGTCGTCGACGGCGGCTACGTTTCCGTCTAACCGGTCCCGAACGCCACTATTCCCAACCGTGCTTGAGGGGCGACATGTCGCCGAAGATCTTGACGCTCGTCAGCAGCCCATCGCGATGTTCGAACACCGTCATGAAAGGCAGGATGTACATCTTGCCGCTCGCCAGCTGATACTCGACATAGGTTTCAGCGTAGAAGCGATTGCCGGTCGTCACCACGTCCACGTAGTCGTGCTTGATGGCGGTGAACTTCTTCATCACTTCGCGATTGATCCGCACCACATTGTCCGTACCGACGATCTCGGTCTGGTTGCCCACCCGGAATTTGCAGTCCTTCGACAGCAGCGGCACCATGGCATCGGGTTTCATTGAATCGACGGCCTCAAAGAACGCCCGCACCATCGGCGGCACCACCACCGGATTTTCCGCCATGCCCTTGAGGAACTTCACGCCGCGTTCGACCATGTTCTGCGCCGCTTCGGTGGAGAGTTTCTCGGCTCCGCCCGCATGCGGCTTCCAATCCATGACGTACTCAAGCTCGCAGCGACCGGCATCGCCGGCGACGCGCGTCAGGACGTTGTGGAACAGGCCCGTGTAGTCTGAATTATTGAGCTGTTCGTAGACGAATTCCTTGCCGCCCGGGATCTCGCGCTCGTAGATCTTCTCGCGAATCGTCAGCGGCACGGGCAGCGGCTGAAACATCTCACGGATGATATAGCCTGCGCCGCGCTCCAGAGTTTCGCTGTGCAGGACCACGGGCACGTATTTGCGCGGTTTTTCCGCCTTGTCGAGCAGCAGCTCCAGGACCCGATCATAGGATGCATTGATGGCTGTCTTGTATTTCGCGTAAGGCATCGTCATTCTCCAATTCGTGGTTCGAACCAGTTGTCCTATTTGCCGTCGAAGAACTGCAGCAGCGCGGCGCTCAGTCCCTGCGGGTTTTCGTCGCTGACCCAATGGCCTGCGTCTTCGATGACCGCGGTCGCCACGTGCTCGGCAATCCCGGACATCGCCTTGCCCATCATCGCGCCGAGGTTATGGCGGCCACCTGCGCACAAGACGGGCATGCGCAAGCGGGTCTTGAGGTTTTCCTTATTGACCTCGAGGTCCTGCCATACGCTGGCATAGTATTCAATGCCGGCGCGCAGTGCGCCGGGCTTGGCGACCTGGGCGACGTACTCATCGACGTGCGCGGCACTGACGGCCGTCGGATCGCAGGATCCGTGCCAGAAGAACCAGGTCAGCAATTCTCGCTCGCGACCCCGGAAGGCGAACTCGGCGACGTCCGGTACCGTGAACAACGCCAGCTGCCAGTTGCTGCCCGTGTGCCACTCCGGAGTCGGCTGCATGGCCCGCTCATAGCCGCATCCGGGCAGGACATACTCCACCAGTGCGAGGTGGCTGACGCTGCCGGGGTGGGCACAGGCGTAGTTGTAGGCCACACCCGCACCGTGATCGTAGCCGACGAGCTTCACGGGACCCAGCTCCAGCGCGTCGACCAACGCCTTGATGTCGCCCGCGACCGTGCGCTTGTCAAAACCCGAACGCGGGATCGCCGAACCTCCGCAGCCGGGCAGATCGGGCGTCAGCACCCGATAGCGCTCCGCGAGCAGGGGCGCAACGCTGTGCCATTGCAGAGAGTGCTGCGGCCAGCCGTGCAGCAGCACGACGGTCTCGCCGCTGCCGCCGAGGCGGTAGTGGAGTTGCTTGCCGTTGACGGTCTTCTTGCCGTGCTGGAAGTCGGAAAAGTTTAAGGACATGGGCGTTGGCCTCGGTTAGTGAAATGTCGCGCCGCCGTCGACGGAAATGATCTGGCCGGTGATGAAGCTGGCGTCGTCGCTGACGAGAAATACCGCGGTGCCCACGATGTCGCCGGCATGTTCCTCGCGCTTCAGGGCCCGCGATGCCACCACCATCTTCAGGAATTCGGGGGAGTAGCTGGCATTGTCGACCATGCCCTGGGTCAGCGTGAAGCCAGGTGAAATGGCGTTGACCAGGATATTGTCGCCACCCAGCTCGGTCGCGAGGGAGCGCGTCAGTGACAGGATCGCTCCCTTGCTGGACACATAGTGAAGATTGAACGCGGAACCGCGATACACCGTACCGGACGTGAAGTTGAGGATGCGGCCGCGTTTCTGCCGACGCATCTGACCGACCACGGAACGCGAGCACAGGAACGCACCCATGACGTTGACATCCATGACCCGGCGCCAGTCCGCGACCTGGATGTTGTCGAAGGGCTGCAGGGGAAGAGTCGAAGAGATGGCGGCATTGTTGACCAGGATGTCAATCTGACCAAACCTCTGCAGGGTGGCGGCCACCATCCCGGCGACGCTGACTTCGTCCGCGACGTCGACAACCACCGGCAGGACGCGCTCATCGGCGGCGAGCGTCGCTGCCGCGGCGCGCGGATCCCTGATGTCGGCAAGCACCACTCTGGCGCCCTCGGCGAGATAGCGCTGAGCGATCGCAAATCCGAGTCCCGCGCCGGCGCCGGTGACAATCGCAACCTGGTTCTTCAGACGCACTCTGCTCTCTCCTGCCGCAGCGGGCTCACGCGGCTGTAATTCCGCCATCATGGGCAAGCACCTGCCCGGTCAGGTATCTCGACGCATCACTGGCCAGATATTGCACCAAGCCGCACAGCTCCTCGGGCGTGCCGCGGCGGCCCATGGGTACTGATCCCGCGATGTACGTCTCGAACCGCGCACTCTCCTCGGCGGTGGCCGTTGCACGCCGCTCACGGCCGAGATTCGTGCCGGCGTGCCAGCCCGGAGCGACGGCATTGGCGCGGATGCCGTCCGCGGCGTACTCGATGGCCAGTTGCCGCGTGAACCCGACGACGCCGGCCTTCGATGTGCCATAGGGTATGGCGGTGACCGGAAAGCCCGGATAGGCGCCCACCAGACCGAGATAGGAACTGAGATTGATGATGCTACCGCTTCTGTGGCGCAGCATCATCGGGAGTACCAGCCGGGTCACCAGGAACATGCTGCGCAGGTTGACGGCCATCGCCCGGTCCCAGTCCGTCACGGAAATCTCGTGCAGGCGACCGGGCAGGGTCGCGATGCCGGCGTTATTGATCAGGATGTCGACGGTCGGCCGGTGCTCCAGCACCCGAGCCACCATCGCCTCGACCTCGGCGGCACTGGCCACGTCGGCGACCACGGGGGTCAGCGTCATGCTCTGGCCGGCGCCGAGCTCGCAGGTTTCGGCCAGACCGTCTGCATCCCGGTCCACGCACACGACACGGGCGCCTACTTCGCACAGACACAGCGCAAACGCCCGCCCGAGTCCGCCGGCGGCTCCGGTGACGACAGCCGTTCTCCCTGCGAGGTCGAAGCGCGTCACGCCCGTGCCTGCTGCGAACGCAACGGCGGTGAGCAGCGTACGCCGCCCCAAGCCTGCAGTAACTGCGCCTCTACGCACCTCATCGCCATTACCCCCGTGCCTGGATCATGCCCGCCTACGGCCGCCAGCCATTGACCTGGAAGTTACTGTACACTAGGCGGTGTAGTTGATGCAATGATCGTTGCGACGATCGAGGCAGACAGCGACCGAACGGCGCGCCAAGACGGGCGCATCGGGGCCGGACTACGAGCGGCCGCCGACGGCGCCTCCAGCCTCACTCTTCGGCTGCGTGATGGCCAAAGACATAGGCGGGTAAGCTCAGCATGCTGGCGCAGGCGGCGAGCAGGCCGATTGCGAACACGACCAATGCCCTGCTGTAACCGCCGTGGGCGTACGAGACACCCATGACGAAGGGCCCGAGGCCGGAACCGATCAGGAACAGGGCCAGAAAGTAGCTATATATTTCGCCAAAGCTGCACAGCCCCAGGTAACGGGATTGCAGGTAAGCAATAAGGTCGACCTCGGCGCCCAGCCCCAGGCCCACCAGGATCGCCGCGCCCACCGAGTACCCGGTGGCCACCGTCGCCAGAATGATTGCAATGCCGAGGAGCGGCATCGCGAAGAAGAAGAGGGCGACGTAGGGTGCGAACAGGAGGTCGAGCGCGTAGCCGGCCACCAGCCGACCGGCAATCAAGGCCACGCCGCCGGCACTCACCGCCAGGGTGGCGGTAGTCGCCGGGACGCCTCGGTCGGTCAACATCGGCACGATGTGCGCCATGACCCCCGATGAGGCGACCGCAACCATAAAAAATGCCGCCATCAGCTTCCAGAACACGCTCGAGCGCAGGGCTTCGGTGCCCGTCAGGCCATGGGTGTGCATGACCCTCGCAATGGCGGCGCGCGCGCCTCGTGGCTCACGCAGCAGCAGGGCCACCGACGGTGTGGCGATTCCCAGGGTGGCGGCGCCGAGCACCACATAGGCCGTTCGCCAGCCCAAGGCGCTGATCAGGTGTTGGGCCGCCGCCGGGACCACGGCCGTGCCCACCCCGACCCCGGCCATGGCAAACCCGAGGGCCAGGCCGCGACGCGCGTCAAAGGCCGACGCGACGGCCTTCGCATAGATGAGCGGGGTCTGGCCGGCCCCGAAGATTCCGAGCAATGCATAACAGGCCATGAACGTCCCGATCGAGGTCGACGCGAGTCCGATCATCGCGAATGACAGGGCAAACAGCACAATTGTCGGGACACCAAAGCGCCTGACACCAAATCGATCCACCAGTCTCCCGGCCAGCGGCGTCAGCAGACCGGTGAGTGCCAACGCCAGGAACAGCGCCAGCGACACCTGTGCGCGGCTGGTGTGAAGGGCCTCGGCGACCGGCTTGACAAACACACCAAAGGAAAACTGCACCAGCGGCCCGGTACTGAATATCAGACCGACGGTGGATCCGAGTACGATCCACCAGCGGCCGGCGCCCGCGGCCGTACCGGCAGTCATCCCTCAGTCCAGGCCGAACACGCGAACCGCGTTTCGCCAGGCGATCTGCTCACGCACGCCCTCGGGCACATTGACGGTGTCCATGAACGAGACGGCCTCTTCCACGGACTCATACGGATAGTCCGCCGCAAACAAAATGCGCTCCGCGCCCAGTACCTCCAGGCACATTCTCAGCGCGGGCTCAAAGCACACGCCGCTGGTAGTGATCAGGAAATGCTCCAGAAAATACTCGCTCGGAAGCCGCGCCAGCTTGCCCACCGCGCCAATCCTCACCTGCAGCAGATAGCGGTTGTCGATGCGCTGGAGCCAAAACGGAATGGATTCCCCCATGTGACCAAGAACGATCCGCAGCGCCGGATAGCGGTCAAACAGCCCGCTCATGATCATTCGCATCGCATGGAGACCGGCCTCGGCGGCAAATCCCCAGCCGGCAAAGTACAACCCGTAGTCCAGGAATGGTCCGATCATCGCCGGCGACGGTTCACGCGGATGCAGATACAGCGGCAGCCGCAGGGCGTTGACGGCTTCGAACAGCGGCGCATACCGCGCATGATCGAGGTACTCGCCATGCGTGTGGGAATTAATGATCAGGCCCTTGATGCCCGCCAGGCCTGCCACCCGTTCGATCTCGGTGGCCGCCCCACTTGGGTCCTGCGGCGCTACGGCCGCCAGTCCCGCGAGGCGCGTGGGGTGCCGGGCAATAGCCGCCACCAGCACGTCATTGGCGTGGCGCGCCAGCGCCGTGGCGGTGACGGGGTCAAAGACCTGCACACCCGGCGCGGTGACCGACAGCAGCTGCATGTCAATCCCGGCGGCATCCATGGCAGCGATGCGCCCGGCACCGAGGTCCAGCAGCTGTTCGTGAACGCGCCTGGCTCCCGGTGACTGCCCCAGCATGGTCTGACCCATCATGCGGAAGCCCGGCTCCACCGTCTTTTTCGCCAGTTCCCGACCCCATTCCGCAGCGATCTCCGCTGTGACGTAGGCTTCCTCGACCGCAATCTTGCGCACCGGCACCCCTCCTCCCAGCGGACCGCGGCGCGACCTGCCCGCCGCCGTCCCTGATCAATTATCACTACTGCCCTATGTAGTTTACCTCAAAATGCCACGGCCGCGGGGCATCCGTCAACCCGCACCCCGCGGCGCGACGGGCGCGACGGGCGCGACGGGCGGTCGCGGCGCCGGACTCGGTCGTGAACTTTTAAATGGCCAGGTCGTCGACTAAGATGAAGCGCACCTGGGATCCACCGGAACTTCGCATACCCCATGAAACACAAGCCGCACAGATCCGTCTCGGTGGCCAAGCAGAAGAAACGTCGCACCCCACCGCGCAAGAATGCGATCGTGCTAGCCGCCGCCGAACAGGCCTTCATAGAATTCGGCTACGCAGGCGTCAGCGTCGATGAAATCGCCGAACGAGCGGGTGTGTCCAAACGGACGGTTTACAGCAATTTTGCCTCCAAGCAGGTGCTCTACGAGGAGGTCGTGAAGAAGCTGTGCGGCGAGGTGGTGCCGACTGAAATTGATCCCAAGACCCTGCATGAGGATCCGGAAAAAGTACTGCTGAAGGTGTCAGTCGCCTTTCTCGAGGCGCTGTACCTGCCGCGGCAGATTGCCTTCTTTCAAACCGCAGTGGCGGACTCCCGGCAGATGCCCGAGGCGGGGAAAATGGTTTTTGAGGGTCCGGTGACCCGCACGCAGAATGTCTTCGACCATTATTTTCGCACCCAGGCGCAGCGGGGCGTGCTGGAGTTCCCCAACATTGATATTGCCGCCTCCCAATTCGTGGCGATACTCAAGACCAATCTGCACGTCTGCCTCATGCTGAGTCACGCGGCCGACGTTTCTCACGCCGCGCTGCAGGACATTGCACGTTCCTCAATTCATATTTTTCTCTACGGTACCTTGAAACGGAAGGCCTCGCGGGGTAGAGCCGCCGACTCGTAAGCGCATCGGCACCGCGAACTAGCCGCCCGTCGGCGGTGCGCGCACGTAGGTCTTGCTGCGATGGCCCATGCCCGGCTGGTCGCCCTGATCAAAAGCCCACTTATACCCGCCCGGGGGATTCGAGAGAATCTCCCAACAGTTGTCGTCGACATCCCAGAAATAAAAGCTGTATGAGCCGTGCTGGGACATGGGTTTTGAGATCCGGTGCAGGTGCCATTTTTCCGCGTCCCGGGTGACCAACCGATGACACTCGTTCACGGCTTCATCGGTCTCGACGTCGATACCGTTGTGCCCGAACATGTTCATGACCGCCTTCCTGGGAGTCTGGATGCAGGCGTAGGAGTGCAGCCCTCCGAGACGGAACCAGATGGACAGGTCGCTGGTCTGCACAACTTCGAAGCCGAGAAACTCCTCGTAGAACCTGCGCGTGAAGGCCAGATCCTTGCATTCGAGAGTGCCGTGCGAGAGAAACTTCAGCTTGAGCGTGGATTCGGCCATTGTGTGCTCCTAAAGGACCCGCCTGTTCGGCGTAACTTTAGGGACACTACACTGGCGAGTGCACCCTAATATGTGTTTAAATACCATGAACCCCGGTTCCCGTGCAACACAAAGCGGCGACGCGATGCCCAAATACCCGGCTACCCGAACTGCTGCTGATGATCCCGGCGCACTCAGCATCCGGGCGATCGCGCGCGCCGCAGAGGTGTTGCGGGCGCTCGAGGGCGCACGCGACGGCCTGAGTCTGGGTCAGATCTCGCTGCGGGTCGGCCTCCCGCGTTCGACCGTGCAGCGGATCGTGGATTCATTGCGGCCGGCGCAGTTTGTCATGTGCGCAACACCCGGCTCAGGGGTCCGCCTCGGCGTGGCGCTGATCCAACTCGCCGCCGCCGCCAAAGTCGATTTTGACCGGACCACCCGGCCGATCGTCGCGGCGCTGTCACGGCTGCTGGGCGAAACCGTCGAGCTGTCCGCGCTGACGGGTCGCCGGGCGCTGCTCACCGACCAGGTGCAGGGTCCGCGGCGGCTGCGGGCAGTGTCGTCGATCGGCGCAACCCTGCCGCTCCACTGCACGGCGAACGGCAAGGCGCTGTTGACGGTTGTAACGTCGGATCAGTGCCGAGACTTGATCCGCGCTCCATTGGAGAGTCTGACGCCACAGTCGATCATTGATCCAGTCAGGCTGCAGGCCGAGATCGCGGCTGGCCAACGCACGGGCCTGGTTCTCGAGGAGGAGGAGTACACCGCGGGCCTGTCGGCGATCGGGACGGGTTTCATGGATGCGACAGGCCGCCCCATCGCATTGTCGATTCCAATGCCCACGCGGCGCTTCACCCTGTGCCGCGCCGCCCTGGCAAGTCCGTTGCTGGACGCGCGGGCCCGCTTGCTCAGTGCGCTAGGCGCACCGCCCGCCGTCTACCGGTAGGTCAATGCCGGTGATATTCCGCGCCCGGTCGCTCGCCAGGAACACGACCGCCTCGGCAACGTCCACCGGCGTGCCGGTGTGGCCCAACGGGAACACGGCACTGATCGTCTTCATGCCCTGTTCGACGCTCGGAAATACCCCACGCGCAACCTGCAGCGCGATCTGACGGTTCATCATGGCGGTGCCCGTCATGGCTGACGGCACCACCGTGTTGCAGCGGATGTTGTAGCCGAGGCGTCCGAACTCCACCGCAGCGGTGCGCGTCAGCAGCCGCAGTGCGCCCTTGGAGGCCGCGTAGCCGCACAGCCCCGGCTGCCCCGCCATCAGCCCCTGCGCCGAGGCAATGTTGACGATCGAGGCGCCGTTTTCGGACTCCCTGGCGGCCTTGCGGAGCTCCGGCAAAGCGGTCTTCATCCCCAGGAAGGGACCGGTGGCGTTCACTGCGAAGACCCGGTTCCAGTCCTCGAGTTTCGCGTCCTCAACGAAGAACACGGGTGTCATGCCCGCGCAGTTAACCAGGCTATCAAGTCGCCCGAAGTGGCGGATCGCCGCGCTGACGACCTGCTGCCAGTCTTTCTCGGAGGTGACGTCATGATGGACGCCGACGGCGCGCCCGCCCGCGGAGGTCAGGGGACCGCACAGACCTTCGAGCAAACTCTCGTTGAAGTCCGATGCCATGACCGCCGCGCCCTCGCCGACGCAGCGCTCGACAATGGCACGTCCGACGTCGCCCGCGGCGCCGGTGACGATCACGACTTTGCCGGTCAACATCTGATTTGTGGCCACTTTCCTGCCCCCGTTGGTGAATCCGATCTCATCATCCGTCGCCTGTCCAGTGCTCAGGACGGCATGTATTTTCCGCCGTCGACATTGAGATTCTGACCGGAGATGAAGCCGGCATCGGGCGACGCCAGGAAGAACACGGCTCCGACCAGATCGGCTGCGACTTCGTCTCGCTTGATGGCTCTGCTCCTCACCTGGCTTTCCAGCAATTCCTTGGGCATCAGTCGCAGCACGGGTTCCGTCACGGTGAGCCCCGGAGTCACGATGTTCACCGTGATGCCATAGCCGCCGAACTCGCGGGCCAGGCATTTTGACAGGCCGACGACACCCGCCTTGGCGGATACGTAGTGAGTCTGAGCCGGCACCCCTTCGTAGACGGAGCCCGACCCGATGTTGATGATCCGGCCCCAACCGCGATCCTTCATCAGCGGCAGCATGGCCTTGGTCATCAGAAATACACCGGTGAGGTTGATATCGATGATCTGGCGCCATTCGGCTGTCGACAAGTCATCGAATCGGGTCACCGGAAAGTAACCAGCGCAGTTGACGAGGATGTCGACGCGCCCGGCCCGGTCGCGCGCCACCGAGGCGATGCGCTGGCAGTCCGATTCGCTGGAGATATCGCCGGCGACCGTAATCAGGTTGGTACCTGCTTTGAGTGAGTTGCTCAGTTCGTGCAGTGAACTGTCATTACGGCCGGTCGCGATGACGGTATCGCCATTGGCGAGGAATCGTTCAACGAGTACGGATCCGATGCCGCCTGCTGCGCCGGTGATGACCACGACTCGTCCCTGCTTCATTAGGTCTTCCCCCAGGCCAGCGAGCTTGCAAATGCAGCGCCTCGAAGTTCAGGGTTAAAAATCTATCACGACGCGATCCTATTGTACACTACTACGTGTAGTATTGTTAGGTGGAACAGATCAATGCTGTCAATGGGCACCTTGATGCTGCCCGCACCGTGCTGCATTACGAGCAGTGCGAGGACCAGGTCAACGCCGGGCTGCGCTCGCAGATCACGGCGCTGGCGGCTCAGCGGCGTCGTTTTGGCTATCGACGGATCCATGTGTTGCTGAGGCGGGAAGGCCAAGCGGTGAACGTCAAGCGAGTCCATCGCTTATATTGCGAGGAGCGTCTTCAGGTCCGCCAACGCCGGCGTCGCCGCGGTGTGGCGGTCGAGCGGCGTCCCCTGGTGGTGCCGGATCGCCCCAACCAAGTCTGGTCGATGGACTTCGTCAGCGACACGCTCGAATACGGTCGGAGACTCAAGTGCCTGACGATCGTGGATGACTTTACGAAGGAGTCGGTCGACATCGTGATCGACCACGGCATATCGGGTCGGTACGTCACTCGTGTTCTGGACGGGGTAGCCCAGCTCCGTGGCCTGCCGCGCTCGATCCGCACGGACCACAGGGTCCGGAGTTCACGGGAAAAGCCCTTGATCAATGGGCCTATGAGCTTCGCATCGAGCTGCGGCTGATCGAGGCTGGAAAGTCGACCCAGAACGCTTACATCGAAAGCTTCAACGGCAAGTTCCGGGATGAGTGCCTAAACGAGCACTGGTTCAGGACACTCAGCGAAGCGCGCGAAATCGTGAGTCATTGGCGCCAGGACTAAAACCAAGGTCGCCCACACAGCGCCCTGGATTATCAGACGCCGGCGGAGTGCGCCGCTGCATGGCGCTCCCAGCATGCTGGGAGCGCCATGCAGCTCGAACAGGTAGATCGATCAATGTAATGACTCTGGACTTTACAAACCAGGATGTGGCACTAAAGCCGAGGGCAGGTCATCAACAGCTTAATGCACCCAGGATTTATCAAGCTAAGGAGGATAGTTCAACGGCGAGCACATCGGGAGCGCCGATATGCGCCGTTTGACTCACTGTGGATTATGCGCATGAATTATGTAAACGATTGTCTACGCAGGGCGCGTTAAAACGCGATGCTGTGATGTTCCTCGGCCACGCAACACCTGTCGCCTGTTAGGAATCCCCGTATGGCACGTTCGGCTCGGCAACCATGCGGACAGGAAGAAGATCCATGCGACTGCGGACAAATCGCTCCGTGTCCTTGTCCAGGAAGCAAACATAGCAGCCTTTCATGCCTCGACTAAGCAGCACGCGATAGGTGTTCTTGACGAGCCGCAAAAGATCCGCCTTCGATTGCTTTACCGTTCGGTCGTGCGATTCCTTCTTGTTACCAACCCATGCCAGCCCGTCTGGGTCATAGGCGAGATCCTTGCCCCAGATCACGCCGATGTAATCGACCTCGAAGCCTTGGGCCGTGTAGATGCAACCCACCTGATTGATTCCTCCCGGGTCGGTGGCCCACAAGTCAGCCGGCGGAATGCCCTTTGCGAGGCGACCCGCATCGGGTCTCGCGTTCCAGGGCTTATGCCAGTTACCCACCACGACGTCGTTAACGAGAGTGCCGTCCGGGTTTGGATTCGACCAGTCCCAGCAATAGCCTGCGGCAAGTCGCGCGGTCACGTTGCCGCCGGCCTTTGCTCGAATAGCCGCTTCCATGGATTCTGGCGTCGAAAAGATGCGAAAGTCGAAGGCTTCCGCGCCCGTCCACAGCTGGTTGGCCGTCCGCTCAATACCTAAGGTATTGCTGATCCAATTCACGAAGCCGGCGGAACCCGAGCAGCGAAACTGCACTTCGAGCTCAAACTCAGAGACTTCATACTTGAGGTCCGCGGCATGCTGCTTGATGTACTCGGTCGAACCGATCTCATTGGGGCGAACGCCCTGCCGATCGTCGATAAAGAAAACAGCAACCTTCGTGGCCCGCAGGAGTTCCCGAATCTGTGGTTCGGTCGACCGCTTGGCCTTGGGTGTAAATCGATCGTTGCTCGTCTCCCGGATCCGATGCGCTTCGTCGCAAATGAGGGCATCAATCTCGCCGGGTAACGCATTGCGGTAGTTATTAAAATACTTGAGGACGGGCCTCGCTCGGCTGCCGACCAGCCTCCAAAGCGTTTGAGTAAAGGCGCGCGACCCCGTAGCGTAGTGCGCGGTCCGGCCCTCAGCAAGAAAGCGAGCCAGGAGATTGATCGCCAGAACAGACTTCCCGGTGCCAGGGCCGCCACGAACGATCACGACATGCTGCCTTCCGTGTGCCGCCGCGGAGGCGACGACCGCGCGAATCTTCTCGAACACCACCAGTTGCTCGTCTAGCAGAATCCAGGGGCTTCGGCCGGCAATGGTCTCCGCCACATAGTCCATCAACTTCCGGCTCGGTCGATACGTGCTCTGCTCAATTCGAGCCAGCACCGACTCCCCGCGCCCTGTGGTCAGCCGGCTTTGGAGGTAATTTGCCAGTCCATCGACCGCATCGGATCCGAAAACCGGGTATTTGGCGATCGTCTCGGAGAACTTGGCTGCTAACAGGACGTCATTCGGCCGAATCTCGTAGTTGTGAAGATACGAGCAGGCACCGACCTGGATCGGGTCATTACCTTCATAGAACGCCGAGTGCGTATCGACCAAATACTGCTGGTATTGGCCCACTTGCACAGAGGGGTGCGGCACCTCCCGATGCTTCCCACCCACCCAGGTGGTGACAAGCCCGTCGGCCTCGGCGGCTTCGCATTCCGACCACTGCTTCAGCTCGACGATAACCGCTTCGTCGTGACTCGATGCGTCCCGGCCGCAAATCATGAAGTCGAGGCGACGGGAACTGCTGGGCAACTCGTACTCCACGACAACCCCGTGGTCATTGAGCTTGGCGTACTGGACGACCTGGGCCATCGCACGCAGCGAGTTGCCCCAGGAGGCGACCTCCGACTTTGCCGCCGGGTAGCCGTAATACTGAAAAAAGGCATCGGAGAGCTTGCGCGCAATCTGATTGCGCACGGTGTCTTCAATGAAGGCCCCGGACATTCCCGCGTAAAGTCGCAACGTCAGAGCTCCGTGTATTTCTTGCTGGATCCGCGGGCTTTCTCAACGGGAT
>Ga0075017_100000238_pt1 | contig 28104 bp, 26 predicted proteins | sample AleBraG_ABR_2012_FD_71475 | JGI IMG/M metagenome (GOLD analysis project Ga0075017, IMG submission 71475) | Freshwater sediment microbial communities in response to fracking from Pennsylvania, USA - Alex Branch Run_MetaG_ABR_2012 | ecosystem: Environmental > Aquatic > Freshwater > Creek >... | reverse complement strand
GACGAACCAACCGACGGCCTCGCCGAACTATCGATTGATGACTCGCCGGTCGCCGGCGTTCCGCAATCGCCGCGGCGAGCCGGGCACGCGCGAGTTCCCGTGCGGCCGCCGCCGGCGGCGCGACCCGCGGTCGGGCTTGCCGGAGTGCGCGAATAGCTGCGTCCTCCCCGATGAAGCCGATCTCCCTGTCCCGAATCATTCGGCTTCCCTCCGCGCTCTGAAGACGTTCTGCTGCACATCGCCAGAGGAGGCGGGCGCAACGGCGGACTTCGCGTCGACGTCTTCGGGCATGCAATTGCGGAGCCGGCCTCGCGCTCGGTGCAGCCGTGAGCGAACGGTCCCGACGGGAACATCGAGGCTCGCCGCAAGCTCCGCGTAGGAGAGCCCCTCCCATGCGTAAAGCAGGAGCGTTTCCAGTTCGGCCACCGGCATCGAACGAAGCTCATCGAGCAGGGTGCTGCAGATCTGGCTGGCCTCGACGCGGTCCAGCAAGCCCGCAATCATCTCGTCGTCTTCGCTTGCTCGGCCGAGGAGGCCGCCGACTCTGGCCTGAGCCGCCCGCTCCCGCGACAAGCTGCGCCAGTAATGCCGCAGGAGGTTGGCCGCTATCCCGAACAACCAGCCAACCGGGCTGCCGGCCTGCGGATCGAAACGATCGCGACAGGCGAGCGCCTGGACGAATGTCTCCGCCGCAAGGTCGTCCGCGACGTCCACCCCGGCACGTCGAGCCAGGTAGCCATGGATCGAGTCGAAGTGGGCTTCGAAGAGCTCACTGAAGACGCTGTTTTCGCCGAGTGAGACGTCCCTACCCGCGTCACGACGCATTCCGCCCCCCGTCGCTGGAAGCGGCACAGCCCAAGTACTCACGCAAGTACTTGCCCGAAGGCGTCCGACGAGTTCGCACAGACGCCGGACAAGCTGCAGCCCCGACCGGTGTGAGCAACCCGGCCGGGGCGTGCAGGCCCTCCGTTACGGCAGGCGGAGCACCTCGTTGGGGTAGATCGTGTACGGCGCCCTCAGGTGGTTGAGCGACGCGATCGTCTGCCAACGGACGTGGTTGCGCAGTCCGATGAGCCAGAGCGAATCGCCGGGGCGCACCTTGTACGTGTCGACGTCCTTGCTTGTCCTTCCCGGCTTGCCGACGACCGGTTTGTGGGTTACCGGCTTCGCGACGACCGGCTTTGCGACCGGAGCGGACGTCGGCAGTTTGAGGACTTCCCCGACGTAGATGGTGTACGGAGCCGTGATGTGGTTCAGGGCGGCGATCGCCGGCCACGACTTGTGCAGCCGTGTACCGATTGCCGAAAGCGTGTCGCCTCGATGGACCCTGTACGTCGTGGTGATGTGGCTCGGCGCAGTCGCGGCCTGTGCGACACCCGCGCCCAGCAAGCCGGCTACCGAAACCGCCGCGACCGCAACGCCCGCGCTGACTGCTCGCATGTCGTGTCTCCGATTCTCTTGTGTGGGAAGGGCTTCTGGCACTTCTTGCCCACACAAAGAGAGCTAGTTCGCACGCGGTGGACAGCGGCCTAGACAGTTCCGGTATCGCCGTCAGCAACGGCCGGGTACGAGGCGATGCTGTCGGCCAGGTCGTTCCAGAGTTCACACACGAGCCGCGCGGCCGATGCGCCGTCGCCGGCCTGGACCCGAGCAAGGATCTGCTCGCGGCGCGAGCCCAGGGCTGGCAGGTATTCCCAGTCGCGGTGCAGCCGCACCCACCGTGCAACATGCGGCGCGAGTCTCGCCACGGCCTCGGTGTAGACCGGGCGATCGGCCACTTGCGTGAAGACCTCGTAGAACGCCCATACGCTCCGTTGGACCTCGGAGCTCTGTCCGGCCGACACCGCCTGGAGAAATGCGGCATTCTCGGCCTCGAGCGCCCGCAGCTCAGCAGCGCCCAACTGCGGAGTCGCCAACTCGATCGCAAGCGCGAGAGCCTGTCCGCCGAGGCGGCACACGTCAGCAACGTGGTGTGGATCCACTGGGGCGACCCGGGTGAACCGACCCGGTGAAATCTCGATGAGCCCGATCTCGGTGAGCCGCTGTAGAGCTTCGCGGACGGGTGTGCGCGAGACCTGGAGTTCCTGCGCGAGCTCGGAGTCGTGCAGAAGTTGGCCGGGCGATAGCGATCCGGTGATCACCGCCTCCAGCAACGCGCCGTAGATGACATCGCTCAAGCGGCGCTGCACCAAAGGTTCGGTGAGTTCGACCGCGAGCGGTTTCCGTCGACCCGCATCGGCGAGCTCGGTGGCCGGAGCAGGGTCGAGCTGGGTGTTCGAGTCGAGGTCGGGGTCGGGATCGCTCGGAGCCACGCTCTCCTCTTTCAGCAGGTCTGGTTGACGAGCGCGAAAAACGACAACCGAGTCGGGGCACCCCCGCGCGTCATCGAAAAATCCGGGTCCGGCAGCTCGGCCTTTGCTGGATCAGTATGCCGCAGTGCTGATAAATCGGCAGGCGTCACTGCATGTGTGTCGGGCTCGCGCCGCCGCCGACAGCTGCGAGTGACCCGACGCCAATCACCGGCATGCTCGATCCGCGCCAACGGGCGGCAGAATTTCTAGACGCTAGATATTCCGCTCATACATAAATGGCGCCATAGCTGGAAACCGAAAACGATTTTCGCGGCCGATCTACTACATCCGTCCTACTGGATGGGCCCACGGCCGAGATGCCTGCGAGACGGATGCGCGCGGATCCCGCGCCGCACGCTTGGCCGCCCGCGCGAGCGGGCCCGCTAAGCCGCGTAGAACCGTCGGCGTGTTTCGAGGAATCTTCGGGGATATCCGGTGACCTTCGACACTTGGTCCAGCGAATAGCCGTCCCGAATCATTCGCATGGCGTCCGGAACCGAGAACGGGCGCTCGATCCTCGTGGTGACCACTGGGAAGGTCGGCGCCTTCTTCGCCCGGCGCTTGACCTGCGGGAGTTCATCTGCTGGCACGCGATCACACTAACTGCTCTTTGGCAGCCGCACGAAGTCGTCCAGTCGCGCGGTTCCGGCTGCCCGCACGCGATCACGTACGCCTGAAGCGAACTAGTTACGAGCCATGTCGACGAAGCGGGAGTAGTGGCCCTGGAATGCGACGACGATGTTGGCGGTGGGTCCGTTCCGGTGCTTTGCGACGATGAGGTCGGCCTCGCCGGCCCGCTCGGACTCTCTTTCGTACGCATCTTCGCGATGCAGCAGCACGACCATGTCGGCGTCCTGCTCGATGGCTCCCGACTCGCGAAGGTCGGAAAGCAGGGGACGCTTGTCGGTCCGTTGCTCTGGACCGCGGTTCAGCTGGCTGATCGCGACGACCGGAACGTCCAGCTCTTTCGCCAACAATTTGAGCGACCGAGAAAACTCGGCCACTTCTTGCTGACGTGACTCGATCCGCTTCCCGCTCGACATCAGCTGAAGGTAATCGACTACGACGAGCCGCAGGTCATGCCGTTGTTTGAGCCGCCTGCACTTGGCGCGGATCTCCATCATCGACATGTTCGGAGAGTCGTCGATGAACAGCGGCGCCTGTTCCACACTGCTCATCGTCCTGGCGATCTTCGTCCAGTCGTCTTCGCTCAACGTTCCGCTGCGCATCGCGTGCAGGGCGACCCGGGCTTCCGCCGACAGCAGGCGCATGGTGATCTCGTTGCGGCCCATTTCCAACGAGAAGATCACGCTCGTCAGCCGGTGCCGAATGGACGCCGCCCGGCAAAAGTCCAATCCCAGGGTCGATTTGCCCATCGCCGGACGTGCAGCCACAACGACGAGCTGGCCGCCGTGCAGACCGTTCGTGAGCCTGTCCATGTCCGCAAAACCGGTCGGGACGCCAACCATCGCCCCGCCGCGGGAGGAGATCGCGTCGATCTCGTCCAGAGTCGGCTGCATGAGATCGGACAGCGGCATGTAGTCGTCGCCGGTCCGGCGCTCCGTTACCGCATACAGCTCCGCCTGCGCACGGTCGACGATGTCGTCGGCGTCACCGCCGTCCTGGCCGTAGCCCATCTGAACGATCTTGGTTCCGGCTTCGACGAGCCGTCGAAGCACCGCGCGCTCGCGCACGATCAAGGCGTAGTAGCCGGCGTTGGCGGCAGTCGGGACGGACGACATGAGCGTGTGCAGATACGGAGCGCCGCCGATTCGCCCGATCTCGCCCCGACGGGTCAGCTCCGCCGACACTGTTACCGGGTCGGCGGGCTCTCCACGGCCGTAGAGGTCAAGGACGGCGTCGTAGACGGTCTGGTGTGCGGGCTTGTAGAAGTCACCCGGCCGCAGGACCTCGACGACATCGGCGATCGCGTCTTTGCTCAGCAGCATGCCACCGAGGACGCACTGCTCGGCCGCCAGATCCTGCGGCGGAAGTCGCTCGAACGAAGCCGAACCGGAGGGCACGACCTCGAACTCAGCGACACTCACCGCGCGTGACCCCCTCGTTGCTTGACCGCGTGTGAGTCTGACGGCACGCACCGACAACTTCCAGCAAGCACTGTGGACGGCGTGTGGATGTCTTGTGCGCAACGCCGAGCGGGGTTGTGCACACACCGTGGACGGCCTTGTGGATTGCCCGGCCGAACGGCCTCGATCACTGCTCTGACCTGCGAGAACGCTGTCAGCAGGGTGTGGAGAGGAGAAAGGCGCAAAGTAACCGGAAAGTGTCCGAGGGATGGACGCCGAGGGAGCCGACTTCGAACCTGGCTGACCTGCGACGAGCAGCGCCCGAACCCGGTGGTGGGTTCGGGCGCTGCTCGTCGTCGGCTGTGGACAGCTACGAGGCCGTGACGTCCAATGCCAGGGTCGCGTCTACTTCTGGGTGCAGCCGGACCGTAACGGTGTGAGACCCAACGGTCTTGATCTGGGCTGGGAGTTCGATCCGGCGCTTGTCGATGTCGGGGCCGCCTGACGCTTTGACTGCATCCACGACGTCCGCGACCGTCACCGATCCGAAGAGCCTGCCGCCGCCGCCGGCCTTGGCGAGCACCTTCACGTCGAGCCGCTCGAGCTGAGCCTTGATCTCCCGGGCGTGCCCGACGTCGCGGACCTCTCTGACCTCGCGTGCCCGCTTGATCGTGCCGATCTGTTTCTCGCCGCCGCGAGTCCAACCGATCGCGAGCCCTCGAGGAACGAGGAAGTTGCGCCCGTAACCGTCCTTGACGTCGACCACGTCTCCTGGGGCGCCGAGACCGGAAACTTCCTGGGTGAGGATGAGCTTCATCTGACTCCTCCCTTAGCGAGCAGTGCTCGTGTACGGAAGGAGCGCCATCTCTCGGGCGTTCTTCACAGCCTTCGCGATCTCGCGCTGCTGCTGGACCGAAACCCCGGTCACGCGGCGTGCACGAATCTTGCCGCGATCCGAGATGAACTTCCGCAGCAACGCGGTGTCTTTGTAGTCGATGTACGTGATCTTCGCTGCTTTGAGCGGGTTGGCCTTCTTCTTCGGCTTCCGCGGTGGTGTCTTCGCCATCTGCCTCGTCCTCAGCTTGTTCTCGTCAGTCGTTGGCGTGCGTAGATGTCCCGCGAGCGTGGGCGCGGGATTCGCTGTCGATCAGAAAGGTGGCTCGTCGGTGGACGGCGCCGCTCCGCCCCAGCCCGAGCCACCGGCACTCGCGCCGGCTGCTGGAGTCGACCAAGGATCGTCTGCGGCCGCGGCATCCGGCTGCCCGCCGAACCCACCGCCACCACGGGACACCTTGGTCACCTTGGCTGTGGCGTAACGCAACGCGGGACCTACGTCGTCGACCTCGACCTCGTAGACAGTCCGCTTCTCGCCTTCCTTCGTCTCGTACGAGCGCTGCTTGAGCCGCCCGTTGACGATGACCCGGGAGCCGCGCTGCAAGGACTCGGCGACGTTCTCGGCGTACTGGCGCCAGACGTTGCAGCGAAGGAAGGTGGTGTCGCCGTCCTTCCACTCGTTCGTCTGCTTGTCCATGATCCGGGTGCTCGACGCGACGGTGAAGGACGCGACCGCTGCACCGCTCGGCGTGAAACGGAGTTCGGGATCGTTCGTGAGATTCCCGACGATCGTGACAGGAATGTCGCCCTGGGCCATGTCGCGCTCCTACCGGTCCGGCCGCAGGACTTTGGTCCGGAGCACGGACTCATTGAGGTTGAGCTGCCGGTCGAGCTCCTTGACGGTGTCCGGCTCGGCGGTCAGATCGACCACGGCGTAAATGCCTTCGGTCTTCTTGCTGATCTCGTAGGCGAGCCGCCGGCGACCCCAGATGTCGATGTTGCCGACCGTGCCTCCGCCCTGGCGGATCACGTTGAGGAACTGATCCAGACTGGGCGCAACGGTGCGCTCCTCGAGCTCGGGATCGAGGATGACCATCAATTCGTACTGACGCATGCTGAGAACCCACCTCCTCTGGACTGAGCGGTCACGGTCTCTCCGTGACAGGAGGGTCGTGCGTCGTGGCCAGGAACGCGCACCGATCGGCACCGCCGCCCCTGAACCTCGCACAGCGTACCGGCCGACGGCCGGGCCGACGAATCGGGCGGGACCTCGCCGGAGCCGCCCGGATCTGCCGGCGGCGGGACGGGGCCGCCGGTCGTAGGCTCGATGCATGACCGCATTGCGCATCGGAGGCCACGTCGAGCAGACCGATCCCATTGCCGAGGCCGCCGCCCGGGAGGCCAATCTTTCGCAGTTCTTCCTCGGCGACCCGCAAGGATGGAAGGGCCCGGTCGTCGCCTACGCGGGCGGTGCGCAGGCGCTGCGGCGGGACGCCGAAGCGGCAGACGTCGTCCTGTACGTCCACTCGCCGTACGTGATCAATGTGGCGACCACGAACAACCGGATCCGCATCCCGTCCCGAAAGCTGCTCCAGCAGACCGTCGACGCGTCCGCTGAGGTCGGCGCCGCGGCTGTCATCGTGCACGGCGGCCACGTCCTCGACGGCGATGACCCAGCGATCGGCTTCGACAACTGGCGAAAGACGTTCGAGCGGATGGATCGAAAGGTGCCCGTCCTGATCGAGAACACCGCCGGTGGCGACCGCGCGATGGCTCGTCGGCTGGACGCGATCGCTCGCCTGTGGGATGCGATCGGCGGTTTCGACGTGGGCTTCTGCCTCGACACCTGTCATGCGTGGGCTGGCGGCATCGAACTCCCCGAACTGGTCGACCGGATCAAGGCCATCACGGGCCGGATCGACCTGGTCCACGCGAACGACAGCAAGGACGCGTTCGACTCCGGTCGTGACCGGCACGAGAATTTCGGTGCCGGCTCTATCGATCTCGACGACATCGTCGCCGTGGCTTCTGCGGCCGGAGCGCCCGTCGTGTGCGAGACGCCCGGGGGCGCCAAGGGGCAGGGCGCGGACATCGCGATGCTGCGCAAGCACCTTCCCGCCTGAGCGGATCCGGATGGGCCCCTTAGGGTTGCCCGCATGTCGCTGACGCTCGGGCCGGTTTCTTCGGCCGAGCAGCGATCGTTCGTTACCGAGCGGTCCGGCAGCTTCCTCCAGCTCCCGTCGTGGGCCGCGGTCAAAGCCGAGTGGCTGCACGAGAACGTCGGGTGGTACGACGGAAAAACCCTGGTAGGCACCGGTGTGGTCCTGCTGCGACGGACGCCGGTCGTCAAGCGCTACCTGGCCTACCTGCCGGAGGGGCCCGTCATCGACTGGTCCGCGTATGACACAGGCGAGATCACCCGCCCGCTGCTCGCCCATCTGCGGCACCGCCGCGCATTCACGGTCAAGATGGGCCCGCAAGTGATCACCCGCCGGTGGACGGCGGCGACCATCAAGACCGCGCTGGCCGACGGGCCGGCGACCCGGCTAGGTGATCTGCCCGCGGACTTCTGCGACTCGGCCGGGATCGACGTCGCCGACCGGCTGCAAGCGCTTGGATGGCTCCGAGACCGAGCCGTGGGCGCCGGCTTCGGCGACTACCAGCCGCGGTATGTCTTCCAGCTCCCGCTCGCCGGTCGCTCGCTCGAAGACGTGCTCAGCGGGTTCAACCAGCTGTGGCGCCGCAACATCAAGAAAGCCGACAAGTCCGGAGTCGTCGTGTCCGAGGGCGGCTTCGAAGACTTGGGGGCCTTTCACGCTCTGTACGGGGAGACGGCCCAACGCGACGGATTCCAGCCGCGTGCGCTCTCGTACTTCGAGCGGATGTGGCAGGTCATGCGCACCGAGGACCCCGACCGGATCCGGCTCTACCTCGCGTCCAGGGACGGCGTGCTGCTCGCGGCAACCACTGCGGTCACCGTGGGCGAGCACGTCTGGTACTCCTACGGGGCGTCGAGCACTGCCGGCCGGGAGTACCGAGGCAGCAACGCCGTTCAGTGGCGGATGATCTCCGATGCCCACGCGCGCGGCGCGTCGGTCTACGACATGCGCGGCATCTCAGACACCCTGGATCCGGACGACCATCTGTTCGGGCTGATCCAGTTCAAGCTCGGGACGGGTGGAGAGGCGGTGGAGTACCTCGGCGAATGGGACTACCCGCTTTCGCCGTTGCTGCACAAGGCGTTCGAGTTCTATCTGGCCAGACGCTGACGAGGGGACGACATGAGCCTGACCCTCTACGTTGACGGACCGCGCTGGCGCAGGCACCTTGCACACGTCCGCGGAGAACTGCCCGGGCTCGTACCGGTCGTCAAGGCCAACGGCTATGGCTTCGGCCGTAGCTTGCTCGCAGCCGAATGCGCCGACCTCGGCGTCGAAACGGTCGCGGTCGGAGAACAACACGAAGTGGCGTCGATCCGCCCGGCGTACGACCGCGACGTGCTCGTGTTGGCGCCCTACTTTCCGAACGCTCCCGCCGATGTCAACGTGCGCGACACGGACGACGACCGCCTTGTCCGGACCGTGTCCACCGCGGACGGCCTACGGTCGCCGGCGTTGCGGGGGACGCGGGTCATCGTCGAGCTGCTGTCGTCGGTCCGCAGGTTCGGGCTGAGGGAGGCCGAGCTCACGGGTCTACCGGAGGCTCTGCGCGATGTTCGGTGCGAAGGATTCGCCTTGCACCTCCCCATCGACGCTGAGCCCGGGACCCGGCTGGCGGAGGCGCGACGGGCGCTGGCGCGGATCCGGGCGGCGGGTGCCGTGCCCGAAGCCCTGTGGCTCAGCCACCTGTCCCCGTCCGAGCTGGCCGAACTGTCCGCCGCCGAGCCGGATGTCCGCATGCGCCCCAGGGTCGGGACGTCGCTCTGGCTCGGGGACCCCGGTGCCGCGCAGGCACGCGCGACAATCCTCGCTTCCCATGCCGTCCGTCGCGGACAGCGATACGGGTACCACCAAAGAAGGGCCGTCCGCGACGGCACGCTGCTGGTGGTCAGTGGCGGCACTTCCCAGGGCATCGCCTTGGCAGCGCCATCCGCGAGCAAGGACCTGGGCGGTCGCGCCCGGGCGGCCGCGATCGGAGGTCTCGACGCCGCCGGCCGGGCGCTGTCCCCGTTCACCGTCGACGGCCGCAAGCGCTGGTTCGCCGAGACACCGCACATGCAGGTGTCGATGATCTGGCTGCCGAAGGGCGCACGGGTACCCGAGGTCGGCGCCGAAGTGCCGGTCGAGGTTCGGATGACTACGGTCGTTTTCGACCGCGTCGTGCTGACCGCGTAGCAGTGCCGGCTCGAGCCGTTACGTCGGTGCGTGAACCTCGACGCTCGACGTCGTTCGATCGATCGGCCTGAGCCAACCGAGCCTTCGCGGAACATCCGCGGTGCCGTCCAACACGCCGCCGGCGGGGTCGTCCGATCCGTCCGCGCGAATCGGGTCGTGTTCAGGACGCAACACGTCACGCACGATCAGTGCGCACACCCATGCGGTCGCAGCGAGGCGGACGAAAGTAGCCGCTGTGTGCGGCCATTCCGGCACGGATGCCTGGCTGGGATAGACGATTCCCTCGAGTTCCCACCAGACCGCGACGAAGTAGACGACTTCCGCTGCCTGCCAGATGAGGAAATCGCGCCAGCGCGGACGTGCCAGCGGGTACAGCGCAACCATCCACAGCACGTATTGCGGCGAGTAGACCTTGTTCGTCATCGTGAACGCAGCGACGACGAGGAAGCCGAGTTGCCACAAGCGCGGGCGCCGCGGGGCTTTGAACGCCAACACTGCGACGCCGATGCACAACAGACCGAACAAGCCCGACGCCGTGATGTTCAGCCAGCCGGCCGGAAGGCCCCAACCCGACCGCTGCAACGCATACCAAATCGAGCCGAAGCCCTCGGTACGGCTGCGGGACATCGCGTAGAACTCATTCCACCCCGATGGCCACAAGAGCCGAACCGGCAGGTTGACGACGATCCAGGTGACCAGAGCCGCCAGCGTCGCTTGAGTGAATGCCTTCATCTTGCCGGCCCTGATGCACAGCAGGAGCACGGGACCCAACAGCACGACCGGATAGAACTTGGCCGCCACGGCCAGCCCGAGCAGCATTCCGGCGAGCACTGGCCGGCGACGCGCCCAGGCAAGGCCGAATCCGGCTGTCAGCATCACCGCAAAGAGATCCCAGTTGATGAACGCGGTGAGCAGAAGACCCGGCGAGAGCGCGAAGAACATCGCATCCCACGGCCTTCGCCCCGCGGTCCGTGCGATCAACCACGTGGTAGCCAGCGCGAACGCAACCAGCATGAGCGCGGTGATATCGAAGAATGTCCGGCTGCGGTCGATCAGGTTGGCACTCGAGTCGATCGCGTTGGTCACTTTCGCGGCGACGTACATCAGTGCGCCGGACAGCACCGGGTATTCGAGCAGCTGACGTCCGTGCGACGACGCGTACGGCGAACCTCCCTCGGCGAGGTTGCCCCGCAACCGGTACATGTACGCCACGTCCGAGTAGCACAGTTGCGGGTAGACGTTCGTCGAGTTCCAGGACGTCGCACGGCACGGCTGCTTGCTGATCAGCCCGAGCGAGCACACGACAGCCGTCGTGATGAGCGCCACCGCGATCGCCCGACTCCAGCCCAGCCGAATGCGACGCCCCGCCGGGCCGCCGAGCCCTCCGCTGGCTGAGCCCACGACCGGATCTTCGCGCGAAGGCAACACGACGTCGCTCACGTCGGGCACGTCGCGCACTGGGATCCCTCTCGACGATGGTATCGACCCGGCTCAGGATGCCAGGTCTCGCGAGCTCTACCCGAGAGGTGCGCGGGTACGCCGTGGCGTCCCACGCGACGGTCGCAGATCGGACGCGATTCCGGCCGGCCCGACCGGAGTGGCCGGCAGACTGCTCGACGGCGTCGCTGAGCCGCTCGAAGACGGGGAGGGGTCGGGCGATCCACTCGGAGTCGTGTTCGACGGCGATGGCGACGGTGACGACGCTGAGGAGCTCGGAGACGCCGGCAGCGACTGGGTCGGCGATGCGGACGCGCTGTGGGTCGGCTGCGATTGCGGCACCTGTGCGGTCGGCGTGGGGAACCGCAGCACCGGTTGGCCGCTGAGCGCCCCGGCCATGTACCCGGTCCAGATCTGCGCCGGGAACGAGCCGCCGGCAACGCTCGACAGACCGCCCGCGCCGGACAACGAAAGGTTCGTCGAACCATCGGCCGAAGGCCGGAACAGGTCTACGGCAGTGGCCAATTGGGGTGTATATCCGACGAACCACGCTGACTGATTGCTGTCCGTCGTACCCGTCTTGCCCGCAACCGGACGGCCGAGCGCGGCGGCGCGATAGCCCGTTCCGTTGGTGACTACGTGGGTCAGCGCATAGTCGACCTGCGAAACAACGGATGCGGAAAACACGCGATGAGAAGCGGGCGCCAGGCTGAACAAGACCTGGCCCGCAGCGGTCGCGACCTTGGCGATGGCGGTCGGCGTCGCACGCAGACCACCCGATGCGAACGTCGCGTACGCCCCCGCCATGTCGACGGCCGATGGAGATGCGGTTCCGAGTGTGGCCGTGAGATTCGGGGAGATGGGTACGCTGCCCGGTATCCCCGCTCGTCGTGCAGCGTCGACGACCTTGGCCGGAGTGACCTGTGGCTGGTTCTCGACATCGACGAACACTGAGTTCACCGACTGCTCGATCGCGGTCAGCAACGAGATCCGTCCGTAGCTCTGGTGCCCCTCGTTGTTCACGATGTACGGGCTCGTTCCATAAGCGTTGACGAAGCTACGCGGGCTGTTTCCGTTCCAGGTACTCCCGAGATTGATGCCGTTCTCGAGAGCCGCAGCGAGCGTGAACGCTTTGAACGTGGAGCCCGCTTGCGCGTGACTCTGGCTCGCGTCATTGACGTACTGAGGCTGGCCGTACGCGGCTCCTCCGTACATCGCGACGATCGCTCCGGTCGCCGGATTGACCGACGCCAGCCCGATCCGGACACCCGAGGCCGCAGTTCGGGGGCGGTACTTGTTGACCGCGGCGATGGCCGACGCCTCGGCCGTGCGCTGGAATGTGGTGGTGATACGCAAGCCGCCACGAAGCACGTCGTCCTCGCTGAAGCCCTTGCGGGCGAGCTCGGCTTGCACGTACGAAACGAGATAACCCCCGGGCCCGGATGCCCAAGAGTTGGTGGCTTGCTTCAGGATCGTGGGGAAGACCACTCCCTCGCGCTCCGCCGGGCTCAGCCATCCCTGGCTGACCTCGCCGTCCAACACCCAGTTCCAACGCGCTTTCAGTCCGGGCAGATTCGTTTCGGGTGCATAGCCACCGGGAGAGCGGATGATCGCGGCCAACACAGCGGACTGCGCCGGCGAGAGTTGGGACGCGTTCACGCCGAAGTACGCCTCGGCCGCCGCTTGAACGCCGTAGGTCCCTCGACCGAAATAGATCGTGTTCGCGTAGTCGGCAAAGATCTGGTCCTTGGTGAGCTGCTGCTCGATCTTCATCGAGACGACGAGCTCATTGACCTTGCGGCTGATCGTGCGGTTCTGGTTGAGGTAATAGTTCTTGACCAGTTGCTGGGTGATCGTCGATCCGCCGGCGAGGGGATTGCCCCGGACGTCCCCCCAGGCCGCCCGGACGATTCCGGGAATCGAGAACCCGCCGTGCTCGTAGAAGTGGCGATCCTCGGCCGACATCACCGCATCCCGAAACGTGAGCGGCATCTGCGAGAAGGGCACCGATGTCCGGTTCGCCCCGAACCGGGCGAGGACGTTGTGACCGTCCGCGTAGTACACGACCGTCGCCTGTGCCAACGCCTGGTCGTTGGGTCGGGGAACCTTGATCACCGTGTACAGCACGGCGAACCCGGCCACCATCGCCCCGGTTCCGACGATGGCAATCAGCACCCACTGCCGCCACGACGGCCAGAACCTGAACAGCCCGGATCGGCCCGTGCGGGGATAATCGATCTTCAAGGAATCGCTTTCTTGGTAAGCGGACGCTTTCAGTCGTCGTCTTCGACGGTGCGGCGCCGCCGCGGTGGCCGCCTCGGTACCCCGTCACCGAGGACGTACGAGGACGTCAAGTGGTTCCACTCGCAACCGGTGCAGACCTCGACCACGTACACCCTGAACTCGCCGTGCTCGCGCGCCATGGCGGAAAGCTCGGCCTCGGTCTTGATCCGGCCGGAATACTGCCCCAGCTCGTCGCCGAAGACGTAGCTCAGCTCGACGAGTTCGCGCCGACGACAGACCGGGCACCCTCTGGGCGTGGGGACCCCGTGAAACCTGGCGGCTCGCAGCAAGTAGGGGTCGGCATCGCACACGTCTGTGGCGCTGGCACCCCCCGTGTAGAGAGCGGTCAGCGTCGCCCGACGCGCGAGCGCGTAGTCGATCACCGAACGCTGGGACCACATGTTTCGAGGGTACGCGGGACCCGGTCGCAGGATCGGACGGTTCACCGGTCCGGGCGAGCGGCGGCTCCACCTGCGCGACGCGTCCCGGACACCTCGTGTTTGCATCTGGACCCCGCAGGTCCTAGTGTCCGGTCCTAGTGGCCGTATGTATCGACTCGATACATCGGGCGGGTACATCGGCCGGGCACATCAGCCGTGCACATCGGCAAGAGGCAAGGAGGTGAGCGGAGTGAGTCGGAAGAGCGGCGTTCTCGAGTTCGCCATCCTCGGCCTGCTGCACCAGTCTCCGCTCCACGGCTACGAGCTTCGCAAGCAGCTCAACAACGTGCTCGGATCGTTCAGGGCGTTCTCCTACGGATCGCTGTATCCGTGCTTGAAGGACATGCTCCGCCAAGGGCTGATCGTCGAGGACCACGCCACGCCCGCGAGCGCAGCGGGAGCCGCCGGCCGCAGATCGAGGATCGTCTACAAGCTCACCGCGGACGGCAAGGAACACTTTCAGGACCTTTTGGCGGACGCGAGCCCTACAGCGTGGGACGACGAAAACTTCGGCGTTCACCTGGCCTTCTTCGGGCAGACGTCCGCGGACGTCCGGATGCGGATCCTGGAAGGCAGGCGCAGCCGGCTCGAGGAGCGGGTGGACGCCCTCAAGCAGTCCGTGGCCCGCACGCGCGAGCGGGTGGACGCCTACACGCTCGAGCTCCAGCGCCACGGTCTCGAATCGGTCGAGCGCGAGGTCCGCTGGCTCAACGAACTCATCTCGACCGAACGGCGCGGCGAGGCACCACCGGGTGGGGCCGGCCCGAGCGAGACGAACGACAAACACACCAGCCAAACAACGAAGGGCCGGGCTCAGCAGCTCGGCGCCGACACGGACAAGGAGTAAGACGGATGAGCTCAATCCGCGTAGCCATCGTGGGCGTCGGGAACTGCGCTTCGTCTCTCGTGCAGGGCGTCGAGTACTACAAGGACGCCGACCCGGCGGGCAAGGTGCCAGGGCTCATGCACGTAAAGTTCGGGCCGTACCACGTCAGTGACGTGCAGTTCGTCGCAGCATTCGACGTGGACGCCAAGAAGGTCGGTCAAGACCTCGCGCACGCCATCACTGCGAGCGAGAACAACACGATCAAGATCGCCGATGTCCCGCCGACGGGCGTCACCGTCCAGCGGGGCCACACCTTCGACGGCCTCGGGAAGTACTACCGAGAGATGATCACCGAATCCGACGACGAGCCGGTGAACGTCGTTCAGGTCCTTCGGGATGAGCGCGTCGATGTCCTCGTCTGCTACCTGCCGGTCGGCTCGGAGCAGGCTGCGAAGTTCTACGCGCAGTGCGCGATCGACGCAGGCGTAGCGTTCGTGAACGCCCTTCCGGTGTTCATCGCCGGAACCAAGGAATGGGCGGACAAGTTCGCCGACGCGGGCCTGCCCATCATCGGCGACGACATCAAGTCACAGATCGGCGCGACCATCACTCACCGCGTGCTCGCGAAGCTGTTCGAGGACCGCGGTGTGACCGTGGACCGCACGTACCAGCTGAACGTCGGCGGCAACATGGACTTCATGAACATGCTCGAGCGCGATCGCCTTCAGTCGAAGAAGATCTCCAAGACTCAGTCCGTCACCTCGCAGCTCCGCGACGAGATCGCGGCCCGGAACGTGCACATCGGGCCGTCCGACTACGTTGCGTGGCTGGACGACCGGAAATGGGCGTTCATCCGGCTTGAAGGCCGCAACTTCGGCGACGCCCCGGTGAGCCTCGAATACAAACTCGAGGTGTGGGACTCGCCCAACTCCGCGGGAATCATCATCGACGCCATCCGGGCGGCCAAGATTGCGAAGGACCGCGGGATCGGTGGGCCAGTGCTGTCGGCGTCCTCGTACTTCATGAAATCGCCCCCGGTTCAGTACAGCGACGACGAGGCCAGGGAAGCCGTCGAGGCGTTCATCCGCGGGGAGTAGCTCGCCAGGCATCTAGCCTGGTCGGGTGGTCGCAGCTCCGGAACTCCGCGACGTCCTGTCGACGTCTGGTTTTCGGCGGCTGCTGGCCACAAGGCTGATCTCGCAGCTCGGAGACGGGCTGTTGCAGGCCGGCCTGGCCTCGTACGTGCTGTTCTCGCCGGAACGGCAGGCCACCGGACCAGCTGTCGCTGCGGCGTTTGCCATTCTCTTGCTCCCGTACTCGGTCATCGGGCCGTTCGCCGGAGTCCTGATCGACCGCTGGCGCAGACGCCAGATTTTGGTGTATGCCAACATTTTGCGAGCCGTGCTGATCGTGCCGCTGAGCGCTCTGGTGCTCGCGAAGAGCCTCGGCGTCGCGTTCGGCGTCGTCGCGTTGGGCTGCCTCGGCGTGAACCGGTTCTACCTGGCGGCCCTCAACGCGTCGCTGCCCCACGTGGTCGATCCGGCACGACTCGTGACCGCGAACGCGCTGTCTACGACTGCCGGGACCGTCTGCACTGCAATCGGCGCCGGGCTGGGGGTCGGCGTGCGCTTCTCGAGCGGGACAGGCGCTGTTACTACGGCCCTCATCGTCGCCGCAGCGGGCCTTTGTTACCTGGTCGCCGCCGGGCCGGCGGCGATGCTCGGACGCGGGCAACTCGGCCCGGACCCGGACGAGCAACCGTCATCGACTCTGAGCTTGCGTCCGACCGACGGAAGGCCCGGGCTTCGCAGCGGAATCGCGTATCTCGCCACGCGCCAGCGGGCGTGGCAGGCCCTTGCGGCACTCGGGGTCTTCCGGATGGCCTTCGGTGTGGCCACGGTTGTACTCGTACTGCTTCAGCGGGACTCGTTCCACCGGCCCACTGATGCGAACGGCGGTCTGGCCGGCGTCGCGTTCAGCTTCCTCGCCGTAGCCATCGGCATACCGATCGGCGCCGCGATAACACCTGTCGCCGTCCGGCGTCTGGGCGTGCGGCTTTGGATCCCGGCGATGCTGATCGTGACCTCCGTGGCGATCGCGCTGAGCACTCCGTTCGTCGAGTCGTTGGTGTTCGGGACGGCGTTCGCGCTCGGGTTCGCCGGCCAAGCGGCCAAAGTCAGCGTCGACGCGACGGTGCAAGCCGACGTCAACGACATGCACCGTGGCCTGGTCTTCGCGCTGTACGACGTCCTGTTCAACGTGGCGTTCGTCGCCGCCACGGCCTTGGCTGCGGTCGTTCTGCCGGGCGACGGCAGATCGGTGATCCTGCTCTTGACAACGTCGGTGTGTCTGGTCATCACCGCCTGGTGGTACTTCGCGGTTACCCCACGGATGGCGCCGACCGCGCTCTAAACGGGGCCGGCGCTGCCACCCGGGTCGCCGGTCTGATCCCGCCACCAATCGAGCAGCTCGCGAACCGCGTCCTCCTGGCCGAGCGGACCGCGCTCCATCCGAAGTTGCAACAGGTGCCGGTAGGCGCGGCCGACCGCAGGACCGGGGCCGATGCCCAGTACCTCCATGATCTGCTCGCCGTCCAGATCGGGACGGATCGCATCCAGATCCTCTTGCGCCTTCAACCGCTTGATCTGCGCTTCGAGATCGTCGACCTGGCGTTCGAGCTCGGCCGCCCGACGGCGATTGCGGGTCGTGCAGTCGGCTCGGGTCAGCTTGTTCAGGCGGTCGAGAAGCGGGCCCGCGTCCCGAACGTAACGGCGGATCGCGGAGTCGGTCCATTGACCTTGCCCGTAGCCGTGGAACCGCAGGTGGAGTTCGACAAGCTGACTGACGTCGTCGGTCACCTTGCTGCCGAACCGCAACGCCTGCATCCGCCTGCGGGTGATCTTCGCCCCGACCACGTCGTGATGGTGGAAACTGACGCGCCCGTCCGACTCGAAGGTCCGCGTCTTGGGTTTGCCGACGTCGTGCATCAGCGCTGCGAAACGCAGCACGAAGTCCGGGCCGGGGACCGCACCGTCCGGACCGGTCTCCTGCTCGATCGCCCGCTCGAGGACGGTCAGGGTGTGTTCGTAGACGTCTTTGTGCCGGTGATGCTCGTCGATCTCCAGGCGGAGCAACGGCAACTCGGGAAGGACGTGCTCGGCCAGGCCCGTGCCGGTCAGCAACTCCAGGCCCAGCCTCGGGTGCGGGGCGGTGACCAGCTTGACCAGCTCGAGTTGGATGCGCTCCGCGGAAACGATGTCCAAGCGTCCGGCCATGTCGGTCATGGCCGCGCGGACCTCGGGCGCTGCTGTCAGACCGAGTTGGGCGGCGAAGCGCGCCGCTCGCATCATCCGCAGCGGATCGTCGGTGAAGGACTCTTGCGGCGTGGCCGGGGTTCTCAACCGCCCCGCTTCGAGGTCCGCCAGGCCCGAGTGGAGGTCCACGAACCTCAGCTCGGGCAACGTGACTGCCATGGCGTTGATCGTGAAGTCTCGGCGGATCAGGTCGTCGGCGAGTGTTTCGCCGTAGGTCACTTCGGGCTTGCGGCTCCCGGCTTCGTAGCTGTCCGAGCGGTAGGTCGTCAGTTCGAGCACGTGGTCCCCGCGCCGGGCACTGATCGTGCCGAACGCGATACCCGTGTCCCAGATCTGGTCGGCCCAGCCGTCCAACAGCTCGCGAATGCGTTCGGGGTGGGCCGAAGTGGCGAAGTCGAAATCGTTGCCGAGACGGCCGAGCACGGCGTCGCGCACTGAGCCGCCGACGAGTGCAATCTCCTCGCCCGCAGCCGCGAAACGCGCGCCGAGGTCGTGAACGATCGGGACGGAGGCGAGTCGGTCGGTGAGCGCCCGTTCTTGGACGGGTGACAGACCGTGGTCAGCTGCTCCGGACACGCGACCTGACCCTACTTCGTCCGAAGCGGTGCTCCGGCCGTCCCGAACACGGGTGTGGGCACGTGCCGCCGTTGGCCTGCGAAGCCGCGCCCGGCCGCTGCGCCCCCGTACCATCGAGCGGTGCAGCGTGCGTCGTCATCGGGCCCGGCGCGGCTGCCAGTCGTGGCTGAGGTCTCGGCCGGCGGCCTCGTGGTCGACCGGCGCGGATCGGCGAACCGTCCCGATCCGCGGGTCGCGTTGATCGCCCGCCGGACCCGGTCGGGAGACCTCGAGTGGGTCTTGCCCAAAGGGCATCTGGAAGCGGGCGAGAGCCCGGAGCAGGCGGCCGTTCGCGAGGTTGAAGAAGAGACCGGCATTCGCGGGTCGGTTGTCGAAGCGCTGGGAATCATCGACTACTGGTTCGTCGCGTCCGGCCGGCGCGTGCACAAGACCGTGCACCACTATCTGCTCGACGCCATCGGTGGGGAACTCTCGACCGTCGACATCGAAGTCGACCAGGTCGAGTGGGTACCGCTGAGCGAGGCAGCCGGTCGGGTCAGATACGCCGACGAGCGGGCGTTGGTAGAGCGGGCGGCCGCCCTGGTCGCTGAGACCGGGTGATCCGCGGGCGAGCTCTGGCCGCCGCACTCAGCGGCGTGGTCCTCGCGCTCGGCGCACCCCTGGGAGCGGTCCACCCTGCCGACGCCGCAGTCCATGCCCAGAACAATGACCAATCAGCGGTCATCGTCGTGACAGCCATGACTCAGGGCTCGCTCGACATCGGGCAGACGTTCACGATCGCCGGAACTGTCCGGAACAGCAGCACCGACACGATGCAGAACCTCAAGATCGAGCTTCGCGCGTCGCAGCAGCCGCTGGGCAGCAGGAGCGACCTGCAGAATGCCGCCAGCGGCACCGGCCGGCCGCCAGGCAGCACGATCACGGACTGGTCGGCCACGCTGCCGCTCGCGCCGGGCAGTCAAGCGACCTGGCAGATCAACGTTGCGACCGATCAACTCGGATTCGGCGCCCCAGGGGTCTACCCGATCGGGCTCGAGGCCATTGCGGATGACACCGTAAACGGGGGCACCGCCCGAGTCGGCGCGGTCCGAACGTTCCTGGCCTGGCAGGTCCGCAACGTAGACCCGACCCTCGTGTCCGTCGTGATGCCGTTGATCGGCGACATCGAGCCGACGTACGGCGCGTCGGGAGTCAAGGACCTGACCCAGCAGCTCTCGCCGCAGGGCCGGTTGGGAGTAACGCTGGCATCGGGAGGTTCGGTGTCGGGCCTCACCTGGATGGTGGACCCGGACACGTTGGAGCAGATCAACGAGCTCAGCCGTGCGCCGGCGGCGGGCCGGAGCACACCCGCGACTCGTGCTGCATCGGCCGAAGCCTCGGTGTGGCTCGGCCGCCTTCGGGCGTCGATCGCGCGGGGCGGGGTCCTCGCGGTTCCGTACGGCGACCCCGATCTCGTAGCCTCGATCCGGTCCGGAGCGCAGGCGAATCTCGTGTACGCCAAGCAACTCGGAGCCGTAGTCACCCAGCAGGTGCTCGGCTCGACAGCGCAGGACTCGATCGCTTGGCCGGCGGATGGCACCGCGAACGGGGACACCTTGAACGCGCTGGGCCCACCCCAAACAGCCGCCGTGATCCTCTCGGACAAATACACGGCGACGTCGAGCCAGCTCGCCTACACGCCGTCCGCCATCGGACCGGTCGACGGTGCACGCGCACCGGGCATCGTGTACGACTCGCAGCTTTCAGACCTCTTCACGGCGGTTCCCGGGCCCGAAGGGCAAGTGGTCGCCCGGCAGCGCGTACTGGCCGAGATCGCGATGATCACGGAGGAACGACCCTTCGACCAGCGCTCGGTAGTCATCGTCCCGCCGCGACGGTGGACTCCGACAAGCGGCTATACGGCGACGCTGCTGGAAGCCATCGCGGCCGCACCTTGGGCCAACCTGACGACGGTGCCGAGCCTGCTCGCGGCATATAAAGGTCAAGGCACTGGGCACCAGCAGCCCGGCTATCCCGCGGATGTTTCGAACAGTGAGGTCGCTCAGAGCCAGTACGCGGTCGTGCGTTCGGCCTCGGCAGAACTGCATGCGTTCGAGAACATCCTGCAGCTGCCGACAAATGAGCAATACCAGCCAGTCATCAGCATGCAAGAAGCGTTGCTGCGGGCCCAGTCGACGTATTGGCGGAACAAGCGCGCTCAGGGCCTTCGCTACGTCACGTCGGTGAAATCCGCGATCGAGAAGCTCCAATCCGGCGTGCACATCGTCAACTCCGGGTCACTGACCCTCACTGCGCACACCGGGTTGTTGCCGGTCACCATCGTGAACGAGACCAACGTGCCGGTTCAGGTTCACGTCGTGCTGACGGCCGAACCGGTCGTCCGGCTCAAGCTCTCGCAACGGCCATTGCTTCCGGTCGCACCCGGGGGGCAAGCCACGATCGAGGTGCCGGCGCAGGCGACGACGGACGGCCTGGTGACCGTCGTCGCACGGTTGTACTCGCCCGACGGGCACGCGTACGGACAAGCCGTGACGTTCCCGGTTCAGGTGAGCGGCTACGGCACGGTTGCGCAGATTGTCGTCGGGTTCGCGCTCGGCCTGTTGGCTGTAGCGGTTGTGGCGCGAGTCATCGGAGCGATGCGGCGGGGTCGGCGGCCGGGATCGACCGCTTCGGTCAGAGAGCTCGTACGGTGACAGAAGCCCAGCCGCTGGACACTCCGCCTCCCACCCCGCAGACCGGGCCGGAGGAAATGCTGGACGCCGGCATCCTTCGCTCGAGTTCGGTGATGGCCGTCGGCACGGTCGTATCGCGGGTCACGGGAGTTGTCCGGACGACGGCACTCGCGGCGGCATTGGGAACCGGCATCCTTGCCGACGCCTACACGACGGCCAACATCCTGCCCAACATCATCTACATCATGCTGCTGGGCGGCGCGCTCAACGCCGTGTTCATTCCGCAGCTGGTGCGGCATATGAAGGACGACGCCGACGAGGGCGTCAGCTATGCGAACCGACTGCTGACGTTGTGCGCCCTCGTCCTGCTCGCCGTGACGATCGTGGCCATGTTGCTCGCGCCGTGGATCTCGCACTTGTACGCACCCGACTACACCGGCCGCTCGCTCCAAGTACTCACCGAGTTCGCATACCTGTGCCTCCCCCAGATTTTCTTCTACGGCATGTACACGCTCTACTCACAGGTCCTCAATGCGCGGGGCAGGTTCGCAGCGCCGATGTTCGCGCCGGTCGCCAACAATCTCGTCGTCATTGCCGGATGCGTCATCTTCATCGCGGTTGTGAAGGATCCGAATATCCTCACGATCAGCGACCACGCGATATTGCTGCTCGGAGCCGTGACCACCGCTGGCATCATCGTGCAGGCGGCCGTGCTGACCCCGGTCCTCGCGCGGACCGGATTCCATTTCAGGCCACGGTTCGACCTGCGCGGCCAAGGGCTCGGCACGGCAGTCAGGCTCGCCCGCTGGACCATCTTCTTCGTCGTGATGAACCAGCTCGGCTTCCTGGTCATCATGCGCTGGGCCACGTCGGCGAACTACACCTCCACGACCTCCGGCATTCCCGGCGGCGGCAGTTTCGTCTACAACAACGCGTACTTGATGTTCATCCTGCCGCATTCGATCGTCACGGTCTCGGTCGTCACGGCGCTCATGCCGCGCATGAGTCGCGCCGCACATGCCGGCAATATGACCGCCCTACGGCGGGACATCTCGCGTGGAATGCGTCTGGTGTCGGCCGCGATCGTGCCTTCCTCCATCGTGCTTCTCCTGCTCGGGCCGCAACTCGCACTGCTGCTTCTCGGCTACGGAAACACCACCGCGGACGGGGCGCGCTTGATCGGCACCGTTCTGCAGGCGTTCGCGGTTGGCGCGGTCGGGTTCTCGCTGTACTACGTGCTGCTGCGCGGCTTCTACGCGTTGGAGGACACGAAGACCCCGGCCTTGGTGAGCATCGGGCTCAACGCGTTGAACCTCGCGGTCAGCTACGCCCTGTATCGCAGGTTGCCGCAGGACAAGGCCGTCGTCGGGCTCGCCTTGGGCTATTCGATCGCCTTCTCCGTGGTGATGATCGTGTTCTGGATCCTGCTGCGACCACGCACCGGTGGCCTGGACACATTCGTCACGGTGCGAACGTTGGTCCGCCTGCTGCTTGCCGGCGCTGTCGCCGGGGTCGTCGGCTGGGCGGTGCAGGACGGGATCGGCCGGTGGCTGGGGCAGGGCAAGCCGGCCTCGCTCATCGCCGTCGCAGTCGTCGTACCGAGTGTCTTCATGCTCTTCGCCCTGGTCGCACGACGGCTGCGGGTTGCCGAAGTAAGAGACGTGCTCGAGATGATCGGGTCCAAGCTTCGGCTCAGGCCGCGCGGCGCAGCCTGACCGAACGGCAGGCGCGACGCAGCCGGAAACTCGCGGATCGGTTCGTACGTGCGGGTGGCCCGTGCCGCTGTACCTCAAGATGCACCCTGACGTTGCCGACTGACCTTGCATGGCCGGCTACCCCCCGCAGCGTGGGGACGACGGCTCCCTCGTGATCGGCTGGCTGGGTCGGATCGCCATCACAGTTGCGCTGGTCGGCATCATGCTGTTCGACGGCATCGCCATGATCCGCGGACACGTCCATGCCGAGAACACGGCGCAGGCCGCCGCCGACGCCGCGGTGAGCCAGTTCACGAGCACGCACGACTATGAAGCCGCGCTGATGGCTGCCCGGCAGGCAGCGGTCGACGGTGACGAGATCATGCCGGCGACCGGCTTTTCGATCGCGCACGGGTTCGTCATCGTCACCCTCGACGGACACGTCGACACGTTGATCCTCGGCCACGTACCCGGTCTGAGCGGTGCGGCGAGTCCGACCGTCACGATCCGGGAAGCCTTGCCGGCGTCGTGAAAGGCCACCTGTCCGTCACGGCTGGAGGTGGCCGCACCCGGACTGCAGTCATCCTGACGGCCGCCCTCGCGCTCGTCGGACTGAGCGGCGCGATCCTCGCGGTGGCGGCGCGGCCCGCGCACGCCGACCCGAGTCTGCAGAGTGCCGTCGCGCAGGCGAAGGCACTCGCCGCCCAGGTCAGCCACTTGCAGCTGCAAGCCGAGGTCGCCACCGAGAAGTACGACGCGGCCGAGGAACGGCTCGGTGACGCGACGACTCGCTACCTGACCGCCGAGCAGCAGAGTGGACAACTGGCCCAGACGAACGCACAGCTTCAATCAGCCTCCACGGCGCGCATCCAGGCGCTCTACATGTCCGGCGGGGAGCTCGGCCTGTACGCGCAGGTGCTCAACGGCGGAAGCATCAGTGACGTCCTGGACCGGCTGGTGTCGGTGTCGCACATCCTGGGTGCCGACGCCGCCGCGATCCGGTCGAGCAACGGCGGCGTCGCCGCAGCGAACGCGCTGGCGGCTCAACTCGATGCCGTCGCGAGTCAGCGGACCAAGTTCCAATTCGACGCCCAGCTCGCGCAGGCTCAGGTCCTCGGGCTGCTGGACCAGCAACGCCAGGCCCTGGATTCGGCAAACACCCTCGTGCGCGAGCTCGTTGCCCAGCAGCAGGCAGCGCAAGCGGCGGCGCAAGCGGCGCAGGCGTCCGGCACGCTGAATACCGCGCCGGTGCCACCGATCTCCTTGCCTATCGGAACCCCGGCGGCAGTCGTCACGGCGATCGAGTCGGCGCGCACCAAGGTCGGGGATCCGTATGTCTACGCGGCAACCGGTCCGAACGCCTTCGACTGCTCGGGCTTGACGCAGTGGGCATACAACCAGGCGGGCATCCACCTGCCTCGCACCGCGGCTGAGCAGTGGTTCAGCGGCTCACATCCGACATTGGCGCAGCTGCGTCCCGGCGACCTGCTGTTCTACGCGACCGATCTGAGCGTCGAGGCGAGCATTCACCACGTGACCATGTACATCGGCGACGGCTACATGATCGAGGCCCCGCACACCGGCGCGTTCGTCCACATCACGCCGGTCTACCTCGACGGCTACTACGGAGCGAGCCGACCGGTGGCCTAAGCCGTCGCCGGAGCCTTCGTCACAGGCGTCGGCGGCTCCCGCGCCGTAGGCTGGTGCGCCGTGCGAACTCTGGCCGACCGCTACACCCTGGACGACTGCGTCCTGGAGGGACCCGGCTGGTCGTACTGGTGCGGTCGGGACGGTGCGCTGCGCCGCGCAGTAGGCATCCTCGCGGTGACCGCGGGCAACCACGCCGACACGGCTGTGATCGCCGCCGCTCGCAGCGCAGCTGCGGCCGAGGATCCGAGAATCCAACGGGTCCTGGACGTTCTGACCGACGACGACGGCACCTGCGTCGTGATCGAGTGGATCGCGGCGACCTCACTCGAGGATCTCCTGAGCGAAGGGCCGCTCCCGGACGAGGAGGCCCTCCGGATCACGCTCGAGGTCGCTTCCGCGCTCGCCGTGGTCAGCTTCCAGGGCCTGCACCATGGCGCGCTGAGTCCCGCGTGGATCTTGCGGGCGGACGACGGCCGGATCCGGCTGAGTGGTCTGAGCATCGCCGGAGCATTAGCCGGCGCGGCGGGCGCGCACAGCGCGCCGGATCCGGACGGGGACGACTCCGCCGCTGACGCTCGACGGCTCGGCGCCGTCCTGTACGCGTCGCTGACCGGACGCTGGCCCGTGGGTGATCCGCAGGACGCGGGCGCGGGATCGGCGGGGACGCCCACCCGGCGCGAATCCGGCCTGCCGGATGCCCCGACCCAGGGAGGCCGGCCGGTCCGCGCGCGGATGGTCCGTGCCGGCGTACCGCCCGCGCTCGACGATGTCGCAGCTCGGGCGCTGGGCCTGTCGACGCGAGGGCGGCCGTTGACCACCGCCGCGGCTGTTGCCGAAGCCCTGCGCGAAGCCGCCGATCGGATGGGAGGCATCGACCTCGACCACCCGACCGCGCTCGACTTCGACCCGCCGGCCCGCAGTCCGGACGCCAGAACCGGTCCGCGTTCGGCCACCGGCCCGGACCGACATCGGGGTTCGGGAACGGCCGCGATAGTCGCCTCGGTCGTACTCGTCCTGGCCTTGGTCGGAGGCGGCATTCTCGCTGCGCATGCGCTGATCGATGGACGCGAAAAGGCCAGCCCGACGACGAACCCGACTGCCGTTTCGGGTCAACCCTCGACGCCGCCGCCTGCCCCGGTTCCGGTCCGCGTCGTGTCGATATCGCTGCTGGAACCGCCGGGCTCGCACATCCCCGACGACCCGGCGGGGGCCAAGAACGCCATCGACGGCAATCTGGCGACAGCCTGGAACACGATCGACTACTACAACTCACCCAATCTCGGGAAAGCGAAGCCCGGAGTCGGCCTTCTGCTCGATCTTGGGCGGGTGACCTCCGTCGACAAGGTGACGGTCGACCTCGTCGGAAACGGCACCTCACTCGCCCTGCTCGCCTCCGGCGTACGAGCGCCCACGTACCTCAGTTACCTGCAGATCAGTAGCCAGGCCAATGCCGGTACGAGCGCGACACTGGTAACCCCGGGCCCAGACTTTCGCGCCCGCTACCTCGTGATCTGGCTCACCAAGCTGCCTCCCGCCGCGGGCCCGACCAACGTCAGCACGTACGCCGGGGGGATCCGGGAGATCCAGGTCGTCGGCCACTGAACCACCGGCCGGCCGAGCTCCGCGGAAGCGCCGCTGTCGCTGCGTAGGCTGATCGCGTGCTCGAAGACGATCGGATCGCTGATGACCGCTCGCTCCTGACGGCACACGTGAACGGTGATCCGCAGGCCTTCGCCGAGCTGATCAGGCGGCACCGGGACCGCATGTGGGCGGTCGCCCTGCGCACGCTCGGCAACCCCGACGATGCAGCGGACGCGGTGCAGAACGCATCGCTGTCGGCCTTCCGTTCGGCGGCCGGCTTCAGGGGGGACGCGGCGGTCACCACGTGGCTGCATCGCATCGTGGTGAACGCATGCCTGGATCTGGTCCGCCGCAGGCAGGCGCGACCGGTCGATCCGCTGCCTGCGGACGAGGACCGCCACCCCGCCGCGATCGAGGACGCCATCGGCCGGCGGGAGCTCGCGATGGACATCGAGGCGGCCCTGAGCACGCTGCCGGTGGAGCAGCGGGTCGCACTCGTGCTCGTTGACGTTCACGGCTTCTCGGTCGAGGACGCCGCCGAGATTCTCGAATGCCCAGCCGGAACAGTGAAGAGCCGATGCTCGCGGGGGCGGGCCAAGCTCGCACCGCTCCTGGCTCATCTGCGGAACCGGCGTGACGGTACCGACGTCCCATCCCTAGAAGCGCACGCTCCACCGAGCTCGCTGACAACCGCTGACGACCCGCAGGAAGGGGGCACCGACCGATGACGGACGGACATGGCCGGGATTACGGCAGCGGCTCGGACAGTGCGCCGACCGACGACATCCCGCAGCTCCTGTCCGCGACGGATGAGGCCGAGATCACCGCGCTGCTCCAGTCGCTCCCCCCGGTATCGATGCCGGACGACCTGGCCGAACGGATCGATCGAGCGGTCGCCGCAGAAGCCGTGAGCCGCGGTACGGCCGGGGCGGCGACCGTCGTCGCACTGAAGCCGGCCGAGCGTCGCCGCTGGTCCGAATCGCCGTTCCGAGCGGTCGCCGCCGGACTGATCGTCGTGGTTGCCGCCGGAGGGATCTTCTTCGCCGTCAAAGCATCGACGACCGGCAGCAACAGCAACTCAGCGAGTGCCGCGTCGACTCCGAAGGTGACGACGAGCAATCACATGTACACAAAGGCCAACCTGGGAGCGCAGGTATTGGCCCTCACCGCCGCTGCCCGCAGCACCAGTACCGGAAGCAATCCGCTCGCCGCTCCGAGCGGGACGGCCGGCCCACTGGCCGCGGCGGGCTCCGTCGTGCCCGGCTCGCAGCTGCCGCAGCCGCAGAGCCGGGCGACCGGAACGACCGGGTTCGGCGGCGCGCAGCCGGCGACCACGGCCAAGGCCGGCTTGGCGACGCAGGCGAACCTGCGCTCGTGCCTCGACCGGATCCAGCGGGGGGCCAAACCGGTCGCCCTCGACTCGGGCTTCTACAACGGGCAGCCCGCGCTGATCATCGTCCTGCCGTCGTCGGCGTACAAGCACGCGTACTCGGTGTACGTCGTCGGAGCCAACTGCGGTCCGAGCGGCGACGACTTCCTCTACTACCAGCTGGTCCAGACCCAGTAGACGCGCGCGGCCACAACAGCCGCGTGGAATGTGCGCCGCCTACTATCCGTTGATGGGATCAGTAAGCAACCACGAGGAAGGCGCACCGTGCCCAGCGTGAACGACGTCCGCAGCCTGATCATCATCGGTTCGGGACCGGCCGGGTACACCGCGGCGATCTACGCGGCCCGGGCCGGACTGCATCCGCTCGTGTTCGAGGGCTCGGTCACCGCCGGCGGCGCGCTGATGAACACGACCGACGTCGAGAACTTCCCGGGCTTTCCGGACGGCGTGATGGGGCCCGCTCTGATGGACAGCCTGCGCGCCCAGGCCGAGCGGTTCGGCGCCGAGCTCGTACCGGACGATGTCGTCGAAGCTGACCTGACCGGAGACGTCAAAGAAGTCGTCGACGGCGCCGGCGCGACTCATCGCGCCCGGGCGGTCATCATCGCCAGCGGCTCCATGTACCGCGAGCTCGGGCTGCCGAATGAGAAGCGGTTGTCCGGCCACGGCGTCTCGTGGTGCGCCACCTGCGACGG
>Ga0075017_100000237_pt1 | contig 28108 bp, 22 predicted proteins | sample AleBraG_ABR_2012_FD_71475 | JGI IMG/M metagenome (GOLD analysis project Ga0075017, IMG submission 71475) | Freshwater sediment microbial communities in response to fracking from Pennsylvania, USA - Alex Branch Run_MetaG_ABR_2012 | ecosystem: Environmental > Aquatic > Freshwater > Creek >... | reverse complement strand
GGCTCCGCCGTACTTTATGTTGACCGCGCAGTTTACGAATTCGAGCGGCGTGAGCCAGATCAACGGGGGACAGATTCTCATCAATGTGGACACCACCACGCCGGCGGCGGCGTTGAATGGTTGCATAGTCATGTGGTACCCGATCACCGCTTTTGGGCAAACCTATCACCAACTGCAAATATGGGATGCGACCCCCTCCACGCTCACGATAGGCCCTGGAGCTGGTACGCTGTCCGATAACGCCTGCGGCGTTTCGGGATCGGCCTCCTACGTAACGTCAAACTCTTCGAGCTATACTGTCACGCTGGCCCTATACTTCCAGCCCGGGTTCTCCGGGCCGCACTCGATATATCTGAGCGGCCTCAATACCGCGGGGCTGGTTTCGCCGTGGGTGGAGATGGGCATGATCAGCGTGCTGCCGCCTTCCAGCATGCCGGCAATCACTTTGGTTACGCCGCAGTATGAGACCATCCTGCCATCGGCGACGAACACGCAGATCCCGGCGGCGTTCCTGAATTACAACAGCAACACGAATCCGGTAACGCTGAGCGCGGCGCCGGTGTCGGACTCCAGTGGCAACACGATCACCACGACGTTCCAGCAGAGCACGACCAGTTCGCCGACCACGGCCAACGTGTCGGTGCCGGCCGGGACGGCGGCGGGCGTCTACAATGTGCAAGTGACTGCAACGGACACGGTCACAGGCGCGTCCACTACGCGAACCATGGCCGTGACGGTCGCTGGAGCGCACTATGTTGTCTACGTTTTTTCGACCGGCGATCCGACCTATCTAGACACTTTGCCCGGTAACGTGGTCTGCAGGCACGCCTCTGGCGCCTTTGCGTTGTTCTCGGTGCCGGATCCTTACTTAGGCGTGGGCTACGATTGGTTTATTTCGGCGCCCTTAGGAAGTCCGGGTGGAGAGTACCAGATTGTTTGTGACGGTGTGCCGACCTTTTACGCCCAAGTCATTTCGCCGGAGCCGCCGGAGATCGATGGGGTGGCCAACATGGGCGAGCCGTTGAGAGCTATGTGCTGCGGGACGGCGGCGGTGGATACGTCCGGCCGGCTGCGGTTGGTGGGGAGCTGGCTCACGGCGGGTGGCTCGACGCCAAATCCGCAGATCGATTCGGACGATCCGAACATATCGTTGTCGCTCTATCACGCGCAAGATACCTTCGCCCTAGTCTCTTATACGGTCGGGCCGAACGCCACGATCGGGAACCACACGATCACTTTGACTACCGACGCAGGAAGTGCTTTTGGTTTTTACACCGTTGGTGACGCCACGCCCGTCATCACCGGAATCACGCCCAACTCTTTCGCCGCTGGCGACACGGTCCCTGGAGTGGTGATCACCGGTAGCCACATCGGTACTGTGTGCCCGTCGGTAGTTTTCTCGGGAACTGGCACTAACCCGGCCGCCGGAAACACGACATTTGCGCCGAACGTCTGCACAGATTCTCTCATCAACGGCACCGTCAAGGTTGACCCAAACGCCGATCCTTACGCGCCAGCCGCTGCAGTTTCACTATCAGGAAATGGATACGGCCAAGGTTTCATCCCCCAATCTGGCGGGTCGGCGCAGTCGAATCCAGTCGCAGTAAGTATCACAGGACCATCAGGCCGGTGCGGCTCGGTCCAGATTACGTCGCGTCCGATCACGTTCAGCAACATAAGCCCTGACAACGGGCTTCCTTACTACGCCACTCTCACGGCCGTCGGTTCCCCTGCAGGGGGGACGTACACATGGTCTACGAACTCAAGCTATGTTTCCTTTGACCATCCTCAGTCCCAAACTGTGCAGGCGAGAGTCAGCAACTCAGGTAAGGCCACGATCACAGTAACCTATACTACTCCATGCGGGACGGTACAGGACTCGCTCACTTTCGTTCTGACGGATGATATCACGGTGGTAGGCTGGATCGATGGCCCGAACATCGCAATACCGTCTGGAGCGGACCCTCACCTTGTGAATTGGCTCTACGACACGGGTTTCGGGGGACACTGTGATGTAACCGTAGCGTCTTGGGCCGCTGCTGGATTAGCTGGCCCTTTGGGTTTTCTTCTCACAGAGATCGAAGTAACTTCAGACACGGACAGACGGTATGCAAATGCCTACTTGAATGCCAATAGCGGCAACGCACAACCGCCACAGTCCATTCCGGATCCGGCTGGCCAATGGAGTGTCAACTCCGGAGACTTTCGGGCGTACAACCGGTTCAGGACCTATTATGAGGTTTTTCCGCAGGGCATCTCCTGGCAACCGCAAAACGTAATCGAGAAATTGGTTATCAATGGCCCTACACCTGATCCATGCAAATCCATTCCAGCCGCGCTGTCGCAGACAGGTGTGCATAACGACCGAAGGGCCATAGCTTCCACGGGCGGCTCACCCTTTCAGGTAGCCGAGGCCCGGGTTGGCGCAGTAGGGCAGCAGGTGAACGCATACCTCAACCATAAGTCGTTAGCGGGGCCATTTAGCTATTCCGCGGCCACTCCCTGGATCTGGTCGTCAATCCAATTCGACGCTAGTGGCAACCTCCAGACAATTTTGCCTGGTACGAACATCCAGATATTCCCGACATATTATGTCTACAGGAACGGCCAGCTGGTATACCAGTTCAACCAGATGAGCAATTTACAGCAGTTTATCGCCCTGATCGCCACGTCACTTTTCATGGTCCCCTAGGAGGCGCGTGATGTTTAGGTTCATACTGAATTCGATCCTGTCATGCGGGATAGCGTTTGCGCAGCTCAGTGACGGCCGAATTTCGAATGAGGAGCTTATTCGCCGGTTGAGGCGCAGCCCGTCGGACATGGCCCTAATCGGGGAGGTCGCATCGCGTGGAGGGCCAGAGGCCGTCGCTGGCCTCAAGGACGCTTTTGCCGCAGTGCAACGTAGCGGCAATGCGAGGACAGAGACTCTTCTTCGACCGTCGCAGATGATCGCATTTGAACTCTCCGCACTTGGCGAGCATGACCAAGTTTACTTCGACGAGCTTGCGAAATACGCCCGCGCGGCGATCGATGCTAACCCTCCTGATGCCCGCGGTACGGAAGAAAATGCGTACCGACAGTGGTGCGAGCAACGGAGCCTTGTAGGAGAGGATTGCAGCCGCGCGGTCACGCGCTATGCGATGGATCTTAATGCCCTTGGGGCCAGTATGGACAAGAGGGCCACTCCGATATTTCGTCGGGCTCTGGATCTGGCGAACCCTGTGTTGGTATCCACGGCCGCCGGTCGGCTCGCGCGTTTACAGGACGCCGCTTCTCTTCCCCTCATAGCGCACGCCTGCACTCGGTTCAGAGAAAAGGACAGTAATGACATAGGGTCGGTAGCTTCGTACTTCGACAGCCCGGAGATGCGGCTGGTCCTAGATCAGTGCGTGACCGATGCCTCGCTCAAGGAACAGTTGGCGAAGAGCTGGGAGGAGAGGCATAGGTCGAAGCAGTAGATTGACAAGAGCTCACTGGAAGCAGCGGAGCTACCTATTACTCCGCAAAACCCTAGCGCCGCGCTGGCTGTTCTCGTCATCGATGTGGGCGGGAAAGTGCGCCAAGCGACTATCTCCGGATTGCCAGTTGGTGTGTCCGAACCCTTGAAGTCAGCGATCCTAAAATAGAGGTTCAACCGGACTATCCTTTGATGGCACGCCGGTGGAAGTTACGACCGAATTCAGTTCGACGGTCGGCGGGCTTGCCAAAGTGCGTTAGCGCCCAACCACGAATCGCGTGCGCCGTGCCACCGGGACAATCCACCGCTTGCCCCGCCGTCAGGGCCAAAGATGTTTGGCACCTTCCTGCGGGCGTGCGGAATCAACCGGCTAGAAATGCCAAGATGGCGGTGTTGGAAAGCTCCGTCTGGTCGGTGGGATAAATATGCCCGGCGTCCGGGAGCAGCGCCCATTTCGCGCCTGGAATTTTACCGGCGATCAGTTCGCCGTTGCCGGGAGGCACCAGGCGATCGCTGGCGCCGTGAATCACCAACGTCGGCGCGGTGATGGCGGCCAGGCGATCCCAGGATTGCCAGGCGAAGATCCCCATCATCTGACTCATGAAGGCGGCCGGCGGCGGGTAGGTTTTGCGGCGGATCGCCAGATCTTCGTTGATGCGTTCGCGCGGCGTGTGCGTGTCATAGAGGATCGGGATGGAAGCCTCCAGCGCCTCGTCGATGGTCATGTTGGGCCGGTTCATGAGCATTGCCGTGGCTTCGGCATCCGCGCGAACCACCTTTGGTCCGCCGGGCGAAGTGCAACCGAGAACCAGTTTGCGCACCCGAGCCGGATATTGCAGCGCCAGCTCCTGCGCGATCATGCCGCCCATGGAGATGCCGTAGACATGCGCGCTCTGCACGCCGGCGGCGTCCAGCACGCAGCGGGCGTCGTCCGCCATGGTGGCAATGGGATAAGGCCCATCCGGCATGTCGGTCTTTCCCACGCCTCGATTGTCGAAGACGATGGTGCGATAGTGTGCGGACAGCGCCGGCAAGGTGCGGCTCCATTGATCGAGCGAGGCTCCCAAGCCCATGATCAGCAGCAGGGGTTCGCCTGAGCCATGCTCTTCCCAGTAAATCTTGACTCCGTTGTTGGTTGTGTAGGGCATTGGTTAAAAACTTACATTCTTACTGATGAACTCACCGTCGCGCAAGGTGACGTCGAAATCCAGCGGCACGCCATTGCGGCTGACCTTCACATGGTAGGTGCCCGGAGCAAGGTTCAACAGCAGAGGAGTGGGGCGGCCTTGCTCGGCGCCATTCAACTGTACCATCGCGCCCGGCGGTGTTGAGGTGATGCTCAACGTCGCGCTGGCCTTTGCCAGCGACAGAAAGACATCCGAATCCTGGGGAACATTGAACACCTTCTGATAGAGGCGATAGCCGGCCAATTGGGCGCTCAACGTGTGCCGGCCGGGCGCCAAATCCAATAGACAAGGGGAACTGCAGGTTTGGCCGGAATCCAGGGTGACGGTGGCTCCGGCGGGATCGGTAACGAACTGGATGGTCCTCTGTGAACCGCTTGGCTGCGGGGGCGACTCCCCTGGCGCTTTAGTCTGCTGCGCTGGGGTGGGCTTGTAGGTTGGGGGCTGTGGGATTGGAGCCGCCTTGGTCTGCCGCACCGGACTGGGCTTGGAGGTCGGGGGCGGGGGAAACGGCACGGGTGTTGCGGCCTGAGCCTGCACTGCCTCCGCTCGCCCGCGGCTGTCGACGAAGCGCTGCAGGCCGATGAGGACCACGCCCACCAGGCCAATTCCCACCAACGCCCAAGCCAGGCTCTTCATCAAAGGCGGGTCTTGCGGGCCGACCGGCGGCAATGGCTCGGGAATTGGCCGTGTGTCGGCGCCCACGACAGTAGGCATGGCCAGAGCCGCGCCTCGCGCCTGCGGCATCCACTTGGGACTGGCGGCGAGCGCCGTCTCCAACGCTTTGACAAATTCCACGCAGGAATGGAAGCGGTCATCCGGTTTCTTGGCCAGCGCGCGCAGCAGGACCGGTTCCACTTCCGCCGACAACGTCGGATTCAGACGCTGGGGGGCGATCGGTGGGTGGCGCACAATCTTGTACAGCAGCGCGGGCAGCGTTTCGCCAATAAACGGCTTCTCTCCGGTGAGCAGTTCGTAAGCGACCACAGCCAGGGAGAACTGGTCGGCACGCCCATCCACCATGTGGCCTTGGGCCTGTTCGGGGGACATGTAGTTGGGCGTGCCGGTCATGACGCCGGATTGCGTCATCTCAAGCGAAAGAACCTTGGCCACGCCGAAATCGGTGATCTTCGCCTGGATTCCTTCATGCAGCATGATGTTGGCCGGTTTGATGTCCCGATGCACAATGGCCTGGGAGTGCGCATAGTCCAGCGCACCTGCGGTCTGGCGGATGATGCTGATGGCCAGATCCTTCTTGGGCGGGTGCGGGTTGGCCATCAGCGTCTCCAGCCCTGGGCCGTTGACGCATTCCATGAAAACGTACGCCGTATCGGCTTCTTCCACCACGTCAAAAATGGTGACGATGTTGGGATGGGAGAGCGCGCCGGCGGTCTGCGCTTCTTTCACCAGCCGGTCGCGGAGCCGGTCGCGCTCGTGGGGGTCAGTGAGTTCGGAGAAGCGGATGGTCTTGATGGCCACCACCCTGCCGATGGCGGGGTCTTGAGCGCGATACACGACTCCCATGGCGCCGCGGCCTAACTCGCCGAGTATTTGATAGCGGCCGATCTGCTCCACGCTTGTGCCGTCATTTGAATTTTAGCAGCGCGGCGTGGGGGCCTTATGGCTGCTGGTGCGGCGGCGGCAGCAGGCGCAAGCGCGGTTCGTTGCGCAAACCTGCGAACTCCGGACCCCACCACAGCAGCGGCAGCGTGGGGTCGTGGGCGGCCCAGGCTTGCTCCAGCAGAGACACCGCGCGGTCCCGTTCGCCCAGGCCGGCGCAAATCGCGGCCTGGGCCACGGGAAAACGTCCGTCGAGTTGCGACAACTCGTGCTGGGCGGCTTCCGTCCGGCCGATCTTGGCCAAGCAGTAGCCGAGCAAACCGCGCATCGGAGTTCCCGCGCGGTGGAGCTGGACGATGGCCTCGGCAAACATTCCCCTGGCCGCGTACGCCCAGCCGAGTCCGGCGTTGGAAAAGGCAAAATCCGGCGCCATCCTGGAAACCTGAGTGTGCTGTGCGATGGCTTCGTCCAAACGTCCGGTTACTCCGTACAACCAACCCAGCACGAAGTTGGGGAGCAGAGCAGCCGGGTTTAGCTCCAAGGCCCGCTCCACTTCCGCGATGGCTTGGGGATGCAACCCGCGACAAGCCAGTTGCGCGCCATAGGCCACGTGGGCGGTCGCGTCCGCCGGGCCGAGCTGAATGGCGCGTTGCAGTTCTTTCTCCCCACCCGCCCAATCGAAATCCACGATGGAGAGCGCCGCGCCGAGGGCAATGTGGGCTTCCGGAAGGTCCGGATTCAGCGTGCAGGCGCGCTCGGCCGCTGTCTTGATTTGGGCGCCCTGCTCCATCAATCCCAATAGGGAACTTAATACCGACGCTTCCGCCAAAGCGGCCCAAGCCGCCCCGTAGGCGGGATCGGCGTCCACTGCCTGCTGAAAAAGCGCCACGCTGGTGCGAAGGCTCTCCGGCGTCCCTCGCTTCCAATCAAAGCGGCCTTGCAGATAGTAGTCGTAGGCTTGCCGATGCTCGCCGTGAAGTTTGGCGCGGACTTTTTCGCCGGAAGGCATTAGCAGTCCCCGGTTGAGCGCTCGGCCGAGCTCGTCCACGGGCGTCAGATCCTGAACGCTAAATTCCGCCACCTCCGACCACACATGCGAGGCGCCGGTCACATTGAGCAACTGGAGCATGAGCCTTACCTGCTCGCCGCGGACGTCTACACTGCCTTCAATGATGTAATCGGGAGCCGGAGAATTGGCATCAGCCGACATTGTCCGCACCACCTGAAAGTAGCCCTCTTTGATCAGAATGTGGGTCAGGCGCCGTGTAATCTCGTCCACCAAGCCCTGGCTGTCTGGGTCGCCGCTCCGGAGGGTCATCGGGGCCAGCGCCAGGCTGCGGCGCATCGAATGGGGCGACCCAAAGTTGAATCCGAACGGATGATTGCGCTGGTACTCGAAAATCGGGATGTAACTCCCCTTGCGCAGCACAATTCGCAACTCTTCGTCGCGCCCTTCCGTCAGGTAGTACTCATCCAATTTGGCTCGAAGCCTTCTGGCTTCCACGCGCACAATCGAATCGACTCGGGGATCGAAAACTTCGCTGCGGTTGAAGACCTCCATGCCTATCAGATATTCCTTAAGGCGGTGCTGCTTTCCGGTCAGGCATTCCTCAACCACAAATTGGAGAAAGGAGCGGATGCGGTGGGAATGGACGAACACCCTACTAGTGGAAATGCGTCCCACCGCGGCGCGAACATCCGCAGCGGGAATCCCATTGCTGGGGGTGTCGCTGTTGGGGGCGTCGTCAGTAGCTAGGGCTTGCCCAGTGGTGTCGTAGAGCATGGTTGCTGGTTCGACACCGGAACCGGAGGTAAAGTTACATGTTGCCAGCCTGTGCTGTTGTTAACGGCGGCCGAGTTCTTTCACGACGGCTTCGAAATCGGCCCCGGGTTCGGGTTCAGTCAGGACGCAGGTTACTTCCAGACGGATGCGCTGTTTGCGGCCGTCTTTGACCGCAAAATAGCTGTCAGTCAGGCCGGTGGAGATCTGGAGGGCGCGTGGCTCGGCTTCTTCTTTGCCGCACAGGAAGATCACGAAAAAGCTGTCCTGCGACCAGCGGCAGGCAATATCGGTGGGCCGGACCAATTCAACCAAACGTTGCGAAAGGCGCAGAACCACGGGATCCACCTGGTCGGCGGGAACCGCCGCCAATTCCTTAACCTGGAATACCAGGACACAGAATTGCCGTCCGGTTTCCAGCAGGGAGCGCACTTGGCGCACCGCTCCGGCCCGACTGGGGAGCCGGGTCAGTTCGTCGGTAATTGCGAGGTATTCGGGATTTTCCAGCCGCTGTTGGAACAGGGCGGCTTCCTCGCTGATCTTGGCCAGCAACTGGCCAACTTCGCGATTGATGGATTCGGACCGATAGCGCAATCCGCCCGCTTGTTGCCGCAGCATCCGGCGGAATTCTTCGGGATTGTCCAGTTCCGCGCCGGCTTCCAGGCGCTCGGCCAGGCTGTCCACCAGCTTGTGATAGGTCTCCGTGCGCTCGCGCAGCAGTTCCGACGCCCGCATGACGAGAGAGTTGATGACTTGGGCGCGGGTGGGAACCTCGCGGAAGAATTCACCGGCGATTTCGCTGAAATCGCGCAGTTCCGACCGTAAGGCCCAGCGGCTCTCCTCGAGGGTCTTCTGGCTGGCTTCAAATCCAAGCCGCCGCGGCCACCGCATCAGCCTCTCCCGGTAGGCGTGGCCGATGGGCGGACAGGTTGCCGCCAAACATTCGGCCACAGACACCACCGTCGACAGATAGCAATTCAAAGCATTTGCAGGTTGCTCTTTTTCTTCCTGCTCCTGCGCCAAGGTCTGTGATAGGGTTGCCACTCGTTAAACTCATCGGCAGCGGTACAGTATCGCAACGTAGGCGATTCGCCTTAGATGCGGCGCTTTTGCCTTATTTTGCGGGCAGCCATCGCGTTCCCGATGGTCTGCCCGACATTGTAGAACGCCCTAGGGCGTAACCGGCGTTGGCGTGGCAGTGAGACCCGGAACTAGGTGCGTTCCTCCGAGGACGACCTGCGTTTTCCCACTGATGGTGTCGAATATTTCGAGCGTGCCGATGAGCGTGCACGCCGTGGCAATGGGCGTTGTGGTGGGGTTGGGGGGCGGAACCGTAAACGGCGGGATGGTAATGGTGGCGCGAATCTGCTTGCGCTGATCAATCGCCAGCGAGAGATCGTTGATCGCCACTACATCCAGGAAGGATTCCTTTCCCGGCAGAACACTTACTGTTGCCGTCTTCAACACATTTCCCTGGCCATCCAGAAACGTCAACTGCGCCGGGCATATGACTCCCAAAGCCGGCGGAGCGACCCCAGGATTGAGGGCGTTGACCCGCGCCGTTTGTCCTTCTGCGATTCCAACCATGCCGAACGTGTAGATCTGCTGTGCAGAGACGCCGGCGGCAATCAGACAAATACTCAGAGCGAACTTGAACATTGTGATACTTCCTCCGCTTCTGCAAACACAGGGGAGTTCGGGAAGTCTTGGCCGCGGCGGCTGGGAAGTTTCCGATGCGACTACAATCGACTATGTTTCGACTTGCCTCTTGCATGGTTCTCTTGACTGGTCTATTGGGCCAGAGCTTCGATCCTCGCCTACCGGCGCCGGTGCCGCCGGTGGAAGGCCCGGTTCAGGAGAGCCCTAAAGTTCACTACATCGAGGTGCGGGCCGGAGCGGGTGCGCTGGCGGCTGGGGCCAACCAGCGCTACAGGTTGGTTTACACCGGCTGGCTTCGCGACGGAAAGCAGTTCAGCGCAGTCAGCGATCCTCAGCACCCATTCCAATTCATCCCGGGGCGCCGGCAGGTGATCGCCGGCTTTGAACTCGGCTTCGACGGGATGCGCGTGGGCGGAAAGCGGAGGCTGTTTCTGCCTTACCAACTGGCTTACGGAGTGCGCGGGAATCCTCCGGCAGTGCCGCCGCGCGCCGAACTGATTTTCGATATCGAGTTGCTGGCGGTGGAAGACGTGCCCGAGGAAGTGGCAGCCGCCGATTTGCTACGGACTTTAACAGCGTACGAAAGCGACGTATTGGAGCTTTCTAAAGCTGTAGAGGAAGACAAAGAGGACTGGCGGCCGGCTCCGGGAATGCGTTCGTTCCGGGAAGTGTTTCAGGCGATCGCCGCCAGCAACCAACGTCTGCTCGGCGTCGCCACCGGGGTTCCGTCCAGCGGTTCTCTCGCACTGGCGGAGAGTTTTTCCGCGGTTCGAAAAGCCATGGAGGGCGCCCGGGGCGGCACGCTAATTCATGAAGTCCAATTCGATGGCCAGACCACTACGCAGCGCGGTGTGTTCATCGCCCTGGAAGCGCAAATCGCCGAACATCTCGGGGAAGCCAGGGTCTACGCGCGCCTGAGTGGGATCGGGAAATAGGCGCAACCGATCAGCGGCAACCCGCTGGGGCTGACGAGGGACCGACAGCCGGTCGCATAAGTACTTGGCCGCGCTGAAGGGGACAAGCTTTGGCAGAGACCGGCCGGTATACCCTCGCGAAATGAGAAACCGGGGCCGCTTGGACGGCCGCCTTCGGGACGAGTCTACAACCCGGCCTCACGCTCGAAAGGGGACACTGCTGCGATAGTTTTTAGCGAAGGAGTTCGGACTCGAGGCCGCAGCGTCCCCGTCCGCGTGAGTCCTACACCTCGTAGCAAAATAGTATCCTCTATCCATATGAAGTACTCGCTGCTCCTTCTGCTGTGTTCGGTGCTGCCGGCGGCTACGCTGTTTCGCAGTCCAACGCTGAACAAGACCGAAATTGTGTTTGCCTATGCCGGAGATCTCTGGAGCGTGCCTCGCGCGGGCGGAGAAGCCACCCGGTTGACCTCGAGCCGCGGCGTGGCGGGGAGTCCGGTCTTTTCGCCGGACGGCGCGATGATCGCCTTCACCGGCATTTACGAGGGCAACACGGATGTGTATGTGATCGCCGCGGCCGGTGGCGTTCCCAAACGCTTGACCTATCATCCCGGCCCGGACATTGCCACCGGCTGGACTCCCGACAGCAAGCGCGTCCTCTTTTATAACGCAGGCAGCACCCACAACAATCAGCCGCGCCTTTTCACTGTGGACCTGAATGGAGGGTTCCCGCAGGAGCTTCCTTTGCCGGCAGGCACGATGGGCGCATTTTCACCGGATGGGTTGCATGTGGTATATTCGCCGCTGGCGCGCGCCAATCAGAGTTGGAAGAATTATCGCGGCGGCCGGGCCACTCCGCTGTGGATTGCCGATCTGGCCGATTCCAACGTGACCAAGATTGCGCGCACCGATTCCAACGATTCTTCGCCCATGTGGGTGGGCAACAAGATTTACTTCATCTCCGATCGCGACGGCGTGGAATCGCTATTCGAGTACGACGTTGCCAGCAAGAGAGTATCCTCGCCTCTGGGAACTACGCCCAAGCTGGACATCAAGTCCGCTTCTGCCTGCTCGGATGCCATCGCCTATGAGCAGTTCGGGGAGATTCATCTCTTCGATCTCAAGAGCAGACGCGATACGCTAGTGCCGATTCACGTGGATGGCGATCTGACCGCCGTCAGGCCGCATTTCGTCAACGTATCGAAGCATATTCAAGACATGGCGCTTTCGCCAACCGGTGTACGCGCCGTGTTTGAAGCGCGCGGCGACATATTCACCGTGCCGGCGGAAAAGGGCGATATCCGGAATCTGACGCAATCCTCCGGTGCGGCCGACCGGTTTCCGGCGTGGTCGCCGGACGGCAAATGGATTGCCTATTTCTCCGACGAGTCCGGCGAGTATCAGTTGCAACTGCGCGACCAGACGGGCAGGGGAACGGTAAAGAAAATCGCTCTCGATCCGCATCCCAGCTTCTACTACGATCCGGCCTGGTCGCCCGATTCCAAGAAGATCGCTTACGTCGACAAGCATCAGGGTGTCTGGTGGCTGGACGTCGACAAGGGTACGCCCATCAAAATCGATACCAATTTGTTTGAGAAGACCGACTTGATGCGCCCCACGTGGTCGCCGGATTCCAAATGGATCGCTTACAACCGTCAACTGAAGAGCGCGCTTTCAGCGGTGTTCGTTCACTCGATCGAAACGGGGAAATCGACACAGATTACCGACGGTATGAGCGATGCCGCGTTCGCGACCTGGGACAAAAACGGAAAATACCTGTACTTCGGCGCGTCCACCGATGATGGTCCCACGCTGGTGGGGCTGGATTTGTCGAACCTGAGCCGCTCCATTACGCGCTCGCTCTATCTGGTGGTGCTGAGCAAGACGGAGCCTTCGCCTTTTGCTCCTGAGAGTGATGAAGAGAAGCCCGTGACGGAAGAGAAGACCCCTGCGGCGAAGAAGGACGACAAAGTGGACGTCAAGATCGATCTCGACGGCATTTCTCAGCGCATCGTGCCGCTACCGTTGCCGGCGCGCAACTATTCGCAACTGAGGGCGGGCAAGACGGGCATTTTGTTTTACGTCGAGGCGCCGGTGAGCGCGGCAGCGGGCAGCGGTCCGAACGGGCGCACGCTGCAGCGGTTTGATTTGAGCAAGCGAAAATCGGAGTTGTTCCTCGCCGGCGTGCGTAGCTTCGCCGTCTCCGACAATGGCGAAAAAGTGCTGATCGCCCGGCCGGAGAACAAGTATACGCTGGTGGCGGCGGCCGCTGCTCCGAAACCGGATGAGGGCGCGCTGAAGTTGGACGGCATGGAGACGCAAATCGATCCCGTTGCCGAATGGAAACAGATGTACGCCGAAGCCTGGCGTATTGAGCGCGAGTTCTTTTACGATCCGCATTTCCACGGGCTCGACTTGCAGGCGGCTTCCGAACGCTATGGCCAGTACCTGGGCGCGGTGGCCCACCGCTCCGACTTGAACTATCTGTTTACGGAAATGCTGGGCCAGCTTTCGGTAGGTCACATGTATATTCGCGGCGGCGACGTGGATGAGGACGCCAAGCCGGTGAAGGTAGGGATGCTGGGCGCCGATTACAAGTTGGAAAGCGGCCGCTACCGGTTTGCGCGTGTGTTTGACGGGGAGAGTTGGAATCCGCAGACGCGCGCGCCATTGACGCAGCCCGGCGTCAACGTCAAAAGCGGGGAGTATCTGCTGGCGGTGGGCGCGCGAGAGTTGCGCGACAGCGACAATGTGTACGCGTTTTTCCAGGGGCTGGCCGGCAAGAGCGTGGTCCTCAAAGTGGGGCCGAATCCGAATGGCGAGGGTTCGCGCGAAGTGACCGTGGTTCCGCTGGACGAAGAAAGCCCCCTGCGCACGCTGGCCTGGGTAGAGGACAACCGGCGCAAGGTGGACCAACTGAGCGGCGGCAAACTCGCCTATATCCATTTGCCGGATACCGGCAACGGCGGCTACACATATTTCAATCGCTACTATTTTGCGCAGACCGACAAACAGGGCGCGGTGGTGGATGAACGCTACAATCGCGGAGGACTGGCGGCCGATTATGTGATCGATCATTTGCGGCGTCCGGTGTGGAACTATTGGAGCCCGCGCGATGGCGAGATTTATACCACGCCCGGCAAGATTATCGTTGGTCCCAAAGTGATGCTGGCCAATGAATGGTCGGGCTCCGGCGGGGACATGTTGCCGTGGTTGTTCAAGAGCGCCAAGCTGGGGCCGCTGGTGGGCAAGCGCACTTGGGGCGGGCTGGTGGGCATTGGTGGCTATCCGGAGTTGTTGGATGGCGGCACGGTGACGGCTCCGCATTTTGGCTTTTTCTCGCCCGCGGGCAAGTGGGAAGTGGAGAATCACGGCACCGATCCCGACTATGAGGTTGAATTAGATCCGAAGGCTTGGCGCGCCGGCCGGGACACTCAGCTTGAGAAAGCGGTGGAGCTGGCGATGGCCGATTTGAAGAGAAACCCGGTGGCGGCGCCGCATCGGCCGGCCTTTCCGAATTATCACAAAGGAACGGCGCTGGGTGTGTCGGCGGGGAGGTGAGCATCTCCCCAGAACTGGCTGCGTTGTTCCGGCGCGACCTGACGCGGCTGGTGCAGGAGCTGAGCGCGTTCCCCGAGGGCTCAGTGTGGAGCGTGCTACCGCCGATCACCAACTCGGCGGGAAACCTGGCGCTGCATATCGAAGGCAACTTGCGCGAGTACATCGGGCGGCAGTTGGGGAATGTTGCGTACGGCCGGCAGCGGAACTTGGAATTCTCATTGCGCGGGCTGGCGAAAGTTGAATTGCTTGGAAGGTTGGAGGTCGTCAAGGAATTGATTCCCGGCATCGTGGCGGGTCTGTCTGCCAGGCAACTGGACTCGATATATCCCGAGAATGTGCTCGGTGTGCCGCTCTCTACGCGGCAGTTTCTAGTGGCGCTGTACGGGCATCTGAACTATCATCTTGGCCAGATCGATTATCTGCGGCGCATTGTGACCCAAGGGGCGACGATCGAGTTCGCGGGTCTCTGAGCGCGGCGTAGTGTCATTGTAGACTGAGAAGGAACCGAGGTTTTGAATGGCCGACGCTCTAATCAGCTCCGATCCCAAGATCATGATGGGCAAACCAGTTGTTGCTGGAACCCGGATTACTGTTGAACTGATATTGGAGAAGCTTGCGGCGGGAGAAACTGTTGAACAGATTGTGTCTGAGCACCCCCGGCTGACTGCTGATAGCATTCGTGCCGCCATCGCCTTCGCCGCCGAGGTGCTCTGGGCCGACGTCGTCTATCCGGCAGAGAAAGTGGCGGGGTGATTTCGGAGAACTCGTCTTCCGCCAGCGCCAACTCCACTCGGGAGTCGTGTTGATCCGCCTGGCGGGTCTTGAGGCGGAAGCCAAAGCAGAACTTGTGGCGGCGGCTGTTGCGCAGCACGGCGCCGAGTTGAAGTTGGGATTTGCAGTTCTGTCCAGGCGATCGCTTCGACTGCGGAAGGGGCCACTGTAGCCCATTGATCTAAACGCCCGGCGGATTCAGCCGGTCCCGCAGCAGCACCTTGATCTCGGCCAGCTCGTTGCCCAGACGCGCGAGCGCTTCGTAGAACTTCCAAAAGATAAAAGCCAGGACGACGTTAAACGCCATCCCGAAAATGGCCATAAATATGGCGCCAAATGCCGGCATTGTCAGACTCCTATTACGAAGATTTTAATTAAGGTAGCTCGTCCTGGTGCGCCTTACGCCACTCCTCTTCGGAAATGACGTGAATCGGCGCCAGCTTTTTCGTTTGCAGCGCATCATTGAGCGATGGCAACTCCCGGCCGGTGACCGCCTGGAACTTGCGGATCACATCGGCGAGTTCGTGCTCCAATGCGCCTGCGCGGGCCACCTGCGAATCGGTGGGCCGGCCCTCATAAAAAGTTACGTCGCCGTAGACACCGGTCAGATACTCCCGTAGGCGCTCCTCGCCGGTGATCATTCCGCCTTCTTTGGTGGCGACGATCTCGGTGCGAATCTTATCCACTTCTTCCGCCAGCTTGAGAAGCTGCTGGCGCAGCGGGTCCGTTTTCGCCAGTCCGGCAGTCCGGCCAGACGCGGCGTCGCGCACTCCTAGAATCGCGTCCACCGCCCAACTCATGTGATTCAGTAAGCCAGACAGACGCATGACCAGGGCAAATTGCGCCTTGCGGTCCTCTAGGGTGTACTTGGCGCGCGGATCCAACACGACGTTCAGCTTGGTGGTGTAAACCTTGTCGCCCTTGGTCATCTTCACCGTGTAGACGCCGGGGAGCACGCGCGGGCCAATAGACGCGCTGAATGCCGCACTGGCTGCCGGCGGGACTTTGGGCGGCTTCAGATGCATTGACCACGCAGCGCGATTGATGCCGCGATGCTTGCTGCTGGCCACGGTTCCCACCAGCTTGCCTTGTGCGTCGAACACCTCGATTTTCAGATCGCCGAAGACATGACGTGATTTCTGATAGTAAAGAATCTGCGCATCGGTGGGTTGATTCGGCCCGCTAAAAGTGGCGTCGCCTTCCGCCCAGCCAGCGAAGGTCTCCATCCACTGCACTACCTGAGGAACGGGAAGAAAGCCGGCTTCGGCCTGCAGCAATTGCGGAGTCAGCGCGCGCAAGGGCGCGATGTTGTCCACGATCCAGATGCCGCGGCCATGCGTGGCCAGAATCAAATCGGAGCGCCGCGGGTGAACCACAATATCCCGCACGGCCACCGCGGGAAAGCCGCGGCCTTTGTATTGCGCCCAGCGTTGGCCGCCGTCCACGCTGATCCACAAACCGAACTCGGTGCCCAGAAACAGCAGCTTGGAGTTGACCGGATCTTCTTTGACGACGTGCGCATAGCCGCGCACGCCGGCCTGCTCCACAGGCAGCGCCGTCCAGGTTTTCCCATAGTCGGTGGTCCGGTAGACGTGCGGATTCATGTCGCCATAGGTGTGACGATCGAGCGTGACGTACGCCGTGCCTTCGGCAAAGCGGCTGGCCTCGACCCACGACACCCACGGCGCTTCCCCGACTCCCTTTATGTTGCCCACGACATTGGTCCAGGTCTTGCCGCCATCGCGCGTGATCTGCACGTTGCCGTCGTCAGTGCCCACCCAGATCAACTTGTTGTTCTTCGGCGATTCGGCGATGGAATAAATAGTGGTGTGCATTTCGGCCGCGGAGTTGTCTACGGTGATACCACCGGACTCCTCCTGCTTCTGTTTTTCTGGATCGTTGGTGGTCAGATCGGGAGAGATTCTCTCCCAGGATTGGCCGTGGTCGATGGAGCGGAACAAGTATTGCGCGCCGATGTACAGCGTGTTCTTGTCCGTAGGGCTAATCTGTACCGGGGTGTTCCAATTGAAGCGGAGCTTTTTTTCTCCATAGCGCGCATAAGGCTTGATGTTTCGCGTCTGATGCGTGTAGCGGTTGACCCGGCCGAGTTCGCCGCCCTGCGATTCGGCGTAAATATAGGAGGGGTCGGAAGGGTCTTCCCACATCCAGAAACCATCGCCGCCGAACATGTTTTCCCAGCGTGAGTTGCTGACGCCGCCGGGATAAGACGAGTCGCCCACCCAACTGCTGTTGTCCTGCAAGCCGCCGTAAACGTGATAGGGCTCGGCTTGATCGGCGCTGACGTGATAAAACTGCGAGACCGGGAGATTCATCAGGTGCTCCCAGCGCGTGCCGCCGTCCTGGCTGCGCCAGAGGCCGCCGTCATCGGTGGCGAAGACCGTGTTGGAGTTGTTGGGGTCGATCCACACATCGTGGAAATCACCATGCGCGGAGTTGGAAACCGGACTGAAACTTTGTCCGCCGTTCACGCTCAGTACGAGCGCGGTGTTGACGCGGAACACCTTGTTCTCGTCGTTGGGATCCACGATCAGGTTGCCGAAGTAAAAGGGCCGGTAGATCATGTTCAGGCTGGCGTCCAGGCGAGCCCAACTGGCGCCGCCATCGTTGGTGCGATACAGCGCGCTTTTCTCCGACTCGATCATGGCGTACACCACTTGCGGCTTGTCCGGCGCTATCGCCAGCGCGATGCGGCCATACGGTTTGGGGGGAAGGCCTTTGGCGTTGTCCGCGGTGAACTCAGTCCAGTGTTCCCCGCCATCGGTCGATTTAAACAGACCGCTGCCTGGGCCGCCGGAACGAAATGTCCAGCCATAGCGCCGAAAGTCCCACATCGCCGCATACAGCGTGTTGGGCTCTCGCGGACTCATGGCCATCATCGCGCAACCGGTGGACCCGTTGGCTCCGGCCAGGACCTTTCTCCAGGTCGTCCCGCCGTCGGTGGTCTTATAAACGCCGCGCTCCTGGTTGTCATCCCAAAGATGCCCGGTGGCGCAGGCATAGACCACGCGACCGTCCAGCGGATTGATCAGGATTTTCGCGATGTGTTCGGAATCTTTCAAGCCCGAGTTCGTCCAGTTATCGCCGCCGTCGGTGGACTTGTAGATTCCGTTGCCAGCCGAGACGCTATTGCGCATCCAGCTTTCCCCGGTACCGACCCAAACGGTTTTTGTGTCGGAAGGACTCACGGCGACGGCGCCGATGGATTGCACGTCCTGATTGTCGAAGACCGGCGTGAAGGTGGTCCCGCCGTTGACCGACTTCCAGACACCGCCGCTGGCTGAGCCGATGAAAACCGTCAGGCGTCCGCCTTCGTTGTAGGCGGTGATGGCGGCAATGCGCCCGCTCATAGTGGCCGATCCGATATTGCGCGGCGGAAGCCCGGAGATGGTGCCCGCGTCGAACTTCACCGGCGTCTGCGCCAGCAGAGCGGCTGAGAACAGGGTAATCACGATGGGTCGCATCATGTTATTTAGCCTCCGGTCCTGGCGCCTTCGCGCCGGGCATTTTGAATTCGGAAGCGTCCATCGAGACATTGGCTTCTATTTTCTCCACTGTGATTTTGGCGCGATCGTTCGGACTTTGCTTGCTGCCGCTCTCTATCGAGAACGGAAAGTACACGTCATTCACTTTCTTGTACGAGCCGAGCTCGTTGAAAGTCTCGCGCACCGAACCGCGAATGAATTCCTGCTTCTCGGTGCGAATCTCAAGATAGGTATCCGGATCGAGGAAGTAATAGAAAATGTCGCCGTTCTTCAACGTGATCTTGAGCCGGTACGCATCGTCCCCATCCACGGTGTCGTGCCCGAGGTATTCCACAGTGTTGCCCTTGCTCTGATAGTCAACCAGCGGCCCGTAGAAATCGGCGTCGTCCTGCAAGTCGCGGGTGTCGTCTTCGCCCAGTCCTTCCGGATCTTTGCGCCCCTGGAACGGCGAAATCTGCCAGCCGGTGGCGCCATCGAAAGCTTGAATCTGCGTCATCCCCTGAATCGTAAACAGCTGCTTCACCAGATTGGGCGACATGGTGTCGGACTGCACGCGCGCCGTCTGCGGACCCGCTTGCAGTTTGCCGGTCATGCGTAGCGAGTGGATGGCTTTGATCTTTTCGATCCCGCCTTTGGCTTGAAGGTTCTTTGAGACCAGTTCGTCAGCGGTCTGCGCCGCCAGACAGGGAGTCAGCACGAGGAAAAAGAATTTGTACATATTTACTGTTTCTGTTGTTCCGCCAGTTTGGATTGGAAGTTCTTCTCTTGCAGGTCGAGATGCGCCCGATAGCCGGCGGGATCGATAAAAGGATTCGGGCCACCATCTTTCAACTTCGCGTACTTCTCGGCCATCCCGTAAAATGCTCCATGCGACGCCAGAAACACATCACAGTGCAGGGACCGAAGCACCTTGAAGCCGCGAACGTAGTCGCTGGCAATCTCCGGATAGCTTTTATTGTTCACCAATATGTAATTCGGATTCACGCCGATGCTGCCCAGAATCACCACATCATAGGTCTTGCCGTTCTCCTGCGTCTTGAGAGTCCACGTAGTGCATCCTTTGGTATGGCCCGGCGTCAGATGGGCGACGAGCGTGGTCCCGCCCAGTTTCACTTCTTCGCCATCGTGGATCACCCGATCGATGGGATGCGGTTTGCCGTGCGGCGTGAGCCGGCTGATGGCGGGAATGTCCTGATCCATCACCATCACCTGCGCGGCAGTCAGTTCCTTGACCAGCGCATCGCCCTCCATATGGTCGCCGTGGGCGTGGCTGCCCAGAAGTATTTTGATGTCGGTGAACTGGAAGCCGAGCTTCTCGACCGAGGCGCGGATCTGCGGCACCGTCGATTCAAAGTCGCTGTTGATGAGGACGTGCCCTTCCGGCGTGGTGATCAGAAAGGAACCCAGGTTCTCCGTGCCGACAAAGTAGATATTGCCGATCACTTTATACGGCGGAAACGGCTTGTTGAAAGCGTCCTGGGAAGTCTGTGCCGCCAAGTGGACCGCAAGAGCGGTGATCAGACAAAGAACTTGCGTCATCGTTCAATTATCTATCGGGCCGTTCCGTCCTTCACCGGAAACTTACAGAATGCGGATTCGCTTGATGGGTGACGTCTCGCCGGAAACGATTTGGACGCGGCTGACACCCAGTCCGAAGTGCTTGGCGAGAAACTCGCGGAGAGCGCGGTTGGCTTTGCCTTTCTCTGGCGCCGCGGCCACTTTGATCTTCCAGGTACCGTCTGGCAGTTGGCCGGCCAGTTCTGTTTTCGCACTTTTGGGAATCACTTTGACACGGATTTCCACGGCTTTATTTATTGCACTAGTCGCGCCACGGCATCCAGAAGGACGCGCGATGAGCATGGCTTCTGTAGCTGGACGTCGACAGGCAAGTCCAGCCCGGAAGCATCGCCGGTCAAGACGATGACGCGAGAGGAACGGCCGACGGCGGAGAGGAGCCGCAATCCGTCCTCGCGCCGCGGAATGCGCAGGTCCATTACGATGACGTCGCTGCCGGCGGCGAGGGCTAGGGCCTGGGTCGCCGTCTGTGCTTCGCGCACGGTATGGCCGTTGCGCTCGAAGATCAGCTTGCGCATCTGCAACTGATCGGCATCGTCTTCGACTAGCAGGACGGTGGCCATGCTAAAGATCGCATTCGCGAGGGGCGAGCCGAATCGTGAGGGCGCAGGCGAACGAGCGGCCGACACAATGTCCCGACGTGCTCATGCGAACCGCACCACGGCGATGACCAGTTGCGGCATTTGGTTGTTCCAGCTTTCCGGGACGTCGTCAAACGGAAGACGAAAGGCGCGCGTTTCGCCCGGTTTGAGGTCGGTCTTGATCAGGGGAACGCGTTCACGCTTGATGACCTGACCGTAGCGGTCGTAAAAGACGCAGGAAACGGCCGCGTACTGAATGGTCCGGTCACCGTTGTTGGAGATTTTTCCAACCACCTCAGTGACGGTTTGCCCGGCGTAATTTTCCGTGGCTTTCAGGCCGACTTCACTGAGCTGCAAGTTGCGAACGTAAGTTTTGGCCTCCGGCGTGAGAAGGGGCGTTTCCGGAGCGACAGACGGGTGAGAACAGCCGAAGAGTAAGAGCGCTAAGGCGAGCCAGCTACGAGCCACTGACGGTCATCTCCCGGATCAGCACGGTGGGCGCAGCGGTGGCAGTACGGAACTCCAAGTCTGAGCCAATGTACTCCATCTCAGTGAGCATCTGCTGCAAAGTGGACGCCACGGTGATCTCGGATACAGGATACGCGAATTCGCCATTCTCAATCCAGAGGCCGGCGGCGCCGCGCGAATAGTCGCCAGTGACGATGTTTACGCCGGAACCGATCAGTTCGGTGACATAGAGACCGGTGCGCACTCCGCGGATGATCTCTTCGGGCGAGCGGTCGCCCTTCTCCAGATAAAAGTTACCGTGACCGACGCTGGCGTTGCCGGTGAGGCCGCGGGCGGCGTTGCCGGTGGTCCTCAGGCCGAGTTTGCGGGCCGTGTAGGAGTTCAATAGATAACTGCGGAGAACGCCGCGCTCGATCACCACGGTGCGGCGCGACGGAACTCCTTCATCGTCGAAAGGGGATGTGCCGAAAAGTCCGGGAATAGTGCCATCGTCGACGATGGTGACGTGATCTGCCGCAACTTTCTCGCCCAGTTTGCCGGCCAGAAAAGAAGAGTTGCGATAGACGGAATCGCCGTCAATGGCGTCGAAAACGCTGCCGAGCAGACTACGAGACGTCTGGGAATCGAAGATCACCGGTACTTTCTGCGTGGCGACTTTGCGGGAGCCGAGACGGCGCAGCGTACGCTGAGCGGCCTTGCGTCCGATATCGCCGGCTTTCTCCAGCCGGGCAAAAGCGCGCGCGGCGGAATACCAGTAGTCCCGCTCCATGGAGTCGCCCTGGCGCGCAACCGGCATGGCGCTGAGCGAACAACTGCTGGTGCGGTACTCTCCGACGAAGCCGTGCGAATTTGCGAAAATGCGCTGGCCCGTATGGGCGCCAAACGACGCACCTTCTGAATTGGTGATGCGAGGATCGGCGGCGAGCGCGGCCTCTTCCGCATCGAGCGCCAGTTGAATGCGAAAGCCTGTGTCGAGCGCGCTGACATCCGATTCAAACAACTTCAGATCGCAGGACAAGCTGCCCAATTGGTCGGCATCGGGCAGGCCAGCGAAGGCGTCTTCCGTAGTGATGGCGGCGAGTTGGATGGCTTGCGCCACCATGGTGCGGATGCCTTCAAGCGAAAGATCCGAGGTATAAGCAGAGCCGGTGTGGCGGCCGATGAGAACGCGCAGGCCCGCGCCGCGCGAACCGGCGTCCTTCAAAGTTTCGAGCGAGCGCATGCGGACGCTGGCAGAGAACTCTTCGCCTTCGGCCAAAGTGCATTCGGCGCCAGTGGCGCCCGCCGCCATGGCTTGGCGGATGACGTCCGTTGCAAGCTGAGAATCGATCACGCGGCCGTGCCTCCCACGGTCATGCGGTCCACCTTAATGGTGGGAATGCCGACGCCCACGGGCACGCTCTGTCCCTCTTTGCCGCAGATGCCCACGCCTTCATCCAGCTTCAAATCATGCCCGACCATGCTGACAAACTTGAGCGCTTCGGGGCCGTTGCCGATGAGGGTGGCGCCGTGCACCGGGCGGGTGATTTTGCCGTCCTCAATGAGGTAGCTTTCCGAGGCGGAGAAGACGAAATTGCCGCTGGTGATGTCCACTTGACCGCCGGCGAAACTGGCGCAATAAAGCCCGCGGGGCACGGAGCGAATGATGTCCGCCGGGTCGCTTTCGCCGGCCAACATGTACGTGTTGGTCATGCGGGGCATGGGGATGTGCTGGTAGCTCTCTCGCCGGCCGTTGCCGGTGACGCCCGTTTTGAGCAGACGGCTGGAAAGCCGGTCAGAGAGATAGCCCTTCAAAACGCCGTTCTCGATGAGGACATTCTTCTGAGTAGTCACGCCTTCGTCGTCGACATTCAACGAACCGCGGCGATTCTGGATGGTCCCATCGTCGATCACGGTACAAAGCGGGCTGGCCACCTGCTGGCCAATGCGGCCACTGAAGGCCGAAACGCCTTTGCGATTGAAGTCGGCTTCCAGGCCATGGCCCACCGCCTCATGCAACAGGATTCCGGGCCATCCGGGACCGAGCACGACAGTCATCTCACCCGCCGGCGCGGGAGACGCCTGCAGCAGAACAATTGCCTGGCGCGCGGCTTCCCTGGCAAAGTGCTCAGGCGAATGTTCGTTTTGAAAGAACTCCATTCCGATGCGGCCGCCGCCGCCATGGAACGCGCGCTGAGGAACGCCGTTGCCCTCGCGGGCGAGCGCGGTGACGTTGAGGCGCGCCATGGGCTGACGGTCAAAGCTCAGCGCGCCGTCACTGGTGGCGACCATGACGTGGCGCAGATTGTCGACGAAGCTGGCCTGGACTTGAAAGACTCTGGAGTCGTAAGCGCGGGCGGCGGCGTCGGCGCGATTGACCAGCGCGACGCGCTCCGCCAGGCTGGCCTCCGTGGGGGCCGTGAGAACGGGATACAAGTTGCGCTTTTGCGCTTCTCGCAGATTCGCCTTGTCCACCTTCGCCGGGCCTTTGGCGATGCAGGCAGCTACCTTGGCGGCGTGACGAATTTTCTCCGGGCTTAAGTCGTCGCTGTACGCGTAGCCGGTGCGCTCGCCGGAGAGAACGCGAACGCCAACGCCGAGCGAGACGCCTTGCGTGGCGCTCTTGATGATGGATTCGTCGATGCTGATACTACTCGTAGCGAGGTACTCGAAGTAGAGGTCCGCGTATTCGCCTCCGGCCGACATGGCTTCAGAGAGGTAAGATTGCAGGTCGCCTTCAGTGAGGCCGAATTTCTGGCCGAAAAAGGAGTCCGCGAGAGGCATATAGATTCAGACTAGCATCGGGGGCAAGTGTCGACTCGATCTGGGGGCGGGAAGCCTAATAAATTAGGGCTCTGAGCAGGAATCTGACAGGACCCAAGCAGGCGTGGATTTCATAGGAGCGGCTCTTTCGGTCGACTGGCGGGTTGAGAAACAACGAGTGGACCAAGATTTTGGGTTGGCCGGGGTACACGGTCTTCCAACAGGAAATTGACGAGAAAGTCAAGACTTTAAGGCTGTGGGTGCGGCGCAAGCGCGGCAATCGGCGGCTGATTTGTTCGGGTTGCGGGGCGCGCATCGCGGAACCGAGCGACACCACCGAGCGGGAAGTGCGCGACCTGCCCTGGGGTGAGTTCCGCACAACGGTAGTCATCGAACTATACCGCGTACGTTGTCCCAAGTGCGGCTTGCGGATCGAAAGAGTCGAGCAGTTGCCCAGCAAGGCGCCCTTCTCCAAACGCTTCGAAGAGGCCGTGGGCGAGGCTGGCGAGAGCGCTTCGGCGCGGCCCGTGGCCCAGCAGTTCGGTCTGGCCCAGAGCACCGTCCGCGCGATCGATCTGCGCTACTTGGAACGCTGGAACGCGCTCTGCAAGAAGCCTGCGCTGCGGCATCTGGGCGTGGACGAAATCTTTCTGGGAAAGTCCGTGAAATTCGTCACTGTCGCGAGTAATTTGGAGAGCGGCGAGCCGCTGTGGTTCGGGCACGAGCGCAAAAAGGAGACGCTGGACGAATTCTTCCGCATGGAACTCAACGCACGCCAGCGTTGCCGGATCGAAGCCGCCTGCGTGGACAAGTGGGAGCCGTTCAAGAGCAGCATTCAGGAGTGGTCGCCGAACTGCGCCATCGTCTACGACAAGTTCCACATCATGCAGCACGCCAACAAAGCCGTCGACGAAGTGCGGAAGGAGAGAGGTCTCATGATGTTATAGTTCCGGCTTACTTCGGTCCTCCTGCTCGGAACTATAACAAATCAGAGCGCCCCAATCACCAAATAGCCCTGCCTGTCCGCAGCTCAGGCTACTTGGCGCTTTCCGATTCAGAGATGAAGCGATGGCAGTTTATGAAATAGAAACGACTACTTGATAGTACTTATTGTTGCGGCCAGCCTAAGAACGATTTACAGCGCGATGCGGCGACGGATCAAGACCGCCATGATGACCGTCGCCGACAAGGTCAGGGCTGCCATCGCCGCGTGAATCAGAGTCATCAGAATGGTCACCGACGGGTCTGCCTCCACGGCGACGAGCGTGAACAAGACGAAGCCCAGAAGTACCTGCACCAGGGCGATGGTGAGAAATGCCGCAGCGGCCCGATGCAGTGAATGGTACTCGGGCTGATAGATGACAGGCAGGGACAGCCCTAAAACAAAGAAGACGACGATAAATGCGCTGAGCAGATGTGGGGCCACGCCCGTGGCGCCGTGACGGTGTAAAACGCCCAGCGCAACTTGCGCCAGCATCACGATGGGCGTGCTCTTCATCAAACGCCGCAACCAGGGCGTGCCCTCGGCTTGGCCGGCGGTGGTTGCCCAACCGCGTGACGTGCGGAAAGCGATCAGGATGGCGAGCGGAAAAAGGAGTTGACCGAGAAAGGCGTGGGCAGTGCGAACGGCGGGAGCTTGGGGGAGCGGCAGAAATCCAATTACAGCCTCCAATGCAAAGGCGGCGAGAGCGGTCCAGCCGGTACGGCGCAGCCACACGGGTGGCTTTGCGGCTGGTAACAGGATGACCAGAAGGACAGTGAGAACGGCAACCGCGGCTCCCAGCCAGAGGTGACTCTGGCCCCAAGAATAATAGGGGCGCTCTTCATTGCTGGAGACGGCGGGGCCGGTGGCCAGGGACAAAAATGTCGCGGCGGCGAGAAGGACAGCACAGCGATGCAACCAGATTTGATAACGAATAGTTCCATGTTAGCGCTTGGATACTGAAAGGACTGCATGCCATCTGCATTTTCTCGACGGGATTACGGTTGCTCATCCACTTCCAGATTGTGAAAACCCCGAATGCCGCCATGCCTGCCTGGCCGCTCGAAAAGCCGCTGGCGCGATGCCTATCGTCAAGAAGATCGCGCTGGAGCAACGCCGCTGCGGTTAGCCAACCGCCGAGTGCAGGCGCTTGCAATTGTAGACCTGGTCGATAAAGTGCGCGATGGAAGCGCAGGCCTCCTCGCGGTGGCGATAAGTTTGCGCTCACGTGCGCGACCTCGTGACCATTGACCAGCGCGACGATGCGGCTACCGGAGCATTCAACCGTGATGGTGATTTGGTCGCGTCGCAAGGGCGAAGGTGAAGACCCTGCCGAGTACCGCAAGTGTTCCCCGCCGAATTGACTGAAAAATCTGGAGCTCTAATTGCCGACTCACGGCAACATGAATGATGAAGATGTGAATATTTTTACGAAGACGCGTCAGGCCGATGCCACTTCAATCACATGGACACTATCGCTTTGCGGCCTGGGCATTTGCGTCCCGCCCGGCCATAGTCGCGGCATCCAACCTTGCTTCCATTCGACAAGAATCGGGAATTTGTCCTCATTTTTCTCTTGACATATTTCGATAGGGGGGGGTAGTATTTAGCTTACTCTCGGTACGATCGAGGGATTTTGGCGGAGGCACACCATGTGCGTTGAGCGAAAACCTCGCAAACTCTCCAGCTTTATCATTTCGTTCCTGTTCGTTGTACCGGCGCTTGCGCAGCAACCGGTATTGTCTATCTCGGCGTTGCCCGCGGATCATCACGACGTCTACAACGCGTACTTTAACTACCACGCCACTTGGCTCAAATGGTCCGCCAAGCAGACTGGCGTAAATACAGCGTCTTTGAACCAGTCCGCAACGGCCTTTGCAAAGATGATCGGCGTCGGCGCCGCCGAGATCAGCATCGTGCATTCGGCTTCGCTCAACGTCACCCAGCGGATCAACGCTCTAAGCGCCCAAAAGGCAGCATCGGTCGGCTTGTCGCAGCACGAAGTAAACCAGTTCGAGGTCAGGCGGCAGCAAATCATTCTGTCCGCAGTGAGAGACTTGCAGCACCGGCTGAAACCTGAAAGTTGGGGCGGCTTTCACCAATATGTCAATAACGGTTTCCGGCTTCAAGGCACGGCATATCCGGGCCTGCCGATCGGGACGGTGCTGCCATGACGTTACGAAACTTCCGTCTCGCTTGCCTTTGCGCTCTTATTCCTTGCGTAACCGCCCAAAACGCCTCGGTCCTGATTTACGATCCACAGAATGGCGGCGCCTCCGCCGGCTTCTACAACGGCGATGGCACATTCTCCTACAGCCTGATTCCGGTAAGCACGAGTATGACCAATTCGCCGTGGGGGACTTCAATGGCGACGGTAAAGCAGACATCATCTTCTACAACGCGTCGAACGGCATAGGCTACATCAGTTGGGAAGGCGCGGGCGAATCGTTCGTCTTCAACTCACTTTTCTGGAGTTCCGGATACAATTTCGTCAAATCCGGAGATTTTAATCACGACGGGAAGACCGACTTTCTGCTCTACAACAGTTCGACCGGGACCATGTACGTGGCCTTGGCCGGCAATACCGGCAGCGGCTGCTCGTTCGATGGGACCTTCGGTTATTGCCATGTGTCCGTCCCGTCAGGCGGCCCGTTCACGCACGTTGTCATCGCCGACTACAACGCCGACGGCAACGCCGATGTATTCCTTTACAATGCGGTGACCGCGCAAGCCTATGTCGGCCTCAGCAACGGCGCCGGCGGCTTGTCGTTCTCCAGCGTGGGCGGCCTGTCCCCCAACTACACGCAAATCGTCACCGGCGATCTCAATCGCGACGGCAAAGCGGACTTGATTCTGTACAGTTCCGGAAGCGGCCTGACGGCCACCGGAATCAGCACCGGAACCAGCTTCAATTTCGCCAGCCAGACGTACTCGACCGGTTTCACCACCGTGCTGCCGCTCGACTATAACGGGGATGGCTACACGGATTTGATTCTTTACAATTCGACGACAGCGGTGGGTTATCTCGGCATTGGCAACGGAAGCGGCGGGTTCACTTTCGTCTCGCTGTTCTGGTCGCCGGGCTTTGACACGGTCTTCGCGCAGGACATGAACGGCGACCGAAAGACGGACGTCGTTCTATATAGCAGCGCGACCGGCACGGCCTACGTCGGCTTCAGCCCCGGCGGAAACGGCGCCAATCAGTTCAGCTACATCTACTCCAATTGGGGAGCCGGGAAAAAGGTGACGCTCAGCCCCTTCCCCTTGACCGCCCCCTTACCGCACAGCGATAACGGCCCTTTCGTGGACGACATTTACCTCGCCCTGCTTGGCCAAACCGTCACTCCCGCCACCTGGTACTCCGATGTGAC
>Ga0075017_100000236_pt1 | contig 28124 bp, 30 predicted proteins | sample AleBraG_ABR_2012_FD_71475 | JGI IMG/M metagenome (GOLD analysis project Ga0075017, IMG submission 71475) | Freshwater sediment microbial communities in response to fracking from Pennsylvania, USA - Alex Branch Run_MetaG_ABR_2012 | ecosystem: Environmental > Aquatic > Freshwater > Creek >... | reverse complement strand
CTCCGCACGAGCTCTGGGTCGGCGGCGCCGACACCGACCCGACCGTGACGGCCGCGCTCGCTGCCTCGCCGTGGGACCGCGTCACCGTCGCGACGCAGCAGTCGCAGCGCGCCGAGCTCGACGCCGACGCCGTGGGCCAGGGCGGCGCACTGCTGCTGCTGGTGGCCGCGCTGGTGTCGCTGCTCGTCGCGATCGTCTCCCTCGTGCTCCTCGTCACCGGCGAGCGGCGCGACGACGCCGGGCAGCTGCTCGCCCAGGAGGCCGACGGTGTCGCGACCTCGACCCTGCGACGCAGCCTCTGGTGGCGTGCCGTCGCGGCCGCCGTGCCCGCGCTCGTCGTCGGGACGGTCGCCGGCCTGCTGCTCGCCCGCTCGGTCGCCACCCTCGTCGCGCTCTCCGCCGTCGGCACCGCACCGACTCCCCCGCTCCTCCCGGCGGTCGGCACGACGTGGACGGCCAGCGTGCTGCTGATCGGGCTCGGGACGGCGCTCGGCGCCTGCGCACTCGTGGCGAGCCGCATGCTGCGCTCGGCGTGGCCCTCACGCCCCGACCAGGACCTGCGATGAGCACGGCGGTCGAGGTCCGCGACCTGTTCTGCCTCTACGACGCGCCGACCGGCTCGGTGGCGGCACTGCGCGGGCTCTCCCTGCGCGTGCCGGTCGGAGAACGGCTCGTGGTCCACGGCCCTAACGGCTCAGGGAAGTCGACGCTGCTCGGCGTCCTCGCCGCGGAGGTGGCACCGAGCGCCGGCTCGGTGCGGGTGTGCGGCGTCGACCTCGCCGGCGCGGGCGACGCCGACCGCACGATGCTGCGCCGCGACCGGCTCGGGCTGGTCGACCAGTGGTCATCACGGTCGCTCCGCCCCGAGCTCGACGTGGTCGACAACGTGGCGCTCCAGCTGCGGGTCGCCGGCCGTGGTCGCGCGGTAGCGCGGGCCGCGGCGCGCGAGGCGCTGGCACACCTCGGGCTCGAGCACCTCGCCGGACGACCGCCCGAGACCCTCTCGGGGGGCGAGGCCCAGCGGGTCGCGGTCGCCGCCGCGCTCGCGCACCGCCCCTCCGTCGTGCTCGCCGACGAGCCCACGGGGGAGCTCGATGCCGGCGCCGCCGACCTCGTCTACGACGTCCTCGCCACCGCGGTCCGCGACCTCGGGGCGACCCTGATCCTCGTTACCCACGACCCGCGGGCCGCACGCATCGCGGACCGCGTCGTCCGCATCCGCGACGGTCGGCTCTCCGAGCAGTGGGACCCGGCGACGCCGCACTCCGAGACCCTCGTCGTCGACGACCGCGGGTGGGTGCGGCTCCCGGACGCGCTGCGCCACGGCGCCGGTGCCGTGTCCGGCGCAGTGGCCGTCGCCACCGACGAGGGCGTCCTGCTGCGCGGCACCGGTTCCGCCGTCGCCGTGGCTGCACGCGCGCGGCCGAGCGGTGGCGCCACGACGGGCGACGTGGTCGCGCGGCTCGACGGCGTGACGGTCGCCTACGCCGGGAGGGCCGTGCTCGACGACGTCGACCTCGACGTCCGCGCCGGGGCCCTCACGGTGGTCTGCGGGCGATCCGGTTCCGGGAAGTCGACGCTGCTGCGCGCCGTCACGGGGCTCGCGGCGGTCGACGCCGGCTCGGTCGTCCTGCTCGGCCGCAGTCTCGGGCGCCTCGGTCGCGACGAGCGCGCCGCGGTCCGGCGCTCGGGGGTGGCCATCGCGGCCCAGGGCGGGTCGTTGGTGGAGACGATGCACGTGCGCGACAACCTCGAGCTGGCGCGCACCGCGCGCGGGCTGCCCGACGACACCGGGATGATCGACCTGCTGTGCCAGCGGCTGGGCCTCGCGCCGCTGGGCCACCGCCCGGTGGCGTCCCTGTCCGGCGGAGAGCGCCAACGCGTCGCCGTCGCCCGCTCGCTGGTCGTGGAACCGGTCGTCGCGGTGCTGGACGAGCCGACGAGCCAGCTCGACGAGGGCAACGCCGAGGAGGTGGCGACCGCGCTGCTCGAGGCGGCGCGGCGCGGCTGCGCCGTGCTGGTCGCGAGCCACGACCCCGTGCTGCTCGACGCCGCGGACATCGTCGTCGACCTCGCCGCGGGGACCAGCGGCGGAACGAGGACGGCGTAGTGCGTCAGACCAGCAGGTCGTCGCGGGCGGAGCGCTCCCGCTCCGCAGCCAGGAGGTCGTCCTCGTCGATCGTCGTCCACTGGTGCGGGGTGTCGGACGGCGCGACGTTGAACGTGTCGATCGTGCCGCGCATCGATTCGGCGAGCAGGGCGAGGTCCTGCGCCGACGCCTCTGCCTGCCGTGAGCCGACGGCGTACTGACGGGTCGCATCGGACACCTGGCCCATGGCGAGCACGACCTGGTCGGACGCGGACCGCTGCTGCTGGGTCGCGATCGAGATCTCGCGCGTCGCGGTCGTGGTCTCGTCGACCATCCCGGCGATGCGGTCGAGCGCGGCGGCCGCCTCGTGCGCGACGTCGCGCGCACGGTCCACCTCGCGCTGGCCCTCCTCGGCGACCATCGCGGTCGCACCCGACTCGGTGGCGATGCGGGTGACGAGCCCCTGGATCTGCGTGGTGGAGGCGCGTGCGCGCTCGGCGAGACGGCGCACCTCCGCGGCCACGACCGCGAAGCCCTGCCCGTGCTCGCCCGCGCGCGCGGCCTCGATCGCGGCGTTGAGCGCGAGCATGTTGGTGCGCTCGGACAGGTCGTCGATGATGTCGAGGATCCGGCCGATCTCGCGACCCGTGTCGCCGAGGGTGGCGGCGCGCTGCGTGATGACGTCGACCCGCGCGGCCACGAGATCCATGGCGTGCACGGACGACGAGACGGCGGCGCGGCCCTCCTCGGTGAGCCGCATCGTGTCTCCCGCAGCGCGTGCCACCGACTCCGACGTCTGCGCGATCTGCGCCGCGGTGGCGGCGAGCTCCTCGATCGTGGCGGTGGTCTCGGCGACGACGCTGCTCTGCTCGGACGCGGCCGTGGCCTGCTGAGCAGCGCCGGCGCGGAGCTCGACGCTCGCCTGCGCCAGCGCCGTGCCGTACTGCTGCGCCTGCGCGACGAGGTCGCGCAGCCGGCCCAGCGTGGAGTCGAACGACGACGCCATCTCGCGCAGGTCGCCCCCGTCGAAGAGGTCGACGGGCAGCTCGGCCGCCAGGTCGCCCTGCGCGACGCGGGCCAGCGCCTCGGACATCTCCCGCAGCCGCAGCTCGAGACGCCGAGCGGCTCGCCGCTCGGCACGTCGGTGACGGCGCACCTCGAGGTACCAGAGGACCGCGCCGATCATCGCGGCCGCGAGGAGAAGCAGGCCGAGACCGAGCAGCGTCCACACGAGCGGGCTCTCCGCGGCCACGCCGGAGGTGACGGACGGCGCGGCGACGCCGACCACCCAGTCGAGGTCCACGGGTCCGGGCAGGCCGGAGTCGTAGGACGTGCGCTGCCACGCGGTGACGATGTCGTTCGCCGAGACGAGCCCGCCCACCGCCCTCGCGAGGTCGATGCCCAGGGTGCTCTCGGCATCGCCCGCGGCCGAGAACGACAGGGTGCCGCCGATGTCGCGCGACGCCGTCGTGCGCAGCTGCGTCACCGGCGAGTCGATCTCCAGCACCCCGACCGGCGCGCCCGCAGGACCGACCGCGATGGCCGTCGTGACGACGTCGCCGGGCAGCGAGACACCGGCGTGGGTGTCGGTCGTGATCGCCTTGTTGGGACCGAGCCTCATCGCCTCGGCGAACCAGGGCACGCCCACGGCTCCGGGCGACAGGCCGGTCGTCTCGCTGACGCCGGCCGCCTGCGACGATGCGTCTGCCACGCGCAGCACCTCGCGACCGGAGGCGTTGCGCAGCCGCGCGATCGCCACGAGACCGGGACGCAGCTGCGTCAGGGCCTCGAGCGGACGACGCGCCTGCTGCACCTGCGCGGGGGTCGGAGCGCCGCTGGACGTCACGACGGCGGCGAGCACCGGGTCGCGGCCCGCGAGCAGCGCGGCGAGGCGGACGACGTCGACCTCGCGCGACACCCGCGCCGCGGCCTCGCGGGCCGACGCGCTGAGGGTGACCTCCTGGCTGTTCTGCGCCTCGTTCGCGGCGGACTGCGACGCGACGCCGAGGACGCTCCCCGCGCTGAGCAGCACGAGCGACGTCGCGAGCGTGATCGGGACGGCCAGGCGCAGCGGCGTGCGCACGTGACGCCTCGTCGCGGGCACGCCGGAACGGCGCTCGGTCCCCTGACCGGCGCGGTCGTTCCGCACGGACGTGCTCATCGCTGGTGCCCCCAGACTGCTTCCCCTTGCTGGTGGCATCGGCAGATCCAGGCCCGAGTTGAGCGAACGGGCGACCGGCGCGCTCGCGACGGCGTCACCGCGCCGTAAGGAACGGGAGGGAACGCGGGTCGCCGTACGGTGGTTGTGTGGGGTGCGGGCCCGCGGTTGCTGGGCCCACGATCCACCGAGAGGCTGGTCCCATGTTCTCCTCCCTGTTCGGCGCCAAGACGCGCATGGTCACCCCCGACGACGCGCTGCCCGGGCGCGCGATCCGCTCCTTCGATGTCCCGAGCACCCACGAGGTGCTGGGCACGCCGCTCGAGGGCCCGTTCCCCGAGGGCCTCGAGCACTTCTACGTCGGTCTCGGCTGCTTCTGGGGCGCGGAGAAGCGCTTCTGGCGGGTGCCCGGCGTCTACACGACGGCGGTCGGCTACCAGGGCGGCATCACGCCCAACCCGACCTACGACGAGGTCTGCACCGGGCGCACCGGGCACGCCGAGAACGTCCTGGTCGTGTTCGACCCGGCGAAGGTGTCGACCTATGACCTGCTCAAGGTGTTCTGGGAGAACCACGACCCCACGCAGGGCTACCGCCAGGGCAACGACGTGGGCACGCAGTACCGCTCGGCGCTCTACGTCACGACGCCCGAGCAGGCCGAGCTCGCGCAGCGCACGAAGGAGGCCTACGAGAAGGTCCTCGTCGCGCGCGGCTTCGACCCGATCACGACCGAGATCCTCGGCGCCGACGGCCTGCCGTTCTACTACGCCGAGGCCTACCACCAGCAGTACCTCTACAAGATCCCGCACGGCTACGACTGCCACGCGGAGACCGGCATCGCCCTCCCGCCGCTCTAGGAGTGGTCCATCGAGGCCCCGTCGCCCAGCGGGCGGCGGGGCCTCTTCGACGGTGCGTCGCAGCAGGGTCCCGCCTCGGCGCCGCGTTGCTCGAGGCGCTCGCCGCACTGGATGCCGCGGGCGCCGACGGCAAGGTCGTGGTGTTCCTCCCGGGCGCGGGACAGTTCGCCTACCGCTACTCGACTACTCGACCCCGGGCTTGCAGGAGGCGGCCGCGCTCGACGACGGCGACATGCCGCCGGTGTCGTACGCGCTGACGGCGTGCCGCGCCCCGGTCGAGAACCGCGTCGTCGAAGGCGGCCGCCGTGCGCGGAGAACCGGCGCGCGCGGCGGCGGCTGGCCACGGCAGGCTGGCTCCATGACGCCGCCGCCGCAGGCCGAGGCGGTCGCGAGGGCGGCCGAGGAGTTCGCGCACCTGCTCCCCGACGGCCTGGGCTCGCAGGGCCACCGGTTCTGGACGGCGTACGACGGCGACGACATCGTCGGCATGCTCTGGCTCAGGCTCACCGAGACGTCCGAGGGAACGACGGCGTTCGGCTACGACTTCTCCGTCCGTGAGGACCTGCGCCGCCAGGGCTACGGCCGCGCCACGCTGCTGGCCGCCCCGAGGAGGTCTGCCGGGAGCTCGGCATCGCGAGCATCGGCCTCAACGTGTTCGGCCACAACGTCGCCGCCCGGTCGCTCTACGAGCAGATGGGCTTCCGGGCCACCTCGATCCAGATGACCCGCGAGCTCTGAGGACCCAACGCGCGACGCTGCTCGGCCCGGGGCCTCTTGCCGCTCAGCGACCGGCGAAACCACGCGCTCCGCCACGGGCGGCCGGGGCGGACCGCCGCACGTCTAGGAACCGGTCGTCGGTCGGCGTAGCGTCCAGCCATGGCCGACACCGATCTCGACATGCTCCGACGGCTCGCGGAGGACGGCAACGAGGAGGCGGCCGACCGCCTCGCCGACCTGGCCGCCGACCGCGGCGACGTCGAGGAGCTCAAGGGCCTCGTCGACGCCGGCAACGAGCTGGCCGGCGACCGCCTGGCCGACATCGCCGGAGAGCACGGCGACGTCGCTCTGCTGAACTACCTCGTCGACGCCGGGAACGAGCTCGCCGCAGACCGTCTGGCGGGCATCGCCGACGCGCAGGGCGACATCGACACGCTCACCCGCCTGGCCGACGAGGGCAACGACACCGCCGCCACCCTGCTCAGCCGCACCATCAACGACGCCGGGTAGCCGACCCGCCGCCCCCGAGCGCCGCCGTGGTCGGCGCCGAGTCCGGGCAGGCGCCGTGCGCACGGCTGAGGCGGGGACGGCGACCTCGCCCCGGATACCCGCGCACGGCACCCGCCCATGGCACGGTAGGGACGTGCCGACGATCGTTGCCCCGCTGCCGGACGACCTGGTCGACGACTACCTGCGCCGGCTGGGGCTGACCCGCGCCGAGGTCGCCGGCGGTGACGCCCTGCACGGGTTGCGTCAGCTCCACACGGCGCACTGCGCGGCGATCGTCTACGAGAACATCGACATCATTCGGGGTACCCCACCGGGCATCGACCCGGAGGCGACGGCACGACGGTTCGTGGCCGGACGGGGCGGCTACTGCTACCTGCTCAACGGCGGCTTCAGCGCGCTCCTGTCCTCGCTCGGGTATCGCGTGACACGCCACGTCGGCGCCGTCTGGCGCCCCGGTGGCATCGGCAACGGATCGGCCAGGGAGGCGTGGGGCCGCCACCTGGCGCTCACCGTGGAGCTCGACGGCCAGGACTGGTTCGTCGACGTCGGACTCGGTGATGCGCTCTACGAGCCGGTCGCGCTCCCCGACGACCGCGGGACGCCGCTCGAGATCGTCGATCAGGGCCCGTTCCGCTACCGGCTGGAGGCGTCCGACGAGGTGCCCGGCGCGTGGCGCTTCGTGCACGTTCCGGTATAGCAGTCGTTCACGGCGATGGACTTCGGCCCCGAGGCGGTCGCGATGTCGCGCTTCGAGCTGCGGCACGAGTTCCTCTCCACGTCGCCGGACTCCGGGTTCGTGAAGGTGCTCAAGCTGCTGCGTCGCGAGCCGGAGGCCGCGTACGGCCTGACCGGGTGCGTGCTGCACGTGCAGGGTGCCGCAGGCCGGGAGGAGCGCGTGCTCTCGACGTCGGCCGACTGGTTCGACGCCGTGGCCGACGTGTTCGGCATGCCGCTGACCGAGGTCGACGGAGCAGGACGCGACTCGATGTGGCGATGGCTCAGCGAGTCTCACGATTCCTGGCTGAGCAGCGGGGGCTGAGTCGGACGGGGAGCCGCGGTCAGTCCGTCGAGCCGCCGGGGCGCCGACCGACAGCCGAGACGACCTCGGCGAGGTCCACGCTGGGAACCGGTCCGCCGTCGGCGGGCACGAACACGCCGTGCACCTCGACGGCGAGCACCGCGAGCTGGGTGGCCGTCCGCGGTGCGATCTCGTCGGGCAGCTCGGCTGCGCGAGATGCCAGGAATGCCGCAGCGGCGCGCACCGCACCATGCAACGCCACGTCGACGGCGAGGGGCTCGTCGAACCGCCAGCGACGCGCACGCGCGGCCACGGCGGCCTTGGTCGGGTCGTCGTCGACGACGTCAGCTGCGGCGAACACGCGGCAGTCGTAGGTTCGGCAGGTACGCGGACGGTGGTCATAGATCGAGCAGCGACCGCCGAGGAGCATCGGACATCGGCCGTGCCCGTCGTAGCCCATCAGCCGATGTCCGCGCGGCAGCCCGGGCGCCGCGAAGAGCAGCGCCGCCGGGATGTGCGCGAGCGTGTCTGCCTCGTCCGGTCCGACGTGGATGAACTGCGAGGCCTCGCAGCACGCCGTACAGTCGCCGCACGGCACGTCGGAGCCGCGCTCGCCACGGATCGCGGCGCCGATGTCGGCGAGCCACGTGCTGAGCCGCCCCGCGTCGAGCGGACCGTCACCGGCGACGTCGTCGGCCATCGTCGTGCGCGCCCGCTACTTCTTGCGGTTGGCGTCGATGTAGGTCGCCGCGGTCGCGAGCTGGGCCGCGGGGATCTCCGTGCCGTCGAGCTGCACGTTCGGGGTCCCCGGCACACCGCTGTCGAGGAAGGCGCCGGCCGAGTTGGCCGTCCACCCGAAGTAGGTCTTGGCCCCCACGCACGACGCGTACGTGTCGTACGCGGCCCCGGTCAGGCCGGCTTGCTTGCCGAAGTCGAGCAGCTGGGCGTCGGTGTAGCCGTCGCCCTCCTTGGCCGGCTGGTTGGAGAACACGACGTTGTGGAAACTCTGCGCGACGCCGCCGTCGATGGCACAGCCCCATGCCGCGGTGGCTCGCGCCGACGACAGGTTCGACTGCGGCAGGTTCTTGTCCAGGAACGACGCCGGTCGGTAGACGAGGTAGATCTTGCCGTCGGTGGCGAGCTGCTGGACCTGCGCGCCCTGGGCCCTCTCGAACTCACCGCAGATCGGGCACTGGAAGTCCTCCCAGATCTGCACCACGGACTTGGCCGCCGCGGGCGTCCCGAACGGCACGCCGTAGGCCTGCGGCGACGACGATGGCAGCACGGTCTTGGGCAGCGCGGCGTTGGGGTCCACCGGCGGCAGCGTGGTGGTGCTCGAGCTCGAGGAGTTCTGGTGGGAGGCGAACACGACGCCACCCACGATCAGGCCGATCACGACGAGCAGGCCCCCGCCGATGAGCAGGTTGGTGCGTCGCTGGCGGGCCCTCTCGGCCTTCTGCGCCTCGGCGCGCGCCTCGGCCGCCTTCTCCTTGGTCGTCCTCGAGCTCTCCGCCATGACCCCTCCAGGACCTCGGTGCTCATGATCGTAGGCCGACGACGCGTGCGACTCGCGACCACTGTGGTGTGCACCCGGTCACGCGAACTGTCGGCGGTTCGGCCCTGCTACGACACGATGCTGGGGCCGGCGGACTCCCCGGCGTCGCGGTCCGCGGCGAGCACCGCCTCGATCGCCTCCGGCGGCAGGCCCTGGGCCTTCATGGCACGGGAGAGGTGGGTGAGGTAGCGGTCCGACGGGCGCACGTAGTTGGCGATCGGGATCACCCGGTAGGTGATGGCCTCGACCGGCCCGGCATCCGTGACGACGGTGACCTCGGCCTTCTCCATCAGCGCGGCGTCGCCCTGGAACGTGTCGAGCACCGAGAAGGCCTCGACCGGCCCCTCGTAGAGGACCCCCCACAGCCGGCCCTCGGGCACCTCGCGGGCGTTGAGGACACCGCCGCCCCACTCGCGGTCGCGGATGGTGAACTCGACGCCGAACCGGTCGACGTAGCCGGGTCCGACGACGACCGCCTCGGGGATGCGCGCCGACATGCGCTCGTGGTCGATGTTGGCGCCGTAGGCGAAGTAGCGGAGCATGCGCGCAGGCTAGTCCCGCCAGGTGCACGCCGACCGGCGATCCGGCGACGAGTCGACGCGCCGCGGGCTAGTGCGTCAGGTAGCCGAGCAGGTCCTGGCGGGTGACGACGCCGGTCGGCAGGCCGTCGTCGACCACGATCGCCGCGTCGGCGGACTCGAGCGCGGCCACCGCGCTCGCCACCGGCTCCCCCGCACCGATCATGGGCAGCCCCGGGCTCATGTGCTTCTCCACCGGGTCCGCGAGCTCGGCCCGACCGGCGAACAGCGCGTCGAGCAGGTCGCGCTCGACCACGGAGCCGACGACCTCGGCCGTCTTCACCGGCGGCTCGGCGCGCACGACCGGCATCTGCGAGACGCCGTAGTGCCGCAGGATGTCGATGGCCTCGCGGACCGTCTCCTGCGGGTGAGTGTGAACGAGCTGCGGGAGCTCGCCGGACTTCGTGCGCAGCACGTCGCCGACCGTGCGGTCGGTCGAGGTCTGCAGGAAGCCGTAGCTCGCCATCCACTCGTCGTTGAAGACCTTCGACAGGTAGCCGCGGCCGCCGTCGGGCAGCAGCACGACGATGACGTCGCCCTTCGACGCGCGCGCGGCGACCTCCAGCGCCGCCTGCACCGCCATGCCGCAGGAGCCTCCGACGAGCAGGCCCTCCTCGCGGGCCAGGCGCCGGGTGACGAGGAACGAGTCGCGGTCGGAGACGGCGACGATCTCGTCGCACACGGTGGCGTCGTACGCCGTGGGCCAGAAGTCCTCGCCGACACCTTCGACGAGGTAGGGGCGGCCCGTGCCGCCGCTGTAGACGGAGCCGACCGGGTCGGCCCCGATCACGCGCACGCGACCGCCGCTGACCTCCTTGAGGTAGCGGCCGGTGCCGCTGATCGTGCCGCCGGTGCCGACGCCGGCCACGAAGTGCGTGATGGTGCCGTCGGTCTGCTCCCAGAGCTCGGGACCGGTGGTCTCGTAGTGCGACCGCGGGTTGTTGAGGTTGGAGTACTGGTCGGGCTTCCACGCTCCGTCGATCTCGCGGACGAGGCGGTCGGACACCGAGTAGTACGAGCGCGGGTCCTCGGGGTCGACCGCGGTCGGGCACACCACGACCTCGGCGCCGTAGGCCCGCAGCACGTTCTGCTTGTCGGCGCTCACCTTGTCCGGGCAGACGAACACGCAGCGGTAGCCCTTGCGCTGCGCCACGAGCGCGAGGCCGACACCGGTGTTGCCGCTCGTCGGCTCGACGATCGTCCCACCGGGCCGCAGCAGCCCCTCGGCCTCGGCCGCCTCGATCATGCGCGTCGCGATGCGGTCCTTCACCGACCCGCCCGGATTGAGGTACTCCACCTTGGCGAGCACGGTGGGCGCGTCGGGACCGAGGTGGGCGGTGAGCGCGTGGAGCGTCACCAGCGGGGTGTTGCCGATGAGCTCGACCACGTTGTCGTAGACCTGCATGTGGTGACCCTAACCGGGTCGGCCGGTTCCCCTGGAACCTCCGCGCGGCTCTCGGAGGCGCGGGGTCATGATGGGGGGGTGAACCCGGGCCTGCCCACCCTGCCGATCCGCGACGAGCGGGTCCGACGGATCGCGCTGAGCGCGGCCAAAGGCGGCGGCGGCCTGCTGGGCGTCGGCACGGCGATCGCGGGCGCGGCGATCGGCGTGATCGTCGTGCAGGCCACCCTCGCCCGGCGGGCCATCGGCCCGCGTCGCACGGTTCCGCCCTACGCCGACGGCCGGTACTTCCCGGTCGGCGAGCGCACCGGCACCTCGCTGCGCCTGGCCGTCCTCGGCGACTCGGGGGCGGCGGGTCTCGGGGCCGACGACGCGGGCAGCACGCCCGGCGCCGTCATCGCCGCGGAGCTCGCCGCCGGCGCCGAGCGCACCGTCGTGCTCACCAACGCCGCCGTCGTCGGGGCGCGGAGCTCGGACCTCGCGGCGCAGGTCGACCGGGTGCTCGTCGTCCGCCCGCACGTCGCGGTGATCATGATCGGCGCCAACGACGTCACCCACCTCGTCCGCCCGCAGGACTCCGTGCGTCACCTCGCCGACGCCGTGGCCCGGCTGCGCGACGCCGGCACCGAGGTCGTCGTCGGCACCTGCCCGGATCTCGGCACCGTGCGTCCGTTCGCGCCGCCGCTGCGCCAGGTCGCGCGGCGCATGTCCCGCGAGCTCGCGGCCGCGCAGACCATCGCCGCCCGCGACGCCGGCGGCCGCCCGGTCGCGCTCGCCCAGATCCTCGGGGAGGTCTTCGACTCCGAGCCCGGGCGCTTCTTCTCGGCCGACCGGTTCCACCCCTCCGCCGAGGGCTACCTCGCGTGTGCCCACGCCCTGCTGCCGGAAGTCCGGGCCGCCGTGGGCCTCGTCCCGCACGAGTCCCGCCGTGCGCTGCCGTCGGCCTGATCCTCGCCTCGGCTCCTCAGGTCAGATCCGACGTCGCAGGTCGAGCAGGTCGTCGGCGGCCAAGCTCAGCACGGCGTCGCCCACGGCACGGTCTGCGGCGGCTGAGGCCGCTGCCAGCAGGTCGTGCCCGCACACGGCGACCTGGTCGCCCACCGCCTGCTCGGCGACGCGGGGCAGGGGCCGGCGCGGCGTGCCCTCGAGGTCCGCGGCGGCGTCGGCGAGGCGTGCCGCCAGGGCGTGTGCGGCGTCGGCCCGGCTCGGCTCGGGCTCGAAGGAGGCCTTCAGCCGGGCGAGCCCGAGGGTGCGCAGGCGGTCGACCGTGCGCCCCAGGTCGGCCTGGAACCGCTCGTTCGGCGTCCTCGGCTCGTCCACGGTGGCGAGCCTAGGGAACTTGACCCGAATCGCCCCGTTGACCTGCCATCGACCGTCCTGTCGGGGCTACGGTGGGCACCGCACCAGCAGAGCCGAGCATCCAGGGAGACGCCGATGATCCGCCACTCCGAGCAGACCCACCAGCAGCTCGTCGAGCGACTCCCCTCCGCGACCGGCCGTGACCTCAAGGACTGGATGCGCGCGCTCGAGGACGGACCGGCGTTCTCCCGGTTCGACGAGAAGGTCAACTGGCTGCGCGACGAGCACGGCCTCTCGCACGGGTTCGCTACCGCGATCGTCCACGAGGCCGACATGGCCCGGGCGCACCGCAAGCTCGGCTGACGCCAAACCACCGCCTCGTTCGAAGGCCCCGCACCCCCAAGGTGGCGGGGTCTTCGTTGATGTGGGCGATCGGACCGCCCCGGTTAGGCTGGTCGCGACGACGTCGGCCCCATCCCCGACGACACCGATCCCCACAGGAGCAGCAGTGGCCAACCAGATGCTCGCCGAAGTCGAGACGGCGCTGCAGCATGCGCCCGCCGAGACCGGCCCGTCGATCACCGCTACCGAGGCAGTGGCCCTCCCGGACGTCATCGTCTCGACCGCCGCCTGCCTCGGCGTCGCGGTCCTCGCCGCCGTCCCCGGCTGGAGGTACCTCTCCGGCAGCCTGGCGCTGTACCTAGGCCTCATCGTCGTGATCATGTTCGCGGGCATCTACGTCGCGCGCCGCTCGCCGGTCAGCGCCGGTCTCGCCCTCGGCTACAGCGCGCTGCTCGGCCTGATGATGGGCGCGTTCTCCCACATGGCGACGGCGGGCAGCGGCAACGTCCAGCTGATCACCCAGGCGATCCTCGGCACGCTGGGCGGCGCCGTGGGCATGCTCGCGGTCTACTCGACCCCGTTCGGCCGGAGGGCGTCGAAGTCCTCCAAGCTGTTCATCGGCCTCATGATCGGCTATGGCGCGCTCGGCCTCGTCAACGTCGTCGCCGTGCTGCTCGGCGTCGGCAACGGCTGGGGCTTCTACGGCGTCGGCGGCCTCGGCATCGCGCTCTGCGCGCTCGGCGTGGCTCTGGCCTGCTGGTCGCTGCTCAACGACATCGGCAACGCCGACCGCGCCATCGCCGGGGGTGCCCCCCGTCAGTGGCAGTGGTCGCTCGGCATGGCGCTGTGCTCGTCGCTCGTGTGGCTCTATCTCGAGCTGCTGCGCCTGCTCTCGATCCTGAACCGCTAGCACCCCGCAGCGCCGCTCGCCGGCGCTGCTCGTTCGCGCCGCAAGAGACCGGACGACGGTCCACGGACCCGCGGGCGACCGCGTCGCCCACGTACCGAGGTGGCCGTCGGGGAGGCCGTCCGTTTGCTGAGAGTCCTCTCAGCAAGTCGACCTACCATCCCCTGGTGCCTTCGGACGCTCCTCGCCACCGTCAGCCGCTGCGCGTCCTCGCAGCGGTCGCCTCCGTGACGGCGCTCCTCGTCACGGCCACGAGCTGGGTGGCCTTCGCCGCGGTGAAGGGCGTCGAGGGCAACCTCGCGGTCGACACCTCGCTCGGGCGTCAGCTGGTCGCCGCGAGCGCGGCCCCGTCGTCGTCCGCCGAGCCGAACACGCCGGAGAACATCCTGGTCGTCGGCACCGACACGCGCACCGGCCAGGGCCGCGCCTTCGGCAGCACGGTCGACGCGAGCGGCAACGGCCACTCCGACACCGCGTTCCTGCTGCACATCTCGGCCGACCGGAAGTCGGCGTTCGCGGTGAGCATCCCGCGCGACTCGTGGGTGGTCCGTCCGGGGTGCCGAGCCGACGGGAGCACCGACGGCACTCTCACGCCGCCGGGCCGCTTCAACAGCGCCTTCGCCGTCGGTGGGCGCAACTGCGTGATCGCCGCGGTGAAGTTCCTCACCGGCGTGCCGGTGAACCACTTCGTCGAGGTCAACTTCCTCGGGTTCGAGGCGATCGTCAACGCGCTCGGCGGCGTCGACATCTGCACCACGCAGGCGATCTCCGACCCCGTGCGCCGCACGTCGACCGGCTTCGTCGGCAGCGGTCTCGAGCTGCCGAAGGGCAACGTCCACGTCGACGGCAAGCAGGCGCTCGCCCTGGTACGCGCGCGGCACATCGGCGACGGCAGCGACCTGTCGCGCATCGACCGCCAGCACCAGTTCATGAGCGCCGTCATCCGGCAGGCCACGAGCGCGGGTCTAATCACCGACCCGGTGAAGCTCTACGACGTGCTGTCGAAGGTGGCCCAGTCGCTCACCGTCGACGCCGGTCTCACCGGCGACTCGCTGCAGGAGTTCCTGCTCAGCCTGCAGGGCCTCAAGCCGAGCGCGATCAAGTTCTTCACGGTGCCGAACGTCGCCCGGTCCGACCACGCGACCGTCGCGTGGGTGCGCCCGTCGGCCCAGCTCATGTGGAACGCGATGATCAAGGACACGCCGTACCCGGCGCGGGTCCGGGGTACCTCCTCCGCCAGCCCGTCGGCGACCAGGTCCGCGAGCCCGTCGAGCACCGACGGCACCAACCCGAGCACCGCGGCCGACACCACCTGCATCAGCTGACCGGAGCTCGACTGCTCGGCGTCGGACCGGACGCGCTCGCTGCGACGGCACGTCAGCCACGGACGTGACCAAGCACTCACGGGTGAGCCAGCCCACTTTGCGTGCTGCGCGCGAGAACGGGCGGGCTCCGACCGGCCTAGCGTGGGAGGACACCGCACAACGTCAAGGAGCAAATCCCATGAAGGCCTGGTCGCTCAACGTCCTCCCCCTCGTCGCCATGGTGGCCTCCGTCGCCGCCGTCGTCGTCTACTACGTCGACGTGGTGGCGCGCTAGCCACGTCCGCTGCGAAGGCCAGCCCGCCCTGCGCCGGGGGAGCCCGACGCGTGCGCCCGTGAGGTGCGCGCCTGGAGCGGGGCCGTGCCCCGCAGCGCTTCGGTCCGAGGCCGAGCAGGCCCCCCACGGGGGGTCCGCCACGCCGAAGAAGGGAGCCGCCCGAGGCGGCGACCGGCCGACATGCGGAGGGACTCCGACGAGCGCCCCGTCAGGATGCGCACTTGGAGGGGAAGAAGGCAGGGGGCCCCGGCAGGGTGCCCCCGGCAGGGTTCGAACCTGCACTGTCGCTGGTTTAAGCAGCGTGCCTCTGCCAGTTGGGCTACGAGGGCGTCACAGGTAAGTCTGGCGCGGGAACACCGCGTGCGCCCCGGCGACCCGGTCCAGGAAGACAAATCCGTCGAGATGGTCGAGCTCGTGCTGCAGGGCGCGGGCCTCGAAGGCGTCGGTCTCGAGCCGCACCTCCTCGCCGGTGACCGGCAGCAGACCCACGACGACCAGGCGCGTGGCGCGCTTCACGTCGCCGGTGAAATCCGGCACCGACATGCATCCTTCGCGCGAGCGCTCGTTACGTGACGAGGACTCGATGCGCGCATTGACCAGGACGTACTCCCCGTGCGTCACACGGGATTTCGGGTGTGTCGAGACGTCGAGCGAGAACACCCGCCAGCCGACGCCGACCTGGTTGGCGGCGAGGCCGACGCATCCTGGCGAGACCCGCTGCGTCGCAAGGAGGTCGGCCGCGAGCCGCACCACGAGCGGATCAGTGGGATCGACGTCGACGCACGGGGTAGACAGCACGCCGGCGGGAGCCGTCACGACAGGGAGCGCCCGGCCGTCGGGCAGCGGCGGCATGACGATGCGCCCGTCGAGGAGAGGCACGGCGCCTACAGGACGTCGGTGTCGGCCGGCACGAACGTGGCGCGAACGCCGAGCTGCTCGGCCCTGGCCCCGATGCGGGCTGCGAGCTCGTCGACCTCGACACCGGCGGGCAGGGTCACCTCCGCGACCAGGACGTACAGGCCGCCACCGAGCCGCGTGGTGAGGTCGGTGATGTTGCCGCCGGCCGCCGCGACGACGCCGGTGAGGCCGGACACGATCCCGGGACGGTCGGCACCGTGCACCGACAGCAGCCAGGAGGAGACGGCGGCGACGGCGCCCTCGGCGTCCGGGACCGGCAGGACCGAGACGACGAGCCCCTCGGCCCTCAGGTGCGTGAGCCGCTCGGCCACGTCACCGGGGGACGCCGACACCTCGGCGACCAGGGTCCAGGCGAAGTGCCCACGCAGCAGCGTCATCGACGAGTCCTCGAGGTTGCCGCCGAGCTCGGCGAGCACCCCCGTCACATCGGCGATGATCCCCGGCCGGTCGTGGCCCAGGACGGTGATCGCGAGGCTCTGCGTCATGGCCGCGAGCCTAACCGCGGGTCAGCGGCGCCCGGCCGGGGGTTCGCCCTTGGCGTTGGCGCTGAACTCGCGGGTCGGTTCGTGGATCGACCACAGGCTGGTGACGTCGCGCTTGAAGAGGAACGCGATCGTCCAGTCGGTGAGGACCTGCACCTTGCGACGCGTCGTTGGCACCTTGCTCATGTGATAGGTCCGGTGCAGCCACCACGCGGGGAAGCCCTTGATCTTCACGCCGTAGACCTGCGCCACGCCTTTGTAGAGGCCGAGCGACGCGACCGAGCCGTTGTGGTGGTGCGCGTAGTCGACCGGCTCGAACTCGCGCATTACCGCGACGATGTTGTCGCCGAGCGTCTTCGCCTGGCGCACGGCGTGCTGGGCCGACGGCGAGCAGTAGGCACCGGGGTTGGTGAGGTCCGGCACCGCGGTGCAGTCGCCGGCACCCCACGCGTCCTCGACTCCGTCGACGCGCAGGTCGGTGCGGCAGACCAGGCGGCCGCGCTCGTCGAGCGGGAGATCGGTCTCAGCCAGCAGCGGGTTGGGCCGCACGCCCGCGGTCCACACGACGGTGTCCGCGAGCATCCGCGAACCGTCGGAGAGCACGACGTGTCCCGCGACCGTCGACTCGAGCCGGGTCTCGAGCTTGATGTCGATGCCGCGCTCGCGCAGCTGCTCGACGGTCCAGCGACCCATGTCCTCGCCGACCTCGGGGAGGATCCGTCCGGTCGCCTCGACGAGCACGAACCGCAGGTCGGCGGGGGTGACGTTGCGCAGGTAGCGCGTCGCGTAGCGGGCGAGGTCCTCGGTCTCGGCGATCGCCTCGACACCGGCGTACCCGCCGCCGACGAACACGAAGGTGAGGTTGCGCTCGCGGATCTCCGGGTCGGTGGCACTCTCCGCGATGTCGAGGCACTCGAGCACGCGGTTGCGCAGGGCGATCGCCTCCTCGACGTTCTTGAATCCGGAGGCCCATTCGGCAAGCCCCGGGATGGGCAGCGTGCGGGCCACGGAGCCGACGGCCATCACCAGGACGTCGTAGGGCAGCTCGTAGGGCTCACCCTCGAGGGGCTGCACGGTCGCCACCTTCCGCGCGTGCTCCACCCGGGTGACCCAGCCGGTGAGCACCTCCGCCTCGGTGAGGGTCTGGCGCAGCGGCACGACCGTGTGCCGCGGCTGGATCGAGCCGGCGCTCGCCTCGGGCAGGAACGGCTGGTAGGTCATGTACGACCGCGGGTCGACGACGGTCACGGTGGCCTCGCCGCGCTGCAGCTTCTTGCGCAGGCGCAGCGCGGTGTAGAGCCCGACGTAGCCCCCGCCCACGACGAGGATGCGCGGGACGCCTGCGTCGGTGCTGCTCATGACTCCAGGTTAGGCACGCCTTGGTCTCCGCCGCTCCCCGGAAACCGCTCCCGCGAGGGTTCCCTTCGCCACGTCCCACGGGGGAATACCGCGGGCTACGCCGGGAGCGCCGCCTCAATCGCCGCGACGACGGCCGGGTCCTCGGGCTGCATGGTCGGCGCGAACCGGGCGACGACCTCGCCGTCCGGGTCGACGAGCCACTTCTCGAAGTTCCAGCGCACGTCACCGGTGTAGCCGTCGGGGTCGGCGACCTGCTCGAGCGCGCTGAAGAGCTCGTGCCGCTCCGCGCCGTTCACGTCGAGCTTGTCGCTGAGCGGGAACGTGACGCCGTAGGTCGTCGAGCAGAACGCGGCGATCTCCTCGTTCGTGCCCGGCTCCTGACCGGCGAACTGGTTGCACGGCGTGCCGAGCACGATGAGGCCGCGGTCGGCGTAGGTCTCCGCGAGCTTCTCGAGGCCGGCGTACTGCGGCGTGAGACCGCACTTGCTGGCGACGTTGACCACCAGCACGGCACGGCCGGAGAACTCGCCGAACGTGGTCTCGCGGCCGTCGAGCATGGTCAGGGCGATGGGGTGGACGGAAGCCATGCCACGACCTTCGCACGGACCGTCGACCGGCGCACGATCACGCTGTGCGGCGGGTGCGCTCCGTCACAGTCGTTCGGCGACGGACAGCGCGATGCCGTCGAGGATGTCGTGCTCGGAGACGAGGACCTCGGGCAGGCCGGTGAGGTCGAGGATGCGACGCAGCACGAGGATCCCGGCGTTGAGGACGTCGAGGCGACCCGGGTGGATCACCGCGACGGACGAACGCTCGGCGTGGGTCGATGCCAGGAGCCGGTCGGAGACCCCGGCGACCGCGGCGGCGCTGATGCGCGCGCCGTGGATCGCCACCGGGTCGTACTGCTCGAGCCCGAGGGCCAGGGCCGCGGCGGTGGTGACGGAGCCGGCCAGGCCGACCAGGGTGCGCGCGTCGGCGAACGGCACCGCCTCGCCCGCGAGCGCGATCGCCGCGTCGGCGTCGGCGATCAGCGCGGCGACCTCGGCCCGGCTCGGCGGATCGGAGCGCAGGTGCCGCTCGGTGAGTCGAACGCATCCGATGTCGACGCTGCGTGCCGCGAGCGGCTCGTCCGTGCCGACCACGAACTCGGTCGACCCGCCCCCGATGTCGACGACGAGGTAGGGCGGCTGCGCACCCGTGAGGCCGCGCGTGGCCCCGGTGAACGACAGCCGCGCCTCCTCGTCGCCGCTCACCACCTCGGGCTCGACGCCGATGCGCGCGAGCACGCCGCGCACGAAGTCGTCGCGGTTCTCCGCGTCGCGCGACGCCGAGGTCGCGACGAAGCGGACGCGCTGAGCGCCGAGGTCGCGCAGGACCTCGGCGTAGCGGTCGCAGGCGTCGAACGTGCGGGCCAACGCCTCGTCGCTGAGGCGACCCGTGGAGTCGACGCCGTGGCCGAGGCGGACGATCTCCATCCTGCGGTCGAGGTCGACAAGCGTTCCGCCGTCGGTGTCGACATCGGCCACGAGCAGGCGGATCGAGTTGGTGCCGCAGTCGATCGCGGCGACGCGACGGATCATTGATCGACCTCGCGCGTGCACGGTCCGGACGCCCCCCAGTCGGGCAGCAGCGCGAGCACCTCGTCGCCGAAGGGGTTCACCCCCGGTCCTGCGGCGAGGGCGTGCCCGGCCAGGACGTGGAGGCACTTGACGCGGGTGGGCATCCCGCCCGCTGAGATGCCGGCGATCTCCTCGACGTGGCCGACCTGCTCGCGACTCACGAGGTAGGCCTCGTGCGCGGCGAGGTAGGCGGCCGCGAGCCCGGGGTCGGTCGCGAGCCGGTCCTGCATCTCGCGCATCGTCCCCCCTGCCTCGAGCGTGCCGATGAGCCCCGCGGCCCGCGGGCAGGTCAGGTAGTAGAGGGTAGGGAACGGCGTGCCGTCGGGCAGGCGCGGCTCGGTGGCGACGACGTCGGGATCACCGCAGGAGCAGCGGTGCGCGATCGCGGCGACGCCGCGGGGCTCGCGGCCGAGCTGGCGGCGTACGGCGTCGAGGTCGCGCGGGGCGGGAGCGTCGCTCATCGGGGGGCGTTGGACGGCAGCACGATCGGGGCCGGCCCGGTCGCGGGGACCCCCGCTCCGTCCGCCGTCTCGACCGACGACCACAGCGCCGAGTACCAGGTGCTGGTGGCCGAACCGGGCTTCGGCCTGCCGGGCGCTGGAGCCTCCGACGGGTCGAGCACGACGTAGCCGACCTCGCCGGGGAGCACGTAGTGCAGGCGCTCGCGGATGAGCGAGGTGACGTACGCCGGGTCCTGCAGGCGCTCCTGGCGGATGGTCAGCTCGTCGACCCTCGACTGCGCCGACGCGTTGTCGGCGCGCAGGGCGTTGATCTGGGCCCGCTGGTGCACGAGCTCGCGCGTGGGCACCGCGAGGGTGAGCACGAGCAGCGCGAGCACCGCGGCGAGCACCACCGCACGCCCGGTGAGGCTCGGCCGGTCGCGGATCGCGGCCGCTGCGCCCGAGAGCGGTCGTGCCTTGCCCGCACCGGGTTTGGCAGGCCCTGCCTTGCCCGCGGCCGGCTTCGCGGCGCCGGTGGTCGGGCGCGAGGACGGTCGACGGGCCGTCGTCGGCCCCGCGGGACGCGTAGCGCCGGCGCGGCGCGCCACCTGGCGCTCCGCAGCCCGCTGCGACGGTCCGCTCATCCCTGCCGTCCGGTCGATTCCAGTCATGTCCCTCGGACGAGTGTGCGGCCTCAGCCAGCGAAACGCGGGAAGGCGCCACGACCGGCGTAGCGTGCCGCGTCGTCGAGCTCCTCCTCGATGCGCAGGAGCTGGTTGTACTTCGCGACCCGCTCGGAGCGTGCCGGGGCGCCGGTCTTGATCTGGCCGCAGTCGGTCGCGACGGCGAGGTCGGCGATCGTGACGTCCTCGGTCTCGCCAGAACGGTGGCTCATCATGCAGCGGTAGCCGCTGCGGTGGGCGAGTGCGACGGCGTCGAGGGTCTCGGTGAGCGACCCGATCTGGTTGACCTTCACGAGCAGCGCGTTCGCGGTGCCGGCGTCGATGCCACGCTGGAGCCGCTCGGGGTTGGTGACGAACAGGTCGTCGCCGACGATCTGGACCTGCGCGCCGATGGCGTCGGTGAGGCTCTTCCAGCCGTCCCAGTCGTCCTCGTTGAGCGGGTCCTCGATCGAGACGAGCGGGTAGTCGGCCACCAGCGAGGCGTAGTACGCCGACATCTCCTCGGCGGTCTTCGACGTCTTCTCGAAGGTGTAGACGCCGTCGTCGTAGAACTCGCTCGCGGCGACGTCGAGCGCGAGACCGAAGTCGCGGCCCAGGGTGAAGCCGGCGTCCTCGATCGCCTTCGAGATGAGGTCGAGCGCGGCCCGGTTGCTCGGCAGGTTCGGCGCGAAGCCGCCCTCGTCGCCGAGGCCGGTCGACAGGCCCTCCTTCTTCAGCACGGCCTTGAGCGCGTGGTACACCTCGGCGCCCCAGCGCAGCGCCTCGCGGAAGCTCTCCGCGCCCATCGGCGCGATCATGAACTCCTGGATGTCGACGTCGGAGTCCGCGTGCGACCCGCCGTTGAGGATGTTCATCATCGGCACGGGCAGGATGTGGCCGTTGGGGCCGCCGACGTAGCGGAAGAGCGGGAGGCCCGCGGAGTCGGCCGCGGCCTTCGCGACGGCGAGCGAGACGCCGAGGATCGCGTTGGCGCCGAGGCGCTCCTTGTTGGGCGTGCCGTCGAGGTCGATCATCACCTGGTCGACGATGCGCTGCTCGGAGGCGTCGAAGCCGAGGATCTCCGGCGCGATCTCGTCCTCCACCGCGAGCACGGCGCGCTCGACGCCCTTGCCGCCGTAGCGCTCGCCACCGTCGCGCAACTCGACGGCCTCGAAGGCGCCGGTCGAGGCGCCGGACGGGACGGCCGCACGGGCCACCGTGCCGTCGTCGAGGCCGACCTCCACCTCGACGGTCGGGTTGCCGCGGGAGTCGAGGATCTCGCGGGCGATGACGGCGTCGATGCTGGCCACAGGGCACTCCGGTGTTCGATAACGGGTGGTGATTGCGGTCTCGAGCCTATCCGGCGGCCGGTGGTCGAAGGGCGACCGGCGTGCGCGCGAGCGGTTCGGGGCGCACCCTGGTGTCACCATGAGCGTGCAGCAGATCCCCGCCTCCACCCCCTCCGCCGAGCCTGCGGACGGCGTCGCCGCAGGTCAGCCCAGCGGTGCGCTCCCCCGCACCGGGATCCGTAGCGGGTTCACCCCGCTCGAGTCTCTCGACCGCGAGACGCCCGAGCCGGGCTACTTCGGCCCCGACAGCGTCTCGTGGCGCGTGCACCACGACCCGGCCTCGATCCTCGGCGGGATCCGGGCGCTCGCGTTCCAGTCGCTGCACCCCGACGTGATGCTGGGGTTCTCCGCCGTCACCGATGCGCGCGACGACGCCTGGGGGCGGCTGTCGCGCACCGGTCGCTACGTGAACGCGATCACCTACGGCACGACCGCGGAGGCCGACAGCGCCGCCGCGCGGGTGCGTCGCATCCACGGTGCGCTGAGGCTCGACCGGCCGGACTGGCTGCTGTGGGTGCACTGCGGTGCCGTCGACTCCTGGCTCGACGCGCACCAGCGGTCCGGCGCACCGCTGACCGCGACCGAGGCCGACCGTTACGTCGAAGAGCAGCTCGTCGCTGCACGGCTCATCGGCTGCGACGTCGCCCACGTGCCGACCTCGGTGTCCGAGCTGCGTGAGTACGTCCGCTCCATGCGCCCGCTGCTGGAGGTGACGCCGGAGGCGCGCGAGGCCGTCCGGGGTCTGCTCTGGCCGCCGATGCCGTCGCGGGTCACGCTCCTCACTCCGGCCCGTCCGGCGTGGACGCTGCTCGCCGTCACCGGTGTCGCACTCATGCCGCGCTGGGCGCGACGGATGTTCGCCGCGCCCGGGCTGCCGACCACCGACCTGCAGGCGACGGTCACCGCGCGCATCCTGCGCTCGACGCTGCTTGTCGTGCCCGAGGAACGCCGTACCAACCCGCACCTGACCGCCGCGCGGCTGCGCCTCGGGCTCTCGGCTGCCTGAGCAGGTGCGTCCCGGTTCGAGCCGCCCCATCTCCGCGGTGATCTCCGAGATTCGCGCTCGCCCGCGGCGTGGCGGCTCGCGGCGGGTCTCGCGGGGGCTGAGGTTGAGCCTTCATGCGTGCGTGCTGCGACGGCCGGGACGTAAGCCGCGGTCGAGCGCTGCCCTGGGGTCCGGATGGACGACCGGTGAGACCTGCGCCCCTGCTTTCGAGGCGACAAGTGCCAGCGCCTACCCGGTGCTGTGTCTGAGCGGCACCTGTGAGCGTGCGTCGAGCATCAGCGCCAGTCCGCGGGCGATCGCCCGCAGCGAGGTCGCCTGGTCATCGGCCGCGGAGGCGTTCGCCGCCAAGGCGTCGTAGCCGTTGCCGCGCAGCCAGGCGGCGACGTCCGAGCCCTCGAGCTGCGCCGTGACCGAGCGTCGGTCGTCGCTGCGATGCAGCCAGAGGTCGATGCACACGACCTGCTGGTCGCCGTGACCCGCAGCCACCACGGGATGCAGCGCCAGGAAATCCGCCAGCCGCTCGGCGTGGAAGAGCACGGAGTCGTTGCGGTCATCGAGCATGGCGACGACGAAGCCGCACGCGAGCGCCACCGGCACGACGACGTCGCCGACGAGCCGGTGGAACTCGGCACGTCCGTCGGCGTCGTCCACCCGGGCGAGTGTCGCGCTGACGATCCGTGGTGTCGCTGCCGTTTCCGGCGACACGTCGTCGGTCAGAGCTCGCGACCGGGGTCCACGTCGAGGACGTTCGCGGCGATGCGACCGGCGATCCCGCTCGCGATAGCGGAGGCGGCGGAGCTCTCCGGCTTACGTGCGGACTCGGCGGCGAAGCAGGCCGTGAACTCCTCGGCGAGGCCGAGTCGCGGGAACCGCGCGACAACCTCGGCACGCAGGTCGGCCGGCCACCACTGCGGGCGGCTGCCGGAGATGTCGAGCCCCGTCGCGATCTCCAGCAGGTAGCCCTCGGGGTCCTCGTCGACGTCAACCGACTCCCACATGTGACGCACGATGATCTCGGCTGCACGTCGACGTCGGTCGATCGGCCAGCCCGCGCCGGCGCCGAAGACCCAGGCCACGTGACCACCCGCGTGCTCGAAGGGCAGTGCGTGGTTGTCGAACGCCGGTACGAGCCCGACGTCGTGCAGCATCGCCGCGACGAAGAGCAGCTCGGCGTCGAACTCGAGGCCGTGCGCGACGCCGTACGCCGCGGCCCAGACGTAGGACCGGCGGCAGTGGTGCACGAGCGCGGGGGACGAGTAGGCCGTCACGACCTCGAGCGCCTGCTCGGCGACGGAGGAGCTCGGGTGCGGGACATCGGCGAGGCGCATGCCGACATCCTGCCGGACGTCGCGGTGGGTGGGACCGACTCGTCCCACCCACCGCGCTGCCACTGGGTGGGTGTCCCGCGACGACGATGGGTGCGACCGCGGGCACGACGGCCCAACGCGAGGGACGACGGAACAGGACGAGGCACTCGCCCCGCGGTGGACCCGGCCCCGTCGAGACGAGTCCACCGCGGTCACCGTCAACCCCGTGACCCAGGCCGCACGACTTCTGCCACGAGGGGCCCGCCGGGGAAGCCGTCCGGAGGGCGGATGAGTCCCGACCGCCCCGACCCCGCGTCAGAGGCCGAGCAGCGCGTGCAGGTGACGCGGGGGTGGTGTGCCGTGGGCGAGGACGGCGTCGTGCACCTGCCGGTCGGTCCACCCCGGGTTCGCCGCCCGGACGTCGCGGACCACGTCGTCGACGGCGATGAACCCGACGTAGTACGTCGAGAGCTGGGCCGACGTCAGCAGCGCCCGGCGCCACTTGCCGACGGCCTCGCCCTCCTCCTGGTGGCCGCGCACCTGCATGAGCCGCATCGCCTCGTCCTCGGTCATGCCGCGCGTGTGCACCCGCACGTCGAGGATCGCGTTGATGGTCATGCGCAGCTGCATCTTCAGCTGCTGCAGTCTGATCGCGAGCGCGAGCCGCTCGCGGCCCTCGGCCGCGGCGCTGCGCGGTGCGTAGCCGTGCTCGGCCATGAGCTGCTCGGCGTAGACCGCCCATCCCTCCGCGAACGGGCCGCTGCGGAAGGCGGCCCGCACCTGCGTCACCGGGCGCGCGCGGTTGTTGTGCGCCAGCTGGAGCACGTGCCCGGGGACGCCTTCGTGGATCGCGAGGTCCTCGAGCATGTGGGCGTTGTACTCGCGGTAGAACGAGGCCACGCGCTCGGCGTCCCATCCCTCGGGCGTGGGCGACACCGCGAAGAACGTCGGGAGCGGGCCGGTCTCGAGCGGACCCGGCGGGTCGCAGTAGGCGATGGCCACTCCGCGGTGGATCTCAGGCATCTCCACGATCTCGACCGGGATATCCGGCACGGTCATGAGATCGTGCTCGATCACGAAGGCACGGGTCGAGTCGTAGGACTCGCGGCACAGCCGCATCACGCTGCCGTCGTCGACCGGTCCGCTCGCGGCCACGGCGGACAGTGCGCGGCGTACGAAGACCGCGGCGTCGTCAGGAGGCGGCACGGTCTCGCCGAGGTACGCCGCTGCTGCGCGGGCGATCTCGCCCTCGAGCCGCGCCAGGTCGTGCTCGGCACGGTGCAGCACGTCGTCGGGGGTGAGGTGGGCGTCGAGCGTCGCCCACAGCTTGGCGGCGAACTTCTCCGGACCAAGGCGCGGGTCGCCGGTGGCGAGGTCGGAGTCGAGGGTGTCCTGCAGCCAGCCCACGTGCGCGTCGAGCGCCCCGAGCGCAGCGGCGCGCGCCGGGTCGACGACCGACCGCATCGACGGAGCCTCGTCCAGCGCGTCGTCGAGCTGACCGAGCAACATCGACTGCACCCCCCGCAGCTGACCGACCGCGGTCTCCACGTGCACACGCGGCATGACCTCGAGCGTCTCGCGTGCGGTCTCGAGGAACTCGGGCACCGCCGAGAGCCGCCCGGCCACCGATGCGAGCCGATCCTCGAGCGGTGCGAAGTCGCGCGCGAGGAGCAGGTGGATCGCCGTACCGGGGTTCCACGACAGCGGGTTCCACGTGTGCGACTGCAGGGACTCGAGCAGGAAGCGCTCGCCGGACACCCGGGCCCGCAGGATCTCGAGGTCGACGGTCGCCTCGGTACCTAGGGCGACGTCGTCGACCTGGTCGATCGCGCTGAGCGCGTGGTCGAGCATCGACAGGCTCTCCGAGATGCCCTCGGGCGTGGCGTCCGGCAGCCGGTGGTCGAAGCGGTGGTCGCCCAGCGCCGTGGCGCTGACCGGGTCCCGTGCCAGCCAGTGGTCGATGACGGCACCCGCCAGCGCCGCGAAGTTCGCCTCCGCGTCGTCGCCGCGCTCACCGAACTCCCAGGAGTCGCTCACCGTGCTGAGGTTATCCCCCCTCACCCCTCTCGCAAGACTGATCGTGTGGAGGTGGCCTGGTGCCCTGGACCCCCGACGATCACTCGCGCGGGAGGGTCTCGGCGATCCGGATGCGTCCTCGGTGGCGACGGACGGCGCCGCGCAGCTCCTGCTCGGCATCGACGTCGGTCGCCCCGAGCCTCGCCACGAGCGCGAGGAGCAGGTCGCCGACCTCGCCGTCGGCCTCGTCGTAGGCGCGCTCCGCCGCCGCCTGCACCTCGGGCGCCACCCATCCGACGCCGTGGACGTGCGACGACCGGCGCAGCAGCTTGGCCGCGAGGACGAGGGCCGGCAGCGCCTCGGGGATGCCGTCAGTGACGGACGCACGCCCCTTCTCGGCGGCCTTGAGCTCCTTCCAGCTCGCCTCGACCTCGTCCGGCGTGCGTGCTGCGCCGTCGGCGAAGACGTGCGGGTGGCGGCGCACGAGCTTCGCCGTGATGGCGTCGGCGACGTCGTCGATCGACCACGGGTCGTCGTGCTCCTCGGCGATGCGCGCGTGGAACGCGACCTGCAGCAGGACGTCGCCGAGCTCCTCGCGCAGCGCCGTGTCGTCGTGGGTCTCGATGGCCTCGACGGTCTCATAGGCCTCCTCGACGAGGTACTCGACGAGAGACTCGTGCGTCTGCTCCGCGTCCCACGGACAGCCGCCCGGCGAGCGCAGCCGGTCCATCACCGCGACGAGGTCGAGCAGGTGAGCGCCGGGGAGGTCCCACGACCCGAGGACGACGTCGACCTGCGGTGCGAGTTCGCCGAGGCCGTCGAGCAGCTCGTCGACCGCGTCGGCCAGCCCGGGGTCGCCGTCGGCGGAGCCAAGGTAGGCGACGAGGCGAGAAGTCGTGCGCGACAGCAGGTTCCGCGCGAGGTCCACCGCGGTGCCGTCGTAGGACACGACGTCAACCTCGACACCTGCCTCGCGAAGTGGCCCGACTGCGGCGTGGCCGGCGCCAGCGACGAGCACCGTGCCCGCGACGGCGAGGACCGACCACGCCTCGGGCGAGAGCAGCCCCGGTGCGACCCGCGGCGAGGTCGCCACGAGCACGAGCCGACCGGGCACGGGGTCAGCCGGCCGGGTTCGGCAGCGGGGTCGGATTCGCGCCGGTCGAGGGGCCCGCGGGCACGAACGACAGGTCGTCGGGCACGGGGCCGAGGGCGAAGACGTCCCAGGTGCCGTAGCGCGGCGCCACCTGGACGCCGGCCTCGGCCACGAACGGCGTCATGTAGTCGGTGAACGCCTTGGACATCGCCGTCTGATCGGTGGTGCCGGGGGCGATCTTCGCGAGCAGCGCGTTGTAGATCAGCTGGTCCCGCGCCGCTGCCGGCACCTGGCTGGCCGGCACGTTGCTCTGCGAGACGAGGTTGTCGAGCAACGCCTGCTGCTTGCCGCTGAACTGGGTGTCGACGATGTTCTTGACGAAGGCGTCGACCTCGCCCTGCGTCACCGTGATGCCCTCCTTCTCCGCCACCGCGGCGAGGATGAGGTGACGGGTCTGCATCGTCAGCGACGCCGTCGTGGCGGCCTTCTCGTCGTAACTCGAGCCCGGTACCGACCCGAGCTGGGTCTGGGTCTCGCCGGCGACGTCGGCGACCTGGGCGTCGCTCACGCGGGCGTCACCGACGATCGAGGCGGCGCCCGCCTGGTTGGTCCCGCAGCCCGACAGCGCCAGGACGGCGAGGGCGACGGCGGCGGCGGTGCTGCGCAGGCGGCTGGTGCTCACGGGACGGGCCTCTCGGTCAACGGACGGCAACCGGCTCGAGCAGGACGGCGTCGACGAGGTCGCGCAGCCAGTCGAGCAGTGCGGTGTCGCGGACCGGCTGGCCACCCACCCGGGCGGTCATCGGTCGCGGCACGAGGATCGTACGGGTCGCCGGCTTCAC
>Ga0075017_100000235_pt1 | contig 28161 bp, 23 predicted proteins | sample AleBraG_ABR_2012_FD_71475 | JGI IMG/M metagenome (GOLD analysis project Ga0075017, IMG submission 71475) | Freshwater sediment microbial communities in response to fracking from Pennsylvania, USA - Alex Branch Run_MetaG_ABR_2012 | ecosystem: Environmental > Aquatic > Freshwater > Creek >... | reverse complement strand
CCGGCGGAACAGGATCGCGCCGTGGCTCGCGCCGATCGGCGGAAGCTGATTTTGTCCACCAACGTGGCCGAAAGCTCGATCACGATTGACGGCGTAACGGCAGTGATTGACAGCGGGCTGGCCCGCATTGCGAGCGACTCGCCTTGGACCGGTCTGCCGACGTTGCAGATAGGCCGGATCAGTAAGGCGTCCGCAACGCAGCGTGCCGGTCGCGCCGCCCGTACCGCGCCGGGTCGCGCTTTACGGCTCTACACGCTGGATGACTACCAGCGCCGGCCGGATCAGGACGTTCCGGAGATCCTACGCCGGGAGCTTTCGCAGCTTTGTCTGGATTTGCAGGCCATGGGTGTGCGCGATCTGAGCTGGCTGGATCCGCCGCCGCCGGGCGCGTTGGCTGCCGCTCAAGCACTGCTGGATCGATTGGAAGCTGGCGGCGAAACCGCGCGCCGCATGGCGCGCTACCCGCTGCACCCGCGCCTGGCCAAACTGGTGATGGAAGCGGAAAGCGATGAAGGGTGCAGAGCCGCGGCATTACTCAGTTCCGGCGCCCGGTCCGCCGACGGCGATTTGCTGACGCTGCTCGAGGGCGAATGGGACGGCGGAAGCCGGCAGGTGTACGAACAGATTCGGCGGATGGTGCGGCCCCGATCAGCCGGCCGCGGCTCCGATGCTCTGGCGCAGGCTTGCCTGGCGGCATTTCCGGATCGGGTGGCTCGCCGTAGAAAAGGACGGGAACTGATGCTTTGTTCCGGCAACGCGGCCGTGTTGGCGTTCGATGCGCAAGCGGAGTTCCTGGTCGCTCTCGATATTGAAGACCGGCCCGACAAAGCACTGCCGCTGGTTCGCCTCTACTGTCCGATTCGACCCGAATGGCTGCTCGATCGGGTGCAGGAAAGGTCCGGCCTGGAATGGAATCGCAGCGCCGAGCGAGTGGAAGCCGCGAGCGCCTGGATGTACGAAAATCTGGTGATTGAAGAAACTCGCAGTGGAACGGTGGATCCGGAGCAGGCCGCGGCGCTGCTGGCCCACCAAGCGATGGAAGCTGGGATGGACCGCTTTGTCGACCCGGCGGAATGGGCTGAATTTCGCGCTCGGGTCAAGTTTGCCGGCCTATCGGAACCGGAATTAGAGCCAGCCTTGGTAAAGCTCTGTTACGGGTTGAAGAGTTTTGCCGAACTGAAGAGCGCCGCGGCCCGATTGATTCCGGGCCTGGAGAAGCGAAACCTCAATTCGCTGGCGCCATCCACTATCAAACTCCCCAGCGGCCGTACCACCCGCATTCACTATGAAGAGGGTAAGGCGCCTTGGATTGCGTCCCGGCTGCAGGACTTTTTCGGCTTGCAGGAGACGCCCCGGATCGGCGGAGTTCCGCTAGTAGTGCATCTGCTGGCGCCCAACCAGCGTCCGATGCAGACCACTACAGACCTGGCTGGTTTCTGGCAGCGCCTTTATCCACAGCTCCGCAGGGAGCTCGGGCGGCGGTATCCCAAGCACAAATGGCCAGAGAACCCGTTGGCGAAGTACTAGTTACTTTTTGGCTTAAAGTTCGAGAAACCGCTTGCTGACGCGCGCGGCTCGGCTTACAGGGAGAAACCGCTTGCGGACGCGCGCGGCTCGGAATCACCGTACTGAGCCACAATTTGCGTCGGGGAGTGGTTGAAATCCTTTACAAAGTTTTCTCGATCCTTTTGACCCTAAACTGCGTCCTAAGCAGTGACGATAGAAAGAGGAGGGAGAACCAAGATGAACCCCCAAGTTTCCGTGAAGCCCGCCGCCAAAGCCTTCGAAGCCCATGGCTTCGTTTACTGTCCCATTTGCACGCATACCGTGGAAGCGACGATTCTCACCACCGGTAAAGTGTCCAAAACCAAGCCGGGCCAGAAGTGTGCCCGCTGTTCAGCTTCTCTGGACGCGGGCTACATCTTCCGGGTTGATCGGGCCGCCTAGTACGAAAAATTTGAAGCTTGGCCTTTTTCCGAGGGCGGGATGAGGTAGTCTGAAACTATGAAACGTAGATCGCTTCCCGTCTCCGAACCCGTGATCGACCAGAAGCTGCTGGAAGAGGCCAAGCGATCCGTGGAGAGCGACCATCTCAAACGGGCGGAAAAGTGCTCGGTGTGCGGAGCCGACTGCGCACCCAATTCGGACGAAGGGCTGTGCTGGGTCTGCCGCCGCCTGAAGATCAGCGCTTGGCGAGATTCCGACCCGCAAACACTTCAGGAGTAGCCAGCGCCCGTTCGTAAATAAATGCAGCCGCGGCCACGTCTTCCACGCCCAAGCCGATCGATTTGAAGATCGTGACCCGATCAGCGTGATACTCCTTCTTGACGTTTTGCAGTTCCACCACGTTCGCCCAACTGTCCGCCAGAATTAAGTCGCCGGCTTCGATTTTGGCTTGCTCCAGCGAATCCACGGCAACCAGACCGGCTCGCTTGACCAACGCGGCCGGCAATTCCCGGCGGTTGGCGATGTTGGACCCCATCGCATTGATGTGAGTTCCGTCCGCGATCCATTGGTCCTCGATCACCGGGTCCTTGGCGTTAGTCGCCGTGGCGACAATCTGGGCACCCCGAACCGCTTCCTCGGCGGTATCGGTCGCGGTCACGCCGTGCTCTTCGGCAAACTTCTGCCGTTTGGCGGCATCCCGGCTCCAGACCCGAACCGTTTTGATGGGCCGCACCGCGCGAATGGCATCCAACTGCGTTTTGGCCTGAAAACCCGATCCGATGATGCCGAGCACGGAGGCCTCGGGATGCGCCATGAGATCGGTGGCGTATCCGCTGGCTGCGCCGGTCCGAATCTGGCCCAAGTGGTTGGCCTCCATGAGAGCCAGCGGCGTGGCGGTGCGGGCATCATAGAGGGCAAACAAGAAGTGCGCTCCAAACTTGGCGTTGGTCGAGTAGAACTTGGTGCCGAAATACTTGCCGAAGGCGCCGGCCATGCTGTGCAGCACGGAACCGGTTTCCTCCAGGATCAGCCGCCGGCGGGGTTGGTTTTGCGCTTTGCCATGCGCCAGTGCTTCGAAGGCGAGGCGCATCATTTTGATGCACTCGTTCATGGGAAGCAGGTCGCGAACATCTTGCTCGGTGAGATAAAGCATCTCACTTATCTTGTCACGGTCACGTCGGCGGTATTGGAGCAGATGGTGGCGTCCAACAAACCAATTCCGCCCGCCGAGGCTGACGCGGTAGACTCCCGGCGCCGACATGTCGAAGTACAGCCCCACCGGCCATTTCCAGCTTAGTTCCCCCTTTGGAGGCACGGCACGAAAGAAGGTGCCATTGCCAACTTCTATTGGCGAATGCAGCGCACGAGCCTCGCGGCTACAAGGTCCGTAGAGGCACTGGTGGCTGAGGGGAATTTTAGCGCGTTTGCCAGAGGGGTCCAAAACGATCGCCGAGAACGACTCGGTAACGCTATCACCCACCAAAAACGGCAGTGGATCTGGCGTCAGGTTGCGCGCCGTGACGCGAACCGTCGGTGTTTGATAGTCCTCGGGAGAAGCTTTCACCGGCTCCAGTTGAAGCGACAGGACCGCGGGGTCAGACGGCGTACACGGCTGAAATGGCGGGGTCCAGTATGCACCTGGCGGCTTTGTGACGTCCCAGAGGCTTCCCACCAATTGCGAAAGAGCGTCGCTCATGATGGCGATTGTGCAGGGGTCCTTTTCAACAGAGAATGCCTGCATCATCGGCGCCAAGTCCCCTTTTCCGTTTGGCGGATGCCAGCTTCAAGGCTGCAAGGGATCTCACGGGAGGTCTGGCGTCGCTAAGTGCGGCTAACAGCGATTCCTCGTTTGTTCGATAGTGGGAATGACGCAGCCCCCAGTCCACTTCGGCGTCCGACAGGGACGAGATTCGCCCCTCATTGCAGCCGTCGATCCGTTGCGCCGACAGCGGGAGGAATCCCGCGATCAACGCAACCAGCAGGAAAAGCATCTGAGCTATGATGTCACAGCGGCTGTGCGCCGGAAGTACGTCTGTGCTCGTCCTACGTCGCGCAAGATCTGCTGCTTCAATGCTTCCGGCGATTCGAATTTGCTCTCTTCCCGCACGCGGCGCAGAAACTCGACGCGGATTTCCTCCGGCCCCGCGCCTTCAAGCGGCGCCAGCAAAAACGTTTCGATGCTGAGCTGGTCGTCACTGCCGAAGGTCGGCCGGTAGCCGATGTTGGAGATGGACGGCCACACACGATGAGAGTTCAGATCATAGGTGCGGGTGATATACACCCCGCGGGCCGGCAGCAGCTCGGCGGAGGTTGCCAGATTCAAGGTCGGCACGGTTTGACGGCTGCCCACTCCATGGCCGCGCACCACGCGCCCTTCCAACGAATACGTGCGGCACAGTAGCCGCCGGCAGGTCGACACATCACCGTTCTCCAGGCGACGGCGAACCTCGGTGCTGGAGACGGTGCAATGGCGGACCTGCACGGCCGGAACCACTTCTGTGAGAAAGCCATGCTTCTTTCCTGAGTCCGCAAGCGTGGCGGTGTCTCCGGCCGCGCGGTGGCCGAAGCGAAAATTCTCGCCGACCAACACCGCTCGCGCACGCAAGCGTTCCACGAGGGTATGCTGGACGAACTCGTCCGGCGTCAATTTGGCGATCTCGTGGGTAAACTGCAAAATCACGATATGTTCGATGCCCAGGTCTTCCATCAGCGCGCAGCGTTGATCGAGTGTGGTGATCAGTTTTGGGGCGCGCGATGGCGCCACCAGCACCATGGGATGCGGCTCAAACGTGAGGACGCACGATGTCCATCCTTGCTCGCCGGCCAAGGAAACTACGCGTTGCATGATTTTCCGGTGGCCGGCGTGCACTCCGTCGAAGTTGCCAATCGTCACCGCCGCCGGACCGAAGTCCTGCGGCAAGTCCTGCAGACTTCGCCAAATCATGGCAGCGTCACCTGGCTGCTGAGGATCAGCCCGTCATACGCCAGCCGCACGTGCGGTGGCAGCTTTTCTTCCGTGACCGCGTGCCCCAAATCGTGGCAGATGTGCGTGAAGAACGCCCGTTGCGGCGTTAATTGTTCCACGGTCTTCAGCGATTTTTCGATGGTCGAGTGGGTGGGATGGGGTTTGTGACGGAGCGCATCGAGAAACAGGATGTCCAGCCCGCACAGTTGTTCCAGCGATTCCGGCGGGATGTCGCTATGGTCGGTAAGATAGGCGGAATCTCCGAAGCGAAAGCCCTGGACGATCCCTTTGCCGTGAGCCAACCGAATGGGCCGGAAGGGCAAGCCAAACAGGTCAAAATCGTTGCCATCGAGGTTGTGCGAAACCAGCCGCGGGCGCGAGGACTCGGTCTTTTCCTCCAGGAAAATGTAGCGGAATGTCTGGTGGATGTTATGCAGCGTTTCCGCCGAGCCGTAGATGGGGATGGTGCCGCCTTGCCGGAAATTGAAGGGGCGAATATCGTCGAGTCCCAGAATATGATCGGCGTGCGAGTGCGTGAACAGAATCGCGTCGACTCGTTCGATACGAGCCCGTAAGGCTTGTTGCCGGAAATCCGGCGTGGTGTCGATCAAAACATTGCGATCGCTGAAACTCACCAGGACGGACGGCCGCAAGCGCTGGTCCCGGGGATCTGCCGACGTACACACGGCGCAATGGCAGCCGATGGTGGGCACACCCACGCTGGTGCCCGAGCCGAGCACGGTAATGGTCACCGTGATGGTGGGCATCTACTTTTCGGCCTGCGGCTGTTCCTGCGCAGCCACGGCCTTGGCCACTTGGACATAACGGAACCGCAATTCCGTCAGTGAATTCTCAATCAGCCGCTGTTCCTCCAGCGTGAGGTTGCCCTTGGTTTTCTCGGCCAGCATTGCCAGCACATCGATGCTGTGTTGGGCCACGCGTAAATCGGGTGCCGGCCGGTCCTTTTCTTCGCCAAAGTGGAACAGCCCCAGTGACATCTCGGTCTGGGTCTTGATGGACAACGTCAGGAACTCGAACGTCGCCGGCGGAATGGGGAAGTCGCTCATCTCCTGGTCGCTCATATTTCTCTCTCTAATTGTACTGGGACAGGATAGTTATACTAAATAGTTGATGAACGCCCGCGCCGCCGCTACCATCACCGTTGTGATCGTGGACGATGAGCAACTCGCCTGCGAGGAACTTGGGTTCTTACTCAAGGAGTTTCCCGACCTGGAGGTTCTCGCCACCGCGCGCAACGGCATTGAGGCGCTCAAACTGATTGAAGAACTGGAGCCGGATATCGCGTTTCTGGATGTTCAGATGCCCGGCCTCGATGGCCTTAGCGTCATCCAGAAGCTGCGCGAGCAGAATATTCCGTTGCCGTATTTCGTCCTGGCCACGGCATACGATCAGTACGCGCTGGAGGCGTTCCGGTTGGAGGCGCTGGATTATCTTCTCAAGCCGATCGAGAAGGATCGGCTGGCCGTGACGCTGGAGCGGGCCCGCAAGGCCGTTGGCGAAAAAGCGAGCAAAGAGGCGGCGGCCACGCCTGCGCCCAAGACCGGCGCTCCACAGCGCACCAAACTCCTGGTCCGCAGCAACAACCGCAATCTCATTGTCGACGCGCAGGATCTGATCTACGCCACAATCGACGATGGCTTGATCACAGTGGTTGCTTCCAATGTCGAGGGCGAATCGAACTATCGCACTATTGAAGAATTGCAGTCCAATCTCGACCCAGACATTTTCTGGCGGGTGCATCGTTCGTTTCTGATCAACATCAATCGCATTAAAGAAGTGATTCCCTGGTTCAAGTCCAGCTTCCAACTGAAGATGGATGACAAGCGCAACACCGAAATCCCCGTCAGCCGGGTCCAGACCAAGCGCTTGCGAGCCCTGCTTAAGCTATGAATCGCGAATATCACAAGTGGCACAGCAGCGCGCTGGGCCGTGACATGGAATTTCTGGTTTACGGTCACGCCGGGGCGCCGGTGCTGGTGTTCCCCACCAGCATGGGCCGCTTTTACCAGTTTGAAGATTTCGGGATGATCGCAACCTTCTCGCAGAAGATTGAAAGCGGGCTGTACCAGGTGTTCTGCGTGGATAGCGTGGACGAGGAAAGCTGGTACAACAAAGGCGTTCACCCCAGCCAACGCGCGCGCCGGCATAGCCAATACGACCACTACGTCGCCTCGGAGTTTGTGCCTTACATTCGTTCCCGCAATCAGTCGCATGGACTGACTACGGCCGGATGCAGTTTCGGCGGCTACCATTGCATCAACTTCGCGCTGCGGCACCCGGACTTGGTCAGCGGCTCGGTGAGCATGGGCGGCGGTTTCGATATGCGGCAGTTTGTGGATGGCTGGCACGACGACGATGTCTACTTCAACAGTCCGCTCGAGTACATCCCTAATCTGAACGATCACTGGTATCTGGAGCGCATTCGGGGGCAACGGCTGGTGCTGGCGACAGGCGAATTCGATATCTGCCTCAACGACAATGAGCGTCTGGCGGCCGTGATGTCGGACAAAGGCATCTCCCATTGGCTCGACGTCTGGCGCGACGGCACCGGGCATGATTGGCCGTGGTGGAAGCAGATGCTGCTGAAGTTTTTCTAGCTTTCTTCGCGCCTCCGAAGTAGTCGTTCAATTTAGCCGGCACGGACGCTTCGAAAAGTTGCCGAAACCCCGTTGCAAGCATGCGGTTGACGTGTCCCACAAAAAACCGATTGCGGAACGAGGCGTGCTTACGGGGTCACTACCGCAAGTTCAGAGAACACTGCAAAGTCGGCGCTGTTAAAGGTGTAGATTCGCTGAATGCCGCTCGCTTGCATGGTCGCGACGATCTGCAAGTCGTATATGTCGGCACCCGTGACCGGGTGACGTTGCAGAAGCATCATCCATCCCGCAACCGCACGGGCAGGGGTAGGCAGCACGTGCAGGCCGGGGAGCGCCAGCAGCGCCGAAATTATGCTTAAGGCCTCAACTGAGGAAGAAACTACGGCAACCCGGCGGGGGTTGGTGATGAGTGAATAAACTCGCACAATATCTGCGACGTGACGTAGAGTGATATTGAAGGGTCGCGAGCCGCATCAACCAAAGCCCGTGACGCTGCGTGCTGCGGGGCGTCGGCGTTGATGGCATAAATCAAAACGTTGGCATCGAGAACGCCCGGCTCAACGGGCATCATCGTAGATGTCCCGCCGGTGAAGATCGCCCATGTTTCCAAGATGTAGGATTGGCAATTCTGGGGTTGCGCGAGCCTCACGTTTCACGGCGGGAGTTAAAGCTTCCGCTAAAACGCGGCGCGCCATCCCGTCGGCGCTAAGGCCCTGTTCTTGGGCTTGCGCCTTCAGGGCTGCTTCCAATTCGCCAGAAACTTCAATAATCAACGTCATGGCCATTCCTTTTGTTTCTCTTTCCACAATACCGAATATGGAGCTTTCTGTCACGAGTCACCAGACGGCAGGAATCCGAAACTTACCCTGTTTGAAACATTACGCCCAAATCGCGGAGTCGACGCCCCTAGGCGCTAGAGTTTCACCAAGCCGGCGCACTACCAAAGCTGCTATGCAATCGCTGCTCCAGGTAGGGCGCGGCCGACGTACCAATCGTTACTCCCATGAGTGGTTCGAGGAAGACTGGAACCAGGGCAAAACCTCACCGTTTACGAGATTCTTGATGAGAATTTTGTCCTTCATCACCTCGACGAGAAAGGCAAAGACGCGCACGGCCCGGATGCGTTCCTGGGTAACAGGAACTCACCTGGGCGACCACTTAGGAATGGCGCCGACTGGAAATCGAATTGATATCGGATGGCATGAGCTACGCGCGGTCGAAGGACGGCAAGATCGTGGAAGGCTGGAATCTTTTGGGACGCCTGGACAATGTTTCAACAATTAGACGCGCCGCATGGCAGCCGGGCGTCCATCGGATAAGATGATGCTGTGACGCCGATTCCGCAACCGCCACCAAAACTGTTTCTGCAGAACCTGCTGGAGTTGAGCCCGGTCTCGCCGGTGCAGGACATGATGGCGCTGGCTCGCAAGTACGGCCCGATCTACCAGCTCGATCTGAGCGGCCGAAAACTGGTGGTGGTGTCCAGCCACGAACTGGTCAACGAGCTCTCCGACGAGAAGCGCTTTGACAAGACCGTCCGCGGCGCGCTGAAGCTGGTCCGGCGCTTTGCCGGCGACGGACTGTTCACCGCCCGCACCGATGAGCCGAACTGGTCCAAGGCGCACAATATTCTGATGCCGAATTTTGGGCAGAAGGCCATGCAGAGCTATCATCCGATGATGCTCGATATCGCCGAGCAGTTGGTGAGCAAGTGGGAGCGGCTGAATCCGGACGATGAAGTGGAAGTGACCACCGAGATGACCAGCCTGACGGTGGACACCATTGGCCTGTGCGGTTTCGACTATCGCTTCAACTCCTTCTATCACGATGGCGATCACCCTTTTGTCAACTCCATGGCCAGCGCGCTGGGCATCACCATGGATCAGATGCGCGATTTGCCGCTGGAACACCTGTTCCGCAAAACGCGCGACGAGAAACTGCAGGGTGACGTGAGTTGCATGAACGGAATCGTGGACGGGATCATCCGCGAGCGCAAGGAGAGTGGAGAGGATCTCGCCAGCAAGCCGGACCTGCTGAGCTACATGTTGAGCGGCGTGGACCGTAAGACCGGAGAGCGTCTGGATGACTTGAACATTCGCTACCAGGTGATCACGTTCCTGATTGCCGGTCACGAAACCACGAGCGGCCTGCTCTCGTTCGCCACCTATGCGCTGCTGAACAATCCTGAGGTTCTGGCTAAGGCGTATGAAGAAGTGGATCGCGTGCTGGGCGCCGAGCGGCCCACGTATGCCCAGGTCAATCAGCTCCAATACATTACGCAAATTTTGAAAGAGGCGCTGCGCTTGTGGCCCACAGCCCCGGCGTATTCGCTCACCTCCTATGAAGCCACCACAATCGGGGGTGAGTATGCAGTGGATCCGGCGCACCAGCTTATGGTCCTGCTGCCGATGCTGCACCGCGATCCGGCCATTTGGGGTGACCAGCCCGAGGTATTTGAGCCCGATCACTTCAGCCGGGAAAACGAAGCCAGCCGTCCGCCGAATGCCTGGAAGCCTTTTGGCAACGGACAGCGCTCCTGCATTGGCCGCCAGTTCGCTTTGCAGGAAGCCACGCTGGTGCTGGGTATGATCCTCCAGCGGTTTGAATTGGTCGATCACACGAACTACCAATTGAGAATTCGCGAGAGCCTGACCATGAAGCCGGAAGGCTTCAAAATCAAAGTGCGCGCCCGAACCAGGCGCGGACAAATGGCGCCGAAAATTACGCCGACTGTCGTTGCGGAACAGGTCACGGCCAGCACGACGCATCGTCACGGCACTCCCTTGCTGGTGCTCTTCGGCTCAAACATGGGCGGGTCGGAAGATCTCGCGCGCCGCATGGCGCAGGCCGGCGAGCAAAGCGGGTTCTCGGTCAACATTGCTCCCTTGGATGACTACACGCGACGTTTGCCCAAGCAAGGACTGGTGCTCATCGCGACGTCGTCCTACAACGGATTGCCTCCCGACAACGCGCTGCAGTTTTGCGAATGGCTACGGTCGGCTGATTCTCTGCAAGGCGTGAACTATACCGTTTTTGGTTGCGGAAATCGCGACTGGGCAACTACGTTTCAAGCGGTGCCGCGCATGATCGACAGCCGCCTCGCCGCCGCCGGAGCGCGACGGCTCTATCCTCTGGGAGAAGGTGACGCGAAAGAGGACTTCGACGCGCAGTTTCAGCAGTGGTACAAGCCGCTGTGGCCCGCCGTCGCGAAAGAACTGGCCATTGAACTGGAAGCGGAAGAGACCAAGCCGCTGTGCACGGTGGAAATCGTGCCCGGCGACCAAGTCAGTCCTCTTGTGGAATCGTTTGGCGCTAAGCCGATGGCTATCTACGTAAACCGCGAGCTTCATGCTAGCGCATCGGATCGCTCCACACGGCATCTGGAACTGGGACTGCCGGAGGGAGTGACGTATCGGGCGGGGGACCATCTCGCCGTGATCGCGCACAACGGGGACGCTATGGTGCAGCGTGCCGCCACCCGCTTTGGATTTGGTCACGATACGCTTCTCAAACTACGAACGCACCGCAAAACGTTTCTGCCTTCCGATCAGACCATCTCGCTGGATCGCCTCTTGGGCGACTACGTGGAGCTGCAGGACGTGGCGACGCGCGCGCAACTGGAGACTCTGCTTCGGCACACGGAGTGCCCGCCGGAAAGAATGAAGCTGGCCGCGCTTGTCTCCGAGGAGGGCCGCTACAAGGAGGACGTACGGGCCAAGCGCAAGTCGCTGCTCGATGTACTGGAAGAGTTCCCTTCGTGTACGCTTCCGTTGGCGGCTTATCTTGAAATGTTGTCGCCGCTGCGTCCGCGCTACTATTCCATTTCGTCCTCACCGCGGCAGGACTCACGCCGCTGCAGCATCACCGTCGCGGTGGCGGAAGGTCCGGCGCGCTCCGGCCGCGGGACATTTCAAGGAGTGTGCAGCAGCTACTTGCGGGATCGGGCGCCGGGCGACATGCTGTACGCTTTTGTACGCGACACCAAGTCCGCTTTCCGCCTTCCAGAAGACGCGTCTGTGCCGGTGATTCTGGTTGGACCGGGTACGGGCCTGGCTCCGTTCCGCGGCTTCCTCCAGGAGCGTGCCGCTCTGAAAGCGCAGGGCAAACCAGTTGGACCTTGCCTGCTCTTTTTCGGCTGCCGCCATCCGCAACAGGACTTTCTCTATGAAGAAGAATTGCGCGAGTTCGAACGCCAAGGGGTGACGCAACTGGCCATCGCTTTCTCCCGCTTGCCCGGACAACCAAAGCGCTACGTGCAGGATGAGATCTACACGCGCCGCGATGCGGTGTGGCAGATGCTGGAGGCCGGAGCGGCGGTATACGTGTGTGGAGACGCCACTCGTATGGCGCCGGATGTCCGGCGGGCCTTTGCCGCGGTATTTACCGAAAAGACCAAGGCGAGCGACGCGGCTTCGGAGCAGTGGTTGAAGGATCTCGGCGCCAAAAACAGGTATCTAGTAGATGTGTGGTCAGCGGGCTAGCAGCAGAACGAGTAAGGGGCCCGCTTGGGAAGGCGCACCGGACGAGCAAGCCGCGCCTTACTCTCAAAAAGGGGACACTGCTGCTGTAGATTTGAGCGAAGGAGTTCGGACTCGAGCCCGCAGTGTCCCCGTCCTCGTCGGTAGATGTGTGGTCGGCGGGCTAGCAGCAGAACGAGTAGGGGCCGCTTGGAAAGGCGCATCGGACGAGCAAGCCGCGCCTTACTCTCGAAAAAGGGACACTGCTGCAATTGAGTTGGAGCGAAGGAGTTCGGACTCGAGCCCGCAGTGTCCCCGTCCTCGTCGGCCCTGCTACTTTCACAACCGCAGCCGTATATAAACCGCGCTCGGCGTCGGATCTTCCGTATAGGGACCGGTGAGTTCAAAGCCGCGCCGACGGTACATCGCCAGCGCATCCGCCATCACCGGCATGGTATCGGCGACTATCTCGACATAACCGGCCGAGCGCGCTTCTTGAATGACGTGTTCGAGCAAAGCTGCTCCGATTCGCTGGCCACGAAATGCCGGACGCACGTAGAGACGCTTCATCTCCGCGCGCCGGTCGTCAACTTGGCGCAGGGCGATGCAACCGGCGACTCCAGCATCGGCGATCGCCAGCGCCAAGCGTCCAGCCGGCGGCGCGTACTTTCCGGGAAGACCAGCCACCTCGTCCGCGAATCCCTGAAAACAAGGCGTGAAGCCGAACGAACTCCAGTACTCGTCAAACAGCTCCCGCACGGTATTCAGGTCCTCAGCCGAAACCGCTGCTTGAATCCGCATAACGGTTACTCTACTATCATGCGGCTCTTGATCGCTCTTGTCGCGAGTGCGACAGCTTTCGCCCAGACCAGTCTTGACCAGCAGGTGCGAGCGGCTGTGGCCGGGTTCACGGGCACAGTCGGCATTTACGCCAAGAATCTGGACACCGGTCAGAGTTTTGGATTCCAGGAGAACGAGCGCGTGCGTACGGCCAGCACCATCAAACTCCCCATCATGATGGCGGTGTTTGACGCCGTGCAACGCCGCCGGGCTCGCTTCACCGATCCAGTCCTGCTTACCAAACGTGAAATGGTGAATGGCTCGGGCGTTCTGACGGAATTGTCGCCGGGAGATCGACTTCCTCTGATTGACCTGGTTCACTTGATGATCGTGGTGAGCGATAACACCGCGACCAATCTGGTGCTGGCTCGCTATTCGGGCGACGTGGTCAATTCCTTTCTGGAAAAATACGGCTTTGAGCAGACGCGCTCCTTGCGTATGATTCTGGGGCAAGGACCGCCCAAGGGCATGAGCGCCGCCGGGAAGATTTCGGACAACGAACGCTTCGGTATTGGGGTTAGCACGCCGCGAGAGATGGTGCAGTTGCTTGAGATGCTGGATCGAGGCGCGATTGTCAGTCCGGCTGCGTCCAAGGAAATGATTGCCATTCTCAAGCGCCAACAGGACCGCAGCGGAATCGCGCGCCGTTTGGGAGAGATGCCCGTGGCTAACAAAACCGGTGCGCTGGACCATCTGCGTAGCGACGTGGGCATCGTCTATTCGCCGCGCGGCAAAATTGCGCTGGCGATCAGTTGCGACGACATTCCCGCGATCGATTGGTCGCCGGATAACCCCGCATTGTTGTTGATTTCACAATTGACGCAGATTTTGATGGAAGGGCTGGCCAGCCAATGAAAGATGCAATCTATCTTGTTGCCAATGGCGATCTGCGCTTGGCCGCCAATCAAAAATGCTGGGATGCGCAGAATCAAACCGAACAGGCCGTGATGGGCGCCGTGCGGCAAGCAGGAGGCGAAATACAGCGCGCGCACGCTTTCGATCCGGCGGCAGGGCACGGCTTCATCGATAGCCAGAAGCGAGGCATTGAGGTGTTTCGCGGCATTCCCGGCAACGCTCCCGTGATCGTAGTGGAGGCGGTTTGGCAATACAGCCACCATCTGTTACCTGGACTCTTTGGCCATCAGGGGCCGATTTTGACGCTCGCCAACTGGAGCGGTGAGTGGCCGGGGCTGGTTGGGCTGCTCAATCTGAATGCGTCCTTGACCAAAGCCAAAGTTAAATATTCCACGCTGTGGAGCCGGAGCTTCGACGACCGCCTTTTCCTGGACGGCCTGCATTGCTGGCTGCACGGCCGCGAAGTGCCGCAGGACCTGAACCATGTGCGCCCGCTGGAAGCCTTTCGACTCCCGGAAAGAGAACGGGCTCTCGGTCAGCGCCTGGCGCGAGAACTGCCTGCAGAGCGCGCGATTCTTGGCGTTTTTGACGAGGGCTGCATGGGCATGCACAACGCCATTATTCCCGACGAACTGTTGATGCCGATGGGCGTTTTTAAGGAACGCTTGAGCCAGTCTAGCCTGTACGCGGCTATGCAGACGGTGGCCGACGCAGAGGCGCAGGCTGTGAGAACGTGGCTGGACCGGAAGGGCATGCGCTTCCACACCGGGCCGGAGGAAGCCACCGATCTGACCGATAACCAGATTCTGCAGCAGTGCAAGATGTACATCGCCGCGCTGAGGATGGCGGATGAGTTCGGATGCGCCGCCATCGGAATCCAATACCAGCAAGGCTTGAAAGATCTGGCGCCGGCATCCGATCTGGTGGAAGGTCTCTTGAACAATGCGGACCGCCCTCCGGTGAAGCGTAATGGCCGCGTTCTGTATGAGGGTCAACCGCTGCCCCACTTCAACGAAGTGGATGAATGCGCGGGTCTGGATGCGCTGGTCACCCATCGCATTTGGAACCAGCTTGGATTTGCACCCGAGACCACGTTGCACGATCTGCGTTACGGCGAAGACTTTCTGGTGAACGGAAAGACGGAGTTCGTGTGGGTGCTGGAAATCTCGGGAGCCGTGCCGCCGAATCACCTGATCGGCGGCTACGCGGGCGCAGTGAGCGAGCGCCAGCCCCCGATGTACTTCCGGCTAGGAGGCGGCACGATCAAAGGCATCAGCAAGCCGGGCGAAGTGGTCTGGAGCCGCATTTACGTGGAAAACGATCGCTTGCACGCCGATATCGGTCGAGCTAGATCAGTGAGCCTGCCACCCGAAGAGACAGAGCGTCGGTGGCGGATCACCACGCCGCAATGGCCCATGATGCACGCGGTGCTGTGCGGCGTCAGCCGGGATCAAATGATGGCCAAGCACAAGTCGAACCACATCCAGGTGGCATATGCGCCAGACGCTGTTGGGGCGACACAAGCGCTGGCCGCGAAGGCAGCTATGTTCCACGGGATGGGAATTCAGGTAAACATTTGCGGCTCCGAACATGGGCTGAGCGTGCTTCAATGAGTGTCAGGAGGCGGCGCAAGATGGATACACAGAAAAAGATGGCGGTAACCGGGGCCGGCCTGATGGCCTTGGGCTTCGGATTTGGCGTAGTCGGGGCGCTCTTGGTTGTGCCGGCAGTAGTGGTGTGGACCGCCAGCCTGGTGGAAAAAAGCGCAGACCGCTTGTTGGGCCATGCGGAACGCGCCTCGAAAACGGTGGGCACGGTAGCAGGTACGCTGCACCGGTCGTTCAGCGAGGCGACCAAAGCCGGATTGGCCGAGGTCCGGAAAAGCGCCCATTAACTCAGCTAGCGAATAGCGACATACACCGGCGGGCTGTTTTGCCCCGCCGCCGTTAAGACCAGCGGAACCTGACCGCCGGCGGTTATCCCAGATGGAACGATTGCGTTAACTTGATAGAGTCCGGCGTAGCCGGGCGCTAGGCCGGCGAATTGCACGCTTGCCGCAACGCCGCCGATGGTTGCCGTGACAGTGTTCAGAGTCTTTGACAACGGCGCCATCGGTGCTGGCGCGCCGGCGACGATCGATGGGCTCACTTCGCCTAAGCCGGTGCAGTAGATTACGAGTACGTCGCCGGCTTTGGCGGGATGGGCGGAATCGGCGATATTGGCGCCATACAACGCGATGCCTTGTTTGCCGTCCACGGTGAAGACTCCCGGCGCGGCGGCGGCTACAGTGATCGGTTCCGGCACGGATATGCTCGATCCGAGCGAGACGAAAACCTGATGCGTAGTGTCTACCGCCGTGCCGTATGGGATCATCGCGTTCACTTGCCCTGTGCTCGTGTAGAGCAGCGGCATAACTGTGCTGCCAAACTGCACGCTGCTGCCGCCCAGGTTCATCGGCAGAGGAAGACTGCCGGCAGCGGCTTGCGACTGGGACAGTCTGGAGCCGTAGATCGACACCATACTTCCAGGCGCAAGCGGGCGCTGAAAGGCATTGCTGGCAGCACTCACAATGCCGCCAGAATTGATTACCGGGACGCTAACGTTGGTTTGGAGCGAGCCAGGGATCGGCTCGGTGGTTGTCGTGATCGGCACGCCTATCGCTGATGGCGTTTCAGCGTGGAAGATTAGGGAAACGCTCGCCGTTCCCGAATTTCTCGGTGCCCAAGTGGCCGCCCAGTGGCCATTGTGGAGAGACACTAAACTGAGTGGCGGATCTCCGTTCGAGAACGTGGCCGTAACCGATCCGGTGGTCATTGGATTTCCGCAGTTATCCACCACTTGCGCGTCAAGAGGCACGGGCCAGCCAACTGAGGCCGAAAACAGATTGCCCAGGAGTGTAGAGACGATACTCAAGCTCGCCGGTGAACAGTTCGTTTGGGCTCGCGCAGGCGTCCGGCTGGACGCTGGTACAGGATACAGCACGAACAACACTTCGACCGTTCGACTTGACCCAGCGCCAAAAACAAAAGTGATAGTGCCCTTATAGACACCCGATGTGAGTTTCGACGAATCCGCTTTCACTGCGATATTAGCCGGCGATTGCGCTGCGATGGTTCCTCCAGTCGAGAGACTCGGATTGGTCGTTAGCCAACCGGCGCCATCCAGGGACACGAATCCCGAATTAAACGTATTCGCAGGGCCAACAGTGGAGACGGTGAGATTCTCTGGGGCAGGCGCTGCACCACCCGCTATGCCGGTGAAGATGAGTCCGGTTGGGAGCACTAGCGGACCGGGGTCGCTACCCGCGGGCAAGACGTTGAGCACGACCGAGACGTACTGGTCCGGATTAGTCGCCGCCGGCGCCGCGACATGGATCTGGCCATAATACGTTCCCGGAGTAAGGCCCGTGGCATTCACGCTCACGTTGACTGCGGGAATAGTGGACGAGGCCCCAGCATCCGTGATGCCACCAGGCTGATCCACTGCGAGCCAACTGCCGCCTCCGGATGTAGAGGCACTCAGCGTCCAACTCATTCGTCCTTGGCCGATGTTGAGAATTCCGAAACTCTGTGGAAGTCCATTTCCGCCTCCTGCGACGGCCGTGAAACTCATCCCCGTCTGCGACAGAACCAAACTTTGTTGTGCAGCCTGAACAGTTGCGGTTACGGGGATCGTCATTGACCGGACTATCGCATTCGCATCCGGAGTGTTGACGGTGACTGCTCCCGTGTACGTGCCTGCCGCTAGTCCTTTGGCGCTCGCCTGAACGGTGAGCGTCGCGGGCGAATCGAAGCTTGTAACACCGGTCAGAGGCACCGCCGTCAACCAACTGCCGGTATCTGAGGTTGAAACAGAACTCTGAAATGCCAACATTCCCGTGCCCGTATTTCTCACTGCGACGTTCATCGCCTGAGTAGCGGCTCCCTGCATCAAAGTAAAAGCCAAGCTGGGTGTATCGATCGCGAGCGAGGGATCGACTATATCCGGCTCCACAACAAGATCCACTGGTATCGAGCGCGTGGCCGGCTGCGCACCGGGGACAGACACGACAAGAGAGCCGGTATACGCGTTGGGACTGAGCGCAGTTGGATTCACAGCAACCTGAATCGTCACTGGCGAAAGACCGCTGGCCGGTGTTATCGACAACCAACCCGATCCGGCTGCGACGGAGACAGAGAATGCCAACACCTTACCGATGTCGGGCAAAACTGAAAACGATTGGGGAGCCGGAGTTGGCGCTCCGTAGCGATATGTGAAATTAAGAGCTTGGGGGTTCAGTAGGAAAGAACTGGAGGAGCCCGCCTGGTTAATGGTGAGGATTTGCCCGGCGATATTCAAGGTTGCTGTGCGAGCGTTTGCCGAGTTCGAGCCTACAGAGACGGTTACGTTACCAGCGCCTTGTCCGGCGCTCCCACTCGTAATCGATGCCCAAGGCATATCGGAAACCGCCGTCCAGGTGCAGGCGGAGGACGTTGCAACCGCAACGATCACACTACCGCCGCTGGCTGGAACGGTTTGACTCGTGGGAGAGATTGAGTACGTGCAGACAGGAGCGACCGTTTTCCCGTAGGTCACTCCGTAGCCGATGTCTGCTCCGCTCGCCAGCAGCGCCAGGCTCGATCCGTCTGTGTTAATGCGCCAGATTTGATCCAGGAGTTGATAGTAGATCACCTCGTTCTGATAGTCGAACGCGATGCGGCCGGAGACTCCGGCGGGGGAATTCGGCACGATCGTCTGACCCGATCCATCTGAATTCATGACGCTTAGCATCGGCGCGGGCTGGTTGTAAACAAAGGCGACTCGATTGCCAGGACCGCCGGGGGCCGGATTCTGTGTAAAGTAATTCGTGAGCAGGGCGGCGTTATTCAAGCCGCTGTCTTGGATTCGATACAGTTTCTGCGTGTATGCGTTCCCAAAGATGGACTGATCCAGGTAGATGTAGCCATCGCGGCCGTAGGCAGGGGCTATTTGATGCATCCCAACGCTGTTTATCTTCTGCTGGCCACTTCCGTCGATGTGCATCGTGTACAGGTCGAAGCTGAAGTTCGCGGTGTAAGCAATCGCCAACTTTGTACCAGTGGGGTCAAGGTCGAAATCATAGACGCCATCGGTCTGCGGGATTGGGACCGCTAGCGCGCCAGGCGAGAAACGCCGCCGGTACAGTTGGGTGCCGTTCTTATAGACGAATACGCCGTTGGCGAGGCGTCCCAAATCCGCGCTTCCGATAAAAGTCTGCTGAACCTGCCCACTCCCGTCCGTGTCCATACTCCAGATATCGCCTGCTTTTCGAAACAGCAGCGTTCCGGTTTGGGAGCCTGGGTCTGCGGATCCCAGTTGGCTAATCGTGAAGATTTGCTCCGCAATTTTCAAGGTGGCTGTCCGAGGAGTTGCCGGGTTGGAACCGATCGCGATGGTTACGTTGCCCGTTCCCTGTCCGGCGCTCCCGGCAGTGATCGATGCCCAGGGCATGTCGGACGCCGCTGTCCAGGAGCAAGCAGAGGATGTCGTAACCGCAACGTTAACGCTACCGCCGGCGGCGGCAACAGTTTGACTTGCAGGAGAGATGGAGTAAATACAGACCGGCGCGGTACTTTTTCCGTAGGTCACTCCGTAGCCGGTGTCAGCGCCGCTTGCCAGCAGCGTCATGTTCGATCCAGCCGTGTTGATGCTCCAGATCTGATCGCGGAACTGGTAGTAGACAACATCGCTTTCATAGTCGAACGCGATACGGCCGAAAATCCCGGAAGGTGAATTCGGCACATTCACTTGGCCTGATCCATCCGAATTCATCACGCTGAGCATCGGGGCTGGCTGGTTGTAGACAAAAGCGACTCGATTTCCAGGACCTCCTGGCGCCGGACTCTGGCTAAAATAATTTGTGAGCAGTACAGCGTTGTTCACGCCGCTATCCGGGATTCGGTATAGCATCTGCGTGAATGCATTCCCAAAGGTCGATTGATCCAGGTAAATGTAGCCATCGCGGCCGTACGCAGGGGCTATTTGATGCATCCCGACGCTGTTGATTTTCCGCTGGCCGCTTCCGTCGATGTTCATCGTGTACAGGTCGAAGCTGAAGTTAGAGGTGTAAACGATCGCCAGCTTTGTGCCCGTTGGGTCAAGGTCGAAATCATAGACGCCATCGGTCTGCGGGATTGGGATCGACGGCGCGCCGGGCGATAGTGCTTGCCGGTAGAGTTGGGTGCCGTTTCTATAAACGAATACGCCGTTGGATAGGCGTCCCAGATCCGCATTTCCAATAAACGTTTGCTGGACTTGCCCGCTCCCGTCCGTGTTCATGCTCCAGATATCGCCAGCTTTCCGAAAGAGCAGCGTTCCGGCTTGTGAGCCAGGAGCCATCGAGGCCAACAAGAACGCTGCAAATAGAGGAACGCGACAGCGGGCTTTCCGGAACTTCAATTCGCACACGTTGCGTACGACGGTCTGGTGAGCCATTCTCAACTAAGCTAGTTTATCTTGTTCGCGTCATTGCATCATGTTGATGAACAACAACGCCTTGGAGTCCGATAGCTGAGGCTCGTTCCCGGGACCGAGTGCAAAAAAGCTGACCGGAGGCCGGGTCACGCGCTTGCCCTCCCGTCCGGCTCAAGGCGCCACTGGAGTTTCCTCGTGGCTGCGTCCAGAGCGACCACGTGGGTTTTGGGCGTCGTGGCGAACAGGATCCCGCCCACAATCAGGGTATTGCACTGAAACTCCGAACCGGCGAAGCTGTCGCCAGTCTCGAAAATCCAGGCGACCGGGAGCGCCCTTACGTTCAGCGGCGAATAGCGGATGTCTTCCGGACCGCCGCCGTAAGCTGGCCAATCGGTTCCCCTAAGTTGCGCCGCTGTCGCCAGTGCCAGCAGAAGTTTTAGTTAGAGTCATCGTGTTCAAGATACCTTGGATCGAGCGTCTTACACCCGTAAAGCCGTCCGCTCTCGTTTGCGTCCGGGCTGCGCTTCTTTGAATTCTTGGAGATGAGCTGTTCAAAAACACAGGCACCAAGACGAGAGCGCCAAATCGCTCGTCCTGCTGAGCCAAGGGACTCAATATGCGCCAAAATCTGGGAGCACCCCCGCATTGAGAAGGCGCTGCCACCGGAAAACACGATTTGGTGCTACGCTTGCCTAACCCCTTTTAGAGAATTGTAACGAGCTGTCACGTTAACGTCTCAAGTTCGGAGGCGATTCATGTCATTACAGCGATTTTGCTGCTTGTTGATGGTGACATCGATTGCCGCTTTCGGCGACACCATCACATTTACAGGCCCCGAGAATTCAAACGGGACCCCCTGTAGTCCTTATCCAACGAATTATCACTGCATCATTGGTGATCCGTTGCTCTATCAACCCTTCAGTGCTTCCATCATGTCTCCCGCTAGCCCGGGTGGACTCTGGACTTTGACCATTCAGACCAATTACGGAGTGCCTCTCCCAGGACCCGCAGGCGGCCCCGTGATTCCTCCGTACCCATTTGAGAGTACCGGTATCTCTCTGGGCTCCGGAGACTTCCTTTTCCTCTGGAAGGACAATTACTATGGGATCGTTCTTGACGCTCATGACGGATACGTTCCCGGAAATATCTACCGGGCAAGCGGCTTCCAGTCGTCTTTAACGGCGATGACCGCGGCGGGCATTCCCTCGTGGGACGTTACCCGCCCTTTGCTGCCGGTGTTGCTGAACGCTGGCGGCGTCTTGCAGGGCACGGGTACCCTTACCGCGGCGCTAAACAATCCGAAAGGTGACGGCGTGAGCAGCGCCCTCTATACAATCACGGTTACCTTCAATGAATCCGCCGATTTTCTCAGTGGCCCGTTCACCGTATATTTCTCGCAGATCTGCGCCAATGGATTTCTCACCGGCAGCAGTTCGACCGGGTTTGTGAACCCGGCCAACGGCGGAGTTCCGGATCTCACTATTACCAAAACGCACATCGGGTCATTCACGCAAGGACAGATTGGCGCCACCTACACCATTACCGCGACCAACTCGGGCACAGGCCCAACCGTCGGCACCGTTACCGTGGTGGACACTTTGCCCACGGGCCTGACGGCGACCGCAATGAGCGGCGCGGGGTGGATGTGTAACGTGGGCACCTTAACTTGCACCACGACGGCGGTGAAGGCCGCGGGAGCCGGTTTCCCCCCGATTACGCTCACGGTCGACGTGGCAGCGAATGCTCCGCCCTTAGTCACCAACTCCGCCACAGTTTCCGGTGGCGGTGAGACCGATACGTCCAACGACACGGCGAACGATCTGACCACGATCATTCCGGTAACTCAGCCGGGTGCGGTGACGGACGGGTTCCAGGTGCGCTACGCCGCGAACCTGAATATCGGCGACGCCTACGTGGACATCACCAACACCGGCGCCTCGGGCGGCAACATCTGCGTTAACACGTATACGTTCGATGCGGCTGAAGAGCTCATCTCTTGCTGCACTTGCGGCGTTACGCCGAACGGACTGCAGTCGCTGTCGGTGCTGAAGTCGCTGATCAGCAATCCCGTCACGCCCGCTGCTCCGGCGGCGGTGGTGATCAAATTGGTGGCTACCACTGGCACTTGCAATGCGGCCGTCATTACTCAAAATAATCTCGCCCCTGGCATGCTGGCCTGGGGTACGTCGCTTCATGCCCAGACCTCTTCTCCGCTCAGTTACGGTCTAACTGAAACACGGTTCTCCATAGCTAACTTGAGCGCTGAAGAACTGGCGCACATCACCTCAGCCTGCGGATTCATCCAATCCAATGGCAGTGGCTTCGGAATCTGTAAGGGCTGCTCAGCGGGCGGGCTTGGCTCGTTCAGCTCAGGCCAATAGACTGGACCACAATTCGATCACGGGACGGGTGCTTATCGGTTTGACTTGGTGCTTCTGGCGGTGAAGCAGCCACCGGAAGTCGGCGGGCACTATTACGATGTGGCAAATCGTGTCGTCACCAAAAGCCTCTCGTGCGGGCATGGCCGAGATTCGGAAAAGCGCTCCTGAGTAGCACGGCGGGACCTGAGCTAGCGGCGCGCCTGCTCTTCACTCGCCGATTGAAAACCCGAGTTCGCTGCCGGCACGCCGGCATAAATAGCCACTTGCAGCAGGACTTCCTCCAGGTCCTCCAGTTCGAGTTCGCTGGCCAACCCGGTGCGTACGTGCAGCCGGAATTCCTCCCAGCGGCCCAGTGAAGCGGTCATCGCCAGTACCAGCAGCCGCCGGACTTTGGGATCGAGGCCTGGGCGCGTCCACACGGTTCCCCAAGCGTACTGAGTAATCAAGTTTTGAAAATCGCGTGTGAAGTCCGTGGTGTTCCCCATCGCGCGGTCCACGTATTCGTCACCCAGCACGGCACGGCGCATCGCCAGACCATCGGCCGGTTCCGAGGTCAGCAGGAAGTCGAAGAGGGCATTTGCGAAAGCCGACGGCCGCTCGATATTCGAGAGGTGAGCCGCGTCCAGGATCACGGTACGTGCCCCGGGGATCTCGGCCGCTAGCAAATCGCCATGCCCATTCCATGGAGTCGAAACATCCAAGCTTCCGCCGATCACCAGCACGGGCACTTGGATGCCGCGGAGCAGCGGGCGTTGGTCCATATCGCGAATCGCGGCGCAGCAGCCGGCATACCCAATGGGATTGGTCAGACGCAGCGCCGTTCTCATTGAAGCGACCACCGGATTCCCCGAGGCCCGCAGACGCGGGCTAAAGAAGCGCTCCATGGCTGCTCCTTCTATTGCACCCATGCCGCCTTCCAGCACCGCGTGCCGGCGCGCATCGAACAACTCCGGGGCGCCAATGTGCGGCGATGTATTCGCCAAGACCAGTCCAGTGATCCGCCTGCCGGCGTTTGCGGCCAACCACTGCCCAAGCATCCCGCCCAGCGAAAGCCCGCAATAAGCAAAGCCCTCCCGCCGCACGCAATCCACAGCCGTGAGCACATCCTGACCCAACTGCGCGATTGCGTAGTCGCCGGCGGGAGCGTCCGACGCGCCATGTCCCCGCAGGTCTATGCGCAATACCTGAAATTGCCGGAGCAGCGCCGGCATTTGCGGATCCCACTGACCATGGTCCAATCCAAGTGAGTGAGCCAGCACCAGCAGTGGCTTCTCCGGCGAGCCTTCCAGGCGGTAGAAGATGCGTGTGCCTTCCGATATCGCAAACGGCATGTTATTCGTCTCCCTGGAGCAGTCGCTCGCGAAAGGCCTCTGCGCTGCCCAAGCAGTCTTCCGGTGCTTGCGATCTCTCTTCCGCCATCAGGATCACTGCCCTTTCCGCGAACACCAGTCCGCCCGTCGCCGCGATATTGTGCTTCATGCGTCCGGTATCCACTCTCAGTCCTTCCGCCACTTCGGCCATCGACTCCGCCGCCACGGCGGCCGCTTGCACGATTGCTTGAACGGTGGTCCACTCTGACTGCCAGCCGCCGAGCGCGCGCTCATGTTCCTGCAGCATGCCGGTTAGAAAATTCGCCAACAGGCCCGGCGTGCGCTTGGCCGCCGCAACGGTCAGCATGCACGCCGTCGGATTTCGTTTGTGCGGCATGGACGAAGATCCGCCGCGCCCATCTCCTCCCGGTTCAGCGGCCTCGCCCACTTCGAATTGCATGAGGAGGGCGATATCGAGCGCTATTTTTCCCAGACTCGCCGTATAGATGCTGAGCGCTGCCATCAGGGCCGCCAGGCGGTCGCGATGAGCGTGCCAAGGCGCATCGGGGTGCTTTAGACCCAACACGTCGGCAAGAGCTTCACTTACCTGAATCCCTCGATCACCCAGCGCAGCCAGAGTCCCGCTTGCGCCGCCGAATTGGAGATAGTGCGATTCCGCAAACCGGCTATCGACGCGCGACCAGCCGCGACGCAGTGACGCCAACCAACCCGCCGCCTTCAGGCCGAAGGTTATGGGAGGCGCAGGCTGCAATAGCGTGCGCGCCAGCATTACGGTATTCGCATGGTCTTGACTGAGACGCCGCAAGCCACGCTGCACGCGTTGGTGACCGGCTACCAAAACGCCGCGGCACTGCGCCAGCAGCAGCACCAACGCAGTGTCCACCACGTCTTGGCTGGTGGCGCCCCAGTGAACGTAGACTGCGGCTTCCTGGTCCTGAGCCCGCACCTTCTCGGTCAAAACACGAACCAACGGAATCGCCGGCGTCCCAGCGCGCAAAGACTGTCGCGCCAGTTCGGCGCAATCGAAGGTCTCCGGCGCACGCGCGGCTTCGGTGATGGCCGCGGCGGCACGCGCCGGAATCACGCCACACTGGGCCTCGGCGCGCGCCAGCGCCGCCTCGAAAGCGAGCATCGCCTGCAGGACGCTCGTATCCGAAAATATCCGCGACACGGCCTCTGTGGCTGCCAGGCTGTCCATTAGTGACATGAAGTGATATTACACGTCGAAGAAAACAGTTTCCCAGTCGCCTTGCAAACGGATTTCAATCTGCCACTCGCTTGCCTGACCAGGGACCAACTTTGCAAGCAGCGTTTGCCGGCGCTCCGCGGGCACGAGAGCCAGAACGGGATCCTCCGCGTTGGCCGCCTCTCCTTCGAAATACACGCGCGTACGGAGTTGTTTTCCCAGGCCGCGAGCGAAAATGCTGACGTTGATGTGCGGCGCCTGCGCTCCGCCGTCGCCGTTCCGCACTGGACCCGGTTTCACCGTCTGAAAGACGCAGATCCCGTTTTCGTCCGTCTGCAAGCGGCCGAATCCACAGAAATCCGGAGCCGCGGCGCCGCTCCGCGGATCCACAGGGTGCGGGTAACGTCCATTCTCGTCCGCCTGCCAAATCTCAACCATGGAGTCGCCCGGTGTGGGTAGGCCGTCGCCGTCGATCACTCGAAACGTCAGACGAATGCTTTTTCCCAGAATGCCCAGGTCCGGGTTGGTGGTCAGACCGATATTGAAAAAGGGCCCAACGGTTTGCGAGGCGGTCGGAATCAGACTCATCGATGCTCGTCCTCAAAGGGCGTGGCGGAGCGCCCGCGCAGAATGACATCGAAGCGATAGCCCATGGCCCACTCAGGCTCGGTCAGAGAGAGGTCGAATGCGGACACCAGTCGCCGCCGGGCGACCTCGTCGGGAATCGATTGCAGGATCGGATCGAATGGCATTAACGGATCGTTTGGAAAGTACATCTGCGTAACTAGGCGGCTCACCAGTGACGGACCGAATAAGGAGAAATGAATGTGCGCCGGCCGCCATGCGTTGTGGTGGTTGCGCCATGGATAGGCACCGGGCTTGATGGATACGAAGCGGTAGGAGCCGTCTTGGCCCGTGATCGCGCGCCCCGCGCCGAGAAAATTCGGATCGAGCGGTGCTGGGTGATTGTCTCTCGAATGGCGGTAGCGGCCGGCGGAATTGGCCTGCCAGATCTCTACCAAAGCATTCGGCACGCCACGCCCATCCTCATCGACCACGCGGCCCGCCACAATGATCCGCTCTCCGATCGGCGGCTCGGCGCAATGCCGCGTCAGGTCGTTGTCCGTTTCGCCAATCGGGTTGTGGCCATAGAGCGGTCCAGTGAGTTCACTCAGCGTATGCGGCAGTTGGATCAGCGGCTGCAGCGGCGCGCGCCGGATGGACGATCGGTAGCCTTCGTACAGATACTCTGGTTGGGTGCCGGGCTGGGGTCTCGGATACTCCTTCATTCGCTCCTCTATTATCGGATCCTGTAAGGGAGCATGACGACACTGCACACCAAAGTTGGCATCGTTGGCGCTGGACCCGCCGGTCTGCTGCTCTCGCAACTGCTTCACCTCGAAGGTATCGAGTCTATCGTAATCGAAGCCCAGTCCCGCCAGCACGTGGAAGAGCGCGTCCGCGCGGGCGTACTGGAACAGGGCACCGTCGACCTTCTGAACTCGTCGGGAGTGGGGGATCGGATGCGCCGCGAAGGTCTGGTCCACCGCGGAATCGCGCTGTCTTTCAATCGGAAACGTCACCGCATCGACTTTCACGAGTTGACCAACGGACGCGCGATCACGGTGTACGCGCAACAGGAGGTGGTCAAAGATCTGATCCAAGCGCGCCTGCGGGATGGCGGACGGATTTTATTCGGGGTTGCCGGCGTTAAGATCGACGAGTTGGACAGCCATGCCCCACGAATCTGCTTTGAACAGAACGATGAGTCCCATGAGATCGTCTGCGATTTCATCGGCGGCTGCGACGGGTTCCACGGCATCTGCCGCCCGTCCATCCCAGCCGGTGTATTGCGTTTTTACGAGAAGCTGTATCCTTTCGCTTGGCTCGGAATTCTCGCCGGAGCTGCGCCCGCATCCGAAGAGCTCATTTACGCAAATCATGAGCAAGGCTTCGCGCTGCTCAGTATGCGCTCCCCCGTGATCACTCGAGCCTACTTGCAATGCCAGCCTGACGAGCATCTGGCGCTCTGGCCCGACCATCGGATCTGGGAAGAGCTGGATCGGCGCCTGGAGACGAGCGATGGTTTTCGCCTGAACCGGGGCCACATTCTTCAAAAGGGCGTAACCGCGATGCGGAGTTTCGTCACCGAACCCATGCAGTTCGGCCGGTTATTTCTCGCAGGCGACGCGGCACACATCGTGCCACCCACCGGCGCCAAGGGCCTGAACCTCGCTGCCGCCGATGTTCGTGTCCTGTCCCGCGCGCTCGCCGCTTGGTATCGCACCGGGTCCGGCGAGCCCTTGAATCGCTATTCCGAAATCTGTCTGCGCCGCGTCTGGCGCGCGCAGCACTTCTCCTGGTGGATGACTTCCCTGCTGCACCGCTTTGAGGGAGCTGACGGGTTTGACCACCGCCGGCAGCTCGCCGAACTGGATCAGATCGTTACTTCCAGAGCCGCGGCCACCGCTCTCGCTGAGAACTACACGGGCCTGCCGTTCCCGCTTTGATCGTCACTTGGGAGAGCGAAGGCGCCAAGCGTACCGCCGCTTGAGTCAAGTTGAAGTAGCGTGCCAGCGGCGATTGCTTCGACGAACTGCTCGCAGGGATTCGCGATGTCCGTTCCTCGGAACGCATCTTCTGGCGGAAAGTGCTCGAAACTTGACCAGCCGGTTTGTGAACGACGAGGTGTGACTGACGCTGGCCGCTATGGCTGAGCTTTAGTTTAATTTAGTCATCGCAGGCCATCCAGAGGACCCTGTCTTTGGACAGGATGTAATGCTGATGGTGGCCAGGGACGGAATCGGTCCCCCTACCGCCGTTGATAGCGCGTAAGTTACTGTTTCTTCGTCTTACCAGATCCGCCAGAACGTCCAGACCTGCAAATTTCTGGCACAGTTCTGGCACACTTTGCATTTCTGCGGATGTCGCCCCACTCCCTGGGAAATAAAATCGCGTCGCTGGCGGGCGGCGCAATGAGGTTGGGAAGTGACACCGCGCCGCCAGTCTACCCGTAGGCGTTCAACACAGTTAGCCCGCTTTTCTCACAGGCCCATTGGGACGGGTGCGTTTTCTGCGTTTGAGTGACCTGCCGGGCACTCGGTTTGTGAGTTTTGGAAAACACTAGTCGTTGAGCGCCAGTAGTGGGG
>Ga0075017_100000234_pt1 | contig 28185 bp, 27 predicted proteins | sample AleBraG_ABR_2012_FD_71475 | JGI IMG/M metagenome (GOLD analysis project Ga0075017, IMG submission 71475) | Freshwater sediment microbial communities in response to fracking from Pennsylvania, USA - Alex Branch Run_MetaG_ABR_2012 | ecosystem: Environmental > Aquatic > Freshwater > Creek >... | reverse complement strand
GTTCAAGGCCGGCCCCTGCCCTGGCCGCGGCCCTGGCCCTGGCGGCGCTCGGCGGATGTGCGAGCTACCCACCGGCCTCATTCCCCGCCAACCCGGCCGAACAGCCCGCGCCCGCCGCATCGGCAGCCCCGGCGGCGCCTGCGGCACCGCCCCAGCACGCCACCTCCGCCGCCGCCCTGGAAGATTCGGCGCGCCGCGCGGCGCCGAGCGAGCGGGCGCGGCTCCAGCTGCAGGCGGCCCGTGCCTGGCTGCAGGCGGGCCGCACCGCCGAGGCGCAGCGCGTGCTCGCCACCCTCACCCCGACGCTGACTCCCGCCCAGCAGATCGAGCGCCATGTACTGGAAGCGGATCTGGAGCTGGCCACAGGCCAGGCGCAGCGCGCCTGGCAGCGGATCAGCGCCATACCGGAGCCGGAGGGCACGCCGGTCGCGCCGCAGTACTACGACAGCCGCATGCGCATTGCGCTCGCCGCTGGCCGGCCGGTGGACGGCGTGCGCGCCGAAGTCAGCGCCGAACGGCTCGCCGCCGGGGCACCGGAACGTGATGCGCTGCGGCGCGCGCTGCTGGCTGCGCTGCGCCAGGCGCGCGAACATGGCGTCAAGCTGGAACCCGAAGCGAGCCAGGACCCGACCATCCGCGGCTGGCTGGACCTGGGCGCCGTGGCCGGCAGCGGCGCCGGTGCGTCGATCAGCAGCGCGGGCGAGGCGGCACGATGGCGTGCGCTCTACCCGGACCATCCGGCCGGGGAGCTGCTGAGCAGCGCCCTGCCCGCGCCGATACCCACGAACGCGCGCCTGCACAGGATTGGCCTGCTGTTGCCGCTCACGGGCCAGGCGGCGGGCTATGCCGCCACGATCCAGGCCGGCTTCGACTACGCCTGGCAGCAGCTGCCGGCCGACGCCCGACCCCAGGTTCAGGTCTACGACACCGGGACACTACCGGTGGCCGACGCGCTGCGCCAGGCCGCCGCCGACGGCAGCGACTTCATCGTCGGTCCACTCACGCGCCTCGAAGTGGAGACCGCCGCGGCGGCGGCACCGGCCGTGCCGGTCCTGGCGCTGAACTTCCTCAGCCCCGGCCACGCGGCGCCCGGCAACATGGACCAGTTTGCGCTCTCGCCGGAGGACGAGGCGCGTGACGTGGCGCGTCGCATCCTCGCCGCGGGCCAGAAGCGCGGTGTCGCGCTGAGCCCGACCGGTGACTGGGGTACGCGCGTGACGGCCGCGTTCAGCCAGGAATTGCTGGCCGGCGGCGGAACGCTGCTGGCGCAGGCCGTCTACGATCCGGCGGAACACGATTTCGGCGCTCCGATCCGCGCCGTACTGGCCACCGACCAGAGCATCGCGCGCCGCCAGCGGCTGCAGAACGTGCTGGGACAGAAACTCGAATTCGAGCCCCGCGCCCGCGCCGATGTCGACTTCGTATTCGCTCCGGGCCCCGCCGCGAGTGTGCGCCTGCTGCGCCCGCAGCTGCGTTTCCAGTACGCGGGCAACGCGCCGGTCTACGCCACCAGCGACGCCTATGCGGCCGAGGCCGGCGTCGCCAACCAGGACCTCGACGGCCTGATCTTCCCGGCCATGCCCTGGATCGTGCCCAACAGCGGTGCCGCCGCTGCGGTGCGCGCGAGCGCCCAGAGCCAGGCCGGCGACAGTACGGTGTGGCAGTCGGGCCTCTATGCCTTCGGCTATGACGCCTGCCAGCTGGCACTCGCGATCGCCGCCGCCGGCCACAACACGCAGCCGGTGCACGTGGCCGGCCTGACCGGCGAACTGTCGTTGAGCGCGGACGGCCATGTGCAGCGCCAGCCGGCCTGGGCGCGCATCACACGCGCGGGCGAGCCCCAGCTGCTGGAAACCGCGGCCACGGGGAATGGCGGCGAGTAGACCCGGCGGCGCCGACCCGCGGCACCGGGCGGGCCGCGAGGCCGAGGAGCGCGCGGCGCAGCGGCTGTGCGCTGCGGGCCTGCGGATCCTGCACCGCAACTACCGCTGCCGCATGGGTGAGCTCGATATCGTGGCGCGCGACGGGGACACGCTGGTGATCGCCGAAGTGCGGCTGCGCTCCTCGCGGCGGTTCGGCGGCGCCGCAGCGAGCATCACGCCGGCGAAACGCGGCCGGATCGTGCGGGCCACGCGCCACCTGCTGGCGAGATACCCGTCGTTGCAGAAGCGGCCGGTGCGTTTCGACGCCCTGCTGGTCAGCGCGACGGACAGCCCGATCGAGTGGCTGCGCGGTGCATTTGACGCCGGGTAGTGCCGCGCCCTATGGCGCGCATCGCGCCCGGCATCTACGCGGCTGCCGGCCGATTACCGCTTGCGCCGCCGCAGGCGTTCGATCTCGGCCAGCACCAGCTCCGGATGCGCCGGCAGTTCGAGGTCAGCCAGCTCCGTCTCATCCTGGCAGACGATCCCGAGCTTGTCCTGGATGGCCCGCAGCATCTTCAGCACCCGTGTCAGCTCCGCTTCGGTCAGCAGTCCGATGTGCAGATCCAGGTCGGCGCGCCGGTCCGATTCCTCGCTGAGCCGGTTCTGGCTGATCAGCACGAAGGTCGACAGGAAGATGGCCTCGAGCGAGACGATCATCGTCAGCAGTCCGTAAGGGTACGGGTCGAACGGCCGGATGCCGAACCAACCCGTGTTCAGCAGCAACCACGCGCCGAACCAGAGGGCGTGTAAGTACACGAAGCCCAGCCGCCCGGAAAACCCGGTGATGCCGTCGGCGAGGCGTTCCTGGAAGCTCCGCTGCAGCGCGCTCTGGGCACGCAGCCGCAGGATCGTGCGGATGTTGCGTTCGACGACGTCGGAGAGCGCCGGATTGTCCGGCGTGTCGTCGTAGGCGGTGACCTTGTTGCCCTGCTCAGCGGCCACGGAACGGCGCCGTTATTTGACGACGGTCAGCTTGGCGCGCCGCATGTCGCCCTTCGGCGGCGCCGTCGTTGCCCCGGTATCGGCCGGCGGCGGCGACTCCGGCTCGGCCTCGTTGAAGACCATGCCCTCGCCCGTCTCGCGCGCATAGATGCCGAGGACGGCCACCATCGGCACGCGCACGTGGTGCACCACGCCCGCGAAGCGGGCATCGAACTCGATGCCGTGATTCATCAGCTGCAGGCGCTGCGTCGCGTTCAGCGACACGTTCAGGACGATCTTGCCGTCCTTGATGTACGCGCTGGGGACCTCGACGCCCGGGCGGCCGGCATCGACGATGATGTGCGGCGTGAAACCGGCATCGCCCATCCACTCGTGCATGGCGCGCAGCAGGTAGGGCCGGCGCGACAGCCCCGAGGACGGCACGGACCCGGCCCCGCCTCCTCCCGGTCCAGCCGCGTCGCCCGCGCCGCCGGTCACGGCACGCCCATCTCGAGTTCGGCATCGGAGAGGCTGGCGCGAAACGCCGGCCGGGCCAGGATCGCGGCGGCGTACTTCTGCATGGCCTGCGCCTGCGGCGGCAGCTCGATCTCGTAGCGCCGCATGCGCCAGAGTATCGGCGCGATCGTGGCGTCGACCACGGAGAATTCGTCACTGAGGAAGAACGGCTTGATCTTGAACAGCTCGGCGCTCTCCAGGATCGCGTCGCGCAGCTCCTTCTTGAGCCTGGCCTGGTTCTTGCGGTCGGGCTCGCGCTCGATCTGCTCGGCCAGCCCATACCAGTCGCGCTCCACGCGGTACATGGCGAGGCGGAACTGGGCGCGCAGCACCGGATCGACGGGCATCAGTGGCGGATGCGGGAAACGCTCGTCGAGGTAGTCGATGATGACGCGCGCGTCGTACAGCACCAGGTCGCGGTCGACCAGCGTCGGCAGGCTCCGGTACGGATTGAGATCGAGCAGGTCTTCGGGGTAACGGCCCGGAACCACGCTGATGACGTCGATCTCGCTGGCCTTCTCCGCCAGCACGATGCGCACGCGATGACTCTGCGGCTCCGAGGGCGCCGAGAACAGCGTCATGACAGCGCGTCGGCTGGCCATCTATTGCGCTCCCGTCACAGCGCGGCGCCGCCGCCTGAGCCGCGGCGTCAGTGTACGTCTTTCCAATATTCCTTCTTGAGCAGGTAGGCAAACCAGGTGAATACCAGCAGGAACAGCACCACCCATACGCCTATGCTGCGTCGGTCGACCTGCGCGGGCTCGCCGGCATAATCGAGGAAGTTGACCGTGTCGCGCACGAAGGCGTCGTACTCGGGAGCCGTCAGCTCGCCGGGCGCGACGGTGTCGAAATGGTCGAAGCGCTTTTCCACGGTGCTCTTGCCATCCGTCGTGACCTCGACATTCTTGAAGACCGCGACCTTGACCCCCTCGAGCTCCGAGAGCACGGCGGGCATGGCCGGCGCGTTCAGGACCAGGTTATTGGTCCGGTTCGGCAGCGCAGGGTCCAGGTAGAAGGTCTTGAGAAACTTGTACACATGGTCGACGCCGCGCGACCGGGAGATCAGCGACAGGTCAGGCGGCACCTTGCCGAACCACACCACCGCATCCGCGGCCGGCATGCTGCTCTGGATGTAATCGGCAGGCGTGGCGCCGGACGGCAGCAGGTGGGCCTTGAGCTGTGCGGTGGGAATCTTCAGGTCGGCGGCCAGCCGCGAGTAGCGCACGAACTTCATCGAATGGCAGCCGGCGCAGTAATTCATGAAGTTGCGGGCGCCGCGCTGCAGCGAGGCGACATTGCTGACTTCGTTGTCGGCATGCCAGCTTTCCCAGTCGAGTGTCTCGCTGGCCGGCTCGGCAGCCACGGACGCCAGCGGCGCGAGCAGTACCAGTCCCAGGGCGATGCGGGCGAACTTACGCATGGAAAGTGACTCTCTCAGGCACGGGCTTGACGCGGTCGATGCGCGAATACCAGGGCATCAGCACGAAGAAGGCGAAGTAGCCCACGGAGAACACGCGTGCCGCGGTCACGTAGGCGCCGGTTGCCGGTTTCAGTCCCAGGTACATGAGCGCGAGGAACGAAACGGTGAACAGCCCGAGAAACGCCTTGAACAGCCCGCCGCGGTAGCGGATCGACTTGACCGGCGAGCGGTCCAGCCACGGCAGGAAGAAGAACGCCAGCACTGCCAGCAGCAGCAGCAGCGCGCCGATGCGCTGGCTGGGCACGGCCCGGAGGATCGCGTAGTAGGGGGTGAAGTACCACGACGGGGCGATGTGCTCCGGCGTCGACAGCGGATTGGCCGGCTCGAAGTTCGCCTCTTCCATGAACAGATTGCCGAAGGTGGGCACGAAGAACACCACGATGGCGAACAGCAGCAGGAAGACCCCGACGCCGAAGATGTCCTTGACCGTGTAGTAGGGGTGGAAGGGGATGCCATCGAGCGCATGCCCGTCGCTCCCCTTGCGCTCCTTGATCTCCACGCCGTCCGGGTTGTTGGAACCCGTTTCGTGCAACGCCACCAGGTGCAGGGCCACGAGCAGCAGCAGCACCAGCGGAATGGCCACCACGTGCAGCGAGAAGAAGCGGCTCAGCGTCGCATCGGCGACGCCGTAGTCGCCGCGGATCCATTCGACCAGTCCCGGGCCGACCACGGGAATGGTGCTGAACAGGTTGATGATCACGGTGGCCGCCCAGTACGACATGTTGCCCCACGGCAGCACATAGCCCATGAAGGCTTCGGCCATCAGCGCCAGGTAGATGAACATGCCGAACAGCCACAGCAGCTCGCGCGGCGACTTGTACGACCCGTAGAGCAGCGCCCGGTACATGTGCAGATAGACGACGATGAAGAACGCCGAGGCGCCCACCGAGTGCAGGTACTGCAGCAGCCAGCCGTAGCTGATCTCGCGGCGGATGAATTCCACCGAATCGAAGGCGCTGACGTCGCCCACCTTGTAGAACATCGCCAGGAATATGCCGGTCACCAGCTGCAGCACCAGCACCAGCAGCGCCAGCGAGCCGAAGAAGTACCAGAAATTGAAGTTCTTGGGCGCGTAGTACTCGCTCACCTGCGAGCGCCAGAACTGCTCCACCGGCAGGCGCTTGTTGAGCCAGCCCCAGAAACCGGGCTTGTATACCGCGTCGTTGCTCGCCATCACGCCGCTCCTTGGGCCGTAGTCTCATCCTGGCCGATGAGCAGGGTGTTGTCGGTGGGAAAGCTGTACGGTGGTATCCGCAGGTTGGTCGAAGCCGGCGACCCGTTGAAGACGCGGCCGGCCATGTCGAAGCGCGAACCGTGGCACGGGCACAGGAAGCCGCCCGGCCAGTCGGTGCCCAGCAGCGCATCACCGGGCTCGAAGTGCTGCTTGGGCAGGCAGCCCAGGTGCGTACAGGTGCCGATGAGCACGGCGACGTCGGCACGGCGCGAGCGCTGCTCGTTGTCCGCGTAGGCGGGCTGGTCGGACTCCGCGGACTTCGGATCCTTCAGGCGCCCGTCGTGCGCCGCCAGCTGGGCCACGATCTGCGGGGGGCGACGGAACACATAGATCGGCTGCTTGCGCCAGACCGGCGTGATCAACTGCCCCGGTTCGAGCTTCGAGAGGTCGATCAGCAGCGGGGCGCCGAGCGCCCGGGCCCGTTCGGAGGGGTTCCAGCTCGCCACGAACGGGGTCACGGCGAACGCCACACCCACGGCCGCGGTCGCACTGGTGGCCACCGTAAGGAATCTGCGGCGGCTCTGGTCCACCGCAGCATCGCCGCCCATGTCATGGCCCATCGTTCCGGCATCCGTCATCTGTCGCTACTCCGCTGCCCTTTGAGGCCCGGCCTGCACTTCTGCGCCAGGGGCGGGCAGTCGGCGAGGCTCACGATTGTCCTGGGAAGTGTCGCATTATACACATCCCGCTGAGCCGCTCGGCGCCCCCGCGAGCAGGTTTTCGGTGGCCCCCGGTCGACAACAGGAGTGTGCATGAATCTGCGGAGGATGGGCCTGGGCCTGGTGTTTCTCGCCGGCGCGGTGACCGGAGGGCTGGCACTCGCCTTCCTGGCCGTGTTTTTCAGGCCTGAGCTGCTGCGCACACGCATGGGGCTCGCTGCCGCGCCCGCCGCCGCGACCGCACCGGCCACCGGCGGCGGCACCACGGGCCCAGCGTACGCCGCGGCCGCGGGCCCGGCCGACGCGCAGGCGCTGACCGCACCCAGCAACGGCGCGCTGCACTCTTTTGCGGCGGCGGTGCGCCGCGCGGGCCCGGCGGTGGTCAATATCTACACCGCGCGCGTGGTCACCGAACAGGTCCAGCCCTCGTCGATCGAGGAGCTGTTCGGCTCCCTCGGCCCGCACTACCAGCAGCGGGTGCAGCGCGCGCTCGGTTCCGGTGTCATCGTGGACGACGCGGGGCACGTGCTCACCAACAACCACGTGATTGCCGATGCGACCACCATCAAGGTGCAGCTCGCCGACGGCCGCAGCGCCGAAGCCCGCGTCGTCGGACGCGATCCGGATTCCGACCTCGCGGTATTGTCGATCCACCTGGCGCATCTGCCGGTCATGACGCTGGGGCGTTCCGATCGCCTGCAGGTCGGCGATGAGGTGCTGGCGATCGGCAATCCGCTCGGTCTCAACCAGACGGTCACCCACGGCATCGTCAGCGCCACGGACCGCAGGCAGCTCGGGGTTGCGACATTCGAGGATTTCATCCAGACCGACGCGGCCATCAATGAGGGCAATTCCGGCGGCGCGCTCATCAATGCCGACGGCGAACTGGTGGGCATCAACACGGCGGTGATCGCCAAGAACATGGATGCCACCGGTGTCGAGGGCATCGGCTTTGCGATCCCGGTGAACTTCGCGCGCGGGGTGATGCGCGAAATACTCGATCATGGCCATGTCGTGCGTGGCTGGAGCGGCATCGTCGCCGACGATTTCACGGCCGACCAGGCGGCGATGTACGGCCTGGCCCGCGGCGGCGTGGTGGTCACCAATCTGTATGTCAACGGCCCGGCGATCAACGCCGGCATGCGCCGCGGCGACATCCTGCTGGCCATCGATGGCCGCGCGGTGCGCAATGCGCAGGACGCGCTCACGCAGCTGGCCAGCGCCCGGCCCGGCAGTACCGTGAAACTGAGCGTGCTGCGGGGCCGGCAGACGCTGGAGCTGGCGTGCCGGGTGGTCGAACGCCCCGGCCAGGTGTAGGACCCGGCCCGGCGGCGCCGGCGCGGCCGGTCAGTTCGGCACGCGGCGAATCTGGGCGCCCAGCTGGGCCAGTTTTTCCTCGATCGCTTCGTAGCCGCGGTCGATGTGGTAGATGCGTTCGATGTCCGTGCGGCCCCGGGCGACCAGGCCGGCCAGCACCAGGCTGGCCGAAGCGCGCAGATCCGTGGCCATCACCGGCGCCGCGGTCAGTTCGCGCACCCCGTGGATGATGGCCGTGTTGCCTTCGAGGCGTATTTCCGCACCCATGCGCCGCATCTCCAGCATGTGCATGAAGCGGTTCTCGAAGATCGTCTCGACGACCGTGCCGACACCATTGGCCACCGTGTCCAGGGCGGCGAACTGCGCCTGCATGTCGGTCGGAAACGCCGGATAGGGCGCCGTGCGCACATCGACCGAGCGCGGCCGGCGGCCACGCATGTCGAGTTCCACCCAGTTGGGCCCGGTGCTGATCGTGGCCCCGGCCTCGGTGAGCTTGCCCAGTACCGCATCCAGGTGCGCGGGCTCGGTGTTCTTCAGGCGGATGTGGCCGCCCGTGATGGCCCCGGCAACCAGGTAGGTGCCCGCTTCGATGCGGTCCGGCAGCACCGCGTACTCGGTACCGTGCAGCGCCTTGACTCCCTGGACGACGATCTTGTCGGTGCCGGCGCCTTCGATCCGCGCGCCCATCGCGATCAGAAAGTGGGCCAGGTCAACCACCTCGGGCTCGCGGGCGGCGTTCTCGATGACCGTCTCGCCGTCCGCGAGCGTGGCCGCCATCATCAGGTTTTCCGTGCCCGTGACCGTCACCGTGTCGAGCACCAGGCGGGCGCCGTGCAGCCGCCTGGCACGGGCGCGGATATAGCCGCCCTCGATGTGAATGTCCGCACCCATCGCCTGCAGGCCGGCCACGTGAATGTTCACGGGGCGCGCGCCGATGGCGCAACCGCCCGGCAGCGAGACATCGGCGCGGCCGTAGCGTGCCACCAGTGGACCGAGCACCAGTATCGAGGCGCGCATGGTCTTGACGAGCTCGTAGGGCGCAAAGCACTCGCGGATCGAGGACGGGTCGACCTCGATGTGCATGCGCTCGTCGACCGTGACCGTGACGCCCATGCGCGCCAGCAGTTCGATCATGGTCGTGACGTCGTGCAGGTGCGGCACGTTGCCGACGGTCACGGGTCCCTCCGCCAGCAGCGCCGCCGCCAGGATCGGCAGGGTCGCGTTCTTCGCGCCCGAGATGCGGGTCTCGCCCTCGAGGGCCACCCCGCCGGTGATCTGCAGCTTGTCCAACGCTTCGCTCCCCTTGCAGCTGACAGGCGGGCTGTCGGCGCTAGTGCCCGCGCGGAGCGGGCGCGCCAGCGGCGCGGGACGCGTTCTCCGCGGGCGTCAGCGCCTCGATCGACAGCGCGTGAATCTCCCGGCCCACGCGCTCGCCCAGGGCGCGATACACGAGCTGGTGGCGGGCGACGCCGCGCAGGCCCGCGAACACCTCGCTGACGATGCGCGCGTTGAAGTGCGTCTGGTCGTCGGACTCGACATTGACCTCGGCGCCCGGCAATGCGGCGCGGATCAGGTCGGCAACTTGGGCAGGATGCATCGGTCGGGTCCCCGGCTTGGAGGGTTCAAGGACCCGCATCTTAGAAGAAATGGCCGGAGCGCTGGTACCTTTGCGCTTAGCCTGAGCGCTCCAAGCCCGCGCCGGCGCGCTATGATCGCGCCTGCATGCGCAACGCCCCCCCCAGTCCGGTCGACGACGGTGCCCTGCTGGCCGCGGCGCGCCGCACCCTGGCCAGCGAGCAGGCGGGCATCGCGGCGCTCAGCGACCGGCTCGACGCGCGCTTCGCGACCGCGTGCCGCGCGCTGCTGGCCTGCGAAGGCCGCGCGATCGTCACCGGCATGGGCAAATCGGGGCACATCGCCGGCAAGATCGCCGCCACGCTGGCCAGCACCGGCACGCCTGCCTTCTTCCTGCACCCGGCTGAGGCCGGGCATGGCGATCTGGGCATGATCACCCGCCAGGACCTGCTGCTGGCACTGTCGAATTCGGGCGAGACCGCGGAAATACTCGTGCTGCTGCCGCACCTGAAGCGCCTCGGCGTGCCGCTGATCGTCCTGACCGGGCGCGCCCAGTCCACGCTCGCTCAGGCCGCCGAGGTCACGCTCGACGTCAGCGTCAGCGAGGAGGCCTGTCCGCACAACCTCGCGCCCACGACCAGCACCACCGCCGCCCTGGCCATGGGCGACGCGCTCGCCGTGGCGGTACTCGAGGCGCGCGGCTTCTCCGCCGAGGATTTCGCGCGCCGGCACCCGGGCGGAGCGCTCGGGCGGCGGCTGCTGATGCGCGTGGACGAGATCATGCGCACCGGAGCAGCGCTGCCGCGCGTCGCGCCCGACACGGTACTCGCGGCCGGTCTGGTCGAGATGAGCGCCAAGGGGCTGGGCCTGGCGGCGGTGGTCGATGACGCGGACCGGGTGCTCGGTGTATTCACGGACGGCGACCTGCGGCGGGCACTGGACCGGCGCCGCGACATCCACGCGGCCACGATGCGCGAGGTGATGACCACGGGGGCGCGCACCATCGGTCCGCGAGAACTGGCCGCCGCTGCCGCGCACCTGATGGAGACGCACCGGGTCACCGCCCTGCTGGTGGTCGATGGCCCAGGGCGGCTGGTCGGCGCGCTGAACGTGCACGACCTGATGCGCGCCGGCGTGGTGTAGGCGGGCATGGCGCGCCGCACCGCACCGCTCGAGGCCATCCGGCTGCTGGTGCTCGACGTCGACGGCGTGCTCACCGACGGGTCGCTGCGCTACGGCGCGGATGGCGAGCGCGAGAAGACCTTTCACGTGCACGACGGCCATGGCATCAAGGCGCTGGCGGCCGCGGGCGTCACCGTGGCGGTCATCTCCGGACGCGACTGCGCAGCGGTGGCGCGGCGCTGCGAGGAGCTGGGCATCCGCGAAGTCCTGCAGGGCGTCGCGGACAAGCTGGCGGCCTTTCAGGCACTCGCGGCCCGCCTCGGGGTGGCCCCGCAGGCCTGCGCCTGCATCGGCGACGACACGCCGGATCTGCCGCTGATGCGCTGCGTCGGACTGGCCGTGGCGGTGGCCAACGCCCATCGCGACGCCCGGCGTGCCGCGCACCGCCGCACGCGACTCGCCGGCGGCAGCGGCGCCGTGCGCGAGGTGTGCGACTGGCTGCTCGAGGCGCGCGCGCGCCGGACACCGCAGCGGCGGCGCGGGCCATGAAGCGCGCCTGGCTGCTGCTGGTGTTCGCCGCCGCACTCGCACTGTGGCTGTGGCGCTCGCCGCGCGACGAGCCGGCCGACACGGCGGTCAGCGGCGCGAATCGCCAGGCGGAACCCGGCTATGTCGCCCTGGACGCGGAGTTGTTCGAGACCGACGGCGCCGGGCAGCCGCAGTACCGGCTGCGCGCCAGCCGCATGGAGCAAGCCGATCCAAAGGCCGATATCGCACTGACGGCGCCGGAATTCCACTACCGCGGCGACACGGAGTGGACGCTGACCGCCGAGCGCGGCATCCTGCCGCCCGCGGCACAGCAGGTGACGCTTACCGGGAACGTGCTGACCACCGCGCAGCAGCCGGGCCAGCCCGCGTTGCAGATCCGCACTGCGACGCTGGCCATCGACATGCCGAAGCAGCAGCTCGACACGCGCGAGCCGGTAGCCATGGACTGGGGCCGCAACCGCCTGTGGGCCGTCGGCCTGCACGTGGATATGAAGGCCGACAGCCTGCGACTAGAATCACATGTCCTGGGTGAATACGCGCGCCAATAAACACCGGAACCGATGGCCCCACGTTCTACTTTGCCCACCCCGGCCGGGTTCGCACGGCGCCGCGCACGGCCCGGTACGCGGCTGTTTGCCGCGGCGTTGCTGGCGGCCGCGCCCGGCGCGCGTTCCGCCGCGCCGGCACCGGCCACCGGCGCGCCCGCGCGGCCGGCGGCCGACTCCGCGTGCAGCGCGGGCAACCTGCGCATCGCCGCGGACGGCGGCTTCGACTATCGGCGCGACAAGGTGCTGCTGCTCGCCGTCGTCATCTATGAATGCGGCAGCCCGCTGCGCATCGAAGCACAGCGCGCCGAAGCCTCTTCCCTCGACTTCGATAACAGCACCTGGACCTTCACCGGCGCGGTGAAGCTGCGCATGGCGCAGGGCGATCTCGCCGCAGACACCGCAGTTGCGAAGTTCGTCCAGCAGAAGCTCAGCATCGCGACCTTCAACGGCGCGCCCGCGACCTTCGAACAGCAGGTCGGTGCGGCCGATGGGCCGGCGGGCGCAGCAGCGACCGCGATCGCGCCCACGCTCGCGCCTGCGGTCGCACCGGCGCTCACCAACGCGCACGGCCATGCGCGCACGATCGTCTACAACCTCGCTCCGGGGGAGGTCCAGCTCATCGGCGAGGCCTGGCTCAGCAACGGCTGCAATGAGCTGTCCGGCGACACGGTGATCTACAACCTCGTGCAGAAGAGCATCACGGGACCGGCATCGAACGGACCGGGCGGGCGCGTGCGCGGCGTGATCCGCCCGCAATGCAGGCCGGCGTCAGCGACGGGCGTGGCGCCGTGAGTACGCTGCGCGCGACCGACCTGAACAAGAGCTACCGCACGCGCCAGGTGGTGAACGGCCTGTCCCTCGAGATCAGCACCGGCGAGGTGGTCGGGCTGCTCGGACCCAACGGCGCCGGCAAGACCACCGCCTTCTACATCATCGTCGGCCTGGTGCGCGCCGACAGCGGCGCGATCCGGCTTGATGAGCGCGACCTGACGCCGCTGGGCATCGAACAGCGCGCGCGCCTCGGACTCGGTTATCTGCCGCAGGAGGCATCCGTCTTCCGCCGGCTGTCGACCTCCGACAACATCATGGCCATCCTGGAACTGAGGCCGAAGCTCGACCGCAGCGCACGCGAACAGCGGCTCGAGGAACTGCTCGAGCAGCTGCACATCGCCCATGTGCGCGACACGCCGGGCATGTCGCTCTCCGGCGGCGAGCGGCGGCGCGTCGAAATCGCCCGGGCGCTGGCCGCGGAACCGCGCTTCATGCTGCTCGACGAACCGTTCGCCGGCGTCGATCCGCTGTCCGTTGCCGACATCCAGCACATCATCCGCGATCTGGCCGCACGCGGCATCGGCGTGCTGATCACGGACCATAATGTGCGCGAAACCCTCGGCGTCTGCGGCCGCGCCTACATCGTCAATCAGGGCACTGTAATCGCTTCCGGAACTGCGGAACAAGTGCTTGCCAACCCGCAGGTCCGTGAGGTGTACTTGGGCGATACGTTCCGGCTTTAACCCAGCACCCGGGCCCGAAAGCATTGCTTTACATTCAATGGCTTGAGTACCTGCACTGCGGTCGTGCCATGATCGGGACCGAACGCGATGCTTAAAGCCTCCCTTCAGCTCCGACTGGGTCAGTCGCTGACGATGACGCCGCAGCTGCAGCAGGCCATACGCCTGCTGCAGCTGCCGACCATCGAGCTGCAGGCGCATATCCGCGAAGCGCTGGAATCCAACGTCATGCTCGAGCAGGACGAGGAGGCGGAAGCCGCCGCGTTCCAGCCGCTGGCGACGACGGAGATGGGCGGCGAGGCCAGCGCGCCGGAGCCGGAAGCCAGTGTCGAGGTCATCGACGACGGCTGGAATGACCAGAGTGTCGGCCCCGCCGAAAACCCCTGGAGTCCGGGCGACGATGACCGCCAGCAGGACATCGCCGACGCCGGCGGCCAGTCGCTGCGCGAGCACCTGCTCTGGCAGCTGGAACTGCCGAAACTCACGGCGCGCGAGCGCGCCATCGGCCGGGCGATCATCGACGCCATCAACGATGACGGCTACCTGCGCGATCCGCTGGAGGAAGTCGCTGCCACGCTGCGCCCGGAGATCGATGCCTCGATCGAGGAGATCACCGACGTCCTGGCCATCGTGCAGTCGCTCGACCCATCAGGGGTCGGGGCGCGCACGGTCAGCGAGTGCCTGACGCTGCAGCTGAACCAGCTGGATCCGGCGACGCCGGGCCTGGATACGGCGCGGCTGCTGGCGCTCAACCATCTGGAACTCGTGGCCAATCGCGAGCTGGCGGCGCTGCGCCGCGAACTGCAGGCCAGCGACGCGGAACTCGAACAGGCGCTCGCGCTGGTGCGCGCCTGCCATCCGCGGCCCGGATCGGTGGTCAATACCGCGGCCGCGGAATACGTGGTGCCCGACGTGTTCGTGCGGCGCACCGCACGCGGCTGGTCGGTGGAAATCAATGCCGCCACGCTGCCGCGCGTGCGGGTCAACCAGAGTTATGCGCACCTGATCGGGCGCGGCGCCGATCACGCCACCATGCGCACGCAGCTGCAGGAGGCGCGCTGGCTGCTCAAGAGCCTGGAGATCCGCAACGACACGCTGATCAAGGTGGCCCGCTCGATCGTTGCGCGCCAGAGCGCGTTTCTGGAGCAGGGCGAGGAACACATGCAGCCGATGATCCTGCGTGACATCGCTGAAGCGATCGAGATGCACGAGTCGACGGTCTCGAGAATCACCTCCGGCAAGTACATGCACACGCCGCGCGGCGTGTTCGAGCTGCGTTATTTCTTTTCCAGCCAGGTGGAGAGCGCCAGCGGCGGCACCGGCACCTCCTCGACGGCGATCCGCGCGAAGATCAAGAAGCTGATCCGCGATGAGGATCCGGCCAATCCGATGAGCGACAGCCGCATCGCCGAACTGCTCTCGGGCGCGGGCATACCCGTCGCGCGCCGCACCGTCGCCAAGTACCGCGAATCCATGGGGCTCGCGCCCTCGAATGAACGGCGGCGCGTGGCCCCGAAATGATCAGCGCAACTGCCGCAATCCGCGCAGCACCGCCTGACTCCCGGCATGCCGGGTTGCCGATTCAGACCACCGATCAATGGACCCCAAGGAGAAGCCCATGCAATTGAGCGTCACCGGCCATCACGTCGAAATCACGCCCTCATTGCGCAGCTACGTGGAGAAGAAGCTCGAGCGCCTGGCGCGCCATTCGGACCATGTCATTGACGCTCATTGCGTGCTGACCGTGGAAAAACTCCTGCACCGCGCCGAGGCGACCCTGCACCTGCGCGGCGAAACCGTCCATGCGCTGGCCGAGGACGGCATCATGTACGCGGCGATCGACGCGCTGCACGACAAGCTCGAGCGGCTGGTGCGCAAGCACAAGGAAAAGATGACCGACCACCACGCCGCCGCGGCCCGCAAGAGCGCGCGGCTGTAGCGCGCCCTGCGTAACGGCCCCGGGAGCGACGGCAGGACGGCGGCAGCGCACCGGCATGCGACTCATCATCCTCAGCGGGCTGTCCGGAGCCGGCAAGAGCGTGGCCCTGCACATGCTCGAGGACCTCGGCTATTACTGCATCGACAACATCCCGGCGGCGCTGCTCAAGCCGTTCATCTCGCACACGGTGCGCAGCAGCGAGCGCATCTACGAGCGGACCGCGGTCGGCCTGGACGCCCGCAATACCGACGCCGAGATTGCCTCGGTGCCGGAGCTGGTCGACGAGCTCAAACGCAGCGGCATCGACTGCGAAGTGCTGTTCCTGGTCGCCGGCGACGAGGAGATCCTGCGGCGCTTCGCGGAAACGCGCCGCACGCACCCCTTGAGCCGGCAGGGCGAGAGCCTGCGCGCCGCGATCGCCAGCGAGCGGCGGCTGCTCGAGCCCATCGTCAACCATGCCGACCAGATCATCGATACCTCGCACATGGGCGTGCATGAACTGCGCGAGCTGATCAACCACCGCGTCGCGCAGCCCGGCACGGACCGGCTGTCGCTGCTGTTCCAGTCCTTCGGATTCAAGTACGGAATTCCGGGCGACGCGGATTTCGTCTTCGACGCGCGTTCGCTCCCGAACCCCTACTGGGACAAGTCATTGCGCGCGCTGACCGGCCGCGATGCCGCCGTCATGCGCTTTCTGGACGAGCAGCCCGTGGTCCGGGAATTCGTCGATGACGTGGCCCGGTTCATCGCCGCGCGGATTCCCTCCTACCGCGCCAGCGCCCGGCGCTACCTGACGGCCGCCGTGGGCTGCACCGGCGGCCAGCACCGTTCCGTCTACATCGCCGAGCGGCTGGCGGAACGCTTCGCCGGCAGCCAGCCCGAGGTGCGCGTGCACCATGCCGGCCTGCCGCAGGCCTGAACGGGCGCGCGCCTGAACGGGCGCGCCCGGGCCGGCGATGGCCGGAGTCAGCCGCCGGCCCGCCTGGCCGCGTAGCCGCGCCTGACGAGTTCCGCGACCAGCGTAGCGCGGTGTTCACCCTGAATCTCGATGGTCCCGTCCCGGACGGTGCCGCCCGATCCGCAGCGTTTCTTGAGTTCCGCCGCCAGAGCCGCCAGCGCCTCATCCGCGAGCGGCAGGCCCGTGATGACCGATACCGCCTTGCCGCCCCGCCCCTGTGTGGCGCGCGCCACGCGTACCACGCCGGCGCCGGGACGCACGGCCCTGCCGCGCGCGTCCTTGCAGGCGCACTGTGCAACCGGGCGCTGGCAGCCCGGACAGATGCGCCCTGCGTCGCTGCGATACACGATATTCCTGTCGTCCACCTGCCTGTTCATGTCATCCACCGGCAATCCCCGCGCTCCCGGGCCGCTGCACGCTCGGGCCGCTGCACGCTCGGGCCGCTGCACGCTCGGGCCGCTGCGCTTCAGCGGCCGAATCCCTGCGCCGGCGCGCGGGCCAGCGCGGGGTCCAGCGCCAGAGCCGGCAGCTTGATCGTGCGGGACAACTGCCCGCCGCTCAGAAACTCGAGCAGCTCATCGCGCTGCGCCATGGCATCGCGGACGCCCAGGGCGATCAGCTCCCGCGTGAAGGTGGATTCGAACATCAGGTAGCTGGCCAGCTGGGCGCCGGCCGTGCCGCGGGCGCCCATGACACGCAGCAGCGCGCGCAACGCGCGCGGCAGGCTCGGCACGTGGCGCGTGGCGATGATGCGCAGGTCTTCGCTCGGCGCGATCATCAGTGTGGCCACCTTGTGGACGCCCGGCACGGCCTGCGGCGCCACCTCGGCAATCTGATTCAACCTCACCACATGCTCCACATTGGCGTAGATCTGGTCCATGAACAGCGTATCGAGCATGTAGCCGAACAGCTGTCCCGCGCTCGGCGCTTCGCTGGCCGTGCGCGGCCGCGCATTGACGCCGGCGCCCTGCTCCGAGCGCACGCCGATGATCAGCAGCCGGTCGGCACCCAGGTGAATCGCCGGGCTCAGCGGCCAGAGCTGGCGCTGTGCGCCGTCCCCATAGTACTCGCCGTCGAGCATGACGGCCGGGAACAGGAACGGTACCGCCATGCTCGCCATCAGGTGCTCGAGCGTCAGGCCCTCGCGGCGGCCGAGTCGCTGGTGGCGTTCCCAGGCCGGCAGGTCCGCCCGCCCATCGAAGAAGGCGACCGAGTTGGCGCTGCTGTAGCCCGTCGCGCACAGCGCCAGGCCCCGGACGGCGCCGCGCCGGACGCTGGCGCGCAGGTGACCCCAATGGATGTTGCGCTCCAGCAATTCCCACAGCGGCGTGTTGTCGAACAGCGCGCGCGGCGGCGGCAGCAGCACGCCGCCGGACATCAGCGACAGTCCCCAGTGCAGGCCCGAACGCAGCATGCTCAGCGGGTCCGCCTTGAACACCTGGCTGACGTGGAAGTCCGCCCAGACCGCCTCGAGCGCATCCACGGCCTTGTGCCAGCGATAGGCTTCGGTCGCCAGGACCGAGGCGGCCACGGCGCCGGCGGAGGTGCCGACGATGATCGGAAAGGGATTGGGCGCGCCGGGCATCAGGTCGGCGATCGCCCGCAGCACGCCGACCTGGTAGGCCGCTCGCGCTCCGCCGCCGGGCAGCACCAGCCCGACCGTGCTGCCGACCTCGGCCCGCTGAGCGCGTGACGGTTGTGCGTCCACGGGCATAAGATAACCGCAAATCCCGGAGGTCCGTTATGAACGCAGGTCTCGTTTCGCGTCTTCTGGCGCTGCTGCTCGCCGTTCTGGCCCCGCTGACCGCCCTGGCGGAGCCCGCGGTGGGCGCCGCGGCGCCCGGCTTCCGCCTGCAGGACCAGCATGACGCCTGGGTGAGCCTCGCCGACCTGAAGGGCAAATGGGTGGTGGTCTATTTCTATCCGATGGACGAGACCCCGGGCTGTACGACCGAGGCCTGCCAGTTTCGCGACGACATCTTCGCCTTCCATAAGCTCGGCGTCAGCGTGCTGGGTATCAGCGTCCAGGACGTGGCTTCCAAGAAACAGTTCGCGGCCCGGCACAGTCTGCCCTTCTCCGTGCTGGCCGATACCGACAAGGCGGTCGCCCGGGCCTACGGGGTCCTGAACCTCATCGGGCTCGCACGCCGCGAGACCTTCGTCATCGACCCGCAGGGCCGCATCGCCAGGCATTACCCTGCCGTGGACCCGAAGGAACATTCCCGGCAGCTGCTGGCCGACCTCAAGGCCTTGATCGCAGAATCGGCGGTGGCGACGCCGACGACCTAGGCAGCGCCGGCCACCTGGGGCCGGCGCGCTCAGCGCTGTGTCACGCGTACGATCTGCATCGAGTTCGTGCCGCCCGAGACCCCCGACAGATCGCCCTTGGTAAGGATCACGAGGTCGTTGACGTCGACCAGCCCTTCGCTGAGCAGGCGGTCGAAGATGGCGTGATAGAGCTGCTGCGGGTCGGTGTGCGTAATGTCGAACGGCACCGCATAGACACCGCGGTAGAGCGTGACCCGGCGGCGCGTGGCGTCGTGCCGGGTGAAGGCGAAGATCGGAATATCCGCACGGATCCGGCTCATCCACAGCGGCGTCAGACCCGATTCGGTCAGCGCGACGATGGCGCGCACGCGCATGTGATTGGCGGTGTACATCACCGCGCGCGAAATCGCCTCTTCGCTGTTGCTGAACTCGTCCTCAGCCCGGATCGTGCCACGCTGAGCGCCGAGCTGGTACTTCTCCGCACCGCGGATGACGTCCGCCATGGCCTGCACGGCGCGCAGCGGATACTTGCCGGCAGCGGTCTCGGCCGACAGCATCACGGCATCGGTGCCGTCGAGCACGGCATTGGCGACATCGCTGACCTCGGCGCGCGTCGGCATCGGATTCTGGATCATCGATTCCATCATCTGCGTCGCGGTGATGACCACGCGGTTGCGCGCCAGCGACTGGCGGATGATGGTCTTCTGCAGACCGGTGAGTTCCGCGTAGCCCATTTCCACGCCGAGGTCGCCGCGCGCCACCATCACGGCATCGGTAACCGCGAGTATGCCGGCCAGATTGTCCAGGGCCTCGTGGCGCTCGATCTTCGCCACGACGCGCGCCTCGCCGCGCCATCTGCGCAGCTCGCTCTGCGCGCGCCGGATATCGTCCGCGTCGCGTGCGAAGGACACGGCGAGGTAATCGATGCCCAGCTCCGCCGCCAGCTGCACGTCCTCGAGGTCCTTCTCGGTCAGGGCCGGTGCCGAGATCCCGCCGCCCTGGCGATTGAGGCCCTTGCGGTTGGACAATTCGCCGCCGACGCGGACCACGCACTGGATACGCGTGCCGACCACGCGCTCGACGCCCAGCACGATCTGGCCGTCGGCCAGCAGCAGCGTATCGCCGGCCCGTACGTCGCCCGGCAGGTTCTGGTAGGCGCAGCCGACTTCCGTTGCCGAGCCGGCGGTGGCGTCCAGGGCTGTATCGAGCGCGAACGGCGCAGCCTCCGCGAGCTGCACGCTGCCCGCGGCGAAGCTCTCGATGCGGATCTTGGGACCGGCCAGGTCGGCAAGGATGCCGACGTTGCGATTGGCGGCCTTCGCGGCCGCGCGCAGCATCTCGGCCCGCTTGCGCTGCGAATCGCGCGTGCCGTGGGAGAAATTGATGCGCGCGACGTCCAGGCCGGCTGCGACCATGCCGCTGATCACGCCGGCATCGTCCGTTGCGGGACCGAGCGTGGCGACGATCTTGGTGCGGCGTCCGGTATCCATGGATTTCAATTCACGCCCGCGGCCCGCGCCTGCAGCATGGCGACGGCCGGCAGCGTCTTGCCTTCGACGAATTCCAGGAACGCGCCGCCGCCGGTCGAGATGTACGAGATGCCGTCCTCGACGCCGTACTTCTCGATCGCCGCCAGCGTGTCGCCGCCGCCCGCCAGTGAATAGGCCGCGCTGCTGGCAATGGCGTTGGCAATCGCCCTGGTGCCTTCGCCGAACTGATCGAATTCGAACACGCCGACCGGGCCGTTCCACAGCACCGTACCGGCGCTCCTGATCAGCGCACTGAACCGCTCGGCCGTATCCGGGCCGATATCCAGGATCATTTCATCGGCGTTGACCTCGCCGACCGCGCGCACGTCCGCATGCGCGGTCGCCGCGAACTCGCGCGCCACGACGACGTCGGTCGGCAGCGGTATGGCCGCACCACGCGCGCGCGCGCGATCGAGTAGCCGGCGCGCGATGTCGAGCATCTCGGATTCGCACAGCGACCTGCCCACCGGCACGCCGGTGGCCGCCAGAAAGGTATTGGCGATGCCGCCGCCGACGATCAGCATGTCCACCTTTTCCAGCAGCGCCTCGAGCACCGTGAGCTTGGTCGAGACCTTCGAGCCGGCGACGATCGCGAGCAGCGGCCGCGCCGGCTTCTGCAGCGCGCGTTCCAGCGCGTCGAGTTCGGCGACCAGCAGCGGGCCGGCACAGGCCACCGGCGCGAACCGGCCCACGCCATGGGTGCTGCACTCGGCGCGGTGCGCGGTTCCAAAGGCATCCATGACGAACACGTCGCAGAGCGCCGCCATGCGCCGCGCCAGCGCCTCGTCATCGGCTTTCTCGCCGGGGTTGTAGCGCACGTTCTCGCACAGCACCGCGCTGCCCGGCGCGCATTCGACGCCGTCGAGCCAGTTGCCGACCAGCGGCACGTGGCGCCCGAGGAGGTCGGAGAGTCTCGCTGCCACCGGCGCCAGCGAGAATTCGGGCTCGAACCTGCCTTCCTTGGGCCGCCCCAGGTGCGAGAGGATCATGACGCGGGCGTTCTTTGCGAGCGCCAGCCGTATGGTTGGCAGCGCGGCACGGATGCGCGCGTCGCTGCTGACCACCCCGTCCTTGACCGGGACATTCAGGTCTTCGCGGATCATGACCCGCTTGCCCGCCAGGTCCAGGTCCGCCATGCGCAGCGTTGCCATGCTCAGGCCCTGCTCAGCAGGTCGTCAGGCGCGCGACCAGGCGAGCGTGGTATCGAGCATGCGGTTCGAGAATCCCCACTCGTTGTCATACCAGGCGCAGACCTTGACGAGCGTGCCGTCGATGATGCGGGTCATCGTCGCATCGTAGGTCGATGAGACCGGGTCATGGTTGTAATCCACCGACACCAGCGGAGCCTCCGTATAGGCGAGGATGCCCGCGAGCGGCCCGCTGGCCGCGGCGGCCTTGATGAGCTTGTTGATCTCGTCGATCGTGGTGGCGCGCTTCGGCGTGAACGTCAGATCGACCAGCGAGACGTTGATGGTCGGCACGCGGATGGCGAAGCCGTCGAGCCTGCCCTTCAGTTCCGGAAGTACCAGGCCGACCGCCGCGGCCGCACCGGTCTTGGTCGGAATCATCGACATCGTCGCCGAGCGCGCGCGGCGGATGTCCTCGTGGTAGACGTCGGTCAGGCGCTGATCGTTCGTATAGGCGTGGATGGTCGTCATCAGGCCGCTGTGGATCCCGATACCGTCGTTCAGCACCTTGGCGAGCGGCGCCAGGCAGTTGGTCGTGCACGAGGCGTTCGAGATCACGGTGAAGGTCGGCTTCAGCACCTGGTGGTTGACGCCGTAGACGACGGTGGCATCGACGTCCTTGCCGCCCGGAGCGGAAATCACCACCTTGTGCGCGCCGCCCGCCAGATGCTTGCCGGCCTCGGCCTTGGTGGTGAAGAAGCCGGTGCATTCGAGCACGTACTGCGCGCCCAGCGCCCCCCAGGGAATCTGCGCCGGATCGCGCTGCGCGACCACCCTGATGCGGTCGCCGTTGACGACCATCGAATCGCCATCGACGCTGACCTGGCCGGGAAACCTGCCGTGCGCCGTGTCGTACTGCGTCAGGTGGGCGTTGGTCTGCGCGTCGCACAGGTCATTGATCGCGACGATCTCGATTTCCTTTTGTCGGCCGCCCTCGTAGAGCGCCCGCAGCACATTGCGGCCGATGCGGCCGTACCCGTTGATGCCCACCTTGACAGCCATGAAGACTCCTTCAGCGAAACGACATTGACCCTGCAAGCCGGCGCCCGCGCGGCCGGGCCCACGGAACTCAGGAACAGGATTCTAGTACGACCTTCAGCACATTGTCGGCGCCCAGGTCAAATTTCCGGAACAGCTCCGGCCCCTTGCCGGAGGCGCCGAATTCATCGATGCCGAGCACGCGGCCGCCGCTGCCCACATAGCGCCACCACAGGCCCGTGGCACCGGCTTCGATCGCCAGGCGACGCTGCACGGCAGCCGGCAGCACCGCTTCGCGCCAGGCGGCGTCCTGGGCGTCGAACACGGCCGTACAGGGCATCGACACCAGGCGCACGCGGTGGCCCTGGGCCTGCGCGGCCCGGACGGCCTCGAGGGCCAATGCGACCTCGGAGCCGGTGGCGATCACGATCAGCGACGGCACGCCGGCGCAGTCGAGCAGCACGTAACCGCCGCGCGCGATCTGGTCGGCAGCGGTCCCGGCGGTCACCTGCGGCAGCCCCTGCCGGCTCACCACCAGGCAACCGGGGCCGTCGTGGCGCTCGATCAGCGCGGCCCAGGCCACGGCGGTCTCCAGCGCGTCCGCGGGACGCCAGACGTGCAGGTGCGGTATCAGCCGCAGGCTCGCCAGGTGTTCGACCGGCTGGTGCGTCGGTCCGTCCTCGCCCAGCCCGATGGAGTCGTGGCTGTAGACAAAGATCACGCGCTGGCGCATGAGTGCCGCCATGCGCACCGCGCTGCGCGCGTAGTCCGAAAAAGTGAGGAACGTGCCGCCGAAGGGCACCAGCCCGCCATGCAGCGCAATGCCGTTCATCATCGCGCTCATCCCGAATTCGCGCACCCCGTAGTGCAGGTAGCTGCCGGAGGCATCGGCGCCGGTGATCGCCCGCGCACCCTTGCGCAGCGTATTGTTCGATCCGGTCAGGTCGGCGGACCCGCCCAGCAGCTCGGGCAGACCCTCGCCGATCGCGCTGAGCGCGTTCTGGGATGACACCCGCGTGGCCTGCGCACCGCTGGTCGCCAGCGCCGCCGCATACAGCCCGGCGCGCTGCTGTGGCCAGTTCCCGGGCAGCTCGCCTTGCATGCGGCGCACGTATTCCGCGGCGAGCTGCGGATGCGCCGCCCGGTAACGCGTGAACAGCTCCTGCCAGCGCGCTTCGGCGGCGCGCCCTTGCGCCTGCCCGTCCCAGGCGGCACGCAGCGCCGCGGGCACCACGAACGGCGGGTCGGTCCAGTTCAGGAGCTTGCGCACGGCCGCGACTTCCTCCGCACCCAGCGGTTCGCCGTGCGCCTTGGCGGTGCCGCCGCGCGTCGGCGCCGGGTAGCCGATCACGGTACGGCAGCAGATCAGTGACGGCCGCGCCGCATCGGCCTGCGCGCTGCGCATCGCCGCCGCCACGGCTTCGCCATCCTGGCCATCGACGTCGCGAATCACCTGCCAGCCGTAGGCCTCGAACCGCCGGGCGGTGTCATCCGCGAACCAGCCTTCCACCTTGCCGTCGATGGAGATGCCGTTCTGGTCGTACAGGCAGATCAGCTTGCCGAGCCGCAGCGTGCCGGCCAGCGATGCGACCTCGTGGGACACGCCCTCCATCAGGCAGCCATCGCCCAGGAACACCCAGGTGTGGTGATCGACCACCGGAAACCCCGGCTGATTGAACTGTGCGGCGAGCACCTGCTCGGCGAGCGCAAAACCGACCGCATTGGCCAGCCCCTGGCCGAGCGGGCCGGTCGTGGTCTCGATCCCCATCGCCAGATCGTGCTCCGGGTGGCCGGCCGTGCGGCTGCCGAGCTGCCGGAAATTGCGCAGTTCCTCCATCGACACCGGGTAGCCGGTCAGGTGCAGCAGCGCGTACAGCAGCATCGAGGCGTGGCCGTTGGAGAGCACGAAACGGTCGCGGTTCCACCAGCGCGGATTCGCCGGATTGTGCTGCAGGAATTCCCGCCACAGCACTTCGGCCATGTCCGCCATGCCCATCGGTGCGCCCGGATGGCCTGAATTGGCCTGCTGTACGGCATCCATGGCCAGGACACGGATCACGTTGGCAAGCTCGCGACGGGTAGGCATGGTTATCTCGCTATGTCGGTGCGCGATTATGTCGGGCGCGCATTGTCCATCAGAGGTTTTGCCCGGGCAACCTCGGGTTATACTGCCGGCCTCCCGTCAGCCACCCAAGCCAGGCGCCCGCATGTCCAACAGCTTCCTGTTCACCTCCGAGTCGGTGTCCGAAGGGCATCCGGACAAGGTCGCCGATCAGATCTCCGACGCGGTCCTCGACGCCATTCTTGAAGTGGATCCGAACGGGCGTGTCGCCTGCGAAACCCTGGTCAAGACCGGAGTCGTGGTGGTCGCCGGCGAAGTCACCACCTCCGCCTGGATCGACCTCGAGAAGCTGGTGCGGGCCACCGTGCTCGACATCGGCTACAACAGCTCTGACATGGGTTTCGACGGCGCCAGCTGCGGCGTGATCAACATCATCGGCAAGCAGTCGCCCGATATTGCCAGGGGTGTCGACCGCAAATCCAAGCGCGCACAGGGTGCGGGCGACCAGGGACTGATGTTCGGTTACGCCACCAATGAGACCGACGTGCTGATGCCGGCGCCGATCACGCTGGCCCATCGCCTGGTCAAGCGCCAGGCCGAGGTGCGCAAGCGCGGCCGCCTGCCCTGGCTGCGCCCCGACGCCAAGAGCCAGATCACGCTGCGCTATGAGAATGACCGCCCGGTAGGCATCGAAGCGGTGGTGCTGTCGACGCAGCACAGCGACGACATCTCGACCCGGAAACTGCGCGAGGCGGTGATGGAGGAGATCATCAAGCCGGTGCTCCCGAAACGCTGGCTCGACAAGCGCACCCGCTACCACATCAATCCGACCGGGCGCTTTGTGGTCGGCGGCCCCGTGGGTGACTGCGGGCTGACGGGCCGGAAGATCATCGTCGACACCTACGGCGGATTTGCGCGCCACGGCGGCGGCGCCTTCTCGGGCAAGGATCCGTCCAAGGTGGACCGCTCGGCCGCGTATGCCGCGCGCTATGTGGCCAAGAACCTGGTGGCGGCCGGCCTCGCGGAACGCTGCGAGGTGCAGGTTTCCTATGCGATCGGCGTGGCGGAACCGACTTCGATCATGGTGGAATCCTTTGGCACCAGTGCGCTGTCGCGCGAACAGCTGACGGAGCTCGTGCGCCGCCATTTCGACCTGACGCCCTTCGGCCTGCGTGAAATGCTCGACCTGGCGCGGCCGATCTACCGCCAGACCGCCGCCTACGGCCACTTCGGCCGCAAGGAAAGCGAATTCACCTGGGAACGGACGGACCGGGCCGAGGCGCTGGCCGCCACCGGCCGCAGATTAGCCCGCCGGACCGGTCGCAGCCGCTAGATTTCGGTATAATCTGCTGCCTGACGTGCCGCCTCCGCGAGGTGGTGCGCCGGTGCATCGAGGAGCGCTGCGACGGGGTACGGCCCTGCCAGGCTTGATGCACCGTGGCTTCAAGTGTTAAGCCAACGGCGCTCGCAACCCAAAGAATTGATCTTTTCTTTCAAGGAGTTGGAGCTGCCATGACCGCTGCAATCAAACCCGTTGCCGAACCCCGCGATTTCCGCGTCGCCGACCTGGCGCTGGCCGATTGGGGCCGCAAGGAAATCGCCATTGCCGAGACCGAGATGCCCGGCCTGATGGCCATCCGCGAGGAATTCATCCCGCTGCAGCCGCTGCGCGGCGCCCGCATCACCGGCTCGCTGCACATGACCATCCAGACCGCGGTCCTGATCGAGACGCTCCAGGCGCTCGGTGCCGAGGTACGCTGGGCCTCCTGCAACATCTTCTCGACCCAGGATCATGCCGCCGCGGCGATCGCCGTGCGCGGCACGCCGGTCTACGCCTACAAGGGCGAATCACTCGAGCAGTACTGGGACTTCACGCATCGGATCTTCGAGTGGCCGGATGGCTCGCATTCGAACCTGATACTCGACGACGGCGGCGATGCGACGCTGCTGCTGCACCTGGGCAGCAAGGCCGAGCGTGACCCCGGCGTACTGCATCATCCGGGCAGCGAAGAGGAGACGGCGCTGTTCGCCTCGATCGCCGCCACGCTCAAGCGGGACCCGCGCTGGTACTCGGTGCGCCTCAAGGCCATCCGCGGCGTGTCGGAGGAAACCACCACGGGCGTCAAGCGCCTCTACCAGATGGCCCGCGACGGCGAACTGGCCTTTCCGGCCATCAACGTGAACGACTCGGTGACCAAGAGCAAGTTCGACAACCTGTATGGATGCCGTGAATCGCTGGTCGATGGCATCAAGCGCGCGACGGACGTGATGGTCGCGGGCAAGGTGGCCGTGGTGGCCGGCTACGGCGACGTGGGCAAGGGCTCCGCGCAGGCGCTGCGTGCGCTGTCGGCCCAGGTGTGGGTCACCGAAATCGATCCGATCTGCGCGCTGCAGGCGGCGATGGAAGGGTACCGCGTCGTGACGATGGACTACGCCGCCGACAAGGCCGACATCTTCGTGACCGCCACGGGCAATTATCATGTGCTCACCCATGAACACATGAAGCGGATGAAGAACAACGCCATCGTCTGCAACATCGGCCACTTCGACAATGAGATCGACTGCGCGGCGCTCAAGGCCTACAAGTGGGAGAACATCAAGCCGCAGGTCGATCACGTCGTGTTCCCGGACGGCAAGCGCATCATCCTGCTGGCCGAAGGCCGGCTGGTGAACCTCGGCTGCGGCACCGGCCACCCGAGTTATGTGATGAGCAGTTCATTCGCCAACCAGGTGCTGGCGCAGATCGAACTGTGGAGCGGTCACGACCGGTATCCGGTGGGCGTGCACGTGCTGCCCAAGCACCTGGACGAGAAAGTGGCGCGGCTCCAGCTCGTGAAGCTCAACGCCGAGCTCACCGTCCTCACCGACCGGCAGGCCCGCTACATCGGGGTCGAACGCGATGGCCCCTACAAGCCCGACCATTACCGCTATTGAGTGAACGCCGAACGGCGCTCACGCGGAACGCCTGCTGCGCGGCCGCCGGGCCACCCAGGGTGCCCGGCGGCCCCGTTTGACATCTTCAGCAGTGACGCTCGAGAACTGTGGAGCGCGTCTGCTGTCAAACGGCCCGGGAGAGCCATGATCTTGAAGCAGTTCCCACGGCTGCGCCCGCGCGGCCGGTAACATGGGGTCCAATGAGCGCCGAAATCCGCCTGCTGCAGTTTTCCGACCCGCACCTGTCTGCGAGCGCCGACGGTGCGCTGCGTGGCGTCGTCACGCGCACGGCACTGCAGGGCGTGCTGCGCCATGCGCGCGCGCACCACTGGAACCCGGACGGACTGCTGCTGACGGGCGATCTGGTCAACGACGATCCGGGCGGCTACGCCGCCGTGCGCGAGCTGTTTGGAAACCTCGGTAAACCGGTCTGGTGCCTGCCGGGCAACCATGACGATCCGGAATCGATGCGGCGTGAACTGGCCGCGGCGCCGTTCCAGGTCGGCGGCTTCCACGACCTGGGCACGTGGCGGCTGGTACTGCTCGACAGCTGCATCCCCGGCCAGGCGCACGGCCGCCTGAGCGCGGCGGAGCTGGCACGGCTGGATGCCGCGCTGGCCAGTGCCGGCGAACGCCATGTGCTCATCGCGCTGCATCACCATCCGGTGCGCATGGGCAGCCGCTGGCTCGACTCGGTCGGACTGCAGAACCCCGAGGACCTGTTTGCGATCACCGACCGCTACCCGCCGCTGCGGGCCATCATCTGGGGCCACGTGCATCAGGTGCACGATTCGCGGCGCAAAGGCGTGCGCCTGCTGGCGGTGCCCTCCACCTGCGCACAGTTTCTCCCCGCCTCAGACCAGTTCGCGATCGACCCGAGCCCGCCGGGCTACCGCCGCCTGGCGTTGCGTGCCGACGGCAGCATCGACACCGAGGTGCTGCGGGTGTCGCAGCAGGCCGCCGCCGGGACGAT
>Ga0075017_100000232_pt1 | contig 28211 bp, 24 predicted proteins | sample AleBraG_ABR_2012_FD_71475 | JGI IMG/M metagenome (GOLD analysis project Ga0075017, IMG submission 71475) | Freshwater sediment microbial communities in response to fracking from Pennsylvania, USA - Alex Branch Run_MetaG_ABR_2012 | ecosystem: Environmental > Aquatic > Freshwater > Creek >... | reverse complement strand
GCGAAGTCGGTGATGAAACGCAGGGCGGGCTGCTGCACATGCGTCTCGTATTCGCCTTTGTGAGCGAGGAACCAGTCGCGGTCGTTGTTGCGCTTGAGGCGCGTAAGAAAACGGAAAAGTTCCGGAGTAAAGTAAGCTGGCATGGGATCAGAATAAGGCAAGAGAAGCCTGCGGAGAAAACGCTTACAATTTGACCCACTCGATGAGGCAGAGCTCCGACAGCGTGCTGATCGAAATTGCCGTGGACTCTGTCGCGTCCGCCATTGCCTCCGAGCGCGGAGGAGCCGCGCGCGTCGAGTTGTGCGCCAATCTGCTCGAAGGCGGCGTGACTCCCAGCGCGGGAATGATTGCCGTGGTACGCGCAGCGATTTCCATCGGCCTACACGTCATGATCCGCCCGCGGGGAGGCGACTTCACTTACGATGCCGCCGAGATCGACGTAATGGCCTGCGATATCGCCATGGCCAAGAGCCTGGGAGCGGACGGCGTCGTCCTCGGCATTCTGACCACGAGCGGCCGCGTCGATGTAGAGGGTACGCGGCGGTTGATTGATCTGGCGCGCCCCCTCGAGGTCACGTTTCATCGCGCCTTCGATATGTCCGCCAATCTGCTCGAGTCCCTGGAAGACGTTTGCGCAACCGGCGCCGACCGCCTGCTCACCTCGGGCGGCGAAGCGAATTGCCTGGAAGGCACGGAGACGCTTGCCGCCCTGGTGAAGGCCGCGCTTGGGCGCATCGCCATCATGGCCGGTGGAGGAATCCGCCCAGAAAACGCAGCGCGAATCATAGCCGCCACCGGTGTGCGCGACATTCACTCCGGACTGAGCACGACGATCGAGAGTTCGGTCGTATACCGCAATCCGCGAGTCTCGATGGGCAAGGTGCTGGGGCGCGAGTACGAGCGCCATCAGGTGACAGAAGAGAGCGTGCGGCAGCTTCTAGAAAGCATCCGGTGATACGAATACAAACGCGGAGTGCCCCACTTCTCGCATCTTTTGCGAGAAGTAGGAACCAAGACTGCTGGCGAGTGCGGTTCATGACATCGACGAATCGTGCCGATCCGGGTCTCCGCGTTGCTTCCCTCCCGCCGCCAAGATAGAATAGCTCGTACACATCTTCTCCGCTCTTATCCCAGATTTTTTGCGCGAAGACATTCTCCGCGGGTGAGGAGTGTGCGACCCGGGGAGAGCGCAATCAAGGCCTGTTTAAATTTCCCGAACGGAGCTTCGACTTGAACAAAGGCAAGACCGCGGTCATCGTGGGCGCCCAGTGGGGCGATGAGGGCAAGGGAAAGATCGTCGACGTCCTGTCGGAAAACTTCACCGTTGTGGCCCGCTATGCCGGCGGGCACAATGCCGGCCATACCGTCATCATCAACGGCAAGAAATTTATTCTGCAGTTGGTGCCGTGCGGCGTGCTGCGCGCGGGATGCCGCAGCGTCATCGGCAACGGCGTGGTGCTCGATCCGCTGGCGTTTTTGAAAGAAGTCGGAGCGCTGCGCGAAGCGGGTGTCAAGGTCGACGGCAATCTCTTCGTCTCGAACCGTGCGCAAGTCATACTGCCGTATCACCGCATGATCGAACTGGCGGCGGAAAATGCGCCGGGACGCGTGAAGATCGGCACCACCTCGCGCGGCATCGGTCCAGCCTACGAAGACAAGATGGGGCGCCGCGGCCTGCGCGTCGCCGACCTGCTCGACCTGCAACTGCTGAAGAAGCATATCGAGAATGCGGTGCGAGAAAAAAACATGATCGCGCACGCGCTCTTCAACACCGAACCGCTCGATGCCGACAAAATGTACATTGAATACGCGCAGGCAGCCGAGAAGATTGCGCCATTCGTCTGCGACACCGCCGTCCTGCTGAACCAGGCGCTGAATCAGGGCGAATCCATTTTGTTCGAAGGCGCCCAGGGAACGATGCTCGACATCGACCACGGCACGTACCCGTTCGTGACCTCATCGAGCGCGACCTCGGGCGGTGCCGTCATCGGAACAGGCGTAGCGCCGAATGCTATCAACTCAGTCATCGGCATCACCAAAGCCTATTGCACGCGCGTCGGCGAAGGCCCGTTTCCTTCCGAAGATCACGGCGCGGCGGGCGACAACCTGCGCAAGCGTGGCAACGAATACGGCGCAGTCACCGGACGTCCCCGCCGCACGGGATGGCTCGATCTGCCGCTGCTGCGTTACTCCGGCATGATCAACGGCACATCATGGCTGGTGGTGACAAAGCTCGACGTGCTCGACGACCTCACTGAGATTCCGGTTTGCGTCGGTTACAAAATTGACGGCAAGCCGACTGTGGAAATTCCCGCACAGGCCAGCGGCTACGAGAAGATCGAGTGTGTCTACCAGAAGTTGCCAGGCTGGCATACCTCCACCGAAGGCATCACCGACTTTGCAAAGCTGCCGAAGGCGGCGCGCGACTACCTGTTATTCATCGCCAAGGAGACAGGAGCGAAGATCGGCATGGTCTCCACCGGCCCGGATCGCGACCATACCATTCTGATGGACGAATTCATTACGTCCTTGAAGGCGGCCGCGCAGAAACACTAGAATGGCCTCCCCGGCGGGGCATATCTCGAAAGCCACCGCCCGGCGAAGGAGCGAACGATGGTGGTGTTGGCGGTTACCTGGATGGCGAAGGCTGGCCACGAGTCGGAAGTTGCCGCAGTGTTTCAGAAGCTGACCGAGCAGTCCCGGCAGGAGCCGGGGTGCGCCATGTACCAGGTGCATCGGCACAAAACCGAACCGCGCCGCTTCTTCATCTACGAGCAGTACAAAGATGACGCCGCGCTAGAGGCCCATCGCACCGCCCCACACTTCCTGCAGTTCGCCAAGAAAGATCTGCCCAAGGTGGCCGACCGAGTGGAAGGAAATTTGTTCGAGCCGCTGGGGTAAGTGCGTGGTGAGTGTGGCGCGGGCGCCCCGCCCGCGTCTGGCCAAGAGATCAAGAGTCGGCGAGCAAGCAGGTCACTTCTTATCGATCATCAACTCACCGCCCGAAGCGTAACTTTCCTTCGACACTTCGTTGAACGCGACGACAATCGCTTCCCGCCGCGCCCCGGCCTCTTCGACCAAAGCATCGGTGATCCGCTTCGCGATCTTGCGCTTCTGATCGGCGGTGCGGCCTTGCAGCATCGTGATTTGAACGACAGGCATGAAAGTCCTCGGTCGTCAGTCGTCGGTCGTCGGCGGAATCTCAGTTCGATTCCTTAGCGGACGACCGAAGACCGACGACTACTTCGCTAATTCGTATCCCGCAAAGAAAAAGCTCAGTTCGAACCGCGCCGTATCCTCCGCGTCGGAGCCATGAATCGCGTTGTGCTCGATGTTGGTCGCCCACTTCTTGCGGATGGTGCCTTCCGCAGCCTGGGCCGGATTGGTGGCGCCCATCAGCGTTCGCAGATCGGCGATGGCGTTTTCTTTTTCCAGCGCCAGCACGACGATCGGGCCGCTCGACATGAAGTCGGTCAGGGTGTTGAAAAACGGCCGCGCGGCGTGCACCGCATAAAACTGCTCCGCCTGGTGCTTGTTAATTTCCAGCATCTTCATCGCCAGGATGCGGAATCCGTTTTTCTCGAATTGCTCAATGATGTCGCCGACAGCGTTCTTCTTCACGGCGTCAGGCTTCACAATGGTAAATGTGCGTTGCAGAGTCTTCATAAGTTCGGTTGTTCCTTGGTCGTTAGTCGTTGGCCTATAAAATTTGTCATTCCGAGCGGAGCGAGGAATCTGCTTCGTGCTGCCACCGCGCTCTAGACACTGACGCCGATGGCCGCCGCCAGCGTCTCGCCAATCGCCGCCGGCGATTTCGCCACGCGAATGCCGCAGGCTTCCAGCGCCTTAATCTTTTCGGCCGCCGTGCCCTTGCCGCCGGAGATGATCGCGCCCGCATGTCCCATGCGGCGTCCCGGGGGCGCGGTCTGTCCGGCGATGAACCCCACCACCGGCTTCTTCATGTGAGTCTTCACAAACTCGGCCGCCAACTCCTCGGCGTTGCCGCCGATTTCGCCGATCATGATCACCGCCTCGGTCTCCGGATCGCGATTGAACAGGTCGAGCGCATCGATGAAGTTCGTGCCGATGATCGGATCGCCGCCAATGCCAATCGCCGTGGACTGCCCAATGCCGCGCTGCGTCAGTTGATGCACGGCTTCATACGTCAGCGTGCCCGAGCGCGAAACGATGCCGATTGCACCTTCTTTATGAATCGACGCCGGCATGATGCCGATCTTGCACTTTCCTGGCGAGATGATGCCGGGGCAGTTCGGCCCGATCAGCCGCGAGCGCCGGTCCTGCAGAAATTCCCATGCCTTCACCATGTCGAGCGTCGGAATGCCCTCGGTGATGCAGACGATCAAATCGATCTCCGCGTCGGCGGCTTCCATGATCGCGTCCGCCGCGAAGGGAGGCGGCACAAAAATCACTGTGGCGTTCGCGCCAGTCTTGTCGGCAGCTTCGCGCACCGTGTTAAAGATTGGCCAGCCCTCATGCGTGGTGCCGCCTTTGCCCGGGGTCACGCCCCCCACGATCTGCGTGCCGTAAGCCGCGCTGGCCTTCGCATGAAACGTGCCTTCGCGGCCGGTGAGGCCCTGTACGACTACCCGCGTATTTTTGTCGACTAAGATTGCCATATGAATTGATCCTCACGATAAGGGTCTAGGGGCCCGGGGCTAGGGGTCAGAAAGTGCTCCAACTCTGATCGTTCCATCGTCCGCAAGTTCCTGATCCCTGATCCCTGAACCCTAATCCCTGGTTTACCGCCATTCCGTAACGCCGAGCGTGCCCCGCGCCGCCGCCACCACCTTGTCGGCCGCGTCCTTCATTGTGTCGGTCACGACGAAGTTCAATCCCGATTCCTGCAGAATTTTCTTGCCTTCGGTAACGTTCGTGCCTTCCAGCCGCAGCACGATCGGCAACTTCATATTCGTCTTGCGCGCCGCCTCGACCACGCCCGTAGCCAGCGTGTCCACGCGCAGGATGCCGCCAAAAATGTTGATCAGCACCGCCTTAACGTTCTTATCGCTGAGCAGAATTTCGAACGCGTGCGCTACCTGCTCGGAATTCGCGCCGCCGCCCACATCCAGAAAATTCGCCGGCATGCCGCCCGCATATTTAATGATGTCCATGGTCGCCATCGCCAGCCCCGCGCCGTTGACCATGCAGCCGACGTTCCCGTCGAGCTTGATGTAGTTCAGGCTGTACTTCGAAGCCTCCACCTCCAGCGGATCTTCTTCCGTAATGTCGCGCAACTCACGCAGGTCGGCGTGACGGAACAAAGCGTTGTCGTCGAAGTTGACCTTCGCATCGAGCGCAAACAGGCGGCCGTCGGTTGTTGTGATGAACGGATTGATTTCGAGCAGGGAAGAGTCGGTATCGAGAAATGCCTTGTAAAGACTGGTCAGAAACTGCACCGCGGGCGTGATCTGCTTGGCGTTCAGCCCCAGCTTGAATGCGATCTTGCGCGCCTGAAATCCCTCCAGGCCCATGCCCGGATCGATGTGCTGCTTCAGAATCGCGTCCGGATTTTCCGCCGCAACCTGCTCAATCTCCATGCCGCCCGCGGCCGAAGCCATAAACACCGGCTTGCCCTCGGCGCGGTCGACCAGAATTCCCAGGTACAGTTCTTTTTCGATGGGCAGCGTTTCTTCAATCAGCAGCCGCCGCACGATGCGGCCCTCCGGCCCCGTCTGGTGCGTGACCAGCTTCATGCCCAGCATCTTCGAGGCGAGATCGCCGGCCTCGTTCACCGACTTGGCGATCTTCACGCCGCCGCCCTTGCCGCGGCCTCCGGCATGAATCTGCGCCTTCACCACCACGCCGGTCGCACCCGAATTGAACAACTCCTTGGCCACGGCCTCGGCCTCATCCTGCGAGGTGGCCATCGAGCCGCGCGGTACGGTCACACCATATTTCTTTAGGATTGCTTTGGCTTGATACTCATGGATTTTCATAATGACTCGTCAGCAAAAGAATCGGAAGGAATCTGCTTGCGGCGTCGCACTGCGGGCAGCAAACTTCTAATTCTATAGAACCATCGCGGATTAGGGCAAACGTCTTTGCGAATTGGCCTGCCTCCGCGAACTTCGCGGAACCGCAGCGGCCTCAGCGGTTCAAGGCTTTGCCTGCGTCTTTTGCCCGCGCTGCAACATCGAATCAACCACCATGAAGCTCCTCTCCCTCAACGTAGGCCGCCCGCGCCTCATTGTCTACAAAGGCCAGACCATCAACACCGGAATTTTCAAACAACCGGTCGAAGGTCCGATTGTGCTTCGCACCCTGAATCTCGACGGAGACCGCCAGGCCGACCTCAGCGTCCATGGCGGCCCCAATAAGGCGGTCTATGGATACCCGTCGGAGCACTACGATTATTGGCGCAAGGAGCTGCCCGGCATCGATCTCCCCTGGGGCATGTTTGGCGAAAATTTCACCACCGAGGGCATGCATGAGGATGACCTTCACGTTGGTGACCGCCTGCAACTCGGTTCGGCGATCCTGATGGTGCGCCAGCCACGCATGCCTTGTTACAAGCTGGCCGCGAAGTTTGAGCGCGACGACATGCTGGAACGCTTTCTCGCGAGCGGGCGGAGCGGTGTGTATTTCTCCGTGGAGCAGGAAGGCACCGTCGCCGCCGGGGACACGTTCGCATTCCTAAGTCGTAATCCGCAGGGCATTACCCTCGCAGAAATGAATACCCTGTTCGCCAGCGACCGGTACAATCGCGCTCTGCTCGAAAAAGCCATTGCAACCGAAGCCCTTCCCGAAAGCTGGCGGGATTATTTCGCAGAACGCCTGGCTCGCGCGAACGCATACTAGCTCTCCGACGATTAATCCGCCAATGCCGTAGAATGGCGGCCTGAATGATCCTCGACGCCCTCCATCGCCTGGCCAATCACAGTGAGTCGCTCTCCCGCGCCGAAGCGCGCGAGGTCATGGCCGAGGTGCTAACCGGCCAATGCACCGACGCGCAAATCGCGGCGCTCCTCATTGCCCTGCGCATGAAAGGCGAGACCGTCGAGGAGATCGTCGGGTTCGCTGAGGCCATCCGCGCCGCCGCCGCACCCTTGCCCATCGCGAGTAACGATGCGCTCGCTGTGACGGGCACCGGGCGCGACGCGCTATTTCCGGAAGATTCCCTGGTCGATACCAGCGGCACGGGCGGCGATGCCAGCGGTACCTTCAACATTTCCACCGCGACCGCGCTCGTGGTTGCCGGGGCGGGCGTGCGCGTGGCCAAGCACGGCAATCGCAGCATCAGCTCCAAGTGCGGATCGGCCGACGTGGTCGAAGCGCTCGGCGTCAACATTCAGCTCTCGCCCGAGCGCGCCGCGCAGTGCCTGCGCGAAATCGGCATCTGCTTTCTTTATGCGCCGAATTTGCATCCCGCCATGAAGCAGGTGCAAGGCGTCCGCCGCGAACTGCGCATGCGCACCATGTTCAACCTGCTCGGTCCGCTGACCAACCCAGCTCGCGCCTCCGGGCAGGTCGTCGGAGTCTACTCGCTCGATCTGGTAGAAAAGTTGGCCGAAGCGCTGAGCATGCTAGGCCTGCGCCGAGCGCTAGTCGTGCACGGCATGGACGGTCTCGACGAAATCACCATCACCGGAACAACGAGAATCGCCGAAGCTCGAGAAGGATCCGTACGCACCTACGAAGTCGAACCGGAAGAGTTTGGATTAAAGCGCGCCACGTTGCAGGATATCGCCGGCGGCGACGTGGCCGGGAACGCAGAAATCATTCGCGCGGTATTGAGCGGAGAAAAGTCACCCAGGCGCGACGTGGTGCTACTCAACGCCGCAGCCGCGCTGGTAGCCGCAGGTAAGACGGATCACATAGCGCAAGCCGTCCCGCTGGCGGCAGCGTCAATCGATAACGGCGCAGCCGCCGCCAAGCTCGAAGCCCTCGTGCGACTCACGTCCACAACTTCGTAAACGCGTACGGACGAGAAGGGTTCGATGGGGAGGGGCGCGACTTCCAGTTCACATGGACACCTTCAAAACAGGTCCCTTTGGTCGGAATGACGGAATTGCGGAGCTTGCAGGGCTACCCTGAGCGCAGCTAAATTAGTTGCGAGAGTTGGAGCTGTGCATGAAAAAGACTGCCCCGGAAGAATCGGCCTCTGCATTCATCGACGAGAAGATCAAGCAACTTGGAGACTGGCGCGGGAAGATGCTCGCGACCGTGCGCGCAATCATCCACGAGGCCGACCCTGAGATCGTCGAAGAGCGGAAGTGGGTCAAGCCGACATCGTCCGGGACTCCCGTCTTTTCTCACGGCGGCATCGTCTGCACGGGCGAGACTCACAAGAACGTCGTCAAGATGACGTTTGCCAAAGGAGCTGCATTGAAGGACCCCAAAGGTCTGTTCAACGCCAGCCTCGAGGGGAATGTGAGGCGCGCCATCGACATCCACGAAGGCGACAAGATCGATGAGGCGGCCTTGAAGGCCCTCATCCGGGCAGCGGTGGCGCTCAATCTCGAGGGTAAGAGCAAGACCAAGCCTCGGCGAACATCCGCATCCCTTCGACAAGCTCAGGGCAGGCTCTAAATTTCGAAAAGAACGCGGAATTCAGAATGGGCGCCCGGCTTCACGTCGGCGGCCTAAGTGCAAAAGCCTTGTCATCCTGAGCGAAGCGAAAGACCGGTGTAGTTTGCCGGCGGCCCCGATGCTACAGGCGAAAAGCAGATGTCCTTCACTTCGCTCACGATGCCACCCCGTATTCGGTTGACAAACGCTGCTTGAAAGACCGCGCTACGGTAGATCTACCTTCTTCAAATACTCCGCAATCTCCACGTCCCACCCTAATTCCCGCATCATCAACTCCCGCAGCTGCCCCGAAGCATCCGGCTCGCCGTGCACCAGGTACGTCGTCGCAGGCTGATCCTGAAAAGTCCGCAGCCACTCCATCAGCTCCGGCGGATCGGCATGATCGCTGAACTGCTCGAGCGCCGCAACCTGCGCGCGGATCGGTACGTCGTCGCCAAAAATCTTTACCTCAGCGGACTTGTTCTTGATCAGAAATCCGCGGGTGCCCGGCGCCTGAAATCCGATGAACAGCACCAGATTGCGCGGGTCCGGCAAGCGCTGGCTGAGATGATGCAGAATGCGCCCGCCCGTCACCATGCCGCTCGACGAGATGATGACCGCGGGCATGTTCGACTCGTTGATCTTCTTCGACTCTTCCGGCGTCGACGCAAACACAAAGCCCGGCCACGCCAGCGGCGAGCCGTATTTGCGGATCATTTCGCGCGTCTCGTCGCTGTACTCCTCATCGTGCTTCAGGAAAATCTCGACCGCCTTGATCGCCATGGGACTGTCGCAGAACACCGGAATGCGTGGGATCCTTCCCGACTCGATCAGATGCTTCAGGATGAAGGCAAATTTCTGCGTACGCTCAATCGCGAACGCGGGCACTACCACGCAGCCGCCGCGCCCGGCCGCGGTTGTGATCAATTCGGCGAGTTCCGGCAGCGGATCTTCTTTCGGATGTTCGCGGTTGCCGTAGGTCGATTCCATCACCACGATGTCGGCCATCTCGCCTTCCTGCGGCCCCGAATGCACCACTTTTCCCGGCGCAACTTTGTGGTCGAGCACGCGGCCAATGTCCCCGGTGAATAGCAGTTTGCGAATCTGCCCGCCCGTGCTCAGCCGCACCTCGGCCATGCACGACCCTAGAATGTGGGCCGCCCGTACGAAGCGAAAACTGAGTTCCGGTGAAAGCTGAATCGTCTCGCCCACCTGCACCGGCCTGAAATACTGCAGCGAATTCTGCGCCTCTTCAAACGTGTAGAGCGGCAGCGCCGGATCGTGCTTCGACTTTTTTTGTTTGTTGTAGTACCGGGCATCTTCTTCCTGCAGGTGGCCGGAGTCGGGAAGAATGATGCCGCAAAGATCAATCGTTGGCGGCGAGGCGTAGATCGGCCCGCGAAATCCCTCTTTCACCAGGCGTGGAATCCAGCCGCAGTGGTCGAGATGCGCGTGCGTCAGGATGACTGCATCAATCTGCTTTGCCGGAACCGGCGTGTCGCGCCAGTTGCGGTCGCGCCACTCTTTCGGCCCCTGAAACAGGCCGCAATCAATCAGCACCTTGAAGCCGTTGCGGCCAGAAGAATCGCCCGTGCTGATCAGGTGTTTCGAGCCGGTCACGGTGCCAGCGGCGCCCAGAAACTGGATGTAGGCCAAAAGTTACCTCCAGCAATAACCCATGAACTTATCACGGAGGCAACGAAGCAAAGGAGTGACGGAAGGCTAAAGCGGAGGCCTGGTGGTTCTTTGCGTCCTTCGCTTCTTCTCCGCGATCTCTGCGGTGAAAAGCTTTTCACCGCTAAGTTCGCACAGAAATCGCAAAGGTCGCCGAGACGCCACGGCTATGGTTCCACCGGCGGCACAATCTTGAGCACGTTGTTGCGCATATCGCTCTCGGGCACGCTGCCATCGTTGACGACAACTTCTGTCGGCGCGGTGGGAGTCTCGACGCGAATCGTGGCTTTCTCTTTTGCGCGGACCTCTAGTCGCTTCACAACTTCGCCGCTCGAAAACCTCACCATGACCGGAACTTCAGCGCCGGCCGTCCCCAGATTCTCCACTGTAACCGCTACGATGAACGTATTCGTCGCAGTCTTGCGCGGGAACGCCGATTCCACTTTGAAATCCGGCAGCCCGCGGTCGCGATACACCCAGTCGTCGAAGAACCATTCCAGGTCGCGCTGCGTCTGCGCCGCAATCAGCCGCGCCATGTACGACGGCTCTTTATCCTGCTCAGGACGATAGGCCGCAATCGCCTTCTTGAGCGCCGCGTCGCCGACCATGTCGCGCAGCATCCACCACACGCACATCGCTTTGCTGCGATAGAGTTCGTCGTTGGCGGCGTTTACCAGCGAGTTCTTCACGTCCGCCTCCGCGGCCGCCGGCTTTTCCGCGCGCACGAACGCCGAGCTGTGCAGCCCCATGTAGTCAATCGCGGACTGGCGATTCTTCTCGCGTTCCAGATAGAGCGCCTGCGCGAAGTGCGCCAGCCCCTCGTTAATCCACGGGCGCGGCGAATAGAACGCGGCGTGCGTCAACTGATGCGCTGCCGAAAGTCCGGCCAGCTTGGCATCATTGTTGGCCAGCGGAGTGAACAGAAGCGATCCGCTTTCATAAGGCGCAGCCTGTGGATCAGGCAAGTCGACGGTTCGCGCCTTCTCATGCAGTGCGCCAAACCATTCGGTGACCAGAGGGACGACTTTCTCCGCGGCATCGGCGAAGCTTGCGGCAGCCGTGTCATGGCTGTGCAGGTAATGCACCAACAGCGTCGGGCGTTCTAGATCTTGATAGTTGCCAGTCACAAAAGCTGGCGCGGCCGAACCTAGAGGCTGATAAGTGCAATCTGCGCTGTACTGCGAAGCACGTCCCTCACGCTCAAACATCAACTTGCAGGATGCTTCATTGACAACGAGTTCTTGCAGTTCGCCATCGTCTCTGGATACGGCAATATGCACATGCATAATGGACGCATATTCCCGCGCCTTCCACCGGCCCAGCACCTCAAACAGGCTGTCACCCTCGGAAAGATTCGCCACCTCGGTCGTAATCGGATACCACGCCACGTATCCCACGCCGCGCACCGCCGTGAAATCCGTATCGATCCGATCCCAGTCTGAACTGCGCGCTGCCTCGTCCGGTGCGCCGATGCGCGTCAACCGCGTGGCATCGGGCAGGATCACGCCTTCATACGCGATCTCCAAATCAACCGTCCCCTTGGGCGCGATTGCCTGCGGCAACGTGACGATCGCCTCCGAGAGGCCGCCCGTGTGATCAATGTCAGAGGTATAAGGCTGAGTCACGAACTGAACGGATTTTCCGCCAACGGTGATCGATCGCCAATCAAGCGATGAAGAGATCTGCAGCACGGCAATCTTTTGCGGGACCGTCGAATCGTTGCGCAGCGTGATCTTGCCCCGTGCGCCCAGACGATGCTGCTCGGGCTCGATGCGCACGTTCAAATCGTAGTTGGTGATAGTGAACGCTTCACGATCTACCGCGCAGCAACTCACGCACAAAATAGCGAGCACGCTCACCAGACGCGCCGCATAGTGCATAGCAAGAAACTTCATTTCTGACTGGATGCGGCTTTGCCCGCCAGCCGCTGCCTGACGATCTCATACAACACCACGCCAGCGGCCACCGAAACGTTCAGTGAGGACACATGCCCCAACATTGGGATGGAAACCAGAAAATCACATTTCCGCTTGACCAGGTCGTGCAGGCCCTTGCCTTCGGCGCCCAGCACCAGGGCGCAATCCATCTTGTAGTCGAGCGCCTCGTAACTTTGCTTGCCCTTCTCGTCGAGGCCCACGGTCCAAATGTTGCGGTCCTTCAATTCCTCGACGGTGCGCGCGATGTTGGTCACCTTGGCGATCGGAATGTGCTCGCTCGCCCCCGCCGACGTTTTGGTGACCGTCCCCGTCACGCCGACCGCGCGCCGCTCCGGGATAATCACACCATCGGCCCCTGCCGAGTCGGCCGTGCGCAGGATCGCGCCCAGGTTGTGTGGATCTTCAATGCCGTCGAGCACGACCAGCAGCGAGTGCACCCCGCGCTTGGCCGCGATAACGTCATCCAGATCGTTGTACTGCTTTGACGAGGTGACCGCGACCACTCCCTGATGCGCCACGTGCCCGGCCATGCGGTCGAGCTCCGAGCGCTCGATAAACCGCACCGGCACGTTCAGCCGCCGGCAGTCTTCGATCAGACGTTGCAGGCGAATGTCGTGCCGCTCCTTCGCCATCCCGACCCACTCAAACGCCCGCCCGCGAGCCTTCAGCGCCTCGCCCACGGCATTGATCCCATAGAGGTAGTGCATGAGTTATCAGTGTACCGAAAGAGAAGGACTCAGGTGGAAGAGCGGCGCTTTTGCTCCGCGTTACGACACGAATGCATTTGTCATCCTGAGCGAAGCGAAGGACCTCTGCAATTTGCCTGCAGGGAGATGCTGCCGCCAGCGTGTACAGGTCCTCCACTTCGCGAAGGATGGCAATGGCGCAGCGATATTTGTGGCAGCCGGACCTGTAAGCCGAATTCTGTCCGCCGCATTGCTGCTGCGGGACGGCCATTCCTCTGGGCCGCGCATCGCTGCGCGGCTCTAGCGACCTACCCGAAGGTTTGACGCACCGAGCCGGCACGTGTTCCGCCGTCGCTTTGAGCTAGGAGCAATGAGCTGTGAGCAGTGAGTAACCTTAACACTCGTTCTCAAAGCTTATCGCTCACGGCTCATAGCCCATAGCGACGGCGGAACTTCCTCCCTATTTGGTCTTGCTCCGTGTGGGGTTTGCCCTGCCCGCTCCATTACTGGCGCGGCGGTGCGCTCTTACCGCACCTTTTCACCCTTACCCCGGCGTCGTTGTCCGGGCTTTGTCATCCTGAGGCGAGCGTTTTCTGCTCGCCGAAAGATCTGAGCGCGCCGCGCGATGCGTCGCGTAGTTTGCGACGCAATAATCGCGCGTTTGGCGCGCTTCCCTGCAAAGCCCTTACAACGACGCCGAGGCGGTATGTTCTCTGTGGCACTTTCCGTCGAGTTCCCCACTCTAAATTTCGCAAGAAACGCGAAATTTAGAATGGGCCACCCTCCCGGACGTTATCCGGCACACTGCTCTGCGGAGTTCGGACTTTCCTCTGTCGCGCCCGAAAGCGTGCCAGCGACCGTCCGGTCCGGCTGCCTACACGAGTATTATAAGCGATGAGGGTTGGCCGGCTTCCCAGGGCCCACCCGGCTCCTCGTTCATGCAGATTCTCGAATCCATCCGCATTGCGCTGCGCTCGCTCTGGGCGAACAAGCTGCGCTCGGTGCTCACGCTGCTGGGCGTCGTGATTGGCGTCGCGGCGGTGATTGCGGTGGTGACCTTCGTCTCCGGCATCAACGACTATGTCGCCAAGAAGATCTTCAATCTGGGCGCGGACGTCTTCATCGTTTCCAAAATGTCCACGGTCGAGACCAACCCCAATCATTTTCTGGAGGCCGAAAAGCGCAAGAATCTCGACATGGATGCCTACCAGGCCGTGCTCGAAGGCTGCCGCCATTGCGAGTATGTCGGGGCCATGATGCAAACCACCGGCAAGGTCAAGCGCGAAGAGCAGTCGATCGAGAACACGACGATTCAAGGCATCACGCCCTCGATCGCGACGATCGTCGACACCGACCTGACCGCAGGCCGCATGGTCAATGACACCGATCTCGACAATCGCACGCAGGTCGCCGTTGTCGGCACCGACATCGTGGAGACTCTGCTTGGCGGCTCCGACCCGCTGGGCCAGGAGATTCGCATCGATGGCTGGACCTACCAGGTGATCGGCGTCGGAAAGAAGAAAGGCAAGACGCTGGGCCAGAGTGCCGACAATTACGTGCTGGTCCCGATCACGGTTTATCTAAAAAAATACGGCTCGCACAACAACAGCATCGGAATCTGGGGCAAGGCGTCCTCCACGGGAGCGCCGCTGAACCAGGCGATTGATGAAGCCCGCGTCGCGCTGCGTTCCCAGCGCCACGACCGCCCTGGCGCCGAAGACAGTTTTGAAATTGATACCAACGCCAGCCTGCTCGGAATCTGGTCGGGGCTGAGCAACACGTTTTTCATGGCGACCATCGGGATCGCCGGAGTCTCGCTGGTTGTCGGCGGCATCGTGATCATGAACATCATGCTGGTTTCGGTGACCGAGCGGACGCGCGAAATCGGCATCCGCAAGGCGCTGGGCGCGCGCCGCGAAGACGTGCTGCTGCAGTTTCTGGTCGAGGCCCTGATCCTGTCGCTGATCGGCGGCGCTATCGGCGTGATCACCGGCGTTTTGTTTGCCGAAGTTGTCACGGCGCTGATTGGCATGCCGTCTTCGATCAAGCTATGGGCCGTGCTGGCTGGATTGCTGGTCGCGGCCAGCGTTGGCGTGTTCTTCGGTGTCTATCCCGCGCGCAAAGCGGCGAGACTCGACCCGATCGTCGCGCTACGGTTTGAGATGTAGGAATAAGAGATAGGAATAGTAGGAATTGAGAGATAGGAATAGAAGGAATTAAGAGGTAGGAATAGAAGAAGTTGTCATTCCGAGCGAAGCGAGGAACCTGCTGTTTGCCTGCGCCGGCACAAAGCAGATTCCTCGCTGTGCTCGCAATAACAAGGTAACTTCATGAAGCAACGCGACCAATTCGGCGAAATCATCCAGATGGCGGTGGACACGATCCGCAGCAACAAGATGCGGTCGGCCCTGACCGTGCTCGGCATCGTGATCGGCGTCGGGGTGGTCATCGGTGTATCGTCGATCGGGCGTGGTCTCGACGACAACGTCCGCGAACTGGTCGCCAGCATCGGCTCAAACATTATTTTTGTCTTCCACATCGAGCCCTTCACCTTCGGCCGCATGACGGAAGAGATGCGCACTCGCAAAGAAATGACCTATGACGATGCCCTGGCCATGCGGGACTTGCCGCACGTGAAGGCCGTTTCCGCCGGGCTGCGACTTTTTCGACCTGAGCTGGGTGTGGGAACCTACGCCGTCAAGTATGGCGACCGCAAGGTCAAGAACACCATTCTTGAAGGCGACATGGCGCAGGCCAAAGATGTCTTCGATCTGCCCATGGCCAGCGGCCGCTGGTTCAGCGACGTGGACGATGAGCATCGCGCGCCCGTGCTTGTGATCTGCTACGAGACCCAGCACCAGCTTTTCGGCGACCAGGACCCGCTGGGCAAGGAAGTCAACATCGAAGGCCGCCTGTTTGAAGTCATCGGCACGGTGCAGAAGATCAAGTCGGTTTTCGGCGGCGGCAAGGATCCCAACGACAATCGCGTCATCATGCCGTTGCGCACCTTTAAGACGCTGCATCCGGAGATGAAGCAGCACTGGATCAGCGTGAAGGCTACCTCGCACGATGACATGCCGAAGGCGATGGACGAGATCCGCGAACTGCTGCGCCGCCGGCGGCACGTGGCATTCGACAAACCGGACAACTTTGCGGTGTTTACCTCCGATTCCATCTCCGACGTGTGGAACCAGCTGACCGGCGCGCTGTTCATCGGCATGTTCGCTATCTCGAGCGTAGGCCTGGTGGTCGGCGGCGTAGGCGTGATGAACATCATGCTGGTCAGCGTCACCGAGCGCACGCGTGAAATTGGCGTGCGCAAAGCGGTTGGAGCTCGCAAGCGCGATATCCTGCTGCAATTTACTCTGGAAGCCATCATGCTCACTGCCGTCGGAGGCATTGTTGGCATTCTGTTCGGAGCGCTTGTCGTGTGGGTGATCCCCATGCTCTGGCCGTCGCTGCCGGCGCGCCTGTCGATGTTCTGGGTCACGTTCGGCTTCTGCTCGGCCGCTGGCGTTGGACTGGTCTTCGGAATTTATCCGGCATGGAAAGCGGCGAACCTCGATCCGATCGAGTCGTTAAGGTACGAGTAGAATCACGTAGCCCGGACTCATTCGTCCGGGGCCGACTCTAGTCGTCGGTCGTCGGATGTCGGTCGTCAGCTTTAAAAAGCTTTTGTCATCCTGAGGCCCGCGTCTTTTGCGGGCCGAAGGACCTGTGCAATTTGCCTGCAGTAACGGTGCTGCTCGTTCGCATGATCCATGCCATCCTCAAACTGCTCCAGATCACCGCGCTTCTCGGATGCCTCTCCAGCTCGGCGTATTACGCGCTGTGCTTGTGGAGCGCGACTGCGTTCTTGCGAAAACGGGAAGCGGGCGGGAGCCCCTTCGACATGGGCTCAGGGCAGGTCCGCTCCACACAAGCAGTTTCAATTCTGAAGCCGCTGAAAGGCGTCGATCCCGAAATCTACGGGAGCTTCCGCAGCCACTGCCTGCAGAACTTCCCGGAGTACGAAATCATCTTCGGCGTCAGCGATCGCAACGATCCAGCCATCGCCAGCGTGCGGCAATTGCAGTTGGAATTTCCAGATCGCTCCATCCGCCTGGTGGTGTGCGAAAAAATCTTAGGCACGAACGTGAAGGTCAGCAACCTGGCGCAAATGCTGCCGCATGCGCGCTATGAGTGCCTGATCGTGAACGACAGCGATATTCGAGTTGAGCCCGATTATCTCGAGCACGCGACGGCGCAGCTTGCCGACGAGGCCATAGGCATGGTCACCTGTCTCTATCGCGGAATTCCGGCGCCAACTGTGGCGTCGCAACTGGAGTCTCTCGGCATCAGCTCTGACTTCATCCCCGGCGTGCTGGTCGCGCGGCAACTGGAAGGCGGAATTCGTTTCGGGCTCGGCTCTACAATGGCCTTCCGGCGCGCCGATCTCGCCCGTATCGGCGGCTTCGAATCGATCCTGGATTTTCTCGCCGACGACTACGAACTGGGAAAGCGCATCGCTGATCTGGGGCTCAAGGTTCATCTCTCCCGCGTGGTGGTCGAAACGCATCTGCCGGAATACTCCCTGCCCGGATTTCTTTCGCACCAACTCCGCTGGGCGCGCGGCGTGCGCGATGCCCGTGCCGGAGGATACTTCGGCCTCGTCTCCACGTTCGGACTGATGTGGTCTCTGCTGAACCTGATCGCGGCGCACGCAGCGCCCTGGTCATGGGCCGTCCTGGCCGCTGTCTATGGATCACGTCTGGCGGTTGCGCTCGTGGTAGGGAAGTCGGTGTTGCGTGATCAGCATGTGCTGAAAAATCTATGGCTGCTGCCCCTGCGCGACATGATCGCCGTCGGCATCTGGATTGTCAGCTTCGCTGGACACACCGTAACCTGGCGCGGCGATCGCTTCAAACTGAAGCACGGCCGCCTGATTCGGATGGGCCCACGCGAATAAATACGCTTGTCCTCCTGAGCGCAGCGAAGGACCCGGTACCTTGCCGGCAGTGCCGATGCTGGCGGCGAGTGCACAGGTCCATTCGGCGGGCAAAAGTCGCCCGCCTCAGGATGACAGTGCAGAATAGCAATCCATCACCTAGCTTCGCGTGCGATTCAGCGGCGCGATGCGCCCACCCTTGCCGAAGCGGTAGGTCTCGCCGCGCCAGTAAAAATCGCGGCTGGTGTAACTCAGCATCCATGTCAGGAAGCCCAGCAAATCGCGTAGCGGATACAGCCCGCACAGCGCCACCGCCCGCGGATCGCGCGCCACACGCCATCCCACCGCCGCCGACTGAATCATGCGATTCACGCAAGCCAGCACAAACAATCCCAGCCCCAAACGCCAATTTCCCAAAGCCCCTGCCGCAATCAGCCCCAGAATGCCGAACGGCATCGCATACGTGAGCCCGGTGCCGGCGTGTCCAGCCGGGCGCGAATAGCGCGTGCTCTTGGTCCAGCGCAACTGATCGCCCAGGGTGCGGAGCGGAGGCCGTGCAGTCAGCACGTTGTAAACGATATGGTGCGATAGCACGACTTTGTAGTCCTTCGTCCAGATGCGATTGCCCAGCTCAAAGTCGTCGGAATAATAATCGGCGACCGCCTTGATACCCCCGATCGCGTCGATCGCGTCGCGTCGTACCGCCATCGCCGGCCCAAGCGCGAAGCGCATACCCTCCATCATGTTCGCGACCATCACGCCGGAAGACATCTCCACCGATAATCCCAGCGCCTCCAGCCACGACCAGAAGTCTTTGGCTGGAATTCCGCGATACATGCAGGTCACCAGCCCTACCCTGCTGTCAAGCAGCGGCGGAATGGTGTTGCGCAGGAAATCCGGTGCCACGCGCACGTCGCTGTCGCTGATGATGAAATACGAGCGCGATGAGGCCGCGATCATTTTGGCGAGCGAGTACACCTTGGCATTCGGCCACTCGGGCGGCCCCGAATAGATCATGCGGCTGGGAATGTGCGGGTAGCGCGCCCGAATTTCTTCTGCGACCTTCGCCGCCGGATTGTCCGCATCGCGCGCGCCGAAGATGATCTCGTAGTCGGGATAATCCTGCTGGAAAAAGCTCTCCAGATTTCCCGCCAACTGCTGCTCCGCGCCATGGATGGGCTTAAAGATGGTCACCGGAGGCAGGGCCGAGGAAAGGGTTGCTCTGGCCGCCGCCGCGCCTTCCTGTGCCTCGCGCAGGTAACGCTCGGTCGCGACCAGAATCATAGCCAGATAAGTGGTCGCGGTGAACGAACCGATCAGCGCCACAAGCAGCAACGCGCGCCAGAAGGGGACAAGTCCGGAGCCGCTAAGAGCGCCAGCAATCATCGCGCTTGCAATCATTGACGAAGGACGATTATAGCCGGGAGGCGACGGCGCGCTCAGGGAAGCGCGGGTTCCCGCGATTCCGCGTCCTTGCGGCGCAGCGCACCCCGAATCTTAAGGGAAAGCTCTTTCAGGGTATAGGGTTTTTGCAGGAAATTGTTTTCCAGATCGATGACCTGATGGTCGAGCACAGTTTTCCCGGCATAGCCGGAGACGAACAGGACGGCGGATTCCGCTCTCAACTTCTGCAGCTCCTTGGCCAGCTGCCCGCCGCTCATGTTCGGCATCACCACGTCGGTGATCACCAGATGAATCGGCGCGTCATATTCGGCCGAGGCGGCCAGCGCGTCCAGCCCATCGCTCGCTTCGAGAACCGTGTACCCCTGCATGCGCAGAAACTCTCCGGCGGCGCGCCGCACGGCGGGCTCGTCTTCGACCAGCAGCACTGTCTCCGAGCCGCGTGCCGGCTTTTCCACTGGTTTCTCAGGCGGCCCTTCCGCGCCAGCGCGTTCGGCTACGCAGGGTAGATAGATCTTAAAAACCGTTCCCAGGTCGGGCTCGCTGTAGGCCCAGATAAATCCGCCATTCTGTTTGACGATTCCATAAACGGTGGCCAGTCCCAACCCGGTGCCTTTCCCGGGCCCCTTGGTGGTGAAGAACGGTTCGAAGATATGCGACATGTCCTCGCGCGAAATCCCTGCGCCATCATCGCTGACCGTAATCAGGCAATAGCGGCCCAGAGGAATTACCGCCTGTTTTCTATCGACGTATTCTTCGTCGAGCACCACATGCGAGGTCTCGATGCGAAAGTGGCCGCCCTCGGGCATGGCGTCGCGGGCGTTGGCGGCCAGATTCATCAGAATCTGCTCCATCTGCACCGGATCAATCCGCACCCGCCCCAGCCCATTGCCCGGCGCGAAGTTGAATTCGATGTCTTCGCCAATCAGGCGTTGTAGAGTCTTAGAGATCTCTCCGACCACCTGATTCAGATCTGCGACGCGGAGTGCCTGCGGCTGCTTCCGGCTAAAGGCCAGCAGTTGCCGCGTGAGTTCAGCAGCCCGGCGGGCCGCCTGGATGATTTCCTTCAGTTTGGCTGCGAGCGGGCTGCGAGCGATCACGTCATCCAGGCCCAGCTCCGCGTAGCTGGTAATGATGGTGAGCAGGTTGTTGAAGTCGTGCGCCACGCCGCCTGCCAGCCGCCCGATCGCATCCATTTTCTGCGCCTGGTTGAGCTGCGCCTTGAGGCGCACCTGCTCGGTCAGGTCCCGCCCGTTCGAAATGAAGTGCGTAATCTGCCCGTCCGTGTCCCGCACCGGAGAGATCGTCTCCTCCGTGTAATAGAGCTCGCCATTTTTCTTGCGATTGACGAAGATGCCGCGATACGAGCTTCCCGCAAGGATCGTCTTCCACAATTCCTGGTAAGTTCCGCCGCTTTGCTCTCCGGATTTCAGAATGCGTGGGTTCTTCCCGCAAACGTCCGCTGAGGAGAATCCGGTCAGGGCTTCGAATGCCGGATTTACGTACTCGATGACTCCCAGGCGGTTGGTTACGAAGATCGTGTCGGCAGACTGCTCGACGGCGCGCGACAATTTGCGCAACGACTGCTCGGCGATTTGCTGGTCGCGCTGCAGGGAATGCAAGGCCAGAGTGGAGCGAATGCTGCGCGTGAGGTTCACGCCGTCAATCTGGGACCGCGCCAGGAAATTCCAGCTTCCCGATTCAATAGCGGCAGCGGCGCTGTTTTCGTCGGCGTCTTCCGTCAGCAGGATAAACGGCACGGACACGCCATTTTGCAGCAATTCGTCCAGCAACCGGACGCCCTGTAATCCTTCGGCGTCATGCTCCAGCAGCACCAGGCCGTAGGCCTTCTGCTGCAGCATGGTCCTGGCTTCTTCAAGCGAGTGGGCATGATCGAGTTCGGCCGCCAGGGAACTGCGGCTGCGCTCCAGGATTTCGCGGATTACGAAGAAGTCCTCCTCCTTCGAGCCCATCAGGAGCACGCGCAGGGGAGCCATCGCCGGTTTTGCTGCCGTGGCCACGAAATCGCTTCTCTTTCTTCGTTACTATCGGAAGCTCAGGGCGTTCGCATTGCGCCCAACAGGCGATTCCTTCGCGTCTGTCTGAGGGTATTCCCAGAAGGGAACTGCCCCTGCCGGGGATTTCCGGCCCATCACGGGCGTGCCCGCTGGTTAACCGAATGGCCCCATCTGCGTCTAACCCATAGGCGCGGCGCGAACGGGAGATCGGCGGAGTACAAAATTGAGGGAACGCCCGTGGCGCCTTCTGCGTACCGTTGCCTGGGGGAATCATTAGAGGCGGTGTTCTGCGCAGACCGTGCCCCAAGGCTCGCGAACTATTTGGAGGTGGTTATGTTCAGCGTTGAGAAGGCCAATGGTTCGATCAAGCCCGAGCGCTACGACGTCGCCCACGTGCAGGAAGTGGTGCGGCAGGCGCATGAGGAACTGCGTGTCCTGCTGCAGCAGCGCGCCGAGGTGATGAAGCGCATCGGCACGGTCAAGCAGACCATTTCCGGCCTGGCGAATCTGTTCGGCGACGAGATCCTGAGCGACGAACTGATGGAACTGGTGGACCGCAAGTCGAACGGCCGCCAGCCCGGATTCACCAAAGCCTGCCGCATGATCCTGATGCAGGCGGGACGCCCCATGAGCGCCCGCGACATCAGCGAGTATCTGCGGGCGAACATGCCCGCAATGCTGGCGCGCCACAAAGACCCCATGGCATCGGTCACAACCGTCCTGAACCGGCTGGTCGACTACGGCGAGGCGCAGGCCGTGCTGTTGAGCAACGGCCGGCGCGCATGGCGCTGGGCGGCGGCGACCAGTGACGAGTCCCAACCCGAGACTCTAAGGCAAGCAGGGTAGAGCTGTTCTCAGCGGCCTTTGCGATTCCTCCGCGGACTTTGCGGTTAAAGATCTTGACCGCTGAGGACGCCAAGGAAATTCCGCAGAGGACGCTGGAAGATTCTAGTTCGGCAAGCCTAGTTTGGCGGCAGCAGCATGCCTTTTTCCAGGTGCCGCGTTACGTGCGCGTACGAGGCGGCGTGCGGATCGTGCGTGACCATCACAATCGTCTTCTGGAAGTCCTCATTCAGCCGCTTCAAAATTTCCAATACCTCCGTCGCCGAATGGCTGTCGAGATCACCGGTCGGTTCGTCGGCAAGCAGCAGGGTTGGATCGCTGACGATGGCGCGGGCAATGGCGACGCGCTGTTCCTGTCCGCCGGAGAGTTGCTTCGGCAGGTGGCCGACGCGGTCTTCCAGGCCGACCAGTTTGAGCGCGGTCATGACGTGGTCGCGGCGCTCCTGCGCCTTGAGATGCGTGAGCAGCAGCGGCAGCTCGACATTCTCGAACGCCGTCAGCACAGGGATCAGGTTGAACGTCTGAAAGACATATCCAATATGCTCGTTCCGCCAGTGCGCGATCTGGGAATCGCCAAAGCGGAAAATATCCTGTCCCTGCACCAGCAGTTCGCCCGAGGTCGGCCGGTCGATGGCTGCGATCATATTCAGCAGCGTGGTCTTGCCGGAGCCGGATGGGCCCATCAGCGCGAGAAACTCGCCCTTGCCGATGTCGATGGAGACGTCGTCGAGCGCCTTCACTTCGAAGGCGTCGCGCTTGAAGATCTTGCTGACTCCACGAACCTGCACCACTTTCGTTCCCGTGGCCACGTTGGTTTGTGCGACTGTGCTCATGATGTGATCCTTCTTATTGACCCTTAATTTTAATTCTGTCGCCGTCTTTCAAAGTCGCGGGCGCAGTGGTAATGACGGTCTCCCCGCCGACCAGCCCATCGACCAGCGCGCCGTCGCTGCGCTGGCTCACGACGTGAACCTCGCGGGCCAGAGCCTTGCCGTTGAAGGCGACCAGTACGATCTTCTTGCCGTCGCGATCGCGCATCGCCGTCGACGGAACGAACACTCCCGTCGGAGCGTTGTTCGTTCTCGGCTGTTCGCTCGCCAGGAAGCGTACGGTCGCGTTCATCTCCGGCCGCAACTGAATCTCTGGATATTTCCCCGGATTCAGCACCTGTACCTTCACCTGCACCGTAGCCTTCTGGCGGTTGGCCTCGGGCGAGATTTGCGCGATCTGCCCGTCGTACTGCTTGTCGGGATACGTGTCAGTGGTGACGATCGCCTTCTGATTCGGGCTGAGCCGCGCGAAATCGGCCTGCGCGATATCGAGTTCGACTTGAAGATCATTCAAGTCGGCCAACGACACGACCGATCCCTGCGGTCCGCCCGCCGCCGCGCTGGCAAACTGCGCGGTGATCAGCTCGCCTTTTTCCGCGGTGCGGTCGAGAATCGTGCCGGTGACCGGCGCTCGAATGATGGTGGCATCGAGTTGCGCCTGCGCGTAATCGAGCTGGCCTTGCGCCTGCGTCAGCGCGCCCTGGGCGCGGGAAATCTCCTCCGGCCGCGGTCCGATGTGTGCCATCTCAAACGCTCTCTGCAGAGAGTTCGCACGCTGCTGGTCGGCTTCAAATTTCGCCGTGGCATCGTCGAGTTGCTGCTTTGAGACCACACCTGCCGCTGACAGTTCTTTCGTGCGGTCCAGCGTGAGCTTGTCGTTGGTCAGCGTGGCGCGGGCTTCGTCGAGATTGTGCTGCGCCGCCTGTATTTCTTCTGGCCGAGAGCCATGCTGCAATTCTTCAAGATACGCGCGCGCGTTCGCGACTCCGCCTTTGGCCTGCTCGTAGGAAGCGCGAAATTCCTGGTCTTCGAGCCGGACCAGCACTTGTCCCTCTTTCACCTTGTCGCCCTTCTCCACGCCGATCCATTGCAGGCGGCCGGTGACCTTGGAGTTCACGTTGATGGTGTGGTGGGCGACGATGTATCCGGTGGCCGAGAGCACAGTCGAGCCCGCAGCATCGTTAGCGCTGGTCTGCGCCGCGGCGCGCACCACTTCAACCTCCGGAGTGTCGGAGGCAAACAGGCGATAGGCCAGCGCCGAGAGGCCAAGCACCAAGACCAGCACCACGCCGCCGATGATGTAACGCTTCGCCCAGGCTGGCGGTTCGCCGCCGCTGTCATTGCTATTGCCGCCGCGCTGCGAACGGTCGATGCGCAGGCTCTGCAAGTCGTCGTGTTTGGTGTCAAGTGCCATGGATGTTTTTAGGTCCTAACTAATCGAACGTAGCGGCGGACGCATTCGTCCGCCTGTGAGCGCAGCGAGCGCCCCCGGACGAAAGCGCCGGGGGCTACGCGTTCTCCAGACTACCCCCGCAGCGCCGACAGGATATTCTGCCGCGCCGCATGCCACGCGGGCGCGAGCCCGCCAACAAATCCCATGACCAGCGCGAAGATGATCGCCCTCATGGCTACGAGCGGCGTAATGCGCAACGCGAATACCACTTCGCTGAACGTCACCTGGTTTGACGTTCCAGTCTGCATGCCGTTGAAGGGCAGCATCAAAATAATGCCTACAATGGCCCCCAGAAACGCGATCAGCAGCGACTCCAGCACGAACGAAGTCAGAATCGAAGGCCGCGAGAAGCCGATCACGCGCAGCGTTGCAATCTCCCGCCCGCGATAGGCTACGGCGGCATACATCGTATTCATGGCGGCGAAGATCGATCCGACCGCCATGATTACGCCTACCACCCAGCCGATCACTTTAATCGGCGTGCCCGAACTGGTCTGCTTGGCGTAATACTCGTTCTCGAGAACGCCATCGAGTTTGAGCCGTTGATCGTCGCTGACGCGATTCTTCAACGCATCAGCCGAGACTGGATCGGTCGCCCGCAGGTAGGCTGACGCGTATCCGCCCTGGCGGTCGAAGTCGGAGGCCATCTGGTTCACGTCGCCCCAGACTTCGGAGTCGTAGGCGGAACCTCCGGCGTCGAAGACGCCGACGACCTTCCACGATCCTTTGCCGAACTCCATGGTGTCGCCGAGGCTGGCCTGATTGAAGCGGCCGCTGATCGACTGGCTGACCACGACCTCGCGCTGGCCAGTCTGAAACCAGCGTCCGGCAACCAGTTTCACATTGGTCTGGCCCTTGGCGTCGGGCAGTTGGCGCATCTCAAGGCCGTCGGGCATCATGCCGCGCACGGTCACATTGACCTCGCCCGTGCCGTCCTTTCGCGGAAGCACGATCACTACGACCCATTCGCCTGAAGCCATGGGCTCGCCGTGGCTGTCTTTGGCGATGCCGGGCAGGGTCTTCAGCGTGGGGAAGAGCGAGGCGTCGAAGCCGCCGGTTAACTCCGACTCCGATCCTTTGCGCAGCACGAGCACGTCCAGCGGATTGCCGCTGCTGACGAAGGCGCGATCGAGACCGGCGACCAGCGCCATCAGGAAAATCGCCGTGGTCACGGTGAGCGCGATGCCGAGCGCGGTCATGATGGTGAGCCCCTTGCGGAGTATTAAATTGCGAACGTTATAGCTGATCGGTATCGCCATAATTAAGCTCTCTCGTTGGGTGCCCCACGTCTCCCACATTCTCCGCGCGAGAGGGGCATTTCCATTACCCGATGTGCCGCAAGCCTTCCACAATATTCATGTGCGACGCTTTGTACGCCGGCAGAAATCCGCTGACCAGGCCCAGGATCACCGACACCAGCAGCGCCAATGCCGCGGCCGGAGGCCGGACCCGCATATCCAGCGGAATACCCAGGCCGATGAACTGGTGGGTCATCGCCGCGATCACGGGAATGGCGACGGCAATGCCCAGTGCTCCGCCTAACACTGACAACGCCACCGACTCGCTGACAAAGATCGAGAGCACGCGCTGTCCGGTGAATCCCAGCGTCTTCAGTACGGCGACTTCGCGAGTGCGGCTGCGTACCGACATCGCCATCGTGTTCGCCGACACGAGCATGATCGCGAAGACCACCGCTCCGCAGATGCCGAGAATGAACGCCTTCACATTGCCCAGCGAGGCCACGAAGCCGAGCTGAAACGCCTTCTCGCTCTCGCTCTTGGTCTGCAGCGGCGAGTTGCGGAACATGTCGTCAATCTGTTTTGCTGCCGTGCCGACATGATCCGCCGAATCCACTTGCGCGCCGTACCATCCTGCCTGCCCTTTGAACCACGGCACCGCCTCTTCCAGATACTTGGCGTTGAAATAAAGCGCGTTCTGTGGCGGATCGCGATGATAGATGGCGCGAATCGTCAGATCGAGGTCGGTCGGGAAGATCGTTCCTTGAATATGAATGCGGTCGCCGAGCTTCCAGCCGTATTTATTGGCCAGCGTGACGTCGACCAGGGCTCCGGCGCGATCCTTCTGCCATGCCGTCAACTGTTCTGGCGGGACGATTTTGTCGGAGGCGACTTTCAGATACTCGTCGGGATCGGTCGCCAGCCGCGCGAAAAAGTGCTCAGGGCGATTATCAATGTAGCGGCCCTCGAACCATGTCATCGGTGCGATGGCAGTAATGCCGGGAACGGCGCGAATTTTGTCACGGTAGAAGCCAGGAAGAAAGAATGCCAGCGAAACGCGGTCGCGGATAATCAACCGCCGCGCCGCCTCGGGCGCGACCTGATCCACGTAGAAGGCGCGCCAGATGCAGATCATCATCGTGAGCAACAAGAGGGAGAAGCCGATGCTGATCATGGTCAGCAGGCTGCGCCGTTTGTTGCGGAAGGCGTTGCGTACGATGAATGTTCCCAGCGTCATAAAATCTTTCTGCCCTCACCGTGCTGTCGAGCTGCGCTCGACTGGACAGCCGAGGGCGGCTGTCCCTACATGACACCTACCCTATGTGCCTCAATCCATCCACGATGTTTACCTGCGACGCGTGATACGACGGGACCGCCGCGCTCAGCAGTCCGACCAGCCCCGAGATGAAGAGAGAGAGCGCCCAGATCTGCGGCGTCATCTTCAGCGGGAAGAATGTGAGCTGCGGAGAATGTGCGAAAGCAAAGACCAACAGCCTGCCCAGGCCAGCGCCAATGATCCCCCCGATGAACGACAGGGCCACCGCTTCGCTGACGAACAGCCACAGCACTCCGCGACGGGTGAAGCCCAGGGTCTTGAGCACAGCCACTTCGCGAGTGCGCTCGCGGATCGACATGGCGATGGTATTGGCCGAGACCAGCAGGGTGGCGAACAGCACAGCCGAGCAGATGCTCAGGATGAACGCCTTCACGTTTCCCATCATGGCCACGAACTCCAGCCCGAAGGCTTTTTCGCTTTCGGTCTTCGTCGGCTGCGGCGAATTTCGGAACATGGCATCCACCGTGGCGGCGATGTTGCTTACATCCGAGGGCGAATCCGCCAGGATGTCGAAGGTTCCCGCCTGTCCCTTGAACCAGGAGACAGACTCTTCCACATACTTGCTGTTGAAGTACACCGATCTGGGATCGGGGTCGCCGTGGTAAATTCCGCGGACGTTCAATTCGAGGTTGACCGGATAAATGTCGCCTTGCAGAACAAATCGATCGCCGATCTTCCAGCCATATTTTGTAGCCAGGGAGTCGGATACGATCACGCCCTGGCGATCGCGTTGCCAGGTCTGAATCTGATCCTCCGGCATCTTGAGATCGCGGAATACCTTGAAGAATTCGTCGGGATCGGTGCCGAATTGCGCGAAAAAGTTCTCGGGTTTTCGATCTTTGTAAATCCCTCCGAACCACGAATTCGGCACGACGGCCACCACGCCGGGGACCGCCCTAATTTTTTCGCGGTAGAAAGCCGGCAGTTCAAAGGTCAGGGAGACTTTGTGCCGCACGACCAGCCGCTCGGACGACTCGGCGCTGCCTTCATCCAGCGAGAAAGAGTGTAAGAGCGTCAACATGAAGCTGAGCAGCAGCAAAGAAAAAGCGATACTCAGCACGGTGAGGATGCTGCGGCGCTTATTGCGAAAGGCGTTCTTAGTGACGAACCGGGTCAGGGTCATGCAAGAACTCCTGGGACTGTCGGGAGGCACGTGCAGGGGTTGGGCGCGTCCCGGCACAGCCAGCATAGTCGAAGTAACTCGCCGGCGACAACCGTGCCCTGCTCGATTTGCGCCAAAGTCAAATCCTGCTCCGATTCTTGATGGAACTACTGTGGCGCAGCCGCGTGCGGGTCACAAGTGGAGATCGTCATCGCGACCGGATGACAATTGTCATCC
>Ga0075017_100000231_pt1 | contig 28261 bp, 26 predicted proteins | sample AleBraG_ABR_2012_FD_71475 | JGI IMG/M metagenome (GOLD analysis project Ga0075017, IMG submission 71475) | Freshwater sediment microbial communities in response to fracking from Pennsylvania, USA - Alex Branch Run_MetaG_ABR_2012 | ecosystem: Environmental > Aquatic > Freshwater > Creek >... | reverse complement strand
TGTTGTTTCCAGAGCAGTCCAATTTCTCCGGCCCGGCCTACGACGGGTCACCGCGGCGCACGCCCTGGCCATATGCGGTGATGGCCTGCGGGCCCGAGCTCCTGGTGCTGGCGCTCATCATGCTCGCGGTGCTCGTGGCGGTGCCCAGGCTGTGGCATCAGGACTCCGCGGATTCTCAGAACCCCAGCTCGTGGCAGGCCGTCGGGAAGCCGTCGGTTCGGCGGGGCATCTGCTGTGGCGTGGTCGCCACGGCGGCCGGAGTCCTTGCCTTGTTGGCCCCTCTGGTGTTTGAGCATGGTGGAAACCTGCGTGCCGGGGAAGGTGACTCTGTTGAGATGGGGTTCCCGTCCTGGCCGGAACTGGCGCAGTACGTGTCCCCGCCGCTTCTGCTGGTCGGCTTGGGGACCCTCGCCTGGGCCGCCATCCACGGCACCGTGCAGCACGCATGCCACAGCGTTGGCGCCGGCCCGGGGAAAAGCCCGCCAACCGGCGTCGAGCCCTAGGACAGCGAACCCACGCAAACTTGGCCCTATTCCCGCAAGGGTTCGGCGGCTGTACAGTCAGTGCTACGAACGTCTTGGCGCGGGTTTGTTCCTGACTGCGCGCGCCACGGCCCATCGAAGGGTGATTACATGAAATATGTGGTTGGATACCGGCCGGATGAGCGTGGCGCCGACGCCATTGCCCTGGCCGTCGTCATCGCTAGGACGCAGGGAGCCGAGCTGCACCTGGTCAATGTTGTCCACGGCAGCGCTTCCGGCGAAGCTGAACTCTCACACCGGGCCCTGAGCCTGGTCCCGGCCGAGGTGAAGGCAACATTCACCACGCGCAGCCACGAGTCGTACGTCCACGGACTGATCGAGGCCGCAAGGGAAGACAACGCCGCGCTGATTGTGGTCGGTGCCGCCAGCAACGGTCTCTTCAAACGTTTCACCATGGGATCGGTGGCCAACGGCCTGCTGCATGCCTCGCCCGTTCCGGTGGCGCTGGCCCCGCGAGGCTACAACCGCAAGGACCCGCTCTCCCGACTGACCGTGATGACGGGCATGCGTGAGGGCTGGCAGGCGGTGCTCGACGTCGGAACAAGCGCCGCCGCGCGGCGCAGCGTCCCCCTGCGGCTGGTTTCAGTGGTGGAAATCGACCAACTTGAACAAAACGACTTTGACCTGGACAACGCGCTGAGCCCGGCCCGCCAACACGTCAAGACCGTCCTTGCCGAGGCGGCGGCAAAACTGCCCAAGGACAGGGTAACGGTCACCTTGGCGCACGGGAAGAACATCGAGGAAGCGATCGACGGGATCGGTTGGAAGTCCGGGGAACTGGTGATTGTCGGCTCCAGCAGGCTTGCCGAGAACAGCAAGATCTTCCTTGGTTCAACGGCCAACAAGATCCTGCGTGCACTTCCGGTGCCCATGGTGGTGGTCCCGCGGGACTTCCAGGAACAGGGCATCTAGCAGGGGTTGCGGGCCGGTATTTTCCGGCGGCAATGCCCTCGGAACCACGGAGGGCGTTGTCGCGGGCGTTGCCGGCCCGGCTACTTCTCCAGGAAGGCGCCACTGAAGAGGAGCTGCAGGCCCTCGGCCATGGTGGGGTGGGCTATGACGGCGTCGCGCAGTTGCTGGTAGCTCAGGCCGCCCAGCATGGCCATCTGCACCACGGCTATCACCTCACTGGATTCATGGCCCAGCAGGGAAACGCCCAGGATGTGGTCGGTCCCACGTTCCACCACCGCCTTCCACTGCCCATCCAACTGGCCAACCGTCCGGGCGCGGGGGATGGCGGACACCGGCATGGAGGCGATCCGGATTTCATGCCCGGCGGCCCTCGCCTCGGTTTCGCTCATGCCCACCCGTCCCAGTTCCGGGGTGGTGAACACACAGTAGGGAATCAATCGTCCACGTGTGCTCCACGAACCGCCCGCAAGATTGGCCTTGAGAATCCGGTAGTCATTCCAGGACGCATGGGTGAATTGGGGGCTGCCCGCCACGTCACCGGCAGCCCAGACGCCGTCGGCCGTGGTGTGCAGGAACTCATCCACTTTCACCAGTGAGCGGTCAGTGAGTTCGACGCCGGCAGCGTCCAGCCCCAAGTCCGCGGTGACCGGGACCCGTCCCACGGCCACCAAGATCTCCTCTCCGGAGACATCGGAGCCGTCCGAAAGTCGCGCTGTCACGGTGCCGGGTCCACCGGGGCCGCCCGATTCCCGGGAAACCGAGGTGACCTCGACCCCCAGACGTAGGGCCACGCCGTCGTTCCCCATGGCGGTTGCCACGGCAGCCGCCATGTCGGCGTCCTCGCGCGGCAGCAGGGTGGGCCCGCGCTGCAAAAGCGTAACGGCCACACCCATGATGGAGAGCATGGAGGCGAACTCGCAGCCAATATAGCCGCCGCCCACAATGATGATGCTGGCTGGCAGGGATTCCAACGCCAGGATCGTGGTGCTCGTTAGCGGGGCGGCATCCCGGAGGCCCGGGATATCCGGGATCAATGGCACCATGCCGGTGTTGATGACTACCTTGCTCCCGCGTAGCGTCCGCCTGGATCCGTCGTCGCCGGTGACCTCGACGGTTCCAGGCGCGATGAAACGGGCCTGGCCCATGACCAAATCCATGCCCGAACCCAGGAACGATTTTCGCTGTCCGGCCACCATGGTGGACACCACGCCGTCCTTGCGTGCACGGAGCAGTGGCAGGTCAATGGCCGGTGAATCGGCCCCGGTGATGCCGAATTCGGCGGCACGGCGGGTGAGCGCCAGCAAGCGGGCGCTGTTGACGAGCGTCTTGGTGGGGATGCAGGCAACATTGATGCAGGTGCCGCCGATCATGCCACGCTCCACCATGGCCACCCGCTGTCCTGTCGCGGCCAAATCCATGGCCAACGATTTACCAGCCTTGCCCCCGCCAATCACCAACAGGTCCAACTCTTCGATGTCCATGGGTGTGCCTTTCGTTGAGAACCGGGTCGGTGGAGCTAGGCGGCGGCCCTGCGCAGCCTGGCGGTGTGCCTGTAGTTGCGCAGCATGTCCGCGGTGAGAATGATCAGGGCCAACCAAACGATCGCGAATCCGATCCACCGGTCCAGCCCCATGTGCTCGCCCATGAGCGTTATGGCAATGAGGAACTGGACCACGGGTGTCATGAACTGGAGCAGGCCAATGCTGGTCATGGACAGCCGGCCGGCCGAGGCGCCAAAGAGCAGCAGGGGGACGGCCGTGATGATGCCGGAGACGGCCAGAAGCCAAAAATGTCCAGCTCCATGGCCTGCCAGTGTTGCCTGTCCCAGCCCCGCCAGGACCAGCATGGCCACGATGGCGAAAGGCGTCAGTACCGCCGTTTCCACGCTCAGGCTGGTGATGGCGTCCACCTTGCCGCCCACCCTGTTCTTCACAAAACCATAGGTGCCGAAGCTAAACGCCAGCATCAGTGCGATCCAGGGCAGCTTGCCATAGCTGATGGTCAGTACGACGACGGCCACGAACCCCACGCCGATCGCCACCCATTGCAGCGGGCGAAGTCTTTCCTTCAACACGATCACCCCGATCAGCACCGACACGAGTGGATTGATGAAGTAGCCCAGAGACGCCTCGATGGCACTGCCACTGGTCACGGCATAGACGTAGGTGAGCCAGTTGATGACGATCAGGAACCCGGCCACGGTGAGCGTGCCCAGGATGCGCCGGTTCTTCACGGCGGCCCCGAATTTTCCCCACCCGCGGGTGACGGTGATGATCAAGGCACAAAAAAGAACGGACCACACCACGCGGTTGGCAACAATTTCAATGCTGTTGGCCGGTGCCAGCAAGATGAAGTAAAGCGGGAGCAGTCCCCACAGCCCATAGGCACCAACCCCGTACAGCACCCCTTTCGCCGCTTCCGACCGCACAGGCCTGGCTGCCGAGCCGTGAGACTTGCGGGCACTGTCTAAGGGGGATTCACTGACTGTCACAGTCCCCATAACAGCAGGGTTGGCGCCGAAATTCCATAACCACTTCTCAGCGACTGGATTGAGATGGCCGCAACTCCCTCGGCTTTGTGGCGTGGAGCTGAGCGGTTGGCCACTTTTCACGAGAGTCTCCTACCGGCGTCGTGCTGGGGGAATTACACTAAGGAACGTAGCGAGGGTTCTGCACGCGTGCTTGTCCTGCTGCCGCTTTGGTTCCGCGATCCACAGTTCGGAAGGACACTTTCTTGTCTAACTCCAGCACCTCCCGCCCGTTCCGTGTCGCGATCATCGGTTCCGGTCCGGCGGGTGTCTATGCCGCGGATATCCTGACGAAGTCCCAGGAGGTTGCCGGCGGTGACGTGGCTGTCAGCATTGATATTTTCGAGGCCCACCCGGCACCCTACGGCCTGATCCGCTATGGCGTGGCCCCGGACCACCCGCGCATCAAGGGCATCATGAACGCCCTCCACAAGGTCCTGGACCGTGGTGACATCCGCTTTTTCGGCAATGTGCGCTACGGCAGGGACCTTTCCCTGGCGGACCTGCGCACCCATTACGACGCCGTCATCTTCGCCACCGGCGCCCTCAAGGACGCGGATCTGGACATTCCCGGCGTCGAGCTGGAGGGCTCCTACGGTGGTGCGGACTTTGTTTCCTGGTACGACGGACACCCGGATGTACCCCGCGATTGGCCGCTGAACGCCAAGGAAATCGCCGTGATCGGCAACGGTAACGTGGCGCTGGACATTGCCCGGATGCTGTCCAAGCGCGCCGAAGACCTGCTGGTCACCGAGATCCCGGACAACGTCTACGCCGGATTGAAGGAGTCCGCTGCCACCGACGTGCACATCTTTGGCCGACGCGGCCCCGCGCAAGTGAAGTTCACGCCCCTCGAGCTGCGCGAACTCAGCCATTCCCGCGATGTGGACATTGTCCTGTACGACGAGGACTTTGATTTTGACGAGGCCTCCGATGCCGCCATCAAGTCCAACAACCAGATCAAGACCATGGTCAACACCTTGACCAACTGGCTGGCCGAGGAACACGATGAAACCCGGGTACCGGCCTCCCGCCGTCTGCACCTGCACTTTCTACACACCCCGGTGGAAATTCTTGGCGTGGACGGCAAGGTGGCCGGCATTAGATTTGAACGCAACGAGCTCGACGGCACCGGCAATGTGCGCGGCACCGGCGAATTCATCGAGTACCCGGTCCAGGCCGTGTACCGGGCGGTCGGCTACTTTGGCTCCGAGCTGCCCGAGGTCGATTTTGATGCCAAGCGCGGGGTGATCCCCAACATTGCCGGGCGCGTCGTGAACACCGCCGGGAACCCAATCCCCGGGCTCTACGCGACAGGTTGGATCAAGCGGGGCCCGGTTGGCCTGATCGGGCATACCAAGGGCGACGCCCTGGAAACCATCGGTTGCCTGTTGGAGGACTGGGCGGGCCTGCCCGCCGCGGAGCGCCCGGATGAGCGCGAGATTGTGGAACTTCTGCAAGCCCGCGGAGTCGAGTACACCACGTGGGAGGGCTGGAACAAGCTTGACGCCCATGAGAAGGAGCTCGGTGCCAGCTATTTGCCCGAGCCCGGTGTCGAGGTGGTCCGCGAACGCGTCAAGGTCGTCGACCGGGACCAGATGGTCAATATTTCCAACAAACAGCGCGAACAGGACGCCGCTTTGTGACAGATCGTTACGCCCCTACGAAAATAAAACTTCCACATAGTGAGATGAAATCGGAACAATGCAACTATTCTGATAGTGCTTCGCTACTGTAGTTCAGTTGTTTGCACCTGAAGATTAAGCGGTTTCCATGAACTTGTTCCGAACCAAATCCATTGAACGATCCCTGGCTGATGCAGATGAGCCCGGGCACTCGCTCAAACGCACCCTGAGTACGTGGGACTTGATGATCATGGGGATCGCCGTGGCCGTTGGTGCCGGCATTTTTTCCGTGGGTGCCAAGGCGGCCGCTGACTATGCGGGCCCGGCCGTCACCATTTCCTTCGTCCTGGCGGCCATCACCTGTGCCCTGGCCATCATGTGCTACGCCGAGTTTGCCACGGCAATCCCCGTCACCGGCAGCGCCTACGTGTTTACCTACGCCACGGTGGGTGAATTGCTGGCTTGGATCATTGGCTGGAACCTGATTTTGGAACTGCTCATGGCGGCGTCGGTGATCGCCAAGTATTGGGGCGTGTACCTGAGTAACTTCCTTCAAGCGGTCAATATCAATGTGCCGTCCAACTTTGCCGTCGGCGGCATCCACGTCTATTGGGGCCCGCTGGTTGTCGTGGCCGTTTTCACCGTGGTCCTGGTGATCGGCACCAAGCTGTCGGCCCGCATTAACAATGTGTTCACAATGATCAAAATCGGCATTGTGCTTTTCGTGATCGTGGTGGGCTTCTTCTACGTCAAGGCCGAGAACTTCTCGCCGTTTGTGCCGTCCTCGCAGCCGTCGGCATTGACCGATGTTTCCTGGCAGCACCAACCCTTTATTTCGCTGTTGACCGGCGGTGAACCTGCCATGTACGGCTTTGCCGGCATCATCTCCGGAGCCGCTCTGGTGTTCTTTGCCTTTATTGGCTTCGACGTTGTTGCGACAAGCGCTGAAGAAGTCAAGAACCCCTCCAAGACCCTGCCCCGTGGCATCTTTGCCGGCCTGGCCGTGGTGACCGTACTGTACATTCTGGTTACCTTGGTGGTCACCGGCATGGTCTCCTACAAGGATCTCGCCGCCCAAGCCGACCCCTCACTTTCGACGGCGTTTGCCCTGGTTGGTGCCGACTGGGCCGTGGTGATCATTTCCCTGGGCTCGCTCATTGGATTGACCACCGTGATCATGGTGCTGCTTATGGGCCTTGCCCGGGTCACCATGGCCATGAGCCGTGACGGGCTGCTGCCCCGCGGATTGAGTCGGACCTCGGACAAGCACGCCACGCCTGCCCGAACCCAGATCATGTGCGGCGCCTTGGTGGCCATCCTGGCCGGATTCACCCCTGTGGAACTGCTCAGCGAAATGATCAACATTGGTACGCTCAGCGCGTTTGTGATGGTCAGCATTGGCATCATGGTTTTGCGGCACAAGCGTCCCGACCTCAAACCAGCCTTCCGGGTTCCGTTTGGTCCGGTCATTCCCTCCCTTTCGGCATTGCTTTGCATCTACCTCATGTTCAACCTGGCCACCCTGACGTGGGTCTTCTTTGCCATCTGGCTGGCCGCGGGGCTGGTGTTCTACTTCTCCTACGGGCACTGGAATTCGCGGTTGCACCGTGAAGAAGCCGCGGGCCTTGCGACGAGCGTTCCGCAAAACCTGACGTAGGCCTGGCGGTCAGCGTTGGCGGGCTCCCAGCCGACTGTGCCAAGCTGGCACGGTGGTGAGATCTAGAGAGCGACAAGTAGGCGGATGGTCATGACGGGCCTTGCTGCGCAACAGCCCGTTCCCGGAGCAACAACGATGAGATGGGGCGGCCTGTTGTCCAGACGCCCACCCGTTGCGGGCATCAAGGACATCGCTCCTGAAGCCGTCATGCTGGCTGGCGCGGGGCGGGCCATCCTGCTGCAGCTGGCCAATCCCGGCGTCGGCTACGGTGTGGCACGGCACTCGAACTTTGTGGCGGCTCCGCTTAAGCGCCTTCATGGGACGCTCAGTTATATTTATGCGCTGACCAATGGAACCCCGGAGCAGCAGAAGCTGGTGAAACTACAGGTCCAGCGTTCCCACCGGCCGGTCAAGGGTGCAGCGACGGCGGCGCATCCTGCCTACTCTGCCAGCGACCCTGCGCTTCAGCTGTGGGTGGCCGCCACCCTTTATGATTCCGGGATCCAAAGCTACTGTGCCCTGTTCCCGGCCCTGGACCCGGATGTCGCCGAGGTCGTGTACAAGGACTACGGCGTACTTGGCACTGCCCTGGGCATGCCTGCCGAGCTCTGGCCGGCCACCCGCGCCGAATTTGCCAGGTACTGGGAATTGCAGCTGGCGCAGTTGCAGGTGGATGAGACCATCAAGGCGGTGGCCAGTGAATTGCTTGCTGCCAAACATGCCCCCCTGTGGGTGAAAGCCATCATGCCCCTGGCCAGGTTCCTTACGGTGGGGCTTCTTCCGGCCCAGGTGCGTGAGATGTACGGTTTTAGTTGGTCTGCCCGCCAGGACAAGAGGCTTGCCTCCATGTTCAAGCTGGCGGCGGTCCTGGTGCGGACCACACCCGCGTTCATTCGCCACGCCCCCATGCACTTTTACCTCAAGCGCCTGCGCTGACACGCAATCCGGCCCGCCCACCCCACGGCTTCATGGGGCCGCGTAGCGGGTGACCCAGTCCACGAGGGGCCGCAACAGCTCCCACCGGGCACCCACCTCAGCGGCGGCATTGCCCGTTCCCATCCAGTCTGGTTGGCCAAGCAACAACGAGGTGTGCAGGGTCTTGTGCTTGAGTAGTTCCGCCCGGGGGTGGTCCTTGGGGAATCCACGCGGGACTGTCTTGAGCTTTTCCCCGCCAATGCTGAATCCTGCCGCGGAAAGGTTGCCAACGATTGACGCGAGGGCTTCCCCGCTGTTGGAGGCGTCCACCGCCGATCTGTAACGGGAGAGCTGCGCGGGCGAAGAGGAGTGGTATCCGCCTCCCAACAGGAGTCCGTCGGCGCTGACCTGGAGGTAGAACCCCACGCCCTCATGGTTCGAGACAAAGGCGCCCTGGGCGGTCTTGTAGGGTGCCTTGTCGGGTGAAAACCGCACGTCCCGGTATGGCCTGAAAAGCTTCACGACGCCGAAGGCAGGGCTCAGCTGGGCCAGCACGGATTCCAGCGGACCCTTCACGAGATCGTTGTACTGCTCTTTGTGGGCCAGCCACCACTCACGATTGTTGTTCTCTTCGAGTTCGGCATAAAACTCGCAGGCTGCTCCGGGAATGCCGGCCAATGTGTCCATAGACAAGGAGCCTACGGATTCCCGAGGCCCGGCACTAGGGCCGCCGCCACGGATGTGGACTGGGCGGGCTGCAACTGCACCTGTGCAGGGGACTTGCCCCATAATTCACTCTTACTGGACTCAGTCCAGAAAACGTGCAAGAGTGGGGTCATGGACGAATTGCAGAATCCCGAGGAGATGTTACGGGCAGCCGCGCTGCGCGTAACGGCCCCACGGCTTGCTGTCCTGGAAGCGGTCCGGGCCCACCCGCATGCCGATGCCGAAACCATTATTGGGGCGGTCCGCAAGGACCTTGGCAGTGTCTCCAAGCAGGCCGTCTATGACGTCCTGTCGGCGCTGGGCGAGGCCCGCCTGGTACGCCGGATTGAGCCCTCTGGTTCACCGGCACGCTTCGAGGCCCGGGTGGGTGACAACCACCACCACGTGATCTGCCGCAGCTGTGGTGACATCGCCGACGTCGACTGTGCAGTGGGGGAGGCGCCTTGTTTGCACGCCTCCAACAGCCACGGCTTCACCATCGACGAGGCCGAGGTCATTTACTGGGGCACCTGTCCGGACTGCAATGCCAAACGACTTCCACATGAACAAGATCCGATTACCACAAGGAGCGATAAGTAAAGATGACTATCGAAAACACCGCACCCCTGACCACGGCCGCTGGCGCGCCTGTTGCCAACAACCAGGACAGTCTCACCGCCGGTCCCCGCGGACCGATGCTGTTGGAGGACGTTTGGTTCCTTGAGAAGCTGGCCCACTTCAGCCGCGAGGTCATCCCGGAGCGTCGCATGCACGCCAAGGGCTCCGGCGCGTTCGGCACCTTCACGGTCACCAACGACATCTCCAAGTACACCAAGGCGGACATCTTCTCCGAGGTTGGCAAGCAGACTGAAATGTTTGCACGCTTCTCCACCGTTGCCGGTGAGCGCGGCGCCGCCGACGCTGAGCGTGACATCCGCGGCTTCTCCCTGAAGTTCTACACCGAGGAAGGCAACTGGGACCTGGTGGGCAACAACACCCCTGTGTTCTTCTTCCGCGACGGTTTGAAGTTCCCCGACCTGAACCGCGCCGTCAAGCGCGACCCCCGCACCAACCTGCGCAACGCCGAGAACAACTGGGACTTCTGGACCAACCTGCCCGAGTCGCTGCACCAGGTCACCATCGTCATGTCCGACCGCGGCATCCCGGACGGCTACCGCCACATGCACGGCTTCGGCTCACACACCTTCTCCCTGATCAACGCTGAAGGTGAGCGTTCCTGGGTCAAGTTCCACCACGTCACGCAGCAGGGCATCAAGAACCTGACCGACGAAGAAGCAGCTGCGCTTGTTGGCTCCGACCGCGAATCCAGCCAGCGCGACCTCTTCGACTCGATCGAGAACGGTGACTTCCCCAAGTGGAAGCTCATGGTCCAGATCATGCCTGAAGCGGACGCGCAGACCTACAAGTACCACCCGTTCGACCTCACCAAGGTCTGGTCCAAGAAGGACTACCCGCTGATCGAGGTTGGCGAGTGGGAACTGAACCGCAACGCCGAGAACTACTTCGCCGACGTTGAGCAGGCGGCCTTCACGCCGGCCAACGTGGTCCCTGGCATCAGCTTCTCCCCGGACCGCATGCTCCAGGCCCGCCTGTTCTCCTATGGCGACGCACAGCGCTACCGTCTCGGTGTGAACCACCACCAGATCCCGGTGAACGCAGCCAAGAACCCGGTCAACACGTATCACCGTGACGGCCAGGGCCGCGTTGACGGCAACCAGGGCCGTACCCCCGGCATCGAGCCGAACTCCTACGGCCGCTGGGCCGAGCAGCCTGCCTACGCCAACCCGGCACAGGCCGTTGGCGCCGTTGCGGACCGCTTCAACTACCGTGAAGACGATGCCAACTACTTTGAGCAGCCCGGCATCCTGTTCCGCGAGAAGATGAGCGAAGAGCAGCGCCAGGTGCTCTTCGAGAACACCGCGCGTGCCATTGACGGTGCCTCACAGGCCACCATCGAGCGCCACATCTTCAACTGCACGCAGGCCGATCCGGCCTACGGCGAGGGTGTCCGCAAGGCCATCGAAGCGCACCAGGCTTCCAAGTAACGCCTGCCTTAAGTACGACGGCGGCACTTGCCTTTCGCATTCAGCGTCAGGAGGGTGCCGCCGTCGCCAGTTAATGGGCAGACCCAACGCCGCATCACCAAACGTCGTGTTTCCAGGAACGCTATCGCACTGGGGTGCCGGAGCGTTCCTGGAAACACGACGTTAAGTGGTGCGGCGTCTAGGGCAGCAGGTGCTCGCGGCCAAACATGGCCGCGGTGGCCCGGGCCGAGGGTGTTCCCGCATCAAGGTCCGCACCGGCGGCCACCAACAACGCCACCACCGCGTCCTCGCCCTTGAAAAGGGCCCCGGCAATGGGGGACTGGCCCCGGGCATTGCCGGTGTCGGGGTTGGCGCCGCGGCCCAGCAGCATGGACACGGTCCCGGCCTGCCCCCGGTAGGCGGCCAGCATCAGCAGCGTATTGCCATCCGGGTCCTGGACGTCCACGGCCAGTCCGTGGTCAAGGAATTCCGCCAGCTCGCCCGCTTTGCCGTCGCGGGCCAGGTCCATGGCGAGCGCGATGACCTGGGCGCTTTGATCGTCGTTCAGGGATGCGTTTGAAGTCATGCCTCCACAGTAGGCGATGCGCCGGGCGGATTTCCCCTGCAAGGACCGCAGCTTCGGGAAGTCCGGGCCGCCCACGGGACTAGGCTGTAGCCGTGCCAAGAATCCTCGCCGACGTGACCCCGCTGCGCGAAAGCCCCGCATTCAGGCGTCTCTGGATTGGCAACGGGCTCTCCTCCATTGGCACGCAGCTGACGGTGGTGGCCGTCAGCCTGGAAATCTACCACCTCACCGGATCCACGCTGTCGGTAGGCATGCTGGGCCTGGTCGCCCTGATTCCCCTAGTGTTCGCGGGCCTGTACGGCGGAGCAATCGCCGACGCCCACGACCGCCGCAAGGTGGCCCTGTATTCCTCCACGGTTCTTTGGCTGGTGACCATTTGCATTGCGTTGCAGGCATGGTTGGGACTGGGCAATATCTGGCTTCTGTACGGACTTATCGCCGTGCAATCCGCGGCGGCCGGGGTGAACGGTTCGGCCCGCAGCGCCATTGTGCCCAGGCTGGTGCGTCCGGCATTGTTGCCGTCGGCGAACGCGCTGAGCATGATCGTGATGGGCCTGGGCACCACCATGGGTCCCTTGATGGCGGGCATCCTGGTGGCCAATGTTGGCTACGGGTGGACGTACACGGTGGATGTGTTGACGTTCACCGCGTCATTGTGGGCGTTGTTCAGGCTCCCGCCGCTGCCGCCCCTGGTGCGGGAGGGCGGCGGCGTGGTGCAGCGGGCTGGCCTGAAATCCGTGCTTGAAGGGTTCGCGTTCCTGGGCTCACGGAAGAACCTGCGGATGACGTTTCTGGTGGACATGTGCGCAATGGTGTTCGCCCTTCCTCGTGCACTTCTTCCTGCGATGGGCGCGGTGTGGCTGGGCGGCGGCGAGCAGACGGCGGGCATCCTGCTGGCGTCCATTGCTGCCGGTTCCTTCCTGGCCGCCTTGTTTTCGGGACCGCTCGGCGGCGTACGGCGCCAGGGCCTGGCCGTGGTGTGGTCCATCACACTGTGGGGCGGTGCCATCGTCGCCCTGGGCGGGGCCGTCCTGGCCGGTGGGCACACGCACGACGGCGTGACCTCGCCCTGGCTGGTGGGTGCGGTGGCCGCCTTGGTGGTGGCCGGTGTGGCCGACACCATCAGTGCCGTTTTTCGCTCCACCATTTTGCAGTCAGCCACCCCAGACCACCTTCGGGGCAGGTTGCAGGGGATTTTTGTGGTGGTGGTGACCGGTGGGCCGCGCCTGGGTGATGTGTTTTCCGGCTCCATGGGTCAATGGCGCGGCGAGGGGTGGGCGGCCGTGATTGGCGGGATGCTGTGCATTGCCGCCGTATGGGGGCTGGCGTTGTGGCAGCGGGGCTTCCTGCGCTATGACTCACGGCATCCGGAACCGTAGGCTGGGAACAACGGCCGGGACCGGCGCGTTTAATTTGCTACATGAAGCTAGTGAAAGGAGCCGTGATGCGCAGCCACTTCAACGGACTCAAAACGGCCGTGCTCTTTGGTGTGTTGTGGGCAGTCCTGCTGGGCATTGGTGCCATTATTTCCGCCGGGACCAACAGTGCCGCCCCGTTGTGGATTTTTGCGCTCATTGGCGTGGGCACCACGGCCTACGGCTATTGGAACAGCGACAAGATCGCCATCCGGTCCATGCAGGCCTACCCGGTCACCGAGCAACAAGCGCCCGGGATCTACCAAATTGTGCGCGAGCTTTCCGTCAAGGCCAACCAGCCCATGCCCGCCATTTACATTTCCCCCACCCAGGCGCCCAACGCCTTTGCCACCGGCCGCAATCCGAAGCATGCCGCTGTTTGCTGCACCGAGGGGATCCTGAACATCCTTGACGAGCGCGAGCTGCGCGGCGTGCTGGGACACGAGCTCATGCACGTTTACAACCGCGACATCCTCACCTCTTCGGTTGCCGCTGCCGTGGCCGGTGTCATCACCTCCGTGGCGCAGATGATGCTGTTCTTTGGCGGCGGCGACCGCCGGAACGCCAACCCCCTGGCCATGATTGCCATGGCCATCCTGGCGCCGATGGCGGCATCCATGATCCAACTGGCCATCAGCCGTACGCGCGAGTACGACGCCGACGAGGACGGTGCCAGGCTCACCGACGACCCGCTGGCCCTGGCCTCGGCACTGCGCAAACTGGAGCTCGGCGTCCAGGCGGCCCCATTGCCGGAGAACCAGAACATCGTCAACGCCAGCCACATGATGATCGCCAACCCGTTCGCCAACGGCGGGGCCAAGAAGCTGTTCTCCACGCACCCGCCCATGAACGAGCGGATCGCCCGGTTGGAGAAGATGGCAGGCCGCCCGCTGGGCCAGTGAGCCGTTGCCGGAGTGGATGGGACTTACGCGAAGCCGGCCAGGATGAGTGCCGTGTGGGAGAGCGTTTCATGGTCGGTGGTGGCGTGGGGTGAGAGCCTGATGCGCTGCGGTCCGTGGAGCGTGGCGGAGATGCCTGCCAGGGCCAGGGCCGTGTGGGCTTCGGCTGCGTTGCCGTGGGGGAACCCCGCCACCACAATCCCGGCACGCTGACCGGCCGCCAGGGGCGAGAGGATGTCCACCCCGGCCCCGTGCAGCTTTTCGATGAGGACCTCCGTGGTGCTGCGGATGCCGGCAGCAATGGCAGAGGTGCCAGCCTCCTCAATCAACTCCAGGGCAGTGGCAAAGGAGCCGGTGGCAAAGGGGGAGAGGTTTGAGACGTTGAACTTCAAGGCGTCCCGGCGCGGGGGGTGGACGGTGCCGTCGTAGGTGGTGGGATTCTCCACGCCCGTCCAACCGCCCAGGGCGGGCCGGATGCGCTCCAGCCCGGCATCCGAGAAGGCCATGGCCCCGGCACCCCAACCGCCACGCACCCATTTTTGGCTGCCCACAGCCACGGCGTCGGCCATGCCCCACTCCTGGTCGACCGCCCCGAAGCCCTGGATGCCGTCAACCAGCAGCAGGCGCTCGGGTCCCACCACGTCGCGGATGCCCGCCAGGTCGGCGCGGTAGCCGGTCTGGAAGTCGACGGCGCTCACAGCCACCGCGGTGATCGCAGGTGTCAGCGCCGCAGCCACCAGGTCCGGGGTGACCAGCTCCCGGGGGCCGCCCATGAACGCCACCTCGCCCACCCCGGCCTGCTGGGCCCGCATCCATGGGTACACATTGGCCGGAAATTCCCCGGCACTGACCAGCACCTTGCCGCCCACCCCAAAGGCCAGTTGCATCAGGCCGTAGGCGGTGGCCGGCAGCAGCGTCACGTTGTCGAGCGGGAAACCTATCAGACGGGAAAAGGCGGCCCGTGCACGGACGTCCTCGGCATGGAGCTTGTCGCCGGAGCCCACCGCGCCGTCGGCGGCATCGGCCATCAATTGCGCGGCCGTCTCAAGCACTTGGCGCGACGGCGGGCCGTAGCTGGCGTGGTTCAGGTAGCCGGGCTGCTCGCTGAACTGTGCCAGATAGCTGGCGGGAAGTGATTTGCTTTGCTGCATGGGACATCCTGACGGTGTGCACGTGTGGAGGGGCGTCCGGACCCGGCCCTGCTGCCGTGTTCGGACTGCACAAAACGTTATCGCATTCGTCACCGCCACGGCGGTTGGGCCGGCCAGTGCGGGCCCACGGGGCGCTGCAAGCAAACCGTCAGGGGAGTAGTACAGAATGGGGGTATGCGATTGATCTTGATTCGACACGGCCAGACCCCCAACAACATCCTGAACCTCCTGGATACGGCGGTTCCCGGGCCCGGGTTGACTGCCCTCGGGGCGGAACAGGCTGCCGCGGTCCCCGCCGCCGTGAGCGATGAGCGGATCCAAGCCATCTACGTTTCCAATCTCACCAGGACCGCCCTGACAGCGGAGCCGCTTGCCCACGAACGCGGGCTGACACCGCTCATGCGCGAGGGCCTGCGGGAGATCAGCGCCGGATCCTTGGAAATGAAGGGCGACTTGGACTCCGTCATGGCCTACATGACAACCATGAAGTCGTGGCTGAGTGGCGATCTGTCCGCTCGTATGCCCGGCGCCGACACAGGATTCGACGTCCTGGACCGCTTTGACGCGGTGGTGCGTGAAGCCGCAATCCGACATCCAGACGGGGCGGTGGCCATGGTCAGCCACGGTGCGATGATCAGGTTCTGGGCCGGGCACCGCGCCGAGAACATTGACTGGTCCAACCCCACCTACCATGAACTCTCCAACACCGGCATTGTGGTCCTGGCAGGAGAGCCAGGCGACGGCTCCGTGCGCGGCGGCTGGAACATTGAATCCTGGCAGGGTGCCCCGGCGGGGGGAGTGGGCGGAACCGATTTTGACGGGCCGACGGCGGAACTCGCCGCGAGTGCCTTCCACGCCGACCATGACCAAGGATAAGGGCGGGGGATCGCCGGGCGCCGGTCCGCGATCGGGAGGGCACACCCTCGAGACCCTTGTGGCACAGACGCCATTCAGCACCGTCAACCTTTGGCGGATGAAGAAGCTCAGCTGGGTGTGGCTGGCCACCGCTGCTGTGTGCATAGCCTTGCTGGCCGTGGGTGCGCCACTGAACATGAGCCTGTATCAAATGGCGCTTCCCTTCGGCCTGGGCATGGCAATTCTGCACTCCGCCTCGCTTGGGCTGACCGCTGCCCGCCCTGTGGCCGGCGTGCTGGTTTCCCTGGTTCCGCTGATGATCATGCCGCTGGTGTCGGTTCCCCTGGGGGCGGCACCCATGCCGTTCAGCGTGGTGGCCATGGTGACCCAGGTCCTGGTGATATGTGTGGCGGGGCTGCGCAGCCACTGGATGGTTGCCGCCGCCGTGTGGCTCATGAGCGTGGGCGTGGGGGTCATTGCCAACTACCTGACCATGCCCGAAGGCCAGTCCCAGGCCGCCCAGATCAACGTTGTCATCTTCGCCTCCGTGTCCGGCGGGCTCATGGTAGCGGCCGTGGTGGCCCAGCAGTGGCAGCATTTGCGCACCGAGCTGGCCGCCGAACGGACCCTCAGCGCCGACGAACAGTCCCGGCGTCGCCTGGCCGAGGAACGGACCCGGATTGCCCGGGAACTCCACGACGTGGTGGCGCACGGTATGTCGGTGGTGGTGGTTCAGGCGACCACCGCCGCCTACAGGCATCCAGGGCTCAGCGACGAGCTTAAAAAGGAATTCGATGACATCGCGGCGAACTCCCGACGGGCCATGACGGAAATGCGCAGCATGCTCGGTTCCCTCCGCAGCGCCGGGGACGGGCGCGAGATGGGGCCCCAACCAGGGTTCAATGACCTGCCCGGTTTGCTCGCCTCCGCGCGCACGGCCGGCGTCCAGGTCGCCGAACCCGACTTGTCCGGCGTAGACCTTGACCGGGTGGGCGAGATCATCGCCTTGACCGCCTACAGGATTGTCCAGGAAGCCCTCAGCAACGTCATCCGGCATGCGCCAGGAGCGGAGGTGGTCATCACTTTCAACAGCAGCGGGGAGCGGCTGGAGCTCTCCGTGGTCAACACGCCGTCGGCCGTTGGTGCCGTCATGGCCCAGCTGGATCGTGGCGGACATGTGGGGCAAGGGCTCATGGGGATGCGGGAGCGGGCGGCCATCGTGGGTGGTTCGGTCTTTTGCACCCCGATGCCGGAAGGCGGGTTCTCCGTCGTGGCGACCCTGCCGCTGATCAGTACGAACAAGACCAATCCCGGGAAGCAATAACGTGAGTATTCGAGTTTTAGTGGTCGACGACCAGGCCATGGTTCGTGAAGGATTTGCCGCGTTGCTGGGGGCGCAGGCCGACATTGAGATTGTGGGGCAGGCCGAGGACGGGGCCCGGGCTGTGGAAATGGCGGCCGAGCGCCGCCCCGACGTGGTGCTGATGGACGTGCGCATGCCCGTCATGGACGGCCTGGAAGCCGCCAAAATCATTCTGGCGGACACACCCGCGGACGGCGCACCCACGCCCCATGTGTTGATGCTGACCACCTTTGATGTGGACGACTACGTCTACGACGCACTCAAGATCGGGGCCAGCGGATTCCTGCTCAAGGATGCGCTCGCCGACGAGCTCGTGGCTGCCGTGCGGATCGTCGCCGCCGGTGAGGCCCTGCTGGCGCCCTCGGTGACCAAGCGGCTCATTGAACAATTTGCCCAGTCCGGACCCCGGCCGGCACGCTCCCGCGAAAAGCTTGAGAGTTTGACCGAGCGCGAGCGCGAGGTGATGACCTTGGTGGGCAGGGGGCTCTCCAACCACGAGATCGCGGCAGAACTGTTTATCGCCGAACAAACGGTCAAGACCCACGTCAGCAAGATCCTGGCCAAGCTGGGCCTGCGGGACAGGGTGCAGATGGTGGTCCTCGCCTATGACACGGGGCTGGTTGAACCCGGCGGCTGAAACCCCGGGCGTCCGCTCACACCCACAGGCAGAAAATCTCATTCCACCCGGCCTGTCTACACGGACGGCCCCTTGCTGCGCTGCGGGACTGCGATTGTAGGGTGGTTTGGGGCTGCGGACTGCTCCTTCTGATGTGGCGCTAGAGTGGGCACATGGCTACCATTGTTTCGGCCCCCCGGTGATCTCATTATTGCCACCAGCGATGGCATAGATGTGCGCTTTGCCGGCATTGATCCAACGTTCCTGCTTCCACCAGGGGTGGGCGGGGTGGCAGGCCGCCGCGGTGTTGTGGTGTATTTTGAGGGCGTGCCGAGCCTTGAGACTCTCCGTAGGGATCAGCGCCACCTCAAGGAAATTGACCAATGGGCGCTGCGGCGAAAACTCCACGGTAGCGAGGCTGCCGGGCGATTCCCCATCATGCCCGGTGAGCCGGTTCTCAACCGGGTTAAAGTACGAATCTCCGATGATGTGGGCACTGAATACCGCTGGGTGGGCGGGAAATTGGCCGGAACCGGGACCGAGTGGGACGGGTGCTGGGGGTACGCTCCGGAACCGCCGACGAATGCACGATTCCTCAGCTTTGAGTTCACCCTTGATGGGGAGCCCACCGGGAGAAACTGCCAGGTTCAGCTCCACTAGACCGCACCTGAACGCCTCCGCGAGTCCGTGTGCTCCGCGGCCACGCCGCTATCGGGATTTGGGCGGGTCACTGCGTCGTCTTGGGGCCTCGGATTGTGCCTCCGATCTCCTTGACCATTTCCAGTTCGCTCTTGGTGGCATCCAGGTTGTAGGCCATGCTATGACCGGTGGCGGCAAATCCTTGGCGTTCGTAGTACTTCTTTGCCCGTGCATTGTCTTCGTGGACGTGAAGGGTCAGCTTCTGTCCCTCGGTACGGGCCCACGCTTCGATGGTCGCCAAGAGTGCATCGGTCAAACCCACGTGGCGGCCGCGCCACTGTGGGGCCACGTATACGCCCACCAGGAGCGGTCCGGTTTGAGGATCAGGGACGTAACCACCCATTGTTCCTACCCATTGGCCGGTGGCAGATACCGCAACGATGGCTATGCCGTGCTCGGCGGCACCGCGTGCCCCCCGTGTCTTCCACGCGGTCTCGTCCAGGCCCAGGGCATCTTCGAGGGATTCGGCATATGCCGTGGGTGTATCCCGGATCATTTCCAGGCGGAGATCTCGTAGTTCGCGCCAGTCGGATGATGCGGTCCGGCGTATCGAAAACTCGTAGTTGTTCATTCAAAGAATGCTATTCCATGGTGGGGGCTCCCGGACTCGTTCTTGCCCGGCGGCAAACATATCCCACTGACGGTTCCGCCCACGCATCCCATGAATCGGATTCGTCAAGAGGGTCGGCCAGCGGACATGCCGGCGTCGAGGACCTCCTGGATATCCGATAAAATCGCGTCATGGAGATGACTTTGCGGCCAAGCACCAGCCGGGATCTTGACTGGTTGGTGGAACTTCGGGCGGATGTCCTCCGCGACGATCTTGGGCGGCTTGGGCGCTACGACCCTGTCAGGGTGCGCCAACGCATGCGCGATGCCTTTGTGCCCGCATGCACGCAGGTCATTCTCGCCAATGGCGTTGACGCCGGCTGCATCACCGTCCGCCATGAACAAGAAGCTCGCTGGATTGAGCATTTCTACCTGGATCCAAGGTTCCAAGGCAAAGGGATCGGCGGGCGGGTGCTCCGATCCATCCTTGGTGAAGAGGACCCGAGGCCCACTCGCCTCAATGTGCTCCGGGGAAGCCCCGCGCAACGCCTCTACGAGCGGAGCGGCTTCGTTGTTGACGTTCAAGACGAGGTCGATGTGTTCATGACACTTCGAACGTCCTCCCGGTAGCTGTCCCCCTCCATGCCATTTGGGCCTCAAGCCCATGCTGGCGGCGGGCAAACCCGCAAGTAACACCTTCGGGTGGATTTTGTCAACTCGGTCACAGTGGTCGCAAGTGAAAACAACGGTGGTACTTTCATCTCGAGCTTGTTCGCGGGGGACCGGATGGTTTGACGGCGGCGACTTTGCGCCCGATTTAGATCCCACGTCCTATGTGCACTTCGTGCGTTGAAGCCTCGTCCCACTTGCACAGCTGCCGCAGCCCAACACCGTTGTTTGGTGGTGACCCATGCCGGCGGCAGCCCCACCTTGCTAAGGAATTCCATGAACAGACCCATGAGCAGACCCGGCCGCCGATCCCCCCAAAGGGTCATTGCCGGCGTAGTCCTGTCCCTCGCAGTCGCAGGCAGCGCCCTCGGAGCGGTCCCCGCCGCGGCCGCCCCCGGGGTCCCCCCGACGGCCGCGGCCGCCGTTTTGGCTGCCGGCACCGCCGCCGTCAACCTGGATGGCGTCAGCGTCACAGGGCAGCTGGACGACGTTGCCCGCGACGTATTGCTGCGGCCCTACACCGCAGGGGAAAAGGTGAAATATGCCTTTGTGGTCCGCAACAACGGGACAAAAACCGTAACGGTGGCGCCCGTCTCCGGCCCGTTCACGCCTTTCGTCCCAGCGGACGGGGGCGGAAACTGCCGCTACATCAACCTCAAGCCCGCTGCCAGCTACACGTGCGCCTCCGCCAGGCACACGGTGACCCAGGCCGAGATTGACGCAGGCAGCTTTGCCACCGCCAGCCAATGGCAGGTGGGAGCCGCCACCAAGACACTTCCGACGCCGCCGGTGACGGTCCGCGCCAACGTAGCCAGCGACGTTGGGGAGGTCCGGATCTCCGGCACTCCCGCAACACCCCAACGCAATACGGCCACCGCCCCCTATGCCGTTGGCGAGGCACTGGAATACGCCTTCACCGTCACCAACACGGGAAGCGGCGCCGTCGACGTCGCCCCGACGGCCGGCAGCTTTACCCCCTTCCTGGCAACGGACGGCCCCGGAAACTGCTCCTACAAGGGCCTGGCCGCCGGCGCCAGCTACAGCTGCGCGACAGCCCGCCACAGCGTGACCCGTGAGGAGCTCGACCGCGGTTTCCTGGTGCCGGTCACCAGCTGGACGGCGGGGGCGCAGAGCGCGTCGGTGACCACCGACGCCGTCAAGCTCGGCACCCCGCTGGATGACCCGAACAACGCCTACCTGGCGGCGCCGGGCCAGGACCGCGGGTTGGGTTTCCACGACGTCACCAAGGACGGGGCTCCCCGGGAGATCCGCAACGACCTCGCCAGCGGCGCCCTGACCGGAATGGTGGAGTTCGCCCAAAGCCACACGATCGATCCGGCGGGCAACGCCGCCAAGGAGATGCCGAACCTGGTGGCCGAGCGGGCGGCACTGCTGCTGTTCACGCCCACCACGGAGACCTCGGGTGTGAGTGTGCGCGTGAGTGTCAAGGGGGTGGACAAGGGCACCTTGGCCTTGAAGCCGCCTGCCGAACTGGCGCAAACCGACGCCAAGTACACGGGCAGCCGCCCCGCCGTCGTCTACTCCAAGCGGGCCTGGAGCATTGACCTGCCGTGGGACTCCGTGGCGCCCGGGCTGGAACTTGCCTTCACCAACAGCGCCGGAGCCGCCGGGACGCTGCCCGCGGCGGCCATCACCATTGGCGCCCCCACCGAAATGGTGGTGAACAACATTGAGCTGGGCATGCTCACCACCCCGAACATGAGCGGGGACCACTATTTCATCAACAACCCGGCAGCCTCGGCGTCGGACTACTTCCAGACCATTCCGGTGTCCAAGCTGATCATGGCCAAGTACGAGGCCGTCCAGCTGAACAAGGTGATTGTGGCCAACGGCAACATCTACACCCCGGAAAACCCATCCGTGACCAACGGCGATGTCTACTCCGGGGACATGCGTGAAAACGTCGGCAAGGCCCAGGTGTCCACCGGCATCAACCTGGCCAATTTCGGCATCACCTCCGGCCCCATGAACCAGTCCCAGCCCAGCGTCTACAACCAGCGGATCATCCACCACTCCGCCGGCCTGTACGCCAACGGCCGTGCCGAACACGGACTCTCCGGCGGCAACGGCATGGCCACCGTGTACAGCACCAGCGGCAACGAACTCAGCCACGAGCTGGGCCACTCCTACGGGCTGGGACACTACCCGGGACAGAACAGTGCACTTCCCGGGGATGCCGCCACGATCAACGCCACCCACCACGCCGATTCCGGCTGGGGCTACAACGCCAACCGGGGCCTGTTGCGGACCAACCTGGACACCTCCGGTGGTTTCCAAGCGGGCGGCACCAGCGTCAACGGGCTCCCGTTCCTGCAAACCTTTGCCGGGTCCTACAACTACATGACCGACGCCATGTCCGGCGGCTCGGTCTCCAGCAACGATTCCAAGTTCACACTGCACACCGGCTACAGCGCCAAACGGATCCAGGACAACTTCAAGACGGTGGTTGCCGATCTCACCTACCCCAGTGGCTACCGCGACTGGGATGCTGCCACGGGAGCCTTCGTTGACGCCAAGGCCAAGAATGCGGCATTCAACTACCTCCGCCCGGCGGCCGTGGGTGTGCCCGTGGTCAGCCTGCTGGGCGGCTACGTCCCGGCGGACCCGGCCAAGGCAGTGCTCTACCCCTCGATCCGCTCCAACTGGGGCAACAGCTTTGACTACCCGGCCCCCGCCATGGATGCGCCGGCCAGCAGCCGTGTTTGCTGGATGGATGTGAGTTTCCAGGACGGACACACCAAGCAGTACGCCCTCAGCGGCGGGGTGGCAGGGGTCCCTGCCGGCAACGCCTTGCAGTTCAACATCAACATTGCCGCGTCTCAGAAGCCCACCGGGGCCGATCTGATGTGCAAGATCAACGGGGCCACCACCGCGTATGGCAACCATGTCACTATCGCCACGGACCTGGCCCCGATGCCGGATGCCGTGACGGTTGGCCAGGAGGCCGGGTATACGGCCTTGCAGGCGGCGGAGCTGCCCAGGCTCCAGACAGAGCTGGAGTCATTGTCCAGCCTGGCCATGCCGGTGCTGAGCAGCGACGGTGCCATGATGTTGAACACCTGGCGTTCGCAGCTGGGAACGCTGAGCGCTACCGCGCAGGCCGTGGTGGCCAAACTGGATGGCTATGCCACAGCAGCAGCGGGAGTGGACAAGTTCCTGCGCTATTACCAGGACACGCTGGGCACCGCCACCACCCAGGCCCGTCTGCAGGCCCTGCTGGCCGACGGCAAGCTGGTGGGCGCGGGTTCTAAAGTAGTTCCCGCCGGCGGCGCGGTTCGCGTGGACGTGGGCAATGGCAGCGCCACAGGCTATTGCCTGAAGCTTTACACGAACGACGACGGCACCCTGGAGGCGCGCGTACCGACGTCGGCCACTGTGGGCGCCGAATGCACCGGCGCCGCCAACGAGACGTGGTTGATGGATGGGCGCGGTGCCGTTCACAACGGGGCGCGGCCGGATCTCTGCCTCACAAGCGCCGATCCGAGCAGGCCCACCAGTTGCCAGGTCACGGATGGGCAGCAGAAGTGGAGCTACCAGGCCGACGGGCATCTGAACTCGGTGGCTTCCCCCGGCCGGTCCATTGACTTGAACCGGGCCACGCGCAAGCCCATCCTGTATGGCACAGCCACGGGCAGCAATCAAAAGTGGGTGGGGCTGACGTACAGCCCCTCGCCTGCCTTGGTGTTACTGGAGCCGGCGTCGCTGAAGAAACTGGGTGAACTGGGACTGTAGGAAGTCCGCCGCAGACAAGAATGCTCCTGTTGTGGGCCGCCGAGTTTCGGCGGCCCACAACAGGAGCATTACTTGTGTTGCGGGGACGCTACGCCGGCGGCTGGCACAGCTTGAACATGGCGCCGGTGGGGTCGCTCAGTCCGGCAATGCGGCCGAACGGGGAATCCTCGGCCGGATTCACTATGGTGGCTCCCAAGGAAAGGGCCGTCGCGATGGTGGCGTCGACGTCGTCCACCTGGAAGTACACCTGCCAATTGGAGGGGACCTGCTCGGGCAGGAAGACGGACGCGTCCATGATGCCGGCCAGGGCGTCACGCCCCTCACCAAGATTGGTGTACCGGAACTCGGGGGTGTCGCTCATGACGGAGGTCTTCCAGCCGAAGACGTCCTGGTAGAACTTCACGGCCGCCTCGTAGTTCTTGCTGTGCAGCTCATGCCACACGGCCGCGCCAGGAACGGAATGGGCCTGGAAACCGGTGTGGCCGCCAAATTCCCAGACGCCCACAGCTGCACCGCTGGGGTCACCGAGCATGGCCATTTTGCCTTCTTCGGGCACTTCCATGGTTGGCATGTAGGTGACGCCACCTGCCTCTGTGGCGGCGGCAACGGTGGCATCGATGTCATTGGCGCGCAGGTAGGTGGACCACATGTCCGGATACCCGCTGTCCTCGGTTCGGTGCATCAGGCCGGCCACGGTCTTGCCGTCCTTGAACGCCATGATGTAGCCGCCGTACGTCTCCTGGTCGCTGACTTCATATGTCCAGCCAAAGAGGGCCGTGTAGAACGCCCGTGCCTTCTCGGTATCGGAGGTCATCAGGTCAATCCAACAAGGTGCTCCGGCCGGGATTTCCGTGGTGCTCATGCTCACTCCTGGGTTGGGGGAAAGTGTGGAACACTGCAGAGTTTATGCTCCCCCTGCCCGTGCGACAAGGGCAAAAAGGCGCTTGACTGCTGGGAATTCCCCCAGTGTTTACCGGGGAACTACTCTCAGAAGCCAAGCGCCTTTGGATTTGCGTTGGGCCCACAGATCCGAGGGCCCCGCCGCGAACTTGCGAGCGGTGGGTTGACCCGGAGGTCAGCGCATGTTGACGAACTGCAGGTCGGCGTCCTCGAACTTGCGTAGCAGGGCCATGACTTCCTGGAGGTCGTCGCGGCTCTTGGAGCTCACGCGCAGCTCGTCGCCCTGGATGGTGGACTTGACGCCCTTGGGTCCTTCGTCGCGAATCAACTTGTTGATCTTCTTCGCGATGTCCTGGGCGATGCCCTCGACGATCTCGGCTTCCAGGCGGTATTCCTTGCCCGAGGCGTAGGGCTCACCTGCATCCAATGACTTCAGCGAGATGCCGCGCTTGATCAGCTTGGATTCGAAAACATCCATGACTGCCATGACCCGCTCTTCAGAGTTGGCCTTGATCATGATTTTTTCGCCACTGAAGTCGATCTCGGCACCCACACCCTTGAAGTCGTAGCGCTGGACTACTTCCTTCTGGGCCTGGTGCAGCGCATTGGCGACCTCTTGCTTGTCGACCTTGCTGACGACGTCGAACGTTGACTCGCTAGCCATGATTCCTCCACATACTCGGATATTTGAATGATTGGTTTGAATCTAAGCCTATCGCCCGAGGGCCCCGATGCGAGCGAAGCGAGAATTGGGAGGGCGCATAGGCGCTATCGCCCGAGGGCCCCGATGCGAGCGAAGCGAGAATTGGGAGGGCGCATAGGCGCTATCAACGGGGGAGCTGGGCCCGACGAAGCCTGGCCGGGACTTCCTTTATGCGCAGGGACACGCCCGTGGGGTTGCGCAGCCGGCCTAGTGGCGCAGTGCACGGGGTTCCCGCCTGCGCATGGCGAAAGTCCGCTTTGCCCATGCGTAGCCATGGGCCGCGCCGATGGGGATTGACGCAGGCCGCTCACAGTCTGCTCCAAGCTTTCATGGGGTGGGAGCACATCTGGTTCCGCGAGTGTTGAAGTAGTTCAGAGCAGCGCTTCAACGGAGGACCGATGAACAATGATGAAGGTACCGCAGTGGCACAAGCGAGAGTCGCAGCGAGGCCGCGGCCGGGTGTGAAGGCAACGGTGGGAACGGCTGTTGCGACGGCGGCGTTGGTGGCGGCAACCGTCCTCTCGGGTCCCGTCTTCAGTTCCGATCCTGCCTCGATCCTGGCTTCGCCGACAAATTCGGCGTCATCGAGGATCGCCGGCGTCCAGGAAGACATGGCACGGGCTGTGGCCTTGCGGCAGGTCACCCCGGAGCAGGCGGCCTTCCTGGAAGGGCAGCTGGTGCGGCGGATCCAGTCTGGGGTGTAGACCCGTTTGGTGGCGTCCCGGGAACTTTTCCCGGATTTTTGGGACAAAATTGCTCTCGATTCGATTCTTGGGCAAATACCTTGTACAGTTTTACTGCTCCCACTTGATGGGGGCGAAACCAAACTCCTTTGTGGAGCTTGGTGGCCATGGCAGATTACCCGAGCGGCCAAAGGGGGCTGACTGTAAATCAGCTGGCAACGCCTTCACTGGTTCGAATCCAGTATCTGCCACCAACGGCTAAGCCCGGAACCTCACGGTTCCGGGCTTTCCTGGTTAACTGAGCCAAATCCACGCCGGCTGATTGCCCTGAGCGGCAAATCCATCCAAACGGACAAGCTTTGATGGCGAACGGCTAGTTCCGGGCAGCCCGAATGCGGCAGGGGCCTTAAGATTAGGCTATGGAATACCTTGTCCCGCTGCTCATTGTTGTGCTGGTCGTCATTGTTGTGGGAGTCGTGGCCCGGTTCATGGGCCGAAAAACCCGCGCGGGACAGGGCGTCACCGGCCCCCAGGCTGCTGACGGCAACGCCAGCCGGCGTGGGCGCGAAATTACCAGGGAGATGGCCCAGGAGGCCAGCGCCAAGCTGACGCCCGAGGCGCATCGGAGCATCTATTCGCTGATCGCCCGCCAGCAGGTACTTAACGCGGTCAAGGAATACAGAAAAGCCACCAATTCGGGCCTCGGTGAATCGGCTGCTGCCGTGGCCTCGCTGGCGCAATTCCCTCAACCGTCGCCGGAGCCTGCCGTCCCGATCCCCACGGAGACGCCGTTAACTGTTGCGGACATCATTGGTGCGGCTCCAGCGGCGGCACCGGTCCCGAACGCGTACCGGTACCGGGCCATCGTGTCCCGGGGCGATGAAGTCCGTGAAGTTGCCAGCACACGCTTGAACGAGGAGATCTTTGGCCATATCCGGTCCCTGGCCCGGACCGGGGACTACGACGGCGCAGCCCGCCTCTTGCGCGAGCATGCGGACATCGGGGAAACGGACGCGAAGGAATTCGTGTCCATGATCGGTCCGGAGGACTAGGGCAGGAATCGGTGCCCCGGGGCGCTGCCTTCAAGCACGAAACCGTCCTGGTGGTGGATGAGCTGACGCCCCATGCCGGCGTCGAGCTGGATCCACAGGCACTGGCGGTCGCTGGTGAGGGTTTCGACAGTGCCGCTGAGCCGCCACCCGCGCTCGTTGACCAGTGCCACGTGCTCATCCTTGGTGAGCGGTGGCCAGAGGTCCAGACTGTCGGGGCGGATAAAAGCGTGCTGGTGCGCGGGACGGGTCATGGTTCCTCCTGGAATGCGGCTGTGGTTCAAGGGGTGCGCCTGAACCAGCCATGTAGTCAGTCAACACGGCCAGTGTGCAGGGATGAAGTGAAGTTGCTGTGAATTGCATGTGGACATTGGATGGGATTCCGGTGAAGGCTGCGGTGCGCTAGTGCGGCTGCGGTGCGTCAATGCTGAAGACCAGCGAATCCAGCCAGGCGCCGCGAATACGACGGTCATTTCTTAGGTGTCCTGTTTGGTTCATCCCCAGCTTTGCCAGGACCCCCGCGGAACCCACATTTTCCGGCCGGCAGGTGGCCGTGATGCGTTCAAGGGCCAACTCCGAAAAGCCAAAGTCGAGCAAGGCCTTGGCAGCTTCGGTGGCGTAGCCCCTGCCCCAGTGGGTGGGGTTGATGGTGTACCCGATCTCCGCCCTGGTTTGGTGGTGCACTGTGAGCCCCACGGAACCTATGACTGCGCCGGCCAGGGTGATCGCCAGCGTGTAGCCGGTTCGCGGTACGGCATGGGCCGTTGTGGCGCAATAGTTCAGGAAATCAAGGGTGTCCTGTTTTGAGTTTGGGCCCCAGTCCACGAAGACCAGTGTTCGGGGGTTGGTGGCGAAGGCATGCACGGCCTCGAAATCCGCAACGGTGTATTCACGCAAGGCCAGGCGCGCTGTGGTCAATTCCATGTGCCCATGCTAAATGGAAATTGACGGTTAGGTGAGCTAATTGTTAGACTACCTAACTATGAGCGATGATCTTCAGGAATTGGCCGGACGTTACCGCGACATCCTGCGCCAGGCAGTGTTCTTGGTGCGGTCCATGGATGCCGAGGGTGAACTGAGCATTGGGCAGGTAAGCACCCTGAACATGATTGCAGCTGTTCCCATGCGGGTCAGCGACATCGCCCGCAACGCGGGCATCCGGGTGCCCAGTGCCACCGAACAGGTCATCAAGCTTGAGGCCGCCGGCCTGGTGAAGCGCATCTCCGACGCCTCCGACGCCCGCGTGGTGTTGGTCAAGCTCACCAGGGCAGGGAGCGTCAAGCTCAAGGAGTCCAACGACCGCCGAAACGCGGTCATGGCCGCGGCCCTCGAGACGCTGAGCCCCGCCGAACGCTTGTCCATCGCCAACGCCATCCCGGCGATTGCAAAGCTCAATGCAGCCCTGGCCCGCCAGCCCCCAACCTCCTGAGCGCGCCCCTGCCC
>Ga0075017_100000229_pt1 | contig 28342 bp, 24 predicted proteins | sample AleBraG_ABR_2012_FD_71475 | JGI IMG/M metagenome (GOLD analysis project Ga0075017, IMG submission 71475) | Freshwater sediment microbial communities in response to fracking from Pennsylvania, USA - Alex Branch Run_MetaG_ABR_2012 | ecosystem: Environmental > Aquatic > Freshwater > Creek >... | reverse complement strand
GCCGAGGACTGCGACATGGCCGCCGTCCAACGGCAACAGCGGCAGCATGTTGAACAGGCCGACGAAGATGTTGAACCCGGCGACGAGCACGAACAGGTTGCTGAGCCGTTCGGCGAGCGGGACCGGGGCCGACGCCAGTTGCCCGCTGATATTCGCGGCACCGACGATGCCGACCAATCCGTTGGGGTCGCGGGGGGTGTTGTTGGTCAGTGTGCCGACCAGCTGGACAACCTTCTGCGGCAGCGCTGCGAGCGCGCCCAGCGACGCCGTGATCGTCGTCCACACACCGCTTGCGGCCTTCCCGACCGATTGGATCAGTCCGGACCGCTGCTGCGCGGTGCCGAACGAAACGCCGATGGCACCGACCTTGTCCGTCTTGTTCGGAATGTTCAGATCCGGGCGGGGTACCGCCACCGGCACGACTGTCTTGGTGAGGGTGTGCCCGTCGCGCTCCACAGTGAGCCGGGTTGGGCTGCCGGCACCGGCCCGGATCGCCGCGATCAGCTCATCCGAGGTCGTCGTCGGGTGGCCGTTGACGGCCACGATGCTGTCGCCCGGGAGCAGGCCGGCCTCGTGCGCGGGAGAACGCGGATCGTTCGGTACGCACGTCGTGCGGGTCGCCGAGTTCGGGACGCAGGTAGTGACCGCCGCCAGGGTCGTCGTGTTCACGGTTGTGCCGAGCAGCCAATACGCGATCACCAGCAGCACGAAACCGATCACCAGGTGCATGAACGAACCGGCCGACAGGACAATCGCGCGCTTGCCAGCCGACTGGCGATAGAACGCCCGGGGCTGGTCTTCATCGGCGACCGGTTCGATATCAGTCATCCCGACGATCTTCACGTAGCCACCGGCCGGGATCGCCTTGACGCCGTACTCGGTCTCGCCGCGCCGGAACGACCAAAGCTTGGGACCGAAACCGACGAAGAACTCGGGGACCTTCATGCCGAATCGACGCGCGGCGACGAAGTGACCCGCCTCGTGCAGGACGACCGACACCAGCACCGCCACCACGAACGCGGCGACCCCGAGCCAGCCCACGGCGCTCACGCGATCTCCCTCCCCGTTTCCATCCGGCCGTTCGTCCCCGGGTTTTCGGCAGTCCGGCCGTGTCCGGCAGCGTTGGAATCGGCCCAACCACCGGTTGCGCCGATCAACGAACGGGCCTTCGCGCGAGCCCAGGCATCCGCCGCGAGGACGTCGTCGAGGGTCGCGGCCGCACCACCGTCCGGAAGGTCGCCATCGAGGATCTCGGCGATCGTGTCCACGATCTTGAGGAAAGGCAGGCGCTGACCCAAGAAGGCCTCGACGCACACCTCGTTGACCGCGTTGTACACGGCAGGTGCCGTCCCGGCGCGGGTGCCCGCCGAGCGTGCGAGCCGGACTGCGGGGAAGGCCGCGTCGTCGAGCGGGAAGAAGTCCCAGCTCGCGGCCCGGGACCAGTCACAGGCCGCGGCGGCTTCCGGGACGCGATCCGGCCACGCCAGAGCCAGGGAGATCGGCAGCCGCATGTCGGGCGGTGAGGCCTGCGCGAGCGTCGAACCGTCGGCGAACTCGACCATCGAGTGGACGACCGACTGAGGGTGGACGACGACGTCGATCCGGTCGAGGTCGAGGCCGAAAAGCAGGCTGGCTTCGATCAGCTCCAAGCCCTTGTTGACGAGTGTGGCGCTGTTCACCGTGACCAGCGGGCCCATGTTCCAGGTGGGATGCGCCAGCGCGTCGGCAGGCGTCACGCCACCCAGCTCGGCCCGCGTTCGCCCGCGAAACGGGCCGCCCGAGGCGGTGAGAACCAGCTTGCGGACTTCGTGCTCGGCTCCGGCCCGCAGACACTGGGCGAGCGCCGAGTGCTCGGAATCGACGGGAACGATCTGTCCAGGTGCTGCGAGGCGGGTGACCAGGGCACCGCCGATGATCAACGACTCCTTGTTCGCAAGAGCGAGGGTTCGTCCGGACTGCAGGGCCGCGACCGTGGGCCTGAGCCCGGCCGCGCCGGGTATCGCGTTCAGGACGACGTCGCAGGGCCATGCCGCGAGCTCGTCCGCAGCGTCCGGCCCGGCCAGAATCTTCGGCAGCGGGTAGGCGCCGGCATTCCATTCGTGAGCCGTCGCCACCGCGTACAGCGCGTCCTGGAGCGCGCGGGTGCCGGTTGCCCGACCAATGGCGATCACGTCCACGCCGAGCTCGAGCGCCTGGGTGGCCAGCAGATCGATCGACTCGGCCGTCGCGCCCGCGGCTGCGAGCCCGACGGCTCGGAACCGGTCGGGGTTGCGTCGAACGATGTCGACCGCCTGGGTGCCCACCGAACCGGTGGACCCGAGGATGACCACCTCGCGCGGATCGCTCACCGGACTATTGTCACCCGGCTGGTTCCGCCCCGGCGCCACACCGAGCATCCGAGCGGATCAGGCGCTGGCCGAAACCTTCGCGCCGGGCTCGGGGACCGGGATCACGCCGACGGATCCGGATTCGGACAGCCCGAAGCGCCCGTAGACCCGACGCAATGGAGCCGGAGCCCACCAGTTGTATCGGCCCAGCAGTCGCATCGTCGCGGGCACCAGGAGAGCGCGCACGATCGTCGCGTCCACGAGAACGGCGATCGCCACGCCGACGCCGATCATCTTGATGAACGTCACCCCGGACGTGGCGAAGGCTCCGATCACGACCACCAGAAGCAGAGCGGCGCTGGTGATGATGCGGCCGGTGCGTTCCAATCCCAGAGCCACGGCCGCGGTGTTGTCCCCGGTCCGATCCCACTCCTCGCGGATCCGAGACAGAAGGAAGACCTCGTAATCCATCGCCAACCCGAAGGCGATGGCGAACATCAGCACGGGCTGCGTCGCATCGACGCCGCCGAGGGCGGTGAAACCGAGCGGCCCGGACAGATGGCCCTCCTGGAAGATCCAGACCACGGCACCGAACGCCGCCGAAAGACTCAAGAAGTTCATCAGGATCGCCTTGATCGGCAGTACGACCGAACCGAACGCAAAGAACAGCAGAACGAACATGCCGACGACGATCCACGCTCCGGCCCAGGGCAGGGTCCGGCCGATCGCGCTCAGGGTGTCGGCATTGGCCGCGGTGAACCCGCCGACCAGGACGCGGCTATCCGCCGGCACGAGAATCTGGCGGAGTGTCGCCACAAGCGCGCGGCCGGCCGTCGAGGATGAATCAGCGGAGTAGCTCAACTGGATGCGCGCGTCGTTCGGACCGATGGCGACAACCCTCGCGCCAGTGATGCCGGCCACCGCCTGGTATCCGGTGGTGAGGACGTGCAGGCCGGTCGTCGTCGCCGCTGCACCGCTGACATAGATGTCGATCGGGTTCGTGTTCGCGGCCGGGAACTCGGCTTTCAGCACATCGGCGGCAACCCGAGACTCGGTGCCGGCCGGCAGCGTCCGCTGGTCCGGGCTCGACCAATGCACCCGCAGGAACGGGACGCCCATCAGCAACAGGACGGTGGTGGTCCCGATGACGTACAGAACCGGCCGCCGCATGACCGAGGTGGCGATGCGGTACCACGCGCCGCGCTCACGCGCGCGGGCCCCTGCGAGGTCGTCGGGCGCCGGGGCGTCTGACGAGCGTGTCGCTCGCACGGCGTGGCCGCGCCACGGCATCCGGACCCGCAACGAGTTCACGCGCGGCCCGAGAACCGCGAGCAAGGCCGGCAACAGAGTCAGCCCTCCGACCATCGCGACCAGAACCGCCGCGACTCCGCCGTATCCCATCGATCGCAGGAACGGCAGCGAGAACAACATGAGCGACGAGAGTGCTACGGCGACGGTGAGCCCGGAGAACAACACCGTGCGGCCGGCGGTTTGCATCGTCGCGACCAAGGCGTCCTCGGTCGCGTCCCGGCGCCCCCCTCTGAACGCGAGTTCCTCCCGGAACCGGCTGACCATGAAGAGCCCGTAGTCGATGGCGAGGCCCAGACCGAGCATCGTGACGATGTTCACCGCGTAGATGGAGACGCCGGTGAAGAAGGAAACGACGCGCAGCGTCGTGAATGCCCCGAGGATCGCGAACCCGCCGACGGCCAACGGAAGGCTGGCTGCGGCGAGGCCGCCGAAAACGAGGATCAAGAGAACCAGCAGGATCGGGAAGGAGAGGCCCTCGGCCCGGCCGATATCGGACTTGACCCGGGTATTGATCGCGTCGTTCACCACGACCGGTCCACCGCGCAGCATGGTCAGACCGGGCACACCCAGCCGAGCTGCGATCGCGCTGTACGAGCCGCGAATCTGCAGCGCCACATAGGTCGAATGCCGGTCGGCGCTCACGAAGCCGGCCGCGTGGTCGGTGGACCAGTAGGACACCGCGTGGACGACTCGGTCGGGCGGCAGCGATGCAAGCATCCGCTGGACGCCGCCCGCGAAGGCCGGATCGTCGACCGTCAGCCGAGGACTGCTGTAGACGACGACCGCATCGGGCGCCGACTGGCCGAACGCGCGGTCGGCGACGGTCTGCTCCTTCGAACTGTCACTCCCGGGATCGGTGAACCCGCCGCTTACGAGCGAGCCGAAGACGCCGGTCCCCCACACGATCGCGAAGACGGCGAAGAGCGCAGCCAGCGCGAGTACGAGCCGGCGGCGTCTGAAAACGAGGTGACCGAGCTGTCCGAGCATGACGACTCTCCCGAGCACTCTTCGACCGGATCATGATGTCCCGGCGTCGTGAGCACATTGTGAACATCGTTTACTGAGTGAACAGGTGTTACTATGCAGACACCGTTTACCGATGTCAAGGGAGTGCCTTCGTTGAGCCAGCCCGCGTCCGTCGAAAGGCCACGGCGACCGCCCAGCCGTCGCGACCGGAACCGCGCAGCCACCACATCGGAGATCAAGACCACTGCGCGGAGGATGCTCGTCGAGCACGGCGCGCACGCTCTCTCGCTGCGCGGGATCGCTCGCGAGATGGGCATCACCGCGCCGGCCATCTACCGCTACTTCGACAGCCACGCGACGCTCGTCGAGGCACTCGTCGGCGATCTCTACGACGAACTGTGCGACGAGATGGAAGCCGCCCAGGCCGAAGCCATCGGCTCGGAATCCGCCGTTGACGAGCAGCGTGCCGGCAACGTCGAGCGCCGGCTGCTCGCATCGGCGCGCGAGTTCCGCGCATGGTCGATCGGGCACCCCGCAGAGTTCGCTCTCGTGTTCGGCGCACCGATCCCCGGGGTGGACCTGCTCGACGACGACAGCCCGGCGTGCGCCGGAGGTCGACGCTTCGGACAGGTCTTTGCCGCCCTCTTCGTGGAGCTGTGGCAACGAAATCCGTTCCCCGTCCCGTCGCCGGAATCGCTCGATCCACGGCTTGTCCCGCAGCTGGAGGCGTACCGCGACGACCTTGGTCTCGACCTGCCGGTTCCCGCCGTGTACGTATTCCTCTCCTGCTGGACCAGGCTGTACGGCATGGTCGCGATGGAGGCCTTCGGGCACCTGTCGTTCGCCTATAACAACGACGCCGAGCCGGCGTTCATGACTGAGCTGGCCGACTTGGCGAACACTTTGGGCATGAAGCACGCCGTTCCGTAGGCTGCGGTGGCGACCCGTTCACGTCGCCCCGACCGAGAGCGAGCGAGCAATGACCGAGCCCACCGGCGGACCGTCCCTGCCCCAGGAACGCCGCATCGTCACCGCGATCCCAGGTCCGAAGTCCCTCGAGCTGTTCGCGCGCCGTGGGGACGCGGTCGCGCGTGGCTTGGGTACAACACTGCCGGTGTTCGTTACCGCGGGCGGCGGTGGCGTTCTGGTGGACGTCGACGGGAATTCGCTGATCGACATGGGCTCGGGAATCGCCGTCGTCAGCGTCGGCAACTCCGCCGACCGAGTCGTGTCGAACGTGCAGGCGCAGGTCGCCGCGTTCACGCACACGTGCTTCATGGTCGCTCCGTACCTGGGCTACGTGGAGGTTTGCGAAGCGCTGAACCGCCTGACTCCCGGTGACTTCCCGAAGAAGTCGGCGTTGTTCAACTCGGGCGCCGAAGCGCTCGAGAACGCGGTGAAGATCGCCCGCTCCGCGACCGGCAGGCAAGCCGTCGTCGTCTTCGAGCACGGCTATCACGGCCGGACCAACCTCACGATGGCCATGACTGCAAAGAACATGCCGTACAAGAACAGCTTCGGGCCGTTCGCCGGCGAGATCTACCGCATGCCGCTCGCCTACCCGTACCACTGGCCGACCGGGCCGGATTCGTGTGGGCCCGAAGCGTTGGCAGAGGTCACGTCGAAGATCGACAAGGAGGTCGGTGCCGACAACGTCGCCGCGATCGTGATCGAGCCGATCGCCGGCGAGGGCGGTTTCATCGTTCCTGGAGCGGGATTCCTGCCGGGTCTCGCCGCCTACGCGCGAGCCAACGGCATCGTGTTCGTCGCAGATGAAGTCCAGACCGGATTCGCCAGAACCGGCGACATGTTCGCCTGCGAGCACGAATCCGTGGTTCCCGACCTGATCGCGACCGCGAAGGGAATCGCAGGTGGGTTGCCGTTGGCCGGCGTGACCGGACGGGCGGAGATCATGGATGCTCCGCACGTCGGCGGCCTGGGCGGCACATACGGCGGGAACCCCGTCGCCTGCGCGGCGGCACTCGGCGCGATCGCCACCATCGAGGAAGACGGGCTGGTGGACAAAGCCCGCGCGATCGGCGACACGATGCTGCCCGCCCTGCGGGAGATGCAGACCAGATATCCGGTGATCGGCGATGTCCGTGGACGCGGGGCGATGACCGCTGTCGAACTGGTGCACCCCGGGACGAAGACTCCGAACCCGGAGGCGACCGCGGCGGTCGCCGCATACTGCCACGGCGAGGGCGTGTTGATCCTGACTGCGGGCACCTACGGCAACGTGGTGCGATTCCTACCCCCGCTCGTGATGCCGCAGCATCTTCTCGACGAAGCCCTGGGCGTGCTCGACAAGGGGTTCAGTTCGCTGAACGGGTGACGCGCTAGCGATCCTCGATCCCCCACGGCGAGCCGTATTCGACCAGTTTGTCGAGGAACGGCTTCGGTGCGAGCGCTTCCGGGCCGAGGATGCCCGCGCCCGACCACGTGCCTGCGGCGATCAATTCCAGTGCGACGACCGGATTGATCGCCGTCTGCCAGACCACAGCCTGGGAGCCGTACTCCGCCATCGTCCACGCGTTGTCTACGACGTGGTAGAGGTACACCTCTCGCGGCGCCCCGTCCTTCGATGTGCCGGTGACCCACGTGCCCGCACAGGTCTTTCCGCTCATCCGGTCGCCGAGCGATGCCGGGTCGGGCAAACAGGCGGCGACCACATCACGCGGCGAGACCGACACACCGCCGACGGGTACCTTGCGCGTGCTGTCGAGACCGAGCTTGTGCAAGACCTGCAGCACTGTGATGAACTCTTCGCCGAGCCCGTACTTGAAGGTGACCCGCTTCGCCGACACCCAACGCGGAATCAGCAACACTTCCTCGTGCTCGACGTTCACGCACTCGACCGGCCCGATTCCCTCGGGAAACTCGAAAACCTCGGGCTCCGAGAAGGGCGGCGTGGTGAACCAACCTCGATCGGCTTCGTACACGACCGGCGGATTCAGGCATTCCTCGATGGTGGTCCAGATCGAGAACGAGGGCGCGAAATCATAACCGGCGACGGCGAGGTCGGCTCCGTCGCGCACGCCGATCTCGTCGATCTCGCTGAACAACTCATCCGCCGCGTAGCGTGCGAAGACGTCAGAGAGACCGGGCTCAACCCCGATTCCGACCAGCGCCAGTCGGCCTGCCTCCGCCCACTTATCGTGCTGAGCGAACTGCTCGTCGCCGAGCTTGACCCCGGTTTCGGAGTACGGCCGGTCGGGATGGCCGTGCGACAGCGACATCGCCATGTCGAGGTAATCGGCGCCGGCGGCGAATGCGCCGTCGAAGATCGGCATAACGAATCGGGGATCGACGGCGTTGAAGATGTGCGTCGCCGCGTGCTCTCGGGCCAATCGCTCGACATCGCCCGCACTCGACGCGTCGACTCGAGCAGCTACGAACCGCGCATCACCCAGCGGTTCGACGACCGCTCGGGCTCGTGCCTCGTCGTAGTCGGTGACCACGAACTGTTCGAAGAAGTCCCGGCGGGCCGCAATCTTCGCCGCGGCGGAACCTACTCCGCCGGCGCCGACCATCAGGATGCGCATCGTTGGGCCCTTTCCGCTGTTCGACCGTCGGTGCTGCCCCCGACCACATCCGGAACGGTAGGGCATAGGCTCTCTCGTTCGATCTCCCGCCCGACCAAGGCAGGCGAAGGCTGTGAACCGCGACCGGCACTGGACTGTTCTGGGGGTACCCATCGACAGCGTCGCTGCTCCGTCCGGCGGCCCGGCATTCGGCACCGAGGCCGCTCCGTCGGCATTGCGAGCGCACGGTGTTGTTTCCCGGTTGGGCGCGGTTGACGCCGGCGACCTCGACGTGCGCATCGTCGGGCCCGGCCGAGACCCGGTGAGCGGGTTGGTCGGGTGGCCGAGCCTCGGCGCGTGCACGGTCGGCATCCGTGATGGGCTCAGATCCGTTCTGGAGCAGGGGAATCGGCCGCTGGTGCTCGGTGGGTGCTGCGCTCTCGTGATGGGCGCGACGGCTGCCGCAAGGGACGTCTTCGGGAGTGTAGGCGTGGTCAACGTCGACGGACATCTGGACCTCTACGATCACCGGAGCTCACCGACCGGAGAGGCGGCGGATTTGCCGATCGCCGCGCTGCTCGGCCATGGCTGGAGCGGATTGCTCGAAACCATCGCACCCGTCCCGGTGGTGGACGGTCGCGACGTGATCGTGCTCGGGGCCCGCGATCCGGACGAGGCGGCCGACCTCGGCGGACTGCCGGCCGAACTCGGTGTGACAGTGTGCGGAGTCGAAGCCGTCTTGGCGGATCCGGCCGGAATAGCCGCGCAGACCACGGCGCGACTCGACGAGAGTGGCCGTCCGTTCTGGATGCACATCGACGTCGATGTGCTCGACGAGATCGCCTTCCCGGCAACCGACTACCTGATGCCTGGCGGCCTTTCGCTCGAACAACTCGCCGATCTGCTGACGCCGCTCGGCCACGATCCACGGCTGGTCGGTGCTTCGATCGGCTGTTACAACCCGAGCAAAGACCCCGGCGGGGCGTACGGCGAGGCCCTCACACGAGTCATCGTCGGCGCTTTCGGGGAGACCGGTTCAGACTGATAAGCGCCCGTCCTACACCCGGCCTGCTCAATCGATCCGGTCGCCCGAAGTGCCGGCATCCGAAGGGGTGCCACGCCCGTCCAGGAGCGGGCGCGCCGGATCCCAGGTGGTACCGGAACGTTCATCGTCACGACGTCTCGCGATACCGGACAGTGCCTCCAGGACAACTCGATTGGCGAGCGCTGCGGTTATGTCCGCGTGGTCGTACGGCGGGGACACCTCGACGACGTCAACGCCGACGACCGGGAGTCGAAGGCAGATCCTGCGGACGGCATCGAGCAGATTGCGCGCGCTGAGACCGCCCGGCTCCGGAGTCCCGGTACCCGGCGCATGGCCCGGGTCGCAGACGTCGATGTCGACGGACAGGAAGACTCCTTCGCACTCGTCCGTGGCGATCGCGAACGCTTCGTCCAGACAGGTGTCCAAGCCGCGCTGGCCGATCTCGGTCATTTCGTAGGACCGCATCCCCTGATCGGCCATCCAGTCGAGGATGTCCGGCGGCGGCCAGTAGCCTCGCAAGCCGATCTGCAGGAACCGGTCGCCCCGAGTGGCTCCCGATTCGATGAGCCGGCGCATCGGTTGTCCGTGCCCGATCAGAGAGCCGAACTCGATGTCGCCGGTGTCGGCGTGCGCGTCGAAATGCAACACGCTCACTCTCCCCCACCCGACCGCGCGCGCGACGCCGGTCACGTCGGGCCACGTGATGGTGTGATCGCCGCCGAGGACGACCGGAATTGCGCCGGCCCGCGCCACCTTCTCCACCTCGCGCTCGAGCGCGGCGCATGCTGTGGCGGCGTCGCCGGAAAACATCTCAACGTCCCCGGCGTCCAGGACCCGCAGGTCGCGCAAACCGTCGACGCGAAGTGCCATATGGGGGCGGGACCCGTCATGCGCCAGATAGTCGGTCATGCGTATCGCCTGCGGGCCGAAACGCGCCCCCGCCCGGTACGACGTTCCACCGTCGAAAGGCGCGCCCATGATGACGACGTCTGCACCGGCGAACGACTCCGGCTCGGTCAGATCGCACGGGTCGACGCCGAGGAAGGTGATGTCCGGACCGTACTGACCTCCGTAGCGCGCCATTCGTCCCCGGCTCAGACGTTGCGCGGGAAGCCGAGGTTGATCCCGCCGTGACTCGGGTCGAGCCAGCGCTGGGTCACGACTTTGCCGCGGGTGAAGAAGTGGACGCCTTCGGTTCCGTGCGCGTGTGTGTCACCGAAGAGCGAAGACTTCCAGCCACCGAACGAGTAATACGCCATCGGCACCGGGATGGGGACGTTGATCCCGACCATGCCGACTTCCACCTCGTGCTGGTACCGCCGCGCGGCGCCGCCGTCATTGGTGAAGATGGCCGTGCCGTTGCCGTAGGGATGATCGTTGACCAGAGCCAGCGCCTCGTCATACGACGCGACCCGGACGACCGATAACACCGGACCGAAGATCTCGTCGGTATAGATGGTCATGTCCGAACGGACATTGTCGAACAGGGTCGGTCCCAGCCAGAAGCCATCGGCTTCGCCCTCGGGCTGCACGTCGCGACCGTCGACCACCAATGTCGCTCCCTCGCCGACACCGGCGTCGATGTAGCCGGCGACTTTGTCGCGGTGGACCGCCGTCACCAGCGGGCCCATGTCGGCGTCGCGCCGGCCGTCACCGGTCTTCAGGGTCGCCATTCGCTCGCTGATCTTGCCGACAAGTTCGTCCGCCACGGGTTCCACGACGACGAGCGCCGAGATCGCCATGCATCGCTCGCCGGCGGATCCGAAGCCGGCGTTCACCGCGGCGTCGGCCGCCAGGTCGAGGTCGGCGTCCGGCAGCACGACCATGTGGTTCTTGGCTCCGCCCAGAGCCTGCACGCGCTTGCCGTGCGTCGTTCCGGTCTCGTAGACGTAGCGCGCGATCGGCGTCGAGCCGACGAACGAAATGCTCTTCACGTCCGGATGGGTGAGCAGGCGGTCGACCGCCTCCTTGTCGCCGTGCACGACGTTGAAGACACCCTCCGGAAGCCCTGCCTCGGCCCAGAGCTCGGCAATCCGGATCGACGCCGACGGGTCCTTCTCGCTGGGCTTCAAGACGACCGTGTTGCCCGCCGCGATGGCAATCGGGAAGAACCACATCGGGACCATCGCCGGGAAGTTGAAAGGCGAGATGATGGCGGCCACGCCGAGTGGCTGGCGGATCGAGTAGACATCGACACTCGTCGAGGCGCTTTCGGTGAAGCCCCCCTTCAACAAGTGGGGAATTCCGCATGCGAACTCGACGACCTCGAGTCCGCGGGTCACTTCCCCGACGGCGTCGGAGTGGACCTTGCCGTGCTCGTCGGTGATGAGCGCGGCGATCTCGTCGCGATGGGCGTTCAGCAACTCCCGGAACGCGAAGAGGATCTGGGTGCGCTTGGACAGCGAGGAGTTTCGCCACTCGGCGAACGCGTCCTTCGCCACGGCGACCGCCTCGTCGACGTCCGCTGTTGACGCGAAGTCCACGTGCCCGCTCACCTGACCAGTCGCCGGGTCGTACACGTCACCCCGTCGCGCCGCGACTCCGCCGTACGGCTTGCCGCCGATCCAATGCGTGATGTGTTTCATGGCCGTCCTCCGTTGTTCGGGTCCGCCTGGGCGGCCGGCGCTGCGTCCAGCGCGAAGATCGTGCGATGCCAATCCTTGCGCGCCACGGCCGTGGCGTCATACATGACGTGCTTGACCTGCGTGTACTCGTCGAACGAGTACTGGCTCATGTCTTTGCCGAAGCCGGATTGCTTGTACCCGCCGTGCGGCATCTCGCTGATGATCGGGATGTGGTCATTCACCCATACGCAGCCCGCTTTGATCTCCTTCGTCGCCCGAAGCGCTCGGAAGACGTCGCGCGTCCACGCCGAAGCGGCCAGGCCGAACGGAGTGTCGTTGGCCAGCCGCAGGCCCTCGTCGTCGTCGTCGAACGGCAGGACGACCAGTACTGGTCCGAAGACCTCGTCGCGGACGATCTCGGAGGATTGAGCGGCATCGGTGATCAGCGTCGGCTGGTAATAAGCCCCTCGACCGAGTTCACCGGCGGTCGGTGCCACTCCGCCGCACACGACGGTCGCGCCCCCGGCTCGCGCGCGGTCGACGAATCCGGCGACGCGGTCGCGCTGCCGGAACGAGACCAGCGGCCCGAGATCGGTTGCCCGGTCCAGCGTCGGCCCTAGGCGGACCTGGGTCATCAGATCAGCTACTGCCTCGACGAACCCGTCGTACAGCGTGCGCTGGACGTACGCGCGAGTCGCGGCAGTGCAGTCCTGGCCTGAGTTGATCAGCGCGCCGGCGACTGCACCGTGCGCGGCCGCTTCGAGATCCGCGTCGTCGAACACGACGAACGGAGCTTTGCCGCCGAGCTCGAGATGAACGCGTTTGACCGTCCCGGACGCGAGCTGCATCACGCGCTGTCCGACCGGTGTGGAGCCGGTGAACGACACCATCGACACCGCTGGGTGCTGCAGCAGCGCCTCGCCCGCCACCCGGCCCGCTCCCAGCACGATGTTGACCACACCGTCGGGGATCCCGGCGTCTTGGCACGCGCGCGCGAACATGACCGAGGTCAGCGGCGTCAGCTCCGCCGGCTTGAGCACGATCGTGTTTCCGGCGGCTATCGCAGGCAAGATCTTCCACGCGGCCATCTGCAGCGGATAGTTCCAGGGTGCGATCGACCCCACGACCCCGATCGGCTCCCGCCTGATCATCGATGTGTGCTGCCCGGAGTACTCGGCCGCGGCCTTTCCTTCGAGATTGCGGGCCGCGCCTGCGAAGAACGCGGCGTTGTCGATGGTGCCCGGCACGTCGAACTCGGTCGTCAAGCGGATCGGCTTCCCGGCCTGGCGGCTTTCAACCTCGGCAAACTCGGAGGCGCGCTGCTCGAGCACCCTTGAAAGCTCGGTCAAGCGGGATGACCTCTCGGCCGGGGTGGCACCGGACCATTCCGGAAAAGCTGCGAGCGCGGCGGCAACTGCCTGGTCAACCTCGGCCGGTCCTGCGACCGGGAAGGTCGCGACGACGCGCCCCGTGGACGGATCGATCACCTGGTGTTCCTCGCCGGTCGATCCGCCCACGATCCGACCTGCGATGAAGGAACCCTCCGCTGGTTCGGAGCGGTCCCGAGCCGACCCTGACTGCGGCCCTGCCGATATGACCGGCTCCGCAAACTCGGCAGACTCCGCTGACACTGTGGACACCGCGACCTCCTCGACCTCCTCGACCTCCTCGACCCTGGCATCCTGGCACGCGCCGAGGTCGGCGCGGAGCGGGAGCCTCGGGATCTGGGCGGACGGACCCATCCGAAAGACCGTTCGCGACGAATCAGCAACGTGCTCGTAGCAATAACGGCTCCTCACGCTCATGCGGAACCCATCGGTTACCAACGACGGTCGCGCGGGCATGGCAAAGTCGTGATCGTGACCTCCGGCAGCGAGCCCGACAGACCTGTCGTGGCGGCGCCGGTCGACGCGCGCGAGGCGGCGGAGATCTCCGACACCGTGAACACCCGGCCTCGGCGAGACAGAGGAGCTCAGATCGGACCCGGCGAGGACGCCGGCGGATCAGCGTGGACCGGGCTGAGCGATGAAAAGCTGCTCGTCATGGTCGGCCTCGGGGAATCCGGCGCCTTCGAGGCGTTGTACGACCGGATCGCCGGGCTCGTGCTCGGAACAGTCCGCCGCGTACTGCGTGATCCGGCTCAGTCAGAGGAAGTGGCTCAGGAAGTGCTCGTCGATGTGTGGCGCACCGCGGCCCGTTTCGATCCACAGCAGGCGCGAGCGACCACCTGGGTGCTCACGATGGCGCATCGACGTGCGGTGGATCGAGTCCGCTCGGCCCAGGCATCGACCGATCGCGACTTGCGCTCGGCTCTGCTCGACCGCCAACGGCCGTACGACGAGGTGAGCGACGCCGTAGAGACCGCGCTCGAACGAGAAGAGGTCCGGCGCGCCTTGGAGACCCTGACCGACGTGCAGCGCGAAGCGATCCACTTGGCCTACTACGACGGCCTGACTCAGCTTCAGGTCGCCGCCGCGTTGAACGTGCCGCTGGGGACCGTGAAGACCCGGATGCGTGACGGCCTGATCCGGCTGCGAGACGCTATCGGGGTGACCGCATGAGCGAGCCCGTGCACTTGCTTGCCGCCGCGTACGCACTCGACGCCCTCGACGCCGAAGAGCGCGCAGACTTCGAGGCTCATCTGCCGGGATGCCCTGACTGCACGGTCGAGGTGGCCCAGTTCCAAGCGACTGCGGCGTCGGCGCTCGGAGCTACTGCAGTGGAGCCACCGGCAGCGATGCGCCAGGCAGTGCTCGAACGGATCGCGGTCACCGAGCAGGTACCCCCGCAGCCGGCGTCGGCAGGGCGGGGCGCACGTCAAGGCGGCGATGATCGGGCAGCACAACCCGCCAGCGCAGACGTCGTACAGCTGGAATCCCGTCGCAGGCGGGCTTCCACGATCTTGGCCGTCGCGGCGGGTGTTCTGGTCGTCCTGGTTGCCACGCTGTCCGTACTTCTCGTCCAATCCCGGCACGATCAGCAGACTCAGGCCACGAATGCGGCCGCGGTCGCTTCGGTGATCTCGGCCCCCGACGCGCAAAGCGTCTCAGGCCAGATCGCCGGCGGCGGGCGCGGAGCGGTCGTAATGTCGGCCAGCCGCGGCGAGGCCGTGTTCCTCGCACAAGGCGTCGCACCGCCGCCCAACGGTCACGTCTACGAACTCTGGTACCTGGCGGGCAACGGATCCGCAATGCCGGCAGGAACCTTCAGCCCGAACGCGAACGGCCAGGTCGCCCAACTGATGCCCGCCCGGCCGGCGAGCGCGTCACAGGTCGGCCTGACCGTCGAGCCCGGTGGCGGCAGCAGCAAGCCGACAACGACCCCCGTGCTCGCCGTTCCGCTTCCCCCGGCTGCCTGAGCCGCTCTTGGACGGCTGGGCTAGCTGTCCAGGTTCGCCATGACGTGCTTGATCCGGGTGTAGTCCTCGAACCCGTACATGGACAGGTCCTTGCCGTAGCCGGAGTGCTTAAACCCACCGTGCGGCATTTCTGCCACAAGCGGGATGTGGGTGTTGATCCAGACGCAGCCGAAGTCGAGCCGGCGCGCCATCCGCATCGCGCGACCGAAGTCCTTGGTCCACACCGACGACGCCAGGCCGTACTCGACACCGTTCGCCCAGGCGAGCGCTTCGTCCTCGTCGGTGAACGGCTGCACGGTGATGACCGGACCGAAGATTTCGCTCTGGATCATCTCGTCGTCCTGGCGCAGGTCGGAAACGACGGTCGGAGCGAAATAGAAGCCGTGGTCGCCGATCCGCGACCCGCCGGTGGTCACCTTGGCGTGATTCGGAACCCGGCCGAAGAACCCCGAGACCCGCTCGAGCTGGTTGACGTTGTTGACCGGCGGGAGCAGGGCATCTTCGTCGCCCGGACCGTTCTCGTACGTCGAGACGACACCCTTTGCCTGCTCGGTAATCGCGTCCACGAAGTCCGAGTACACGTGCGGCGCCGCGAGCACCCGGGTCGCCGCGGTGCAGTCCTGACCGGCGTTGAAATAACCCGCGATTGCGATCGCCTCAGCAGCGGCTGCGATGTCCGCGTCGTCGAAGATGACTACGGGGGCCTTTCCGCCGAGTTCGAGGTGAACGCGCTTCAGGTCCTTGGCGGCCGTCGCGGCGACGTCGATGCCGGCGCGAACCGAGCCGGTGATCGAGACCATCTGCGGGATCTTGTGCTCGACAAGGGCACGGCCGGTATCACGGTCGCCGCAGATCACGTTGAGCACACCCGGGGGCAGCGCACCCGATTCGGCGATGATCTCCGCCGCCCGGACCGTACTTGCAGGCGTCGTGTCGGAGGGTTTGAGGACGACCGTGTTGCCCGCGGCGATGGCCGGCGCGAACTTCCACACGGCCATCATCAGCGGGTAGTTCCACGGCGTGACCTGACCGACGACGCCGATCGGCTCGCGACGGATCATCGAGGTGTGGCCGGCGAGGTACTCCCCCGTTGCGCGACCTTCCAGGACGCGAGCCGCCCCGGCGAAGAACCGGATCTGGTCGATCATCGGAGGGATCTCCTCCGACAACGTCAGCGCCACCGGCTTGCCCGTGTTCTGGCTCTCAAGCGCCACCAGCTCGTCGGCGTGCGCTTCCATCGCGTCCGCAATCTTGAGCAGGGCCGCCTGTCGCTCGGCCGGCGTGCTGTCGCGCCAGGAGCCGAAGGCGGCGTGCGCCGCCTGATACGCACGATTCACGTCCTCGGTTCCGGACACGGGCGCGGTTCCGAACACCGCACCTGTCGTCGGATCGACGAGGTCGCTGGACCTGCCATCCACCGCGTCGACCGACTCACCATTTACGAAGTTGCGCAAGCTGATCTTGTCCGACACGTCAGAACTCCTTGCTTCGTCGGTAAGAGTCGTCAGGGCACCCTGCGTGCTCTCGGCGGCCGGTCAGCCAGTCATATCACACGACGTGGCCTTCGGATACTGCTGCCTGAGCGGACTTTGTGAGAGGAATCCGTGGCCGTAATCGGCCCCGGCGACGGATTCACTTGATATTTCATGCGTCAGCAGCGAAGATGCGTGCATGTCCGGGCGAGAGCGGTCTTCCGGCGGAGCAATGGTCCTCGACGACGTCAGCAAGGCGATCATCACTCAGTTGCAACAGGACGGCCGTCGCGCGTACGCAAGCATCGGCAAAGCAGTCGGATTGTCCGAGGCCGCGGTACGGCAACGCGTCCAGCGGCTGGTCGACGGTGGGGTGATCCAGATCGTCGCCGTCACCGACCCGATGACCGTCGGATTTCCCCGCGCCGCGATGATCGGAATCCGCTGCGAAGGCGACATCGACCGCGTCGCCGACAAGCTCGAATCCCTGCCGGAGATCGACTACCTGGTCATCACAGCAGGGCAGTACGACTTGCTCGTCGAGGTGGTCTGTGAGAACGATGACCATCTGCTGAACGTGCTGAACAAGCACATCCGCGCAATACCGAGCGTGGTGCACACCGAGACGTTCGTCTACCTGAAACTCCGCAAACAGATCTACACCTGGGGTACCCGATGACCACGACGCCGCAATACACCGACGAGGCCAGTACGACCGGCTTGTCCGACCGCGCACGCGACCACCTGTGGATGCACTTCACCCGCCACTCGACGTACGAGGACGGCGGCCACGTCCCGGTCATCGTGCGCGGCGACGGAGCGTGGATCTACGACGACCGGGGCCGCAAATTCCTGGACGGACTCGCGGGGCTGTTCACCGTCCAGCTCGGGCACGGTCGCACCGAGCTCGCCGAGGCCGCGGCCAAACAGGCGTCCGAACTCGCCTTCTTCCCGCTGTGGTCGTATGCACACCCGAAAGCGATCGAACTCGCCGAACGGCTCGCCGCGTACGCCCCCGGCGATCTGAACCGCGTGTTCTTCACCACCGGCGGCGGCGAAGCCGTCGAGACCGCGTGGAAGCTTGCCAAGCAATACTTCAAGCTCGTCGGAAAGCCGATGAAGCACAAAGTGATCAGTCGGGCGGTGGCCTACCACGGCACGCCGCAGGGCGCGTTGTCGATCACCGGCATTCCCGACGCTCGCAAGTATTTCGAGCCACTCGTCCCGGGGGCGCACAAGGTTCCGAACACAAATTTCTACCGCGCGACCGAGCACGCCGACGACCTCGAGGCGTTCGGGCGCTGGGCGGCCGACCGGATCGAGGAAGCCATCGAATTCGAGGGACCGGACACCGTAGCGGCCGTTTTCCTCGAACCTGTGCAGAACTCCGGCGGGTGCTTCCCCCCGCCACCCGGATATCTCCAACGGGTCCGTGAGATCTGCGATCGGCACGATGTCCTGTTCGTGGCAGACGAGACCATCTGCGCGTTCGGACGCATCGGCGAAATGTTTGCGATGTCCCGCTACGGCGTCGTGCCAGACATGATCACGTGCGCGAAAGGAATGACCTCGGGATATTCGCCCATCGGCGCGATGATCGCTTCGGAACGGCTATTCGAGCCGTTCCGTTCGGGCACGAACTATTTCGCACATGGTTACACGTTCGGTGGGCATCCGGTGTCGGCCGCGGTCGCGATCGCCAACCTCGAGATCTTCGAGCGCGAGGGGATCAACAAGCACGTCCGCGAAACCGAAGGAGCCTTCCGCGCCACTCTCGAGAAGCTGAACGATCTTCCCATCGTCGGCGACGTGCGCGGTGAGGGCTACTTCTACGGGATCGAATTGGTCAAGAACAAAGTCACCAAGGAGACATTCGACGACCACGAGGCGGAGCGCTTGTTGCGCGGCTTCCTGTCCAAGGCGCTGTTCGACGCGGGTCTGTATTGCCGCGCGGACGACCGGGGCGACCCTGTGGTCCAGCTGTCTCCCCCGCTGATCATCGATCAGCCGGAGTTCGACTTCATGGAGCAGGTTCTGCGGTCCGTTCTCACCGAGGCCTGGTCGATCCTCTGAGCCAGACGACCCGGCCGGGCACGACTCCTCGCACGAGTCTGCGCCGGCTACCGGAGAAGGCCGTCCACGATCTGGATGCCCTTTACGCAGTGCTGGACGCCGGACTGGTCGCGCACGTCGCGGTGACCGCTCCCGACGGCCAGCCGTTCATCCTCCCGGTGGCTTACGCGCGCCAGGGCGACCGGGTCCTTTTCCACGGATCGAGCGGGTCGCGATTGTTCCGCGGCCTCGGGGCCGGAGCGCCGACGTGCTTGACCGTGACGATGCTGGACGGCCTGGTCGTCGCTCGGTCCGCTTTCGAATCTTCGATGCACTATCGCTCGGTGATGGTCCTCGGGTCGTGCAAGGTTGTGCACGGCTCGGCCAAGCTCGAGGCTCTTCGGGTGGTGACCGAACATCTGCTCCCGGGCCGGTGGGAGCAGGTCCGGCCACCCACCCGCAAGGAGCTCGCGGCGACCACGATGCTCGCCCTTCCGCTCACCGAGTCATCGGTCAAGATCAGCGCCGGACCGCCGGATGACGCACCCGAAGACCTCGCGACCGAGGTCTGGGCCGGTACGGTTCCGTTGGCCGAGCAGTTCGGTGACCCGGTCGACGCCCCGGATCTCGCGTATGCGCTTCCGGTTCCGGACTACGTACGGAGGTGGCGGCGGTGAGCCTGGACGGACCTCGAGGCCCCGCGGCCGAGTACAGGTCGCTGTCGCTGTGGTGGGACACCCTGCCGGGAACTCTCCTGGGCGAGCAGCGAGCTCCGCTCTCGTCGGACGTCGACGTTGATGTCGCCATCGTCGGAGCCGGCTACACCGGTCTGTGGACGGCGTATTACCTGGCGAATGCCGACCCGGGCCTGCGGATCGCAGTGGTGGAACGGGAGACGGCCGGCTTCGGCGCTTCGGGTCGCAACGGCGGCTGGTGCTCGTCGCTGTTCCCGGCCTCATGGGGGAAAGTCGCACGCAGCTCGTCACGGGGTTCAGCGGTACGCCTGCAGCGCGTCCTGTTCAGCACGGTGGACGAGATCGGCAAGGTAGCCGCCGACGAAGGTCTCGACGTGCACTGGTCGAAGGGCGGGACAGTGTCGATCGCGCGCACCCCGTTGCAGGCCGAACGAGCGCGAGCCGAGGTACAAGAAGCTCGGGAGTGGGGCTTCGGCCCGGAGGACTACAGCTGGTTGTCGGCGTCGGAAATGAGCGAGCGGGTCGGAGCGACCAACGTTCATGGCGGCATGTACTCCCCACACACGGCCGCGATCCATCCGGCCAGGTTGGCCCGCGGACTCGCTCAGGCCGTTGAGCGGCGCGGAGTACGGATCTACGAAGGAACGCCGGCCACGTCGATCGAGCCGGGGGTGGTCAGGACCCCGTTCGGGGTCGTACGCGCCGAACGGGTCATCCGGGCTACCGAGGGCTACACGGCCGCGCTCCCGGGACTCAAGCGGACCCTGGCGCCGGTGTACTCGCTGATGCTCGCCACAGAGCCGTTGCCGTCCGGAGTGTGGGATTCGATCGGGTTGCGCGGCCGCGAGACATTCAACGACGGCAGGCACTTGATCATCTACGGTCAGCGCACCGCGGATGACCGGCTCGCGTTCGGCGGCCGTGGTGCGCCCTACCACTTCCGATCGACGATCAGGCCCGAATTCGACCGGGTCCCCGCCGTTTTCGGCGAACTGCGCCGGGTGCTGATCGAACTCTTCCCCCATGTCGCCGACTACGCGATCACACATACCTGGGGCGGAGTTCTCGGCGTGCCGCGGGACTGGTTCGCCTCGGTCGGCCTCGACCCGGTAACTGGCATCGGATGGGCGGGCGGGTACGTCGGTGACGGCGTCGGTACGTCCAACCTGGCCGGGCGCACGCTCGCCGACCTGATTCTTGGCCGGCGCGACTCAGACCTCGTCACGCTGCCCTGGGTCAATCACCACTCGCCCCAATGGGAACCTGAGCCGTTCCGATTCCTGGGGGTCAACACAGGCCTGCGCGTAATGACCAGCGCCGACCGGGTCGAGGCACGGTCCGGTCGGCCGGCCCGGCGCGCCCGCGTGTTCGGGCGCTTCGTCGGCGAATAGGCCGTCCGGAGGCCGCTGGCGCTGTCCGAGGGTTGATCAGGCTCAACGGGCCGGAGGCCGCAAATCGTTGCCTTCGTCCATGGCCGCGCGCAGCCGCGGGTCGTGCCGGTGATCGACCGGCAGCAGCGTGCGGCTCATCGCCCGGCCGGTTACCGCGCCCACGGCAAGCGTCAGCAGGAACGCCGCGGCAACGAGGGCCAGAACGCCTGCCATGCCCGAAGGGTAGCGTCAGCCCCCGGATGCGCCCAGCAAGTCGGCGCATATTGCGCTGATTCAGTCGCCCGAAGCGGCCAGCTGACCGCACGCGCCGTCGATCTCGCGGCCTCGGGTGTCCCGGACCGTCACCGGCACACCGTGACGCTCGAGCTGTCGGACGAACGCGCGCTGGGCCGCCGGCCGGGATGCGGTCCACTTGGACCCCGGAGTCGGGTTGAGCGGGATCAGATTCACGTGTGCAAGGTGCCCCGCAAGCAGCCGCCCGAGCAGGTCGGCCCGCCATGCCTGATCGTTGATGTCCCGGATCAATGCGTACTCGATCGATACCCGGCGCCCGGTCCGATCCGCGTAGGACCAGCCAGCCGCGAGCACCTCGGCCAGCGGCCAGCGCACGTTCAACGGCACCAGCTCGTCGCGCAACTCGTCATCGGGTGCGTGCAGCGACAGCGCAAGGGTGACCGGCAGACCCGTCTCGGCAAGCTGATGAATCCGGGGCACCAGTCCGACCGTTGACACCGTGATTCCTCGGGCACTCATCCCGAGACCGGCCGGCGACGGATCGGTAAGCCGTCGGACGGCCGACTCGACAGCCCGGTAGTTCGCCAGCGGCTCACCCATCCCCATGAAGACGACGTTCGAGACACGACCACGCCCACCCGCGATCTCTCCCTTGGCCAGGGATCGAGCGCCGGCGACGACCTGCTCGACAATCTCGGCAGCCGACAGGTTGCGGGTCAGGCCGGCCTGCCCTGTCGCGCAGAAAGGACAGTTCATCCCGCAGCCTGCCTGCGACGAGATGCACAGCGTCGTTCGAGCCGCGCTGTTCGAAGTCTTGGGGTAACGCATCAGGACGGACTCGACCAGCGTCGCGTCGAACAGCCGCCACAGGACTTTGCGCGTCAGTCCGTCATCGCACTCGACGGTTCGGACCGGGCTCATCAACGTCGGCAGGAGAGCACCGGAAAGCTCTTCACGGGCCGAGGCCGGGACGTCGGTCCAGGCGGCCGGGTCGTCGTCGAGGCGGCTGAAGTAATGCGCGGACAACTGGTTCGCCCTGAATGCTGGCTGTCCGAGACCCTCGACGAGCGCACGGCGCTCGTCGAGGGTGAGATCGGACAGATGCCGCGGCGGCATGCGCCGGCGTGGAGCGGCGAAGGTCAGCTCTCCGACGGCTGGAGTCGGCACGATGGCCGTCAGCCTCCGATGAAAAGCGTCAGCAGCACGTAGGCGACCGGCGCGACGGGGACGAGCGAGTCCAACCGGTCCATGACCCCACCGTGGCCAGGGAGCAGGCGGCCCATGTCCTTCACTCCGAGGTCACGCTTGACCATCGACTCCATGAGGTCGCCGAGAGTCGCGACACACACGATCGCCAGGCCGAGCAGGACGCCCTGCCACCAATGCGTGTGCAGCAGCCAGCCAGCGAGAAGCCATCCACCGACGACACACGCGACGACCGATCCGGCGAGCCCTTCCCAGGACTTCTTCGGACTCAGTGACGGAGCAAGCCGATGCCGCCCGAGGAACACGCCGACGGCATACCCTCCGACGTCACTGCACACGACGGCGCCGATAAAGACGACGATGCGGTCCGCGCCGTGCGGTTGGGCGAACATCAGGACGGCAAAGCTGCCGAGGAACCCAGGGTAGGTAGCGACCCAGACCCCCGCAGTGACGTCTCGGACCGATCCTTCCGGCTTGCTGACCAGCCGCCAGAACTGGACGACGAGCACCGTCGCGGCGAACGCGACCGCGAGGGCCGGGAGGCCGCCGTTGTACGCGGCGACGACCATCGCGGCGGTGCCGAGCACCAGCGGGGCCACCCCCGGGCGCACCGCAGCGGTGGCCAACGCCGTCGCCAGTTCGATGACGGCTACTTCGAACACGACAACAACGAGGACCACGAAGCCGACTGGCCAGTGGTAGATCGTCACAAGCACCAGCGCGGCCAACACGATGCCGACCGCCAAGGCGACGGGCAGATTCCGGCCGCTGCGGCTGACCCGGGCGGCGGGTTCGTCCGATCCGTCGGGTCCGGCGGGGTCGGGTTGGGTGGTCACGCTAGGCACGTCGGTCGCTCGCTCAGACTTCGAGCAGCTCAGCTTCCTTGTGCTTGAGCAGCTCGTCGACCTGCGCAACGTACTTGTGCGTCGTCTCCTCGAGATGCTTTTCGGCCCGTCGTACGTCGTCCTCGCCCGCGTCGCCGCCATCGGCGAGCTTCTCCAGCGCTCCCATGGCATGCCGCCTGATGTTACGGATCGACACCCGAGCGTCCTCCGCCTTGGTCTTGGCAACTTTGATGTACTCGCGGCGACGCTCTTCGGTCAGCTGCGGGAACACCACCCGGATCACCGTTCCGTCGTTGGTCGGATTCACCCCGAGGTCGCTGTCGCGGATCGCCTTCTCGACCGCCGCGAGCGAGCCTTTGTCGTACGGGGTGATAACGACCAGATGCGCGTCGCCAACGTGGAACGACGCCATCTGAGTGATGGGAGTCGGCGTCCCGTAGTAGTCGGCGTGCACCTTGTTGAACATGGCCGGGTGCGCGCGTCCGGTTCGGATGGTGGCGAAGTCTTCGCGGGCGACGGTCACTGCCTTGTCCATCTTGTCCTCGGCCTCGAGCATCGTCTCGTCGATCACGCCGGCCCTCCCTTCTCAGTCCGCGGCAACAAGCGTGCCGATCCTCTCACCCCTGACCGCACGGGCGATGTTGCCTTCCACGAGCAGGTTGAAGACGACGATCGAGAGCTTGTTGTCCCTGCACAGGCTGATGGCGGTCGCATCCGCGACTGCCAGACCGCGCGCCAACACCTCCGAATGCGAGATCCGGTCGAATCGGACGGCAGCCGGGTTGACCCTTGGATCGCTGTCGTAGACCCCGTCCACGGCCTTCGCCATCAGGACGACGTCGGCGCCTACCTCGAGCGCGCGCTGTGCTGCCGTCGTGTCGGTGGAGAAGAACGGCGCTCCGAGGCCTGCACCGAAAATGACAACCCGGCCCTTCTCCAGATGTCGGATCGCCCGCCTGGGCACGTAGGGCTCGGCCACCTGGCCCATCGTGATGGCTGTCTGAACGCGGGTCTCCACGCCCTGTCGTTCGAGGAAGTCCTGAAGAGCCAAGCAGTTCATCACCGTGCCGAGCATGCCCATGTAGTCGGCCCGGCTACGGTCCATCCCGCGGTCCGACAGCTCGGCACCGCGAAAGTAGTTGCCGCCGCCGACGACGACGGCGACCTGGGCCCCGGTCCGGACGACCTCCGCGATCTGCCGCGCGATCGCGAGGACGACGTCTGGATCGACGCCCATGCCACCGTGCTCACCGGCGAATGCCTCGCCCGACAGCTTGAGGACCACGCGTGAGTAACCGGCCTGGCCCATCTCCGGCCACTCGATCCCACTGCTTGCCGCCGGACGGATCGACGATCCATCCCGTCCGTCGTTGCCTTCGGGAGCCGCCACCGATCAGTCCCCGCCGACCTCGAAGCGGACGAACCCGGTAACGGTGAGGCCGGCTTCCGCCGCCGCTCGCTCGACAGTCTGCTTGCTGTCGCGCACCCAGTCCTGCTCGAGAAGGACGACACCACGGTAGAAGGCGTTCACCTTGCCCTCAATGATCTTGGGCATCGCAGCCTCCGGCTTGCCCTCCTCGCGGGCGCCCTGCTCGGCGATCCGCCGTTCGGTCTCCACCAGTTCGGCCGGAACGGCGTCGCGCGACAGGTAGCGCGGGCGCATCGCCGCGACCTGCATGCCGACAGCGCGAGCTGTCGCCTCGTCGCCACCGGTGTAGGAAACGAGCACCCCGACCTGCGGTGGAAGGCCGGGATCCTTGCGGTGCAGGTAGGCCGCAATCGCGCCGCCGGAGTCGAGCACGGCGGTCCGCCGCAGCTCCACCTTTTCCCCGATGACCGCGGAAAGTGCCTCGATCGCGGCCTGGACGGTCTTGCCGTCGGGCAGCTCCAGCTCGAGCGCAGCCGCCGCATCAGCCGGCCGCGAGGCCTCGACGGCCTTGGCAACGTCGTCCGCGAGCGCTTGGAACTGCTCGTTCTTGGCAACGAAGTCCGTCTCGCAGTTGAGTTCGATGATGGCCGGGCCGGAGACCGCGACCAGGCCGTTGGCGGCCACCCGGGAGGCGCGCTTGTCCACGTCCTTGACACCCTTGATGCGCAGGTGCTCCCTGGCCTTATCGAAGTCTCCGTCGGTTTCCTCGAGAGCCCGCTTGCAGTCCATGAAGCCGGCGCCGGTCGCCTCCCGAAGCTTCTTGACGTCGTCAGCGCTGAAGTTCGCCATCGTGCTCGTCGTCCCGTCTGTCGTTCCGTGGGTAGGTCGTGCTGGTCGGTCAGCTCTCCGCAGGCGCTGACTCGGTGACGCCCTCGGTCCCGGCCCCTGTTCCGGCTCCGGCCCCGGCGAGTAGCTCGCGCTCCCAGTCGGCGAGAGGCTCGCCCCCACCGAGCTCGGATCCTGATCCGGGCTTCTCGTCTGCCTGACCCGCACCGGCGCGGGTGATCAGGCCTTCGGCCACCGCATCGGCGACGACGCGGGTCAGCAGGCCGACGGCCCGGATCGCGTCGTCGTTGCCCGGAATCGGGTAATCGACCTCGTCGGGGTCGCAGTTCGTGTCGAGGATCGCGACGACCGGGATGTGCAGCTTGCGTGCCTCGGCGACAGCGATGTGCTCCTTCTTCGTGTCGATGACCCAGATAGCACTAGGGACCCGGTTCATGTCGCGGATGCCGCCAAGCGTCTTCTCGAGCTTGTCCTTCTCACGCTTGAGGACCAACAGCTCCTTCTTGGTGATCCCGGATGCGGCGACGTCGTCGAAGTCGATGAGCTCGAGTTCCTTGAGCCGCTGGAGCCGCTTGTGAACGGTGGAGAAGTTCGTCAGCATCCCGCCGAGCCAGCGCTGGTTGACGTACGGCATTCCGACTCGGGTCGCCTGTTCTGCCACCGCTTCCTGCGCCTGCTTCTTGGTGCCGACGAACAGGACCGACCCGCCGTGCGCGACGGTCTCTTTGACGAACTCGTACGCGGTGTCGATGTAGGTCAGCGACTGCTGTAGATCGATGATGTAGATCCCGTTGCGCTCGGTGAAGATGAAGCGCTTCATCTTGGGGTTCCATCGGCGGGTCTGATGCCCGAAGTGGACGCCGCTCTCGAGGAGCTGGCGCATCGTGACGACCATGGCCGAGCACTCCTTCGTGGGACGGTGGCCTGAGCCGCGGCCGTCCCAACTCGGTTACGTGGCGCGAGGCGGGTGCCACGCGCTCCCTGACGCCCGACCGGCCCTTCTCGCTGGCGCGAGACCAAGGAGCCGTCATGACTCGGTCATGCGGGCGTGCGAAATTTTGCCCGGCGAGCCGGGCTGACCAGATTCTACGGGACGCGGGGGGGTCGCCGGGACCTGTCCTGCTGGGCTCCTCTACTCTGCGTTTCGAGGCGGCCTGTGCGCCGGCCATCGGCACTCGGCGTCAACCGGGTGGTATCCAGACTGTGATGGCATCCGGACGGCCGGCGTCCACAGGGCCGTGGCCTCCACAGGGCCGGCGCCGGCGTCAGCGGTCCCCAGTTGCCCATTTCCCGATGGCCTGAACGGCAACGGTCGGCGACCGTTCCGGTCATGGTGACCTCCGTCGTTCTTCTTGCGGCCGCCTGGACGGCCCCGCTGCTCGTGTCGAGCCCGCAGCCGTGGCTCCCGCCGATCGATGGAGCAGTCGTTGTCAACGGCTTCCATCCCCCGCCCGCGTTGGAACCGTGGCTGCCCGGCCATCGCGGAGTCGACCTTGCTGCTGCTCAAGGGCAGTTGGTCGTGGCAGCCGGTCCTGGCATCGTCTTATTCGCGGGACCGGTAGCCGGGCGCAGCGTCATCGTCATCGGACACGGCCCGCTCCGGACCACTTATGAGCCAGTCAGAACGTCGGTCGCGGTAGGCGACCCGGTCTCGACCGGAACGCCGATCGGCACCTTGGACGCGCCGGTCGGCGGATCGCACTGCCGCCCGGCCTGCCTGCACTGGGGACTGGTCCGGGGCACGACCTACCTCGACCCGTTGAGCCTCCTGGAGGCGCTGCCGGTGCGGCTACTGCCGTTCGACGACAACACGGCTTCGAGGTCGATTCGCCCGCAGGCCGCACGGCCTCCTACAGATCCGGCGTCGCAACTCGCAGGGGCGGCTAGTGCGATCCGACAACCCCACACCATCGAAGATGCGTCGGACGGTCCGCCTGATGGGCGCGTGACATCAGGACGTGGGCAGTCGCAGGACATGCCGTCGGATCCGGTCCCCTTGGGCGATCTGTTCGCGACTGGGGCCACGACGTTGTCAGCCGGCGTCGTCATCCCGCTGGCAGGTGTGATCCGCAGACGACGGCTGGCGCGACCCGGCAGACAACCAGGTGGAGGTTAGAGGTGGTCGGTTGGCGCGCGGTCGGCGAGGCGCCAACACGCACCGCCATGCCCCGTTCCGGGCCTTGGCCTCCGACCCGATCGCCGCTCAGTCGTGCTGTTCAGCGATCTTGCCGCGCAACTGGAGCACGGCTTTCGTGTGCATCTGGCAGATCCGGGACTCGGTCACTCCGAGCACCTGGCCGATCTCGGCCAGCGTCAGCCCTTCGTAGTAGTAGAGAGTGACGACGATCTTCTCGCGCTCGGGCAATGTGTTGATTGCCTTGGCGAGCAGATACTTCGTTTCCTCCGACTCGAAAGCGGCGACCGGGTCTTCCGCGCGCGTGTCCTCGAGTGTGTCGACCAGGCTGAGTTTGTCGCCCTTCTCGCCGCCGACGTTGAGCAGCTCGTCGAGAGCGACCACATTCACGAAGGAAACCTGGCTGAAGATCGCGTGCAGCTCGTCGAGGCGGATGCCCATCTGGTCCGCGACCTCGGACTCGGTCGGAGTTCGGTGCAGCTGAGCCTCCAGGGCCGCGTACGCCTTCTCGACCTCGCGCGCCTTGTATCGCACCGAGCGCGGGATCCAGTCGATAGCCCGCAGCTCGTCGATGATGGCGCCGCGGATCCGGCTGATCGCATAAGTCTCGAACTTGATCGCCCGTTCCAGGTCGAACTTCTCGATCGCGTCGATCAGACCGAATATCCCGTAGGAGACGAGGTCGGCTTGCTCGATGTTGGGCGGCAGCCCGACGCCGACCCGTCCTGCCACGTACTTCACCAGCGGCGAGTAATGCAGAATCAGGCGCTCTCGCAGTGCGGGATCGGCGGTGCTCTTGAATCCTTCCCAGAGCTCGCGAAGCGCCGTCGCTGCAGCGTCCGGATCGGGGATGTGCACGTCGGCATCAGCGTCCTGCGCGGCGGACGAGCCGGTCGCACCGGAAGTCGCCGCCGGGCGGGGGGATGTTGCCCGAGTGCGCGCGGCGCGTGCGCCTCCAGCAGCGGAGCCACTCGTCGTGGACGAACCCGAGTCAGGTCTTCCC
>Ga0075017_100000228_pt1 | contig 28373 bp, 20 predicted proteins | sample AleBraG_ABR_2012_FD_71475 | JGI IMG/M metagenome (GOLD analysis project Ga0075017, IMG submission 71475) | Freshwater sediment microbial communities in response to fracking from Pennsylvania, USA - Alex Branch Run_MetaG_ABR_2012 | ecosystem: Environmental > Aquatic > Freshwater > Creek >... | reverse complement strand
AGTGAGAATGGAGGGAGCACTCCAGGGTTTCGGGCTCGCCCTGGCAGTGAGCCTCCACCAGTTCTTGCCGATCGAGGTTCCTCTCGGCGGCGACTGGGTCCCCTCGTCCTGCGTCGTGCCCGTGACGCTGCCACTGCAAGGACGCTGCCTGGTCCTCCGCATTCGACCGTCGATCTATTCCACGTTCTTTCTCCGCATCGCGGGCGCCATCCTTACCGGCGTCGGCATAGCGGCGGTCACGGGACTCCTCAGGCGAGCGGCGCCTTAGGCTGCTTCTGCAGAAAGCTGTCGGCGTGTTGTTTACTGTCTTGGCCATAGGCGGGAAAAGAAGGTAGACCCTACTCTTGCGGTTGGATAAGCTTTCGAATCAGAGCACAGCAAAGAAAACTCAATGTGGCTTCCGCTGCAATCTTTCGGTCGCGTTGGTCTGTTTTTCAGCCTGGGAGTGCTGGGGCCCTGGATCATGGCACGACTGTGGGCGCGACAGCGAGGCAGCAGCTACCGGCCCACATTGGCCAGCGTATTCCACCGCGGTGAACTCGGCCTGGTGAGTCTGGGAGTGGCCGCCGCCGTCATCTGGGACGTGGGAGCAGCGCCCCTTTCCACCGCACTGATCTATGCTGTCACCTTCGTGGTGGCGGCGGTGGGCGTAGCGGCGGGGGCTGCCTGGGTGGTTATTCACTGCCGCGCGGTGGGACTGGGCGCGAACGATGATGCGCCGCGCACTTTTCGGGAATCGCGCAATCTCGCCTTCCTGACGTTTTCCGTGGCCCTGGTGACAGAAATCCTACTGGAACATGCGCGGTGGCTGCGATGAACTCCTCGGAAAAAGTGTCGCCGCGACAGCGGGCGGTGAGAATCCGTATTGGCGATTCGGCCATTATGGCGGCGGTGGTTTCGCTGGTGTATGGACTCTGCGTGATTGCTTCGCCGCGCGTGTTTCCGGAAATTCTGGCCGCGCAGTTTGAGCGCGGCGTGCTGACCACCGGGATCGGGTTGCTCGCCCTGGCTCTGAACCTGGGGTGGTATTGGCGGATTGCGAAGAGGCGGCAGGCTTCGTTGAACGCGCTGACGGTGATTGCGTTGGTGGTGCTATCGCTTTTCTTTACGGTGTGCTTCAGTGTGCTGGTCAACAACAGTATGCTGAAGGCGGTGGCCGGGATCGAGCATACCTACCAGCAGGTGACCGAGGAGGTACTGGTCTATACCTACATGGCGCTGGTGGCGTCTATCTTCTTGCCCTATCTGGTGTTACGTCTGACACAAGACTACATTCCCAAAACGGACTAGCAGCGCTACGACCTTTCGTGCCGTGCCGACCGTCGCAACAGTACCTCGGTAACCTCCCGCTTAGTCACGCCCAGTTTGAGACCATCGTACTTTGACCCGACGCAAGAGTCGGCCCATCATGCAGTTACGCAGTTTGGCAGATGTCTTGAAGGAGCCGCTGCAAAGCAAGACCGGCCCACCCCCAAAAAGCGGATGCGGAGCGCCATGACGGTAAGTTTTTCGGCCCAACACCCAGATGCGCGCGTCCCAGCGGTGACGGGAAGAGCCTGTGCTGGTTTTTCGATGATTGAAACGGCGATTGTGCTTGCCATTTTCATGATTGCCAGCGCCATCACGTTCATCAACATCATCCCTGCCATGCGCGATGCCAAGGCCAACAACGGCGTGTCGATGGCCTTGATGCAAATGCGGCTGGCGCGGCAGATGGCGGTGGATACCCGCAAGATTCACGTCCTGCAGTTCAACGCTCCCGACCGCATTGTGTTGCAACGCGCGGACCTAGCCGGCGGCCCGCTGACCCTGATTTCGAATCTTGCCCTGCCTGACACTATTCAGTTCGCCGCAGTCGCCGGAATTCCAACCAATAACAACCTGACCCCCGACAACATGGGGACGGGCGCGCCAGCGATTGATTTTGATCAAGGGATTGCCGCCGGGGTGGCGAACGAACTGTGGTTCATGCCGGATGGCACGGTGCAGGATCAATTGCGGAACCTGAACAGCGGGGTCGTCTATATCGCCCGCCCGACGGACCTGATGAGTTCGCGCGCGGTATCGATTTATGGGGCGACCGGGCGAGCCCGAGCCTGGCGCCTGCTGAGGATCGGGGCAGCGGTGCAATGGGTGCAGCAATGAGCGAGAGTGCGCATAACGCAAGCGCCAGAGAGTCCGGTTTTGGCCTGCTGGAGGTAATCATCTCGACCGTGATTCTGTCGGTCGGGCTGCTCAGCCTGCTGGCGTTGTTCGCGACGGCGGTGGCCTCGACGCAATCTTCGCAGGAAGACGAGATTGCGCATCAACTGGCAGCGGATGCGATGGAGAACATCTTTACGGCGCGCGACACGGCGCAGATCCCGTTTGCGCAAGTGAAGAACGCCAGCAACGGCGGCATCTTCCTGGACGGCTTCCAGTCCATCATGCAGGCGGGTGCGGACGGGCTGGATGGAACGCTGGATGACGTGGCGGACGCTCCGCCGATCATGCTGCCGGGCCCGGATGGCATTCTCGGGACCTCCGACGACGTGGCCTATTCGCTGGCGACCTTCACGCGACAGATTCAGATTAGCGATGTGATGACGCCGCCGCCCAATGCGGTGGTGAACCCTTTCCTGCGGCAGATCACGGTAACGGTACGCTACCGGGCGGGAACGCTGTTTATTCAGCAAAAGGACTACACCGTGGTGGCCTACATTTCGGCGTTCCGCTAGAGGAGAGCTATGAACTTGCGGCGGACAGGCGACAAAACGAATTCAGGCTTCACCCTGGTGGAGGCACTGGTCGCGATCTTTCTGGGCGTGCTCATCCTGGGGACGGTGACGAGCTTATTCCAGCGGGCGATGGATGCGATCCGCGTCGTGTCGTCACGGGCGGAAATGCAGCAGAACGCGCGCGCGGCGGTCAACTATCTGTCACGCGACATCAGCCTGGCGGGCGCCGGGATGCCGGTGGGCGGCGTGCAACTGCCCAACTTAGTGCCCTCGCGTTTTGGCACGGACGCCGCAGGCAACGTCTACGTGGTGAATAACACCTATCCCTCTGGGAACCATATGTTCGCGCTGATTCCGAATCCAGGGGGAGGCGTGGTGGCGACGCAGGGCGGGCCGCTGACGGACGCAATCACCATCGTCTACCTGGACAACACGTTTCCGCTGGACCAGTTCACCATCACGTTCCCAAACGGCAATGGGAGCGCTGTTCTGGCAACACCGCCGGCGGCGCCGCCGCAACCGGTTCCTCCGATCAACGACCCGGCCACGGGCATCAAGATCGGCGACCTGGTACTGCTCTCGAACAATGCCAGCGGACAGACGGTCGGAGAAGTGACCGGGGTGGGGGCGGACGGGACGCTGCGGTTTGCCGATGGCGACCCGCTGAGCATTAACCAGAGCGCGGCAGTGGCGGGAAACATTGTGGCGCCGGCTCCGGGTTCGGTGACTACGGCCAGCCGTATCTGGGTGATTACGTATTTCCTTGCGGTGCGGCCCGGACCGGATGGGGTGGTAGGCACGACCGACGACGTGCCGATTCTGATGCGGCAGGTGAACGCGCAGGCGCCGATACCGGTGGCGGAAAACATCGAGAATCTGCAATTCACCTACGACACCGCGGACGATACCGGCGCGGTGCGCGCCAACATCAAAGACGTGCTGGCGGCGGGACAGCCGCTGAGCCAGATCCGCAAAGTCAATCTTTCGGTACGGGCGCGCACGGTGTTCAACGGGCACGCGGCGCAGCAACTGGAGCTGACGACCTCGGTGAGCGCGCGCAACCTGAGTTTTCGTGATCGTTACAACTAGGAGCCATCTCATCAATCGGATTGTCATGCTGAGCGAAGCGAAGCATCCCTACCACGCGAAGATTGTGCTGTGGGGTAGGGATTCCTCGCTTCGCTCGGAATGACAAGGTGGGTTTCTTTGCAGGTATGAGACAGGTTCCAGGTGGGAGAGTCTCCATGCGAAAGATGTCGAACTCGGGTAAGGGTTTTACGCTGATCGCGGCGTTGCTGCTGCTGGTGCTGCTTTCGGCCTTGGCCATCGGGCTGATGCACATGGTCAACACCGAGGCGCGCGTGGGCAACAACGACCTGGAGAACAACCTGGCCTACTACGGCGCCGAAGCCGGCATGGAAACGATGACGGCGAACCTGTTCGCTCTGTACACCGGCAACCAGACTCCGACTGTGGCCCAGATTCAGAACGTAGCGAATTTTCCACCGACCGTGCCGGGCGTGACCTACGTGCAGACGATTGACATTCCGGTGGACGCGGCCGGCAAGCCGGTGGCGAAGACCGATACCATCCACGCCGGCCCCAACCAGGGACTGTATGCATCGATTATCCCGATGACCCTGTGGTCGACGGCGACGCGGACCGGGGGAGCGGAAGTGAAGATGAAGCGCGGGGTGGAAGTGGCGCTCATCCCGGTGTTCCAATTCGGCGTGTTCTCCGATAGCGATCTGAGCTATTTCCCCGGGCCGAGCTTTGATTTTGCGGGTCGCGTGCACACTAACGGCAACCTGTTTCTGGCGGAAACCGATCCCAACGGATTGATTTTCCATTCGCGGGTGACCGCGGTCGGCGAGATTGTGCGCGACAAGCTTTCCAACGGCACCGACGTAGTGGGCGACGGGCGCACCGGCCCGGTTTACCTGCCGACCGCCAGCGGAGGCTGCGACGGCGCGACGCGCCCCTCGGCCACTTGCCGCAACCTGGGACCGACAGAGGGAAGCTGGGTGGGCGGTGTTCCGACAGCCAGCGGGGCAGCCAACGACCAATACTGGTCCGGAACCACCGTGCCGAGCTACCACAGCTTTCTGCTGAACGGTACAACTGGTGTGCGCCCGCTGAACTTGCCGTTTGTAACCGGGAACGTTGGGCCGGAGCAGATCATCCGGAGGCCGCCGGCGGTGGGCGGCGATCCGGTGGGGCCGTCGCGCATGTACAACCTGGCGCAGATTCGGGTGCTGCTGGCGGATACGTTGTTCGACCTCAACCCCAGTAAACTTGACGCGGAAAACGTGCAACTCGACGCCCTCAATGCGGCCGGCGGAATGAATGTGACGGGCGTGGGCAGCACGTTTATGGCGGTCGCCAATCCGGCAGACCCGGATTTCGTCCTGCCCGGCACTCAGCCGCTCATCTCGGGCTGGCTGCGGGTTGAGGTGCAAAAAGCCGATGGCACTTGGGTGGGAGTGACTAACCAGTGGTTGAAGCTGGGCTTTGCGCGTGGCGTGCAGGCCGGTGCAGTGCCCAATCCGGTGCATCCGAATGCCATTCTCGTGTTGCAACAGTTGGCGGATGCGAATGGCGACGGCGTGGCGGAGAATCCGGGAGTGCTGACGGGCGCGGCTTCAGCGACGAACTTCTATCCCATCAATTTCTACGATGCCCGCGAGGGTCAGGTTCGCGATGTTGTGCTGGCCGGAAACAATTGCAACGTGAACGGCATCCTAAACGCCATCGATCTCGATGTGGGGAACCTGCGTGCCTGGCTCCTCGGCGCCGGAGGTATCACGGAGAACACGACGCAGAACGGGTACGTGCTGTACTTCTCGGATCGCCGCGGCATGTTGCCGGATCCGAATGCGGTACCGGTCGGGTTAACGGGCGAATACGGATTCGAAGATACGATCAACGTCGGCACGGCGGCCGGCACTCCGGATGGCGTGCTGGACCCGAACAATCCGGGAACCACGAGGTCGCCCGAAGACGCAGACAACAACGGGCTTGACGACACCTGGGGTGCGGTCAATGTTGGCGCGGGCTTTGGCGTGAACACGGCTGCGGCGCCATTTAATCCTTACCAGCCGGTGACGTGCTCGACGACGGCGCGGAAGAATCGGGTGACGGGTGCGCGCCATGTGCTGCGGCTGGTGCACGGCTCGCTGAGCAATCTCCCGACACGAGCCGATGGCACGGGCGGGTTTACGGTGGCGTCGGAGAATCCGGTGTACGTGATGGGCGACTACAACGCGGCCGGTGGTTGGGGGGCGAACAACGCGCCCGCGGCCGTGATCGCCGACGCGGTGACCTTGCTCTCGAACAACTGGACGGATCTGAACGACCTGAACAACCCGACGGCAGTCGGCGCGAGGCCGGCGTCGACAACCTGGTATCGGGTGGCCGTTGCGGCGGGCAAGACCCTCAGCTTCCCGCGTCCCGGTTGGGGTATTAGTTCAGACGTTGGAACAGATGGCGGAGTGCACAACTTCCTGCGCTACATCGAGAACTGGGGCGGGCAGATCTTGTGGTACCAGGGTTCGCTGGTCAGCCTCTATTATTCGCAGTACGCGACGGGCAGCTTCAAATGCTGCACGACGGTGTATTCGCCGCCGACGCGGAACTACTCGTTTGACGTCAATTTCCTTGATCCGACGAAACTGCCGCCGGGGACCCCGCAATTCCGCGACGTGGTCAACGTAAGCTACCGGCAGGACTTCACGCCAAGGTAGGCGGCCCTGCAACGCACCCTCCGCTGAAGCGGAAGGGTGCGGCACCCACTGCAGCCTGGGCCGCATATTACAATCGTGAGCGGGCCGGGATGACGGAACTGGCAGACGTATCGGACTTAAAATCCGAAGGGCTGAAAGGCTCGTGGGGGTTCAAGTCCCCCTCCCGGCACGAAGCAACTCGAACGGTCTCATCCTTCGGGCTTCCTGGCGTCCTGGAAGACCAACCTATACTCCTCCGTAACCTTCATTCCGCTAGCCAGAATCAGAGCTGAACGTCTAAACCAGACGAGGGGTGCGAAAACGCCCGCTCGGCGCGGCATGAAGCTGTGCGACGGGCTGGCGGTAGCCTTCTTGTAGCGGCCGCGTCCGGCGGCGGTCGAGTACACTAGTGGCGCTTCGGTCCGGCAATCCGCGCTGGCCTAGTCTGGATTAGAGCTGAGTCGAACGATGAGATTTTGGTATTCATTTGCGATGATGAGCGTGGTGGGGGTTAGCGTGTGCGGGTTGGCCCAGGCTGCGCCGACGCTGAGCCTGGCGGACGCGCTGGCGAAGGCGGAGCGGCAGAACCTTGATTTGGCGGCGGCGCGGGAGCGGCGTGCGTTTGCGCTGGCGGGAGTGAAGGTGGCGGGGCAGCGACCGAACCCGGTGCTGGGGTTTGGGGTGACGCGAGACTCGCCGCACGAGAGCGTGACGCTGGATCAGCCCCTGGAATTGGGTCCGAAGCGCGGGCGGCGCATCGAGGTGGCCCGGGGTGAAGCGGTGCTAACGGACCTGGAGATTGCGGCGCTGGGACGGCAGGTTCGGCATGCGGTGCGAGATGCCCTCCGTCAGGCGGAGTTTGCGCGGGCGGTGTCGCGGCAGAAGGAAGAACTGCTGGGGTTGGCGCGGCGCTTGCGCGATATTGCGCAGGCACGCTTTGAGGCGGGCGATGTGGCGCAACTGGAAGTGATTCAAGCGGATCTGGAAGCGGGGCGGGCGGACGCGGAGTTGCAGTTGGCGCGCGAGGAGGAAGAGGTGGCAATGAGCCGGCTGAACGCGCTGCTCAATGAGCCGAGCGAAACGCGGTGGGAGTTGACGACGCCGCTGGAGACGCTGGCTGTGGCGCCGGCTCTGGCCGAGTTGAATGAGCGCGCGTTGCAATCCAACCCGGAGGTGCAGCACGCACGGCAGGAACGGGCCATTGAGCAAAGCCGGCTGAACCTGCTACGAGCGGAGCGGATTCCGGACTTCAGCGTGGGTGTGGGAACGGACTTGAACAATCCGCCCAGTTACGAGGCGGGGTTGCGGGGGCAGTTCTCGGTGAGTTTGCCGCTGTTCTCGCGGAACCAGGGGGAGATCAAGCAGAGCATTGCCATCGGGACGCGGATGGAGCGGCAAGAGGCGGCGACACGGCGGATGATCGAGTCGGAAGTGGAGTCGGCGGCGCGGGAGTTTGTGGCGCGCAGCGCGCAGACGGGGATCTTTCGCGAGAAGTTAGTTCCGTCAGCGGAACGGCTGCAACAGATGGCGGAGGAGAGTTACAAGGCAGGGAAGGCGAATATCCTGACGGTGCTGGATGCGGAGCGCAACGCAAGTGCGGTGAAGCGAGAGTATCTCGACAGCTTGCTGGCGGCGCACGCGGCGTTCGCCACGCTGGAAGAAGCGGTGGGAGCGCCGCTCGATTGAGGAGATTGGGGAAGAGAGGTCTGATGCGTGCGACTTCGATGATCGCAGTTGTCGCTCTGAGCCTGTGGCTGGGCACGGGTGCCGGCTGTTCCAAGGGCGGGGAAGTCGCCGACGCGGAGAAGGCGGCGGTGGCGGAAGTGACGCTGACGCATGTAGAGCGCGGCGACATCAGCGACACGTTGACGCTCTCGGGAAGCGTGACGGGGGCGCCGAACAACGACGTTCGGGTGAGCTCGTTGGTGGCGGGGCGGATTGCGGAGATGAAAGCGGCGGAAGGCGACGCGGTGCAGGCCGGGCAAGTGCTGGCGCGGATTGATGCGCGTCCGTATCGCGAACAACTCGCACAGGCGGAGGCTTCGGTGGCGCAGGCGCAGGCGAACCTGGAGAACGCGACGGCAGCGCGCAAGCGCAACGAGGACTTGGTGCAGCGGGGAATCGCGGCGCGCAAAGACCTGGAAGACGCCCACACGCAGGAGAGCGTGGCCCAGGCCGCCCGGAAGCAGGCAGAGGCGGCAGTTTCTCTGGCGAGAATGCAGGTGGCACGGACGACGGTGGAATCGCCGCTGACGGGCGTGGTGGTGAAACGGTTCGTGGGCGTGGGGGAGCAGGTGGATGGCACGGCGGGCCAGCCGGTGGTGGAAGTGGCGAACCTGCGCGAAGTGGAACTGGTGGTGAACGTGCCGGTGGCGTACTTGGCGAAGCTGCATCGGGGACAGTCGTTGGCGCTTGCGGCGGATGCGTTTCCGGAGCGGAATTTCGCGGGGCGGATTCTGGCGATTCCGGCGGCGGTGGATGCGGGGAGCAATGCGGGAGCGGTGCGCATCCGACTGGCGAATCCGCGGGGTGAGTTGCGGCTGGGGATGTTTCTGAAAGCGGAACTTCCGTTGGAAACGCACGCGAAGACGCTGCTGATTCCGGTGCAGGCGTTGTATCGCGATGAGCAGAGCCATCCTGTGGTCTACAAGGTAGAAGGTGAAAACGCCGCGGCGACAGACGTGAAGATCGGGGTGACGACTTCCGAGAAGGTCGAGATCGTGGAAGGCGTGAAGGCGGGCGACACGATCGTGCTGACGGGCGGCTACGGGCTGGGCGAAAAAGCTAAGGTCAAGGTGAAGGGCGGGGAAGGGAAATGAACGTCGTTCGCTTCTGCCGCCAGAACCGCTACGCCGTCTATCTGCTGACGGCGTTTTTGCTGGTGGGTGGACTGTACGCCATGTTCACCTTGCCCAGCAATATCTATCCCGAGCTGAACTTTCCCCGCATTGTGATTCTGGCGCATGCCGGTGACCTGGCGCCGGACACGATGCTGCTGAACGTTACGCGGCCGCTGGAAGAAGCGGCGAGCACGGTGCAGGGCGTGCGGCGGGTGCGCTCGCGGACGATTCGCGGGGCGTGCGAGATATCGATTCTTTTTGCCTCCGACATGGACATGCAGTATGCGCTGCAACTGGTGCAGGCGCATGTGAGCGAGGAGAGGGCGTCGTTGCCGGCGGAAACGACCATCGAGGTGGAGCGGGTGACGCCGGTGGTGTTTCCGGTATTCAGCGTGATTCTGAACGGGCACGTACCGGGCAGCGACCTGCGCGATTACGCCTACTACGTGCTGCGGCCCATGTTCAGCCGTGTTCCGGGAGTGGGCCGGGTAGAGGTGATGGCCTCGGACACGCGCGAAGTCTCGGTGGTTGTGGACCCGCAGAAACTGCTGGCGCATCGGCTGTCGCTGGTCGACGTGGCCGACAAGCTGAAGGCGACGAACCTGATCACGTCGGTGGGGCGGTTGCAGAAGGATTATCAGCAGTACCTGGTGCTGACGACGGGGCAGTTTACGAGCCTCGAGGACATACGAAATACGGTGGTCGCGGTAGAAGGCCAGACGCCGGTGCAGTTGCGCGAGCTGACGGAGGTGCGGGACGGCGTGGCGGACCGGCAGACGCTAGTGACGGGGAACGGGCAACCGGCGGCGCTGATCAACATCTCGCGGCAGATTGGCGGCAACATCCTGCAGATTGCGGACGAGATCAAGCGCCAGATCACGCATCTGGGCGCGGCGATTCCGGCGACGTTGAAACTTTCCGTGGTGTACGACCTGGCGGAGTTTGTCAGTGAAGGCATTGCCAACGTGCGGGATGCGATTCTGATCGGGGCGTTTCTCGCGGTCGTGATTTTGTACCTGTTTCTGCGCGACGTGCGGACGACGATCGTGGCTACGACGGCGCTGCCGCTGTCTGTCGTGGGTACGTTTTTCTTCGTCAAGTTGTTTGGTGGGACGCTGAACCTGATGTCGCTGGGCGGGCTGGCCATTGCCATTGGACTCATCATCGACGATGCCGTGGTAGTGATCGAGAACATTTACCGCCACCTGGGACGCGGGGCCAGTCCCGACGCGGCAGCGGAACTCGGCACCTGGGAACTGCTCGGGGCGGTAGTGGGCTCGACGGCAACGACGCTGGTGGTGTTTCTGCCGCTCGGCTTGCTGAAGGGCATGGTGGGAAGCTTCTTCGGCGCGTTGAGCCTGACGCTGGGCGTGTCGGTGCTGCTCTCGCTGGTGTTTTCGCTGAGCGTGATTCCGCTGCTCTCGCAGTCATTGCTGGTTGCAGGCCCGCACAGACCATCTTCAGAGAGGTTCATTGCGCCCGTGCTGGCGGTTTACGAGCGCGTGGTGCGCTGGGCGCTGGGGCACCGCAAGATCGTGGGAGGGATCGCGACTGCGGCCGTGCTGCTGGGAGTGTTCCTTTACACGAGCCTTGATACCGGTTTTCTGCCGGAGATGGACGAAGGCGGCTTCGTGCTCGACTACTGGACGCCGTCGGGAACTTCGTTGGCGGAAACCGATACCATCCTGCGCGATATCGAGGAGCGCGTCCACAAGCTTCCAGAAGTGGCGTCATTCTCCCGCCGGACTGGCGCGGAGATGGGCCTGTTCGTAACGGAACAGAATCGCGGCGACATCCTGATCAAGCTCAAACCGCGATCGCAGCGCGACCGTGGCACGGATGAGGTCATTCAGGACCTGCGCGCACAAGTAGAGAAGGCTCATCCAAGCGTGATTGTGGAGTTCGTGCAGATTTTGCAGGACATGCTGGGCGATTTGGAAGGCTCGCCGGAACCGGTGGAGGTGAAGCTTTTCGGCAACAATATGGCGGACCTGGAGGCGGCGGCGGGCCGGATCGGCGAGAAGCTGCAGAAGATCCCGGGAATCGTGGATTACAAGGCGATCATGCGGGGGAATCCCGAGATTTTGTTCCAGGTAGATGCCGCGTCGGCCGCGCGCGTGGGCATGACGGTGGACCAGGTGACGCAGCAAGTGAGCGCGGGGCTGTTGGGGCTGAGTGAAACCTCCTTGCGGCAGGCGGACCGGATCATCGACATTCGCGTGCGCTTTCCTGACACGTTTCGTTTCAACTACGCGAACCTGCGGCAGTTCCCGGTGGTGACACCCGAGCACAAGGTAGTGCCGCTGAGTGCGCTGGCGCATGTGGAGGAACTGCGCGGGCTGAACGAACTGAATCGCGAGAACCTGCGGCTGATGGTGGCGCTGACCGGGCGGCTCGAGAACCGCGACCTGGGCAGCGTGATCCGCGACGTCAAGAACGTGATGAGTTCGACAGCGCTGCCGGTCGGGAGTTCGTACGAGATGGGCGGGCAATACGAGAGTCAGCAAGCATCGTTTCGCGATATGGTGTGGGTGCTGACGCTCGCTCTGGGGGCGGTGTTCACGGTGCTGGTGATTCAGTTTCGTGCGCTGCGTCCGGCGCTGATCATACTTTCTGCGGCACCGCTGTCGCTGGTGGGCGTGTTTGCCATGCTGAAGGCAACCGGAACGCCGCTAAATGTGTCTTCACTCATGGGGATCATTCTGATGGTGGGGCTGGTAGTGAAGAACGGCATTATCCTGTTTGAGTATGTGCAGAAGCTGCGCGAGGATGAGCATCTGCCGCTCCAGGAGGCGCTGGTGCAGGCGGGACGGATTCGCGTACGGCCGATCCTGATGACCACGCTGGCCACGCTGTTTGGACTGCTGCCCTTGGCGCTGGGCCTCGGGTCAGGCGCGGAACTGCAGAAACCGCTGGCGCTCGCGGTGATCGGCGGGCTGTTGCTGTCCACCTTTATCACCCTACTCGTCATGCCGCTGCTCTATTCGGTTCTGGGCGAGCGCGACCCAGCAGAGCCAGCGTAAAAAGCAGGCCGAGGTGTATTTCTGAGCGCTAGCTGGGCGGCCTCTGAGTGCGCCCGCCCCGCCACCGTGGCCTTCACGTTGCTTCTCTGGCTCGCACTATTTCATGTAAAGTTAAGGGTCTAACTTGCCGTGGACCTCAATTCCCAGGAGCTTTTATGGCGGGGAGCACTCATATAGAAGTCGTCACTACGCAAAATCCTGCTGAACCCATCACTTCCAACAAACACCTGGTGCGCTGGGTGGAGAAGATGGCGGATCTTACGAAACCGGCGGCCATCCACTGGGTAGACGGTTCGGACAAAGAGAATGAGCAGTTGTGCGATCTGCTGGTGAAGAAGGGCACGTTCATTAAGCTCGACCAGAAGTTGTGGCCCAACTGCTACTACGCGCGGTCGGATGCGAGCGACGTGGCGCGGGTCGAGGATCGCACGTTCATCTGTTCGTATTCTAAGGATGGCGCGGGGCCGACGAACAACTGGGAAAACCCATACGCCATGCGCAAGAAGTTGAAGGGGTTGTTCGACGGCGCGATGCGCGGACGCACCATGTATGTGCTGCCGTTCTCCATGGGTCCGCTCGATTCGCAGATGTCACAAATCGGGGTGCAGTTGACCGACTCGCCGTACGTGGTGGTCAGCATGCGCATCATGGCGCGCGTGGGCTTGCCCGTATTCAAGGAGATCGACAAAGAAGAGAAGCGAGTCGTTCCCTGCATGCACAGCGTGGGAGCGCCGCTGACGGGAGATCAGAAAGACGTTCCCTGGCCCCGCAATCCGGAGAAGTACATTGTGCACTTCCCGGAGACGCGCGAGATCTGGTCGTTCGGCTCGGGCTACGGCGGCAACGCACTGTTGGGGAAGAAATGCCTGGCGCTGCGCATCGCGTCGAACATTGCGCGCGACGAAGGTTGGATGGCGGAGCACATGCTGATTGTGGGCGTGGAGGATCCGCACGGGGAAAAGACCTACGTTGCCGGAGCCTTTCCCAGCGCCTGCGGTAAGACGAATTTCTCCATGATGATTCCACCCAAAGGATTTGAGGGATGGAAGATCTGGACGGTGGGGGATGACATCGCCTGGATTCGGCCGGATGAGAACGGGAGGCTGCGCGCCATCAATCCGGAGATGGGATTTTTCGGGGTGGCGGTAGGCACGTCGGCGAAAACGAATCCAAACGCGATGGCAACGCTGGCGCGGAACACGATTTTCACCAACACGGCGCTGACCCCCGAGGGCGGCGTGTGGTGGGAAGGCATGACGGACGAGCCTCCGGCTGAGTGCCTCGACTGGCAGGGCAAGCGCTGGACGCCAGGCTTGGCGAAGGAGACTGGAGTCAAAGCGGCGCACCCGAATGCGCGGTTCACGGCGCCGGCGCGGCAGTGTCCATCGATTGACGGCTCCTGGGAAGATCCGACCGGGGTGCCGATCAGCGCGATTATTTTCGGCGGGCGGCGCGCCGACACGATGCCGTTGGTGTACCAGGCGTTCAACTGGAGCTCGGGCGTCTATATGGGCGCGACCATGGGTTCGGAGACGACGGCGGCGGCGGCGGGCAAGCTGGGCAAGGTGCGGCGCGATCCTATGGCAATGCTGCCGTTCTGCGGGTATCACATGGGCGACTACTTCCGGCATTGGTTCAAGATGCAGCGCTCGCTGACTGTGACGCCGCGGATTTTCCACGTGAACTGGTTCCGGCGGGATGGGGAAGGTAAGTTCCTGTGGCCCGGATTTGGCCAGAATATGCGCGTGCTCAAGTGGATTGTGGATCGCGTGCATGGCCGGGGCGTGGCGCAGGAGACGCCGATTGGATGGACGCCGCATTATGAAGACATTCACTGGAAGGGGCTGGAGTATCCGAAGGCGAAGTTCGACCAGCTGCAGTCGATTAACAAGGCGGCGTGGCGCAGCGAAGTGATTGAGCACGAGGAGTTGTTTATCGAACTACACTCGCATCTCCCCCCGGAGCTGGTGTATGAGCGCGAACTGCTGATTTGCCGGCTGTAAGTTGAGGGTTGTGGTTGCTCCGGCGACGATTCCGGCTTGCATGCAGACGGCGATGGGGTATCCTCCATCAATCGGGTTCCGCCGCATTCGGCGCACTTGGCGGTAGATTCTTGTCATTACGGGGAGAGGCACGCTTGCGTGCCGTATGACCAGCGACGCGCACACGATGTTTGGAAACTCGCTGACGCCCATTACGTCGCTGGGCTCGGGGACCTTTCCCACGTTGCTGCTGGTGCATGGCGAGGAACAGCAGACCACCATCATCAGCAAATCTCCGTTTTCCATTGGCCGGCGCACCGGGCATGATCTCGTCATCCCGGATCCGCGCGTCTCGCGGGACCACGCCATGATTCTTTACGAGAACGGGGAATTCTCGGTTGTTGATCAGGGCAGCCGGCATGGGACGTTCGTTAACGGGCAGAAGATTTCGCGCCAGAAGCTGGTGCGCGACGATCGGCTTGAGTTCGGCGTGCGGGAGAGCTTCTATGCCATCTTCCATCCCAAGCAACAGGGATCGAACGCGGCGCGAGACTTTCTGAGCCACATCAAGGAAGTCAAGATTTCCTCCGATGGAACAGACCTGGAGAAGCTGACGCTGTTTCTGGAGGCGGCGCGCAAACTCAATACTATCGGAGTGCTCGATGAGATTCTGACTACGCTGCTCGAGACCACACTCAAGCTGACGCATGCTGAGCGGGGATACGTGTTCCTGAAGGAGCCGGAGGGGCAGATTCGACTGGCGGCGGGCAGGAACTCGAAAGGCGAAGCGCTGCTCGACGACAACACGCTTTCGCACTCCATCGTGAAGGACGCGATGGATTCGGCGTCGGAGTTTCTCATCACCGATACTAGTGCGTCTGAGGACTTGGCGGCGCGGCAGAGCATTGCGAACTTTGACTTGAGGAGCGTGATTTGTCTGCCGCTGCACCGCCCCGAAGTGCAGACTTACCGCAAAGATGTCGCGGGTGTGGGAGAAGTGATTGGCGTTCTGTACATGGATTCGCGCTTCGCTTCGCGCACCATGACGGGGGTGAGTCACGACATTCTGCGTGCGATCTCGACGGAAGCGGCTTCATTGCTGGAGAATGCGCGACTGGTGCAGGCGGAAGAAGCATCGCGGCGCTACCAGCAGGAGTTGTCGATTGCAGCTTCGATCCAGCGGGGGCTGATGGCGGTATCGATCCCCGACGTTCCTTACGCGAAGATGAATTGGCGCAACATCCCTTGTAAGGAAATTGGGGGAGATTTTTACGATGTGGTGGTGGGCGACGACGGGCTGGCCATCGTGCTGGCGGACGTTTGCGGCAAAGGCGTTTCAGCTGCGCTGCTGGCATCGACTTTGCAAGGGATGGTTTATTCCAATCTAGCTACGGGCAAGCCGCTGACCGAGATTGTCAGCGGTGTAAACCGGTTCATCTGCCAGAAGCACCTGGGCGAGAAGTATGCCACGCTGGTGATTCTGAACGTGCATCCTAACGGGGAAGTGGAGTACGTCAATTGCGGACACGTGCAACCGCTGCTGGTTACATCGGGGAAGGTGAGCCGGCCCGAGCACGGCAACTTGCCGGTCGGGCTGCTGGCGGATGCTACCTACGAAAGCGCGAAATTCCAGCTGCAACACGGCGATCGCCTGGTGCTGGTCACCGACGGAGTGACCGAGGCGGAGAATGACAAGGGCGAGTTGTTTGAGAACGATCGCCTGGAGAACGTGATAGCGGCGGGGCGTTCGTTCGATGAAATTTTTGAGGCGGTGCGCACGTTCTGTGCCGGGGTGCCGCTGAACGACGACTGCACCGTGATCGATCTGGTGTTTACGGGAAGCTAGAAATTCGGATCCGCAGCGACGAATGCAAAAACGACTGATTCTCACCTTGGCTGCGGGCCACCTGTTCACGGATGTGAGCCAGGGAGCGCTGCCTGCGCTGTTGCCCTTCTTCATCGCCACGCAACATTTCTCCTACACGACCGCGTCGACGTTGGTCTTCGTCGCCAACCTGATGTCGTGCGTGATGCAGCCCGTGTTCGGACACCTGGCCGACCGGAAATCGGTGCCCTGGATTGTGCCCGCAGGGATTGCGATCGCGGGCGTGGGTGTTGCTCTGACGGTGGTAGTTCCCGGCTACACGTGGATGCTGGCGGCGGTGGCGCTGAACGGGTTAGCGGTGGCCGCGTTTCATCCGGAGGCGGCTCGGTTGATCAAGTTTCTTTCCGGGGACAAAAAGGCAACCGCCATGAGCTGGTTCGCCGTGGGCGGCAACCTTGGGTTTGCGGTGGGGCCGTTGCTGACGACCGTCTGCGTCGTTTGGTTCGGGATCAAGGGTGGGTTGCTGATCGCGGTTCCGGGACTGCTCCTCAGCGGGATCATCATCGGAAGGCACCGTGAACTTTCCAGCATTGCCCCGGCCGCTGTTGACGACTGCGGCGGACACTCGGAGCAAGACCGATGGGGGCTCTTCGCCTCCTTGACCGCGACCACCGTGTTCCGGTCGGTCGTGTTCTTCGGGCTGAACACATTTCTGGCGCTCTACTGGATCGGTAGTCTGCACCAGTCCCAGAGCGCGGGAAACACAGCGCTGAGCATTCTGCTGTTTTCCGGGGCGGCGGGAACTCTCATTGGGGGATCGCTATCCGATAAGTTCGGTCGCGGCCGGATTGTGGTCGGATCCCTGCTGCTGTTGCCGGTGCTGCTGCTGATGCTGCTGGCGGCCCACAATGTGCTGGTAGCGACCCTGCTCCTGGTTCCTCTGGGACTGCTCATGACCGCCAATTTCAGCCCGCTGATCGTAATGGCGCAGGATTTTCTGCCGAATCATCTGGGCGTGGCCAGCGGTGTGACGTACGGCATTGGCGCCAGCATTGGAGGAGTGGCGACGCCGTTCTTCGGCTGGGTGGCCGACCGCTACGGATTGCACGTGAGCCTATCGTGGCTGCTCGTGGTGGCAGTGGTTACGGCTTTGCTCGCGTCGGTCACGCAATATGCGGAGACCGCCAGCAAGCGCGCGGCAGCTATGGCGGGGTGACTTCGCTCGCGCCCGTGATCCTGGTCTCGCTCCGGAACTTCTTGTAGTCGTGGAAGTCGGCGGTGACGTCGTAGTTGAAGTTCTTGACGAGCGCGATGCGGATGTCGAGAAGCGCGTGGAAGGTTTGAGGCAGCCAGACTTCGTCGTTGACTCGGATCTGGTCGAGTTCGAAACGGGTGCCTTTGTGCACACGGGCGAGGAAGAGTCCCCAGGAGATCGTGTCAGTTGCCTCGGCTTCCAGGCGCACCCATTGGTACTCGGTCTTATCAACCCAGACTTTGAAGCGGAACTTGGTCAAGAACTTGGCGTCACGAGTGCGCGGTTCGTAGCTGGGTTTGGGATCGGCGACGATGACGAAGGTGTCGCGGCTGCGCACGGTCTCATCGGGAAGCTGGGTAAACGTGAAAGCGTTGGGAATTTCCTCCACGAAGGCACGCTCTTCATTGCGTTCTTTCTCGTGTTTCTCCAGGCGCTTGGCGCGCTTTTCTTCCGACTCGTTTTTCCACTTTTCGGTGAGATCGTTGATGCGCCGTTCTTCCTTTTCCGCTTCTTTCGCGGGCAGAGGTTGGTCGTTTTTCGCGATCAATCGCTCGACCTGCTCGCCGTATAGAACCATGACCTCGTGGGTCTTCGTTTCCGTGGATTGGACTTCGCCTTTCCCGCCCAGCTTTTTCTGAAGGGTGTGCTGGATGTAGGTGTAACTGCGCTGCTTTTGGTCATTGTCGAGATCGTTGGTGGCGGCACGGCGCACGATTTCCTGTGGAGTCAGCGGCGAAGCGTTCGCTGCGGGCGGAGGAGCGTCCTGGCCGAGCAGGAGGCTGGCGAACAGCGGCAAGAAATAAGTCCATCGAGGCATAGGAGTGTTTACGAGCTTGGATGGGAAGAGGTTCCCTCTGGTTGTACACGGCTCTTGTTAAGAGTGCATTAAGGCAGGCCTTGCTGGCTACTCTCGTTTCTTCTCTTCGCGGTCGACGCACTCGGCGCGGAATATGCGGTCGTCCACACGGGTGAGGAGCTTCTTGTGGGCCGGTTTCAGCAGGCGGGTGTGCGGAATGTCGAGAAGATACTCGGCGACGAACCAGACGGGTTTCTCCGTCGTCATCCAATGCAGGTGATCGAAACGCTTGAGGTTCACGGGGCGCGAAAACGTGCGCAGGGTGCGTTCGCGGCGCAGGTTGAAATAAATATTGAAGTAGCTCATGGCCAGCTCGCGCAGGGAACGATAGACGGGCTCGCGCCAACGACAGCCCGTGAAGTTCGACTTGGCAACCGCGCCCCAGTGTCCGTCAACGCGGTAGATGGCTAGAACGTGATCGGTATCATGTTCGGCTTCCATATCCCAAAGCAGAGGCGGGTAGCCGAGAACGCGCAGGGCAGCGGCGGCAAAGATGGAACCTTCGAGACAGTGCGCGGTGTTTTCGTGGAGCACGCGGCGGGGTGACCAGGCCGTGTCTTCGAGATGGTATGGCATGTCATCGAGGGCACGTTGAACTCCGTGCGGAGTTTTCAGGCTGCGCAGTTTTCTGAGTTCAGCTGGCGTGAAGCCAAAGTTCCCGTTGGCGGTCATGGTGTGAAAGTTTACTCTTTCAGCAGTTGTGCGAGTTGCTGGGGAGAATCCACAACCGCATCGGGTGGGGCTTCGCAGAGCGTGTGCGGCGCAAAGCCATAGGTGACGCCGCAGGTCCAGGTGCCGGCGTTGCGTCCGGTAAGAATGTCGACGGCAGAGTCGCCGATCATGAGGGTTTCTTCGGGTTTCGCTCCGGTCTCGGCCAGGATGGTCTGAATTCCCTGCGGGTCCGGCTTTTTCGTTTCGAAGCTGTTGCCGCCGTAGACGATGGGGAAGAAAGCCGAAATTCCCAGAGCTTCGACAATGCCCTGGGCGGGACGCACGGGCTTATTGGAGAGCACAGCCATTGTGCGGGCAAGACCATTCGAGCCTTGCAGGGAGCGCAACGCTTCAGGAATGCCGGGATAGAGCGTAGTGTGGTCGAGCTTGTGCTCGCGATAGTAGGCGATGAAATAGTCGTGGCCACGGACGATCAAGGACTCGTCGACCGGGTCTCCCAGGGCACGCCGCACCAGCACCGGGGCGCCATCACCGACCAGGCTGGCGATCACTTCGGGTGGAAGTTCGGGACGGCCAAGAAAGCGCAGCGAAGCGTTGACGGAATTGACCAGGTCCTCGCGGGAATCGATCAAGGTGCCATCCAGGTCAAAGACCAGAAGTTTAATTTGTTTGGCAGGAATCGGGCGCTGGATCTTCATTCCTTGGTCAAGTACCGTCAGATAAAGTACTTCTAGTATATTCGGAGTCGGCCCGGCGTTTTACAATGACGCTTGCCTTTTGCCCGGGGACGGAAATTTGGATGGCGACGACGAAGGTCGAACCTAAAATTCAGAACGGCGCCGAAGCCAGCAATAGCCTCCATCACGGCCTGAGCCGGGAGCAGTTGATCGACGCTTACCGGCTTATGTACACCTCGCGGCGGGTGGATGACCGGGAAATCCTTCTCAAGCGGCAGCAGAAAATCTTCTTCCAGATTTCAGGGGCGGGACATGAGGCGCTGGGTGCCGCCGCCTGTTTCGTGCTGAAGGCAGGATACGACTGGTTTTATCCGTACTACCGCGACCGGGCGCTCTGTCTCGGTTTGGGAGCGACACCACTCGAAATGTTGCTGCAGGCGGTGGGCGCTGCGGATGATCCAAGTTCCGGCGGGCGGCAGATGCCGTCGCACTGGGGCTACCGCAGGCTCAACATTGTCACCCAGTCTTCGCCAACCGGGACGCAGATTCTGCAGGCGGTGGGCTGCGCTGAGGCGGCGAGGTACTACGGCCGGCGGCCGAACGCCCTGGCGAAAGCTGACGGGGATTATCGGCAGTTCAAGGACGTGATGGCGCAGGGCGACGAGATCACTTACGTCTCGATGGGTGACGGTACCACCAGCGAAGGTGAGTTCTGGGAATCGCTGAATAACACGGCGCTGCTGAAATTGCCGCTGCTGATGTGCGTGGAGGACAACGAGTACGCCATTTCCGTCCCGGTGGAAGTGCAGACCGCGGGCGGAAATATTTCCCGGCTGGTTTCCGGTTTTCCGAATTTTCTTTTCGAGGAATTTGACGGGACAGACCTTCTCGCGAGTTATGCGGCGTTTCGCCGCGCCGCCGACTACATTCGCGCGGGGCACGGGCCGGCATTTCTGCACGGGCACGTAGTGCGGCCCTATTCGCATTCGCTTTCGGATGACGAGCGTCTGTATCGTCCGGAAACGGAGCGCAAGGAGGAACTGGATCGCGATCCGGTGCAGCGGCATCGCCGCTTTCTGCTGAACGAAAGTTTGCTCGATGAAGCCGCGATCAAGAGCATTGAGAAGCAAGTGGATGAAGAAGTACTGGCGGCGGCGGATCAGGCTCTGGAAGCGCCGTCTCCGAAGCCGGAATCGGTGACCGACTACGTTTACTCGCCCGATTTGAATCCTGCCGCGGCCGAGTTTGATACGCAACCCGTGTTTGCGCGGGAGGGCGAAGAGGGCGAGACGGCCAAGAAAACATCAGCGCCGAAGACGATGGCGGACCTGATCAATACAACCCTGCGCGATGAAATGCGGCGCGATGAGCGCATCGTGATCTTCGGTGAAGATGTGGCGGATTGCAGCCGGGAGCGGTATCTGGAGCAGAAGTTGATCAAGGGGAAAGGCGGCGTCTTCAAGCTCACCGCCGGATTGCAGGGTGCCTACGGCTCGGACCGCGTCTACAACTCGCCGCTGGCGGAGGCCGCGATCGCGGGACGGGCGATTGGGCTGGCGACGCGGGGGCTTAAGCCGGTGGTGGAGATTCAGTTCTTCGACTACATCTGGCCGGCGATGATGCAGATTCGCGACGAGATGGCGGTGCTGCGCTGGCGGTCGGCAAACGGGTTCTCGTGCCCACTGGTGATGCGCGTTGCCATTGGCGGCTACCTCACCGGCGGCGCGATTTATCATTCGCAATGCGGCGAGAGTATCTTCACGCACATTCCCGGGCTGCGAGTCGTGTTTCCCTCGAATGGTTTGGATGCGGCGGGTTTGTTGCGCACGGCGATCCGCTGCGATGATCCCGTACTCTTTCTGGAACACAAACGCCTGTATCGTGAGACCTTCGGGCGCAGCCCGTATCCGGGTGCGGATTTCACCATCCCCTTCGGCAAGGCGCGGATCGTGAATGCGGGTGCCGATCTTACGGTGATCACGTATGGCGCACTCGTGCCCCGCGCCTTACAAGCGGCGCAGAAGATAGAGCGCGAAAAAGGGGTTCATGCCGAGATCATTGATCTGCGCTGCCTCAACCCGTTCGATTGGGACACGATCGCCTCTTCCGTGCGCAAAACGAACCGGGTGATCGTGGCCTACGAGGATTCGCTCAGTTGGGGATATGGTGCCGAGATTTCGGCACGAATCGCGGATCAACTCTTTGAGCACCTGGACGCGCCCATCCGCCGAGTGGCGGCCCGGGATACGTTTGTCGCCTACCATCCGGTCCTCGAGGATGAAATCCTGCCCCAAACGGACGACCTCTATCGCACGATGGTCGAGCTCTCGGAATACTAGAGGGTTTGCAGCCCGTCACCGGTGCCGAGCGGGCGTCCTGTTCGCTAAGCCCTTGATTTCACACGCACTAGGGCCGCCAGGGCGTGCCAGTTTTCCTCAGGCGACGGCACCACAGTAACCCGAAAGGCATTGACCATAAAGAACTTGCGGGCTAGGATTGACAGGAATCTCTAGCAATTTCTTAAGAACGAGGAATACAGGGATGCGCGTCGTGCTGCGCAGGGGACTGGGTGTGTTGTGGATGGCGGTGGCGGCCGCTGCTTGGGCGCAAGATCAGCCGGCCACTGCGTCGCAGGGAGCCATGCTCGCTGGCAAAGGGAATGTGACGGTCAACGGGCAGATGGCCAGGAGTGCCCAGGCCCTGTTTCCCGGTGACCTGGTCGTAGTTCCGGTCGAAGGCGGCGGCAACATTACCCTGGATGGGACGAGTCTGGTGGTGACGGGAGACACCGCAGCCCGTTACGAGGGAACTGGTCTCACGCTCGAGAGAGGCAGTATCAGCGTAGGAACACAGAAGGGTTTTGTCATCAGAACGGGTTGTCTGACCGTGGCTCCGACTGAGCCAAACCAGTGGACCGACTTTGCGGTCATGGATCTCGAGGGCGCGATGGTCCGGGTGATTGCGCGCAAGGGAGCGGTCAACGTTACGGAGGCTGGAAAGACAGACCGGCTGGAGGCAGGCAGAGACGTGACGCGCGCATCGTGCCTGGCTGAGCAGCGCGAGCGGGAAAGAACGCGGAAGAGGGGTGGGGCGGCAACAGCGGCCAGTACGGGTCCGCTGAATTCGACGGCGGCAATTTATGGAAGCGCGGCCGCCGCGGGTGGGATTGCGATTTTTGTGCTGACACGGCCCAGGCCACCAATAAGTCCGGACAAACCCTAGGCAAACCAGGAACCTTGAACTTTTCGAGCCATGCGAGTTTTCGCGTGGCTCAAGTGTTATAGGCCAGTTCTTTGGCGCGTTGCGCCGCTTTGACCACGGCTTTGATCAGCGTCACTCGCAGCTTGCCTTCTTCCAGTTCCATAATTCCATCAATCGTGCAGCCGGCAGGGGTGGTGACTGCGTCCTTGAGTAGGGCGGGGTGGTCACCAGTCTCGAGCACGACCTTGGCAGCGCCCATGGTGGTTTGCGCCGCGAGAAGTGTGGCGACATCGCGCGGCAACCCGACCTTCACGCCTGCTTCGGCCAGCGATTCGAGGATGATGTAGATAAAGGCGGGGCCGCTGGCGGAAAGGCCGGTTACCGCATCCATGTGCTTTTCGTCGACGGTCACGGTGCGGCCGACAACGTCGAAGAGAGCGGACGCCAACTGCACATGTTCGGCTTGAGCGTGGCGGCCTTTGCAGAGCCCGGTCATGCCGACACCGAGGGCGCAGGGAGTATTGGGCATGGCGCGCACAACGGGAACAGGTTTTCCCAGGACGGCTTCAATCTGGCTGGTGGGAACGGAAGCGGCAACCGAGATCAGTAGCTGCGCGGGCGTGATCTGATCGCGGATTTCTTCAATGACCTCCTGCACGACTTGTGGTTTCACGCAGAGGAAAATGATGTCGGCATTGCGCACAGCCTCGGCGTTGCTGGTGAGCACTTTGACCTGAAGTTTTTCCTGCAGCGCGCGGGCCCGGTCCGGATGCGCCACCGTGGCGCGGGTGGTTTCGCGCGCGAGGAGGCCTTCCCGGAGCAGCGCCTGCAACAGAATGCTGCCCATTTTGCCGGCGCCGAGGACGGCGACCTGCTTGCCCGCGAGATTGATGCCCATGATGCCTCCTGACCTTGTTCGTCCGCGCCATCGTACTTTGAGCGCGGATAGACACTTATATCATTCGACTTGCCGGGAGCGGTGCGCTCAACTGGCTGTTGCGATTCAACTTCGGTTCGCCCAACGCCATGCTGTCTCTACGATCTCGCGCAGCGAGCGTTGCGGCTTCCAGCCCAGGAGTCTGTTGGCCTGGGTTGGATCAGCGATGAGTTCAGCGGGATCGCCGGGACGGCGAGGAGCGGCGCGCTGGGGTACGGGCTTTCCCGCGACAGACTCGATTGTCGTCAGAACTTCTTTGACGGAGTTGCCCTGTCCGGTGCCGAGATTGAGGGCGATGGAGGCTCCTCCCGATTGCAGGTGCTTGAGGGCCAGGACGTGAGCTTCGGCGAGGTCGTTAACGTGGATGTAGTCACGAACGCACGTGCCATCGGGAGTTGGATAGTCGCTGCCGAAGACCTCGAGCGCGGGGCGTTTACCCTGAATCGCTTCAAAGGCAGCGGGGATCAGGTGGGTTTCGGGGTCGTGGACCTCGCCGATCTCTCCGCTTTCATCGGCTCCGGCAGCGTTGAAGTAGCGCAGGCGCACAGAGCGCAAGCCATAAGCTCGGTCGTAGGCCTCGAGAGCGTACTCAAAGAACATTTTCGACACGCCGTAGGGATTGACGGGAGCGCGAGGCGTCTCTTCCGGAATTGGAATTCGTATTGGCGTGCCATAAACGGCGCAGGTGGAGGAGAAAACGAATTGCCTCAGACGGCGATCCTGGCATGCATTGAGCAGAGTGAGAGCGGCTTCAACGTTGTTGCGGAAATATTTGCGGGGATTGTCGACGGATTCACCGACATAGGCGTGCGCGGCAAAGTGCAGGACGGCATCGACGCGGGAGAGCGCTTTTGAAATGGATGCAGCGTCGCCGATTTCGCCGCGGATCAGTTCGAAGCCACGGGCCAGGAACTCGTGGCCTGTTGAGAGATTGTCGTAAATGACGACTTCGTAGCCATGGCGCCGCAGCGCACGCGCCGTGTGGCTTCCAATGTAGCCGGCACCGCCGGTGACCAAAACAGTCAAGCTCAACCTCGCTTCGGAGATGGAAGCGCCAGTCTAGCAGAGGCAACGGAAGTGTTCTCGCGACTATGCGGAAAGGCCAAACTGCTGCTGCACCTGATCCGCCAGAACGCGGGCAATGGCGAGCGAGGCGGTGGCCGCAGGCGACGGCACATTGTAGACGTGCAGCCAGTTGCCCGAGAAAGTGAAAGCGAAATCGTCCACCAAGGAGCCGTCACGCTTGAGCGCCTGGGCACGGACCCCGGAGCCCCCGGGCACAAGATCCTGCTCGCGTATTTCGGGAAGCAGGCGCTGCAGAGCGCGGACGAACGCGGTCTTGTTCCAGGAACGGTACTGCTCGCCCAGGCCGGGGCCAAGCATGCGCAGGGACATGCGCCAGAATCCGGCGAAGCGCAGCGACTCCCACGTGTCGCGCCAGCTGAAATCGCGAGCGCGGTAGCCTTCGCGGCGCAGGGCAAGGACGGCGTTCGGTCCGGCATCAACGGTGCCGGTGATGCGACGGGTGAAGTGCACGCCGAGAAAAGGAAAGCGCGGGTCGGGCACAGGATAGATGAGGTGCTTCACCAAGTCCTGGCGTGCGGGGATGAGGTCGTAATATTCGCCGCGGAAGGGAACGATAGCGATCTCGGGCGGATGTCCGGCCATGCGGCTGACACGGTCGCTGAACAGGCCCGCGCAGCTGATGGCGAAGTGCGTCGACAGTTCGCCGGCAGATGTATCGAGGATGCACTCGCCGTTGCGCTGAACGACAGCGCGCAACTCGCTGCCCGTTCGGACCTCCCCGCCCCGGCTGCGGATGTGCTCGGCATACTTGCGGCAAACGTTGGCGTAGTCGGTGATGCCGGTGGAGGGGACGCGTAGAGCAGCCAGGCCGGCGGCGTGGGGCTCGATTTCGCGCAGTTCCGCGGGGCCAATGTGCTTCAGGCCTTGCAGCCCGTTGGCTTCGCCACGCTGACGAAGGTCTTCGAGTCGGGTTACTTCGTCGGGTGAGGTGGCGACGACGACCTTGCCGCAGACTTCGTGCGGAATGCCTTCTTTGCGGCAGAAAGCAACCATGGCGTCCGCACCCTCGACGCAGAGGCGAGCTTTCAGCGATCCCGGCTTGTAGTAGAGGCCGGAGTGAATGACGCCGCTGTTGTGGCCGCTTTGATGGCGGCCGACGTCGGTCTCTTTTTCGAGGACAGCGAGGCGGATGCGCGGGAGGCGGAGGAGCAATTCGCGGGCGACCGCGAGTCCGACTACGCCGCCACCGATGACCGCGATATCAACGTTTTCCACGACGAGGTTTTCGATCCTTTTACAGGAAAGCATGGTGGGCGTGGCCGAGGCAAGGATGGCTCACGGCATCAGGTGTGGCGCAGATCACAGACGTATTTCGACCGTCTGTGGTGCGGATACGGGCAGGATGTCGAAGTCGCCGATGTTCGCGAGCGGTGCGGAGGCCGGCAGCCGCTTCCAGAGTCCTAGTTCACCGTCAACGTGACATTGCTGGTGTGAGAGAGCGTACCGTCAGTTGCGGTGACGGTGATGGTGTAGGTTGCGGACTGAGTAGGCTGCTGCACGGAAACGAGCGCATTCCCAAACTTGGTGGTGTCCTGCTGGGAAGTGGCCGTGACGGTGACGGTCGCCGGGGTAGGCGCGGTGGCGGGAGCGGTGTACTGACCGGTGCTGTCAATGGTTCCGCAAGTTGCGCCCGAGCAACCAGAGCCGGAGAGGTTCCAGGTGACCGCCGTGTTCGTCGCGTTGCTCACGACCGCGGTGAACTTTTCTTGCTGGTTGACCGCTACGGTAGTCGTAGACGGCGATACGGAGATGCTGATAGGTGGGGGAGGGCTGATGCCCTGGCTTCCGCCAACGCTGCAGGCGGCTAGCAAAGCCAGCGACAACAGAGCCGGCGAGACGGCAACAATGATCCGGAAAGCACGAAGGCGACGATTTCGGCTCACGCCAGCGAGAAGCAACCCAAGTACGGACATGCCGATCATGAGATGCAGGCGTTGGAGTCTGTTCCGGGCTCGCAACGAACTCTGTGGACGAGCAGCGCCGATCGTTTTGGCGCTCAGGGTGACGGTTTGCGTGCCATCCCCGTTCTGAGTGGAAACGAAGGCGCAGGTGATTTGCGAGTTCGCGGGAACGATGTTGGAGCAAGAGTAGCTGACCAGATTCGGAAACGACGTGGTCCCAAGCGGGGCGAGAGTCAACGTGAAGGTTGCGGTTTGGCCGGACTGGACAGTTTGCGACGAAGTCACTGCTGTGAGGCTGAAATCCACCACTGTCAGGGTGATCGGAACAGAGTGGGTCAACGCGCCATCCGTTGCCTGGATATTGAAACCGTAGACCCCGGGCGTGGTACCGCTCAGAGTCACCTGGAAGGCGGTGCCGCTCACCGACGGAGTGACAGAACCGGAAGACGGAGTACACGTGACGGATGCTGGAGCGCCGGAGCAGGAGACCGTCGTCGCCTTGCTGTAGCCGTTTACGGAGGTGAGCTTGCCATTGAAGGTGGCAGTTTGGCCCGCGTCTTTGGTGAACGTGGAAACGCCGCCCGTCGCGGTCAGAGTGAAGTCGGTCGAGTTAGTGACGACGAGAGATACAGTGCTTGCTTTCGTACTGGGAGCTGGGTGAGCGAGGTCCTGCGCTGAAATCTGAACGTTGCTGTAAGCGCCGACGGGGGTGCTCACCGAGGTGGAAATCGTGAGCGTCACCGTCACCGGGATATTCGGAACGACATTCAACGTTGCCGACGGTGAAAAGTTGCAGGCCGCGCCTGCCGGCAGGTTGTTGCAGGTAAGAGTTACGGAGTCGGCAAAGGGACCGGATGGCGTGACCGTGAAGGAGGTTGAGTTGGACGAATTCGGAATATTCGCCGTTACGCTGGCGGGATTTGGCGCACTCAGAGTGTAGTCCACGACGTTCAGAGTCACGCGGGTCGTGTGCGTGGTGGAGTTCGTGTCAGTGCCGACGCCTTGCACGTCGAAATCGTAGGAGCCGGCCGTTGCGTCGCTCACATTGACCGAGAACGCCGTGTCGCCTGAGGTTGGCAGGAGACTCGAAGGAGAAGGCGAGCAGGTGGAGGGAAGACGCGGAGATCCAGCAGCGCAGGTCACGTTCACGAGACTGTTGTAGGAACCCAGAGAACTCAGGGTGCCGCTGAACTCTTCGGGGCGATTGGGGTACGTAGTCCTCACGGACTGTGCGACGGTGATGGCGAAATCGTTTCCCACGGCAAGGGGGAACTGCCAGAGACCGCGGCCATAGGATGCGGCGCGAAGCAGTTTGGTGCCATTCGAACTGAAGACGCGCAGTTTGGTGACCGGGACGTTGGGAAGATAGCCGGCAGTTTCGCTCGAGGGAGCGGGGCCGACCTCGGTCCAGGCCGGAGACCCGACGCTGCCGGTGGAGGTACTGAACACTCCCGTGTCGGTGCCGACATAGACGGTCCCATTGTCGACGACGACGGCGTTGGCGGGAGCGTCGGGCAGATTGCCGGTGAAGTCGGCCCAGGTGGCCCCGGCGTTCTGGGTGCGCCAAAGGTGGGGCGTGGTGAAGCCTTGTACGGTCACGAAAGCGGTTTGGCCGGAGGTGTCGGAGGGATCGAGGGCGACATCGGACAACGGGTAGTGGTTGGGATTCGACAGGCCGT
>Ga0075017_100000227_pt1 | contig 28416 bp, 23 predicted proteins | sample AleBraG_ABR_2012_FD_71475 | JGI IMG/M metagenome (GOLD analysis project Ga0075017, IMG submission 71475) | Freshwater sediment microbial communities in response to fracking from Pennsylvania, USA - Alex Branch Run_MetaG_ABR_2012 | ecosystem: Environmental > Aquatic > Freshwater > Creek >... | reverse complement strand
CATCCGCATGGTCAGCTCTCGCGGTTTCGCAACTGCCACTTTCGATGCGGATGGTGTCGTTGCCGACCTATACCCTGCAGGGTTTTGATAACCGCCGCTCTCGGTATCGCGCTTCAGCCTCTGCAGGTCGGCCCGCACCTCCGAGGCGTGTTGGTAGCGAAGATTGCAGTCCTTCTCCAATGCTTTTCGGATGACTGCTTCAAGGCCCGGAACGATTTGCGGATTTAGCTGAGACGGTGGTCGAGGTTCATCGCGCAGAATCGCGCTGCAAATCTCCCCCGGACTCGATCCATCAAAAGGCATCTTCCCAGTTGCCATCTCGTAGAGAACAGCACCGAAGGAGAACAGGTCTGTGCGTGCATCCAGCTCTTTGGCCTTCACCTGTTCCGGTGACATGTAACTGACCGTTCCCAACATCGCTCCGGGGCTAGTCAAGTGCAGGGCATCCGACTCCGCGACTGTTTCTGCATCGCTACTGGACGCGGTGGTCTTGCTGGTCACTTTCGCCAGACCGAAGTCGAGTATCTTGGCGTGGCCGCGCCGCGTTACGAAAACATTTCCAGGTTTGATGTCGCGATGCACGATGCCTTCGCAGTGAGCTGCGTCGAGAGCGTCGGCGATGTCAATTGCAATGGGGAGAAGCTTTTCCGTTTCAACCGGACGACCCGCAATCAGGTGGCTCAGCGTCAGACCATCGAGGAACTCCATGACCATAAAAGCACGGCCATCGTGTTCGCCAATGTCGTAAATGGTGCAAATATTGGGATGGTTCAAGGCTGACGCGGCCCGAGCTTCCCGGCGAAAGCGCTCCAGCGCCGCGGAATCGTGAGCCACGCTATTGGGCAGAAATTTGAGGGCGACAAACCGGCCGAGGCGAGTATCCTCCGCCTTATAGATCACGCCCATGCCACCTGCACCTAGCCGGGACTGGATTTCGTAGGGACCAAGTTTCGCGCCAGAGGTGAGATCCATCCGTGGGCGTAATTATAGCCCGTGCAGTCATGTTGCACGCCGGAGGCGAGGATCCCGGGTGTCTGGTCGGCAAACCAGAGGTTGACTTGCAGATGGCCCGTCGGCCACGAACTACCTGGCAACGCAATATCTGGCTTGACGCCTACCTGCATTGTTCTCGAGAGTACGATTCCGCAACCACAACGAATCGGGAGGATCACTGCTAGGACCGTAGACTGTAACCTCTACCTGCCCTCTAGCTGCGCCGGCCAGTTCTGGATTACGTTCAAGGGCAGCCTGCCTTTGCCCGCATCGCCGGTAGTGATTTGCAGGAATCGCTGCCCGTCGGCAGTGACCGAGTATTGCTGACCGGCAGTGTTAGGAGAGAGATTGTTGACGTTGTACAGAGTGTGCTGAGCACCGACTTCGAAGCTCGGCCCGTGGCCATCGACATCCGCAGCAAATGTGCCGGCGCTGCCCATTTTCAGAAAGAAAATTTCCTTCCCATCGCGGCGCCAGCGCGGCAGAACGCCGCCGCCGTTGGAAACCTGCCACTTGGCGCCGGTCCAGGGAAAAGGAGCCACATACACTTCCAACAAGCCGGATTCATCGGAGGAATAGGTTACCCAGCGGCCATCGGGAGAAAACTGCGCGTACTGCTGATTTCCCGGCGCCGCGATGTAGGGATAGGGCTTGCGATCTCCGAAGAGAGGAAGAACCCAGATCTTTGCGCCGTTCCCGACCGAAGCCGTTCCGTTCACGTAGAGGAGGTAACGACCGTCGGGCGACCAATCGCACAAGCTGTCCTGCATTCCGCCATCTCTAAGATCCAGTAGCTTCTTTTCCTCTCCGGACCCATCGGCGGCTTTGGACCAGATGGCCTGCATGCCTATTACGCTGGTGGCGCCTGCCATGTAAGCGATCTGCCTTCCATCGGGCGACCAGATGGGGCTCAGGACTTGGTCACTGCCGAATGTGAAGCGGGTGCGGGTGTTGTGCTGGATGTCATAAATCCAGATGTTGGAGCCCCGTACACCAATCGAAGCCGCAGCTTTTTTGCCGTCGGGCGAAAGTTCGACCTGGTTATAGTCGTCAGGCTCGCCAAGATGGCCGGTCCCATTCCCGTGAATATCGAGCCACGTCAGTTGCAGGAGCCCAGCAGCCGAGCCGGGCTGATAAACCATGGTTCCATGGTCCGAAGCGGTAAAAGTTCCGCGCCACACCGAGCTGTCGACCTGCACATCGTCATTCAAGACTGTGGCCTGGCCTTTCAGCTCGCCGGTAGAAGGATCGAACGGCTGCGCCATCAATGCGTTCTGCCGCACGAAGAGCAGACACCCGGAGGCATACAGCGCATTGGATGGCGTCAACACAACCATCTTGTTCTGCTTGCCATCGACCGACGCCCAGAAGACGGCGGTGTCGCCGGTGGCAGGCGCGGCGTGGTTGGCCGCGAGATAAAGAAAGTGCTTTCCATCGGGCAGGAAAGTGGGCCAGCGGTGAGTGGTGTACTTTTCCGTCAGCTTCGTGACCGCGACCGGTGTTCCACCTGTGGCGGGAACCTGATCGATCGGCGAGGCAAACAGCGGCGAGAACAGGATCGTCCCGCTGGGGGCCCAGGATGCGCCGCGTCCCACGGGCGCATCGCAGATGATGATGGCTGGCCCGCCGCTAATGTCCATGCGCTTCAGCTTGCCTTCGGCAAAAAATCCGATGGAGCGGCTATCAGGCGACCAGAAAGGAAAGGTCGCGTTGTCAGTTCCAGAGATTGGCTGCGGAGTCAGATTGTCCATCGACCGCAAGAAAAGCTGCTGCTTGCCCTGCGCGTGGGCGGAGAAAACGAGGCGCGCGCCGTCCGGCGAGATCACGGGAGGGCCGGCGTTGTCGCCAACGAAATCGAAATCCCACTTGTCGGAGGAGGCGATCTGCGTGCGCACGAGCGGCTTGGGCTCGCGTGCAGCAAAATGAAGGATCGCCAGAGTAATCGCTACAGCTAAGGCCGCTGCCGTGACTGCCCACGCCCGCCATGGCAACGAAGGATTCGTCACTGCTGTTGCCGCTGGAGCACCGAGCTGCGGGAGATTCTTCCCAATCCACTCCAGCTCCAGGCGAACGTCATGCGCGCTCTGAAAACGTCCTTCCGGATCTTTTGCCAGCAGCGTCTCCACCACATGCTCGAATGCTGCGGGCGTCAGCGGCTGGGTCACGCGCATCGGCTCCGGGTCTTTTTCCAGAATCGCACTCGCCAGGCTAATCTGGCTCTTGCCTTCAAACGGCCGTTTCCCTGTAGCCATTTCATAGAGGACGGCACCCAGCGCAAAGAGGTCAGAGCGTGCATCCGCTTCTTTGCCCTCGATCTGTTCCGGTGCCATGTATTGGATCGTCCCAATCACAGTTCCGGCGGTGGTCAGCGGTGAGAGCGGTGTGGCATTGCTTATCGTCTGTGCGGCAGAAAGCAGTGGCGCACTCGCGCTCTGCGACTCTGAAGTGGTTGTAGCCGACTTGGCCAGCCCGAAATCCATCAGCTTGGCGCCGCCTTTTGTCAGCATGATGTTCCCGGGCTTGAGATCGCGATGAACAAGTCCAACTCGCTGCGCGGCTTCCAGCGCCTCGCATACTTCAATTCCCACCCTGAGCGCTTCTTTGAGCGGCAAAGGCACATTGCGCAAACGTTCAGCGAGCGTTTCGCCGTCCAGATACTCCATTACTAGGAAGTCGACGCCGTCCTGATGCCCGACGTCATGCAGAGTGCATATGCGGGGATGATTGAGCGAAGAAATCGAACGAGCCTCGCGCTCAAAGCGTTGCTTTAGATCGGGATTCGAAGACAGATGATGCTGCAGAACCTTGATCGCGACTGTTCGTTCAAGCCGCGTGTCGCGTGCGCGGTAGACTTCGCCCATACCGCCCGCACCCAAAGGGGACTGGATTTCGTAGGGACCAAGTTTGGTGCCAGAGGTGAGTGTCATGCTCGGGCGCAATTATAGCGTGCGTGCGAGGTGGAGAAGATGTGCCCTCATTCTGTCCGGTTGGTCACCAATCCGGAAGTAATCCAGTATGCCCTCGTGTGGCTTGCGGTGCCTAAGGGACCGTGGTATCCCAATCGTCATAGGAGAACCTTCGCCGAGCAAACGGTGCCCCAAAAAGGACTTCTACGACGGTTAGTAAAGGCCGGGCTGTGACTCGACCGAACGATGCCGACTTGGCGGGAGAGCGAGCCCCGCGTAGTTGCCATTTCAAAGCCCACGCGAGTCGCCGAATCAGGCAAATCTTTTTTGGGTCTCATGTTCCGAACCAGACGGGTCTATAATCCGAAACAGACGAGCCGCAAATCCGAGTTAGACGGAGACCGTATCCGAGATGGACGTCGCACATCGTGCACTTTTTCCCCGCTTCGCTGTCGAACAGATAACTACCGCGCTCAAGGACACACCGGTGGTGATGGTTACCGGCCCTCGACAGTGCGGCAAGACTACACTGGTGCGTGATTTAGTTCGCGGGCAAACGCGAATTCATCACTATGGACGACGACACCGTGCTGGCCGCCGCCCGCAGCGATCCAACCGGATTGGTGCGCTCTCTCGATCTAGCCACGATTGACGAAGTACAGCGGGCGCCAGATCTCCTTCGAGCCATCAAGAAATCAGTCGATGAGGATCGACGTGCCGGCCGGTTTCTTTTGACGGGTTCAGCCAACATTCTTACTCTGCCTTAGGTCTCAGAGAGTCTGGCTGGCCGTATAGAGATCGTGAACCTCCTGCCCCTTTCGCGGAACGAAATTCAAGGCAAGAAACCGGATTTTCTGCAGACCGCGTTTACCGGCAAACTTCGTAAACCTGTGGAATCGCTGATCGGCGAAGATCTAGTTCATGTCGTGCTGACTGGCGGCTACCCAGAAATGCTGCGACGCGCGGATCCGAAGCGGCGACAGACATGGGCACGCGATTACATCCGAGCCATCGTGCAACGGGATGTGCGCGAAGTTGCCGACGTGGAAAAGCTTGACCAAATGCCGCGGCTGATACAGGTTCTCGCGCATCACTCTAGCCAACTAACTAACTTCACGCAGATCGGCGGCCAAGTTGGCTTTGATGACAAGACAACACGAAAATACGTAGGTATCCTGGAGCAATTGTTCCTTGTTCGCCGGATAGAACCTTGGTTTCGGAATCAATTGAAGCGCTTGGTAAAGACGCCGAAGCTGCACTTCCTCGATTCCGGTCTTCTTGGCACCCTCTGGGGAGCCACTGCCGAACGAATTGCAAAAGACCGTTCGATCTTCGGGCCTGTGCTGGAGACATTTGTGTTTTCTGAAGTACTAAAACAGGCGTCTTGGTGGGATGAGAACTGCGCTCTGTATCACTATCGGGACAAAGACCAAGACGAGGTTGATCTGGTGATTGAAGTTGGGAGCGGCGCATTAGTCGGTATCGAGGTCAAGGCGAGCGCCACCGTGAATACAGGAGATTTCAAGGGGCTTCGGAAGCTGGCGGAGGCCTCCGGCGATAACTTCAAACTAGGAGTAGTGCTCTACGATGGTGAAAAGCTCGTTCCTTTCGGAAACCGTCTTCTTGCCGCGCCAGTCTCTTGTTTGTGGGGGTGATTTGACTTGCTCCATCGATTCAGCGCACGGCGCCAACGGCCCGATGCTCACGTTCTCTCCATCCCCCGATTCATCAATCAGATGCTTTTCCTGGCGGGCTATAGCAAATGGTGGACCTGGCCGGGATCGAACCGGCGACCTCATCGTTGCGAACGATGCGCTCTCCCAGCTGAGCTACAGGCCCATATACACCAAAAACAACACGCGACACGACGTACTTCCCTACTCTTTCTGGCACTAGTCGGGCTCGAACCGACGACCTCATCGTTGCGAACGATGCGCTCTCCCAACTGAGCTATAGCCCCATGATGCGGGTTGGATTGTGGACTGCCTCACTATTTTATCAGCGTTCCAGAATCCGCACCAACGTACGATCCGCGCGGTTGCTCAACAGTATGCTCAAGTCTGGCAAATCATCTTGACGAAATCCCCGGTTTTGCGTCTAACTAACACCAGGACTGGGACCATCTGGGGGCCAAATTCGGATGTTTGCGCAACTGAATCCCGCGACCGCTCGACGGCAACGTTGGCTGCGCACGGCTTCGCTCGTTCTGCATGGACTGATGCTGGCGTGGCTGTTACACGCTCCTGAGCCGTTGCTGCTGAACCCGGTCTCCGTCGCGTTTGGGCAGAACGGCAAGTCGGTTACTCGGCTGTTCTGGTCCAGCAAAGCTGCCGACGACAGTGCTCATCGTTCTTCCGATCTCGCGACCGCACGTTATCGCCACCAACGTCTGGGGCAAAAGTCGACCTGGAAGACTCCGGCACAACTGGCGAAGCTTCCGCCGCCGCAGACACCGCGCGAGCATGTCGACGCCGAAGACAAGTCTAAGACTCAGACGCTCGCGGCGCTGGGTCACGGGGTGCAGGCTGGTCAGGCGTATGGAACTCTGCATACGGGATCCCTGTTTGGCGACGAGATTCGCCCCGCTCTCCCCACCACCACTTCCGATCCGGCGGTCTACCCCTGGCAATTGCCCATCGCCCCCGGCAACGAGGTTATCGAAATCACCATCGACGAACGCGGAGAAATCGTGAGCAAGACGGTACTCCAGAGTCTTGGCCCGGATATCGACAGCAAGTGCCTGGCAGCGCTCGAGAACTGGCACTTTCACCCTGCCACTCGAAACGGAGCGCCCATTTCTTCCAAACAGGACGCGATCTTTCCCTTCCGCGCTCGCGGATAGTTCTCCCTCATTCTTTGCGGCCGCGATCCACATCGCCAAACTCAGACCGCGGAACCGGCGGCATCCTCGCTATAATGAAAGTGTGAACGACAGAGAAATCAAGCAGATTGCTTCGGCGGACTTTCCCACCCGCTGGGGCCAATTTCGAATATACGGCTTTCGGGGCGAAGCGGATTCTGACGGCGTTGACCGTGTGGAAGAGGCCGTCGCTCTGGTGATGGGCGACGTGGCCTCGGCGCCGCCGTTAGTTCGTGTGCACTCCCAGTGCCTGACCGGCGACGTCTTCCATTCCCTCCGTTGTGATTGCCGCCAGCAGTTGGAACTATCGCTCTCCATGATTGCCGAGGAAGGCGCTGGCATCCTGATCTACGAGCAGCAGGAAGGGCGCGGCATCGGCCTGATGGCCAAGCTGCAAGCCTACGAGTTGCAGGACTCAGGCCTCGACACCGTCGAAGCCAATGAACGTCTGGGCTTCAAGAACGACTACCGCGACTTCACGCTCCCCGCCGAGATGCTCAAGGCGATCGGGGTCACGCAGGTGCGGTTGCTCTCGAATAATCCCGACAAGGTGGAGGCTCTGGAGCGCGCCGGTGTGCATGTGGTGGAGCGCGTACCGTGCGAAGTCAAGCCCAGCCCGCACGCCGAAGAGTATCTTCGGACGAAAAAAGAAAAACTCGGGCACCTCTTTACGTCAAGCTAGATGCCGTTTTGCGCGGCCGGCGGTCGGGGAACTCCAGCTGAATCATACTCTCCTCGCACGAGCCCGACAACAAAAAACGACAACAGGGCCAGCAGCGCGAAGGGCAAGGGTGCCGCCATGCGTATCGGAAAAACCAGAACCGTGCGGCTGCTCGCCCAGATGGGCCAAAACAGTGAGATGAGGGCGACTCCGCAAGCCACCAACCATTGCCAAACCAGCGCTACCACGGCTGCCAGCGCCACCACGCGCACGGGGAGGCTCGCCTCGAGGATTTCGCTCCAGCGAGATCCCAGCCAGAAGATCGCGGGAAACAAGATAACCTGGTCGAAGACGGCGCTGCCGGTAGGCAGCAGAATGACCGTCACCGCCAGAACAAAACCCACCGCCAACGAAAAGCCGGCAGAAGTGGCCGGCTGGCGGCGGCTCTGCCAGCAAATCACGCCCGCCAGCGCCAGCATCGCCAGGCCCACCAGTACTCCCAGGAATCTGCCGAGCACCAATTGCGTGAGCGGCGGCAAAGTGTAGCGGGAATAGTGGACCATCGAACCCCACCAGCCGACAAGCCATCCCGGGAGGATCAGTTGGCTCACGAGAAACAGCAGTGTGGTGGTAAGCGCGAAGCCGTGGGCAAACGCTTTTCGATGCTTCCAGTCGCTGACCACCCACAGCAGCATCCAGAGAGCGAGCAGCCACACCAATTGCGGCTTGACAGAAGCCAGCGCCAGCAGCATGCCGGCAAGCGAAAGCCGCTCACGAGCCAGCGCCGCCATCGAAAGCGCCAGCGCTGCTCCCACCAAGAGACCGACCTGCTGCAGGTACATCCCGTCCAGCACAGGATAACTGGCCAACGTCAGAATGATTACATCGGCGAGCGTAGTGACTGAAACCCGCACGCCAAGGGCGCGAAGCCACAGAACCACGCTGGCCGCAGTGAGGAGAGGAAGCAGGAACGCAAGCACGATTCGAACTGTATTGAAGCGCAGAGGCAGAAAGGGTGCGGCCAACAGGTCGGTATACAGAGGGTAAGAGAAGGCACGAAAATCGGCTGGCGGATCCGCTCGGCGGTAGGGGTCCATAGGCCGGCCGTAAAGACCGATTTGAATCTCCCGGGTCATCGCCGGCGTGTAGGGATCGCTACGGTGAAGCAGTAGTTCGCGGCCGGTCAGCCAGATGGGATAAAAGTCGCCTCCGTAGGAGTAGCCTCCAGCCACCTGGTTGGCCACGGCCTGCGAGCGAGCCTGAGGTAGAAGCAGCCCGAAGTAGTAATAACCGCTCCCCAGTGCGAGAAGCAGGGACAAGATCAGCGTGCGTTCTGGTGGCAAGCGCATGCGCAGACTGGAGGATTGGAACGTACATACTACTCTCTACCGGGAGCGCCGTCGCGGGTCGAGCACTCGCCTGAGAGCATCTTGGTTCTTCGCCGGCAGGAATTGCAGCGCGGCGCGTGCCAAGGCCGCATAAACCTCTTCGGCCGCGGGAACCTTCCGCAGCACGCGGAGGTGCTGATTCACCGTGTCCACGTCACCGCGGATGATCGGTCCGCTGAAGGCGTCGCCCGCGTCGAATGAAGCGTAGTTGGCCAGCGTCTGCAGCAGGATGGGAATCATCCGGCGCCTGGCTGCCTTGCGATCGACACCCGCGATGGCGGCAACCTGCTCGGTGGTAGCAAGCAGCGCGGTAAAGAGCGGCGATGCAAACGTGCCCCACGCGTGATACGCAACTTTGTCGGCCTTGCGAATCGAATAGGCTTGACCGCCTAGATCGTCAACCATGCGGCGTGCCCAGCGCACCGCGCTAGCGTCGCCCTCAATGGCGAAAGGCACTCCCGCCAGCGAGGGCCGCGAGCCCCGCACAAACGTCATCATGGGATGCACCGACGCAGCGGCCGCTCCTCGCTCGCGCAGAACGGCCAGCCCATCGCTGGTGAGCGCACCGCTGGAATGGAGCGCTATTGTGCGCTTCCACTCAATCTTCCCCGCGAGCGAACGAGCCGCGCGGGCGATTTCGGAGTCCGGTACACATATCCAGAACACGTCAGCCCGCACACCCTGGGGATCGATCACCGCCCGAGCGCCGACTTCCTTCGCCAGCTTCTGCGCCTTCTTCAGAGATGCACCGCGAGCATGCGCAATCACCGACTCGATCGGGTATCCCGCGTGGCGGAGCGACGCGGCGAGGGCTGTCCCTAAGTTCCCTGCCCCCACAATCGCGATGCTCGGCTTTCGCAGCATGCCGGGCAGCATAACAGAATGGGCTTCCGGCTTCCGCTATTCGGCTTCCGGAAAGCAAACGCTGCGCCGAGTGAAGGGATCCTTCCAGGAGCCGGACGCCGAGAGCCGGAAGCCGTGCTTTATATTGTTTGCATGGCGAAATCCTCTTCTTCTAAAGCTGCGCGCCGCAAGCAGAACAAAGTCCGCATCGTCTCCTCCCGCACCGTGTATCGCGGTCCGGTTTTCACGGTGACCACCGACCTCGTCCAGGAACCCGGCGGCGTAAAGGCGCGGCGCGACGTCATTCGCCACTCGGGCTCCGTGGTGGTGCTCGCCGTGGACGACTCCGGTCCCACGCCTCGCGTGCTTCTCGAGCGCCAGTACCGCCACGCGGCCAGCGATTATCTGTGGGAACTGCCCGCCGGCCGCATCGATCCCGGTGAGCAGGAACTCAAAGCCGCTCGGCGCGAACTGCTGGAGGAAACGGGATACACGGCTACAGCTTGGAGGCGCATCCTGAAGTTCTATGCCAGCCCGGGATTTGTGGCCGAAACCATGGCAGTATTCCTGGCCACCGGCCTGCGCGCCGGCGAAGCACAGCCCGAAGAAGATGAAATCATCTTCAAGCGGATGGTGCCGTTACCGGCTGCGGTGCGTATGGTTATGAACGGCACGATCCGCGACGCCAAGACGATTTCGTCCGTCCTCTGGCTCGATCACATGTCGCGCACCACCGGAGCAAAGGCGCGCCCCGCCAAGAAGTAGTAGTCGCCGACTGGTCGCGGCTGTAGCCATGTGGGGACAGCACCTCCGTCTGTCCGGCCGAGCGAAGCTCGACGGCTTTGCAGGCCAGCACCGGGACTCGCCTTTTACATTTCCCCCGCGCACATTCTCTTGACAGTCCTTCCCCGGCGGCCCAAAATGCATCGTATTGACTGCGGTGCACGTCCTTGGGCCCCCCATAAAAGGACGTGCAGAAAGAGGGGCCTTGCGTGGAACGTCTGAAAGGAACCGTCAAGTGGTTCAATAACGCCAAGGGATACGGGTTCATCGGTCGCGCGGATGGCCCCGACGTTTTTGTTCACTACAGCGCGATCACTTCCGAGGGATACAAGAGCCTGCAGGAAGGCGATCAGGTGGAGTTCGAAATCACCGAAGGTCAGAAGGGACCGCAAGCAGCGAACGTGACCAAGAGCGCGTAGCGGCCTTTCTGATTCTCCGACGCGGCCCGGCAGCCATGCGCCGAGAGCCGCAGTGTAGGGAGTACACTCTCCGCGTGAACCGTCGCGCGAGCGCGGTCAGCGTCTTGCTGGCTCTGGTTCTCCAGTCCAACTTTGTTTACTCTTACCTTGTCCCGTTCAAGCAAACATGGATAACAAGGCCATCGCCAACATTCTCTACGAGACTGCCGACCTGCTCGAAATTGATGGGCAGGATTCGTTCCGCATCCGCTCCTACCGCAACGCCGCGCAGGCCATCGAGAACCACTCGCAGCAGATCAAGGATCTTATCGCCGATCCCAAGCAGGTGCTCGCCATCCCCGGCATCGGCAAGAGCATGTTGCGGAACCTGCAGGACCTTTTCAAGGATGGCAAGCTCGCAGTTCAGACCGAGTTACTCGAGAAGTACAACCCATCGATGCTGCAGTTGCTGAAGATTCAGGGCCTGGGGCCGAAGACGATCGCGCTCATCTGGAGCGCCTACAAGGTCAGCGACGTCGACGGTGTGGAGAAGCTGGCCCGCGAAGGAAAAATCCGCGAGTTGCCCCGCATGGGCGAGAAGCATGAAGCGAAGCTGATCAAAGCAATCGGGGACTATCGCCGTATCGGTGGCCGTTTTCTGATCGACGCCGCCGAAACCGAAGCGGGAAAGCTGACCGAATACCTTCAGACATTCCCCGGCATCGACAAGATCACACCCGCCGGATCGCTGCGCCGGGGGCGCGAAACGGTGGGCGATCTCGACATTCTCGTCACGGGAAAGGCCTGCACGTCGGAAGAAGGGAGGCAGAAAGCGATCGCCCACGTCGCGCAGTATCCGCCCCTCATGGACGTCATCGCCAGCGGAGACAACAAGATCAGCTTTCACCTGCGCAGCGGTATGCAGGTGGACGTGCGCCTGCTGCCGCCGGATTCGTTCGGCGCTGCCATGCAGTACTTCACCGGATCGAAGGCGCACAACGTGGCGCTGCGCCAGCGCGCGCTCAAGATGGGCTACACGCTGAACGAGTACAGCCTGGCCGACCTCAAGACCCAGAAGCCGGTTGCGGGAAAAACCGAGGAGGACATCTACGGCAAGCTGAAGCTCGACTACATTCCGCCAGAGATGCGCGAGAACCTTGGCGAAATTGACCTGGCGGAAAAGCACGCGCTGCCTGAGTTGATCGCGCAGGCTGATCTGCAGGGCGACGTGCACATGCATACGATCGAAACCGACGGCAAGAACACGATCGCAGAGATGGCCGAGGCCGCCAAGGCGCGCGGCTATAAGTACCTGGCGATCACCGATCACTCGAAGAATCTGGCCTTCGCCAACGGCCTCGACGACAAGCGTGCGGTGGCGCATATCCAGCGCATTCGAGAGGCTGGCAAGCGGATTGAGGGCATTACCATCTTTGCCGGCATTGAAGTCGACATTCTGGCCGACGGCGACCTCGATCTAGCGGACGACGTGCTGGCGCAGATGGATCTCGTTATCGCCAGCGTGCACTCCGTGTTCAATCAGGAACCAGCAAAGATGACCGAGCGCCTGCTCAAGGCCATTGGGAATCCGAACACCTCACTGATCGGACATCCCACGGGCCGCATTCAGCTGCGCCGCGATTCGTACCACTTCGACATGCACGCCGTGCTGACCACCGCCGCGAAACACAAAGTCGCGATGGAGTTGAACTCCTATCCCGATCGCCTCGATCTCAACGACGTCCATCTGCGGCAGGCCAAGCAGGCGGGGGTGAAGGTCGTCATCAATACTGATTCTCACCACACCTCACACATGGAAAAGATTCGCTACGGCATCATGCAGGCCCGTCGCGCCTGGCTCACCAAAAACGATGTGCTGAACACGTTGCCCGCGCAGACGTTCGCCAAGGCCATGAAGCACGGGTGGTGACGTAAGTCGACCTTCAAGCCGGAGGACAGCGTTCGGCAGCTTGCAGGCTGATCTGGCGTAGAATCGGCAAGGACGATCAAACCTATGCCTTCCTTTCCGCCGCCTCCGCCGCCGGCCGATCCCGCTGGCCCCACGATTAATATTGGAGAAGAATTCGGCACGGCCAAACGAAATCTTCCACCTGCAAAAATCGTCGTGATTGCCATTGCGGTCGTAGCGGTAGCCGTGGGCTACGCTTCGTTCCTGAAACGCGCCAAACCGCAAGCTTCAGGCTCTCTCGACAACGTGGCTGCGGTGGAGATTCCCGGGCAGGGTTCCACCATGGTCGCCTTGACGTTCACATTGCACAACACCAGCGACAAGATCCTCTACGTCCACAGCATTCAGAGTTCGGTCAAAGCGCCCAGCGGAGACGCCACCGCCGACGCCGTGTCCGCGGTGGACTTCGACCGATATTTCCAGGCGTTCCCTGCCTTGAAGAATGGCGCCCATCCGGCGCTGCCGCCGGAGACCAAGATTCAGCCCGGGGAAACGGTCTCACGCACGATCATTGTGGCGTTCCCCAAAACGCTTGATGCGTTCAACCAGCGGCAGTCCGTCAGCGTAATCGTCTGGCCTTACGATCAGACTGTGCCGGTGTTGATGACCAAGCAATAGCGTGCCGCTTGCGCGAATGCTCCTGAATGCGTTTTCATAGCGGGATGAAGAATTCGCGGCATTCTCTCTCTGCACTCAATCTGCTGGTTGCGGTCGTTGTATTGACCACCCTCTTAACTCCACTGGCTGGGGCCGCCCCGCAGGCCGTCTATTCGCCAGGCGCCGCCGCGCCCGCCACACCTGTGTCACAGCAAGGCAAATATCTCTTCTACGTCGGAACCTACACCGAAGAAGGAAGCAAGAGCAAAGGCATTTACGCCTACCGGTTTGACTCGAACACAGCGGAGATCACGCCTCTGGGGCTGGCGGCTGAGACCACGAACCCATCGTTCGTGGCGGTGCACCCGAGCGGGCGCTTTCTTTATGCAGTGAACGAAGTGGGCAACTACAAGGGACCGAACAGCGGAGGCGTCAGCGCGTTCTCGATCGACAAGACCACCGGCAAGCTCACTTTTCTGAACGAAGTGGCCTCTCGGGGCGCCGATCCCTGCTACATCACCGTCGAAAAGAATGGAAAGTACGTGCTGGTCGCCAACTACACAGGCGGCAGCGTCGCGGTGTTTCCTGTGCTTCCCGATGGAAAGCTGGGCGAGGCGACGGCATTTGTCCAGCACACCGGCCACGGCCCGAATGCGAAGCGGCAGGAGGGACCGCATGCCCACTCGATCGATCTTTCGCCCGATAACCGCTTCGCCATGGTCGATGATCTTGGCCTCGACGAGTTGCTGGTGTACAAGTTTGACGTCGCCAAAGGAACGCTCACCCCGAATGAACCGCCGTTCACGAAACTCGATCCCGGCGCCGGGCCGCGGCATTTCGCCCTGTACCCTTCGGCCAAGTTCGCGTATGTAGTCAATGAACTGCAGTCTACGGTTACGGTCTTTACCAATGATGCCGAGGCTGGGGCGTTACATTCGCTGCAAACTATTTCGACTCTGCCTAAGGGCTTCACGGGCGAGAATGACGATGCTGAAATCCTGGTGCCTCGCTCCATCAAGTTTCTGTACGCTTCCAACCGCGGACACGACAGCATTGCGGTGTTCGCCATTGACCCCGACAAAGGCACGCTGACACCGGTCGAAGATATTCCCACGCAGGGCAAAACGCCGCGCAGTTTTGAGGTCACTCCCACGGGTACATTTCTGTTTGCGGCTAACCAGAAATCAGACAATATTGTCGTGTTTAAGATCGATCCCAAGACCGGACATCTGACCCCCACGGGCCAGGTGCTGGACGTACCGTCGCCAGTGTGCATTAAATTCTTGGCTATGGAGTGACGTTTCGGAACAAGCAACTCCTAAGTCGTGCGGTGTCTAACAGTATGGTGTCCTTCAAGAACATGCGGCGGATCATTTCCAGAATCCCCATCGTACTGCTCACAGCCGGTCTGTGGGCGCAATCGTCCACTGCGGATAAAGCGGAGCAGGCTGCCATCCGGCGCGCCAAGAACGCTCTAGTTTCTTCGATGGATCGCAGCCTGCCGAAAGTGAGCCTTGAGTATTTCCTGCGATATGAAAGCAAAGGCGCAGCCATTCACTGGGAAGTGAACGATTGCGGAGAACAGAGCGGAAATCCGGCGATGGACCGTGGGCGCGATTTCCCGACATGCGTCGAGGCTGACTTCGAGGTCGACCATCGAGCAGTAAGCATCTTCATCTCAGTCGGATCTGTCAAAACGGGAGCGGCAGGCGCTCCAGCCCTGTTCAGCGCGACCATCACCGACTCTGACGGGATGAGCCATTTGCTAAAGCAACTGGGCGAGTTGCCAATGTCGCTGCATCGACCGTTGCGCCGCGAACCGCGGGACTTGCCGGATCCGGCAGGAGCTTTGTAGTCGCCCGGGCTATTGTTTCTTCTGGATGAACCGTCGGCGCGCCAGGTGCGTGCTGGCGTCCTGCTTGATCTCGTCGTACTTCAAGCAACTGATCGAGCCATCGACTTCCAGAACGGCGAGCGCGACCTGGTCGCAGCTGTTGATACCGTGCTCGCGCAAGGCGCGGTGCAACTCGTCGGTGCTGACGTGCTCCCGGGCCATGTGCGATTCGATGGTCTTGCCATCGTGAACCAGCAGAGTGGGCTGGCCCTCGATCAAGCGCCGGAAGCGGCGATTCGCGCCGGAAAGATCCGCGACCAGGTAATTCAAGATCAGGAGCGTGCAGGCCGCCACGGCCCCGCCCAGCAGCGACGTGTCAGGCCCAGTCATCGCATTCTGTACGGAGTTCGAGAGCAGGAGCAGGAGAGTCAGGTCGAACGGCGTCATCTGCCCGACCTCGCGTTTGCCGCTTAAGCGCACACCAATCAGCACCAGCAGATAAATCACGCCCGTCCGCAGCACGATCTGCAGCAGCACGTGGCCGCCGGGGAAAAGCATGCCCGTCATCTAGTTCGCCGTCACCGGCACGGGGGCGTTCTTGGGCGTGCTCAGATATCCCGTGGCTTTTTTCTTGTCGACGCTCCACACCACCAGCTCAAACAGCAGGTGATCGCGCCCGGAGTAGAACTGAATCGGCTCGGAGATGTTGCGGTCCTTCTTTTCGATCGTCTTATCGTCGGCCGTGACGTTCAGAGTGAATTTGCCCCGCTTCTCATCCGTCTTCTTTAGCTGCAGGCTCACGGTCGAGACCGGCTGAGGCTTGGCGCCCCGCAGCAAGGTAAACTCGTAGTAATTGCGGTCGCCTTTGTGCTTGAGGACTTCCAGGTCAGAGCGCGTATTGGCGATCAGGCCGCTTTGCATGCCGAGATCTCCCACGGCGGACTGCAGCTTGGCCTTGGTGGCTTCCAGATCCGCTTTGGTGGAAGCGACGTCGGTCTTCACGCCGCCCACGTCGGTCTTCACGCCTGCGATGTCTCCGGTCACCGCGTTGATCTGGGCTTTCTGTTCTTTCTCTAAGCGGCTCTCCGCGGCCTTCTGCTCCGCCTGTAACTCGGCGGTGCGCTGGACCAGTTCTTTCTTGGTCATGCCGGCCTGGCGCGCGATTGCCTCCTCCTGCGCCTCCGCGTTCTGCATGCGGTTCTGCAGTTCTTTGACCTCGGCCTGACTGGCGTTCAGAGTATCCGCCAGTTTGCCGACCTGGGCATGAGTCTGGTAGTGGGTATATCCGGAAACCGCCGCGAAAATTACGGCCACCAGAATCAGAATCCACTTACCCGCGGTCGATTGATGTTCAACATGTATCTGATCGCCTTCATCGGCCATACACTCTTCCTCCTAGGAAGCAAAAGAAATGGATTGCTGGAATGTTTAATTGTTCAGCAGGACGACGACAGTGTCAATTGGCACATGGGATGCGGCGAGCGAAGGGGAGGATGTCTAGCGGCGAAGCGCCAAGGCCTCCCGTAGACCGGGTTCAGGATCGCGGCGGACTGCCTGGGCCGCTGCGCCCAACCGCTTCTCAATTTGTTTGCGAACCTGCGCGGCTGAATCCGGAACTGCCGCGGCGGACGACGTCTTCGTCATGCTTTCCGACTTCACCATGCACGCGTAGGCCAGGCGCGCCGGGAATCCCGCATCATCGAGAAATCGTCCGTAGGCGAACCAGTCTAGCGCGCTGGCGTTGTGATCGCTGGTCGAATCATCGAGTCGGAGCGCGCGCTGGTAGAGCCGTAGAGCGTCGTCCAGTTTGCCGGTCTTGGCCTGCAATTCCGCTTCATTTACGTCGGCTACGCTCTCGAGTTTGGACTGGCCGGTCTGGACCGCGAGATTCTCGGCCAAGCGATACGACTTGATCGCCAACTCAGTCTGCGACGACCGCGCCTGGCAATCCGCCATACGCAACACGATGGCGATGACTTTGTCCGGGGCCGGACGATCTTCCCCCGGACGATCGTGCGCACCTTGCCGCGCGATCCTTTGGAGAAATAGGTTGTAGTCGGCAGCCGCCGCTAGCGGCTTGCCTTCTCGGTCCAGTTCGTCCGCCAGGTACAGATGCACCAGCGTCTGGGCGGGATCGACGGCCAGAGCCTGCTGCCAATTCGCCAGCGCCACGTCGGCGTGGCCGCTCTGTTGCGCGAGGAGCCCGCGATCAATCAGCAGATTGGCATCTTTAGGAGTGTATTTGAGCGAGGCCTCAGTCAGGTTGAACGCTTCGTCAAACCGCTTCTCATTAATCAGAAACCGCAACAGCGCCTGGCGGGAGGCCGGATCAGCGGGGTTCGCCTGTATCGCCCTTCTCCACGCAGCTTCCGCTTGTTGCGACTGGCCGTCGTCCATAGCTCGCTGCGCCAGTCGCATCTGCAATGAACTGTCAAACGAGTTGAGCGCAGCTGCCCGCTGGAGATCGCTTAAGTCGTCGGTGCGCAACGCCAGATAATAACGAGCCTGATCGATCGTGCCCCACATCAGCAGCAACATCGCTGCGCCTACCCTCAGCCAGTGGGCTCCCGCAGTGCCTCCCACGAGCCATCGCCAACCTGCGGCGAAGTGCCCACCAGCCTCGACCGCGGCGTCCGAAATCCGTTCCCGCGAATTGAGCAGCAGTGATGCGATCCGCCCGTCGCGCAGTTTCCAGATCGCTCCATCCAGAATGAAGTGGTGGATGTTGACCAGCGCGGTGAAGATCAGGAAGCTGGCCGTGAAGTCATGATGAAAGGCGCGGCTTGCCAGCCACGGTCCAGGGACAAATAACGCAATGCCTCCTACTATCAGTACTCCAAAGTAAGCGAGCGGACGCCAGCTGCGGCCAGTCTTGCTCGGAACTCCGCCAGTTGCATCGCCCGCCGCCTCGCGGCGCGCGTAGTAGCTGGTGATCCAAAGATACTGCGCCGAATGCATGACCGCCAGCACGCCCGAGCTGTAGCGATTCTGCGGAATCTCCAGGCCTTTGAATAAGGAAATTGCCGCCGGCAGCAGGAACCACAGGAACTGCGAAGAAAACAGAGTCAACGACGGAATCAGCTTCCGCCATCCGGCTGCACGCGCCAGCTGCGACAGTCCGAACGCCGAGAGCGCGACGAACGCCACGCCCAGAATGATCTGCTCCCAGCGGCTCACGACCGCCGGAATTCCAAGCGAGATAAACAACGGATCAGTGGAGGGTCCAGTGTGGAATCCCAAGAACAGAATCAGATACGAAGCAACGAAAGCGCCATAGAGCGCTCGTCGCCCAGCTTTGCCCGGATCGGCTCCGGCCCGCCGCGCGAACATCATGAACAGCCCGTAATTCTGTCCGCTGTAATGCCACGGGCTCCAGGTCAGGTAGATGGTGAAGATCCACGGCAGAAGTCGCAGCCAGAAATGCGACAGAAACAGTGTCAGGACCATCAGCGCAGTGATGTGCACGGTAAAGACGCGATATTTCTGGAAGTCTTCAGCGCGATGGTAGGCGCGGTAAATCGTCGCCATGTAGTGCGGGTAATTGAAGAAGAGCGCCAGGGCGTAGAACACCACCGACCACATCCGCGCACTCGAGGCCACAGAGAAATACGAAACCAGGAGCAGAGGCGCCGACCAGGCTCCGCAGCCCACGATCAAGTCGAGCCACGGATTGTAGATCCAGGGCGCTGCCTGTTCTTTCGGATTTTGCCGGGATTTCCCCATTTGTGTTTTGAGCGATCGTGTGGCTTGAACAAATTATAGGTGGGCAAATCGCGACGATGCGTAACTGCGAGGGTGCAATGACAGTAACGAAGGTAACGCGCGGGCGCTCGGGGAGAGCGGAAGCCCGCGCATTCTCGTGCTAGCGCACGCCAGCCAACAGAGGCTCTTCCCTTTCGACGAGCCGCTTCTTCTTGATCGCCATCAACTCAACGGCCTTGTGGGCGATGTGCTCGGCGCTGACTTCAAATTCCTTGATCAACTCCCAGGGAGCGCCCGAATCGCCGAATCGGTCTTTCACGCCGATTGCACCGGTGATGACCGGCAGCCCGTAGAGTTGCGGAGTCTCCGTGAGGATGCCGCTCACCCGCCAGGCCAGCGCTCCGATCTGATGCTCTTCGGCGGTGACCACAACTCCGGTCTCCTGGGCCGCACGAACGATGGCCTCAGCGTCGATGGGCTTCAGCGTGTGAAGATTCAGAACGCGGGTCTCGTAGCCGAAGTCTTTTTTCAGGATGAAGGCGGCACGCATCGCCTCAGGAACCATGGGCCCGCAGGCAATGATGCTCAGGTCTTCATCTTCGCTCTTGTACGAGGAGGCCAACACGGTCTCAAATGCCTCCAGGAAACTCGCCCCTTCACGCCGCAGGCGGATCACATTCGCCTCACCGAAAACGAACGGCGTCCTTTCGTTGGTCACGATCGGCGTGGCCTCGCGGGCAAAGCGGATGTACTTCGGCCCCTTATGCTGCAGAAGAAGATAGTTGGTCGCCTTGCGGGTTTCGATCGCGTCGCAGGGCACGACCACCGACATATTGGGCAGTCCCTGCATGGCGAAAAGATCTTCCAGCGCCTGATGCGTGGCGCCATCGGGACCGACCGACACTCCGCCGTGCGCTCCTGCGATCATCACGTTGAAGTTGCCGTAGCAGACGGAGGTGCGGATCTGGTCGAGATTGCGCGCCGCCGCGAATGTGGCATATGTTCCGAGCACGGGCAACTTCCCTTCTCGCGCCAGGCCTGCCGCCGCTGACGTTGCGGACTGCTCGGCGATGCCCATGCTGATCCAGCGTTTCTTGCGTTCCGGCTTGCCGGCGTAAAAATCGCTGATCGTAATCGATCCGGAAATGTCGAGGCCCAGGCAGACCACGCGTTCGTCGTCGCCATTTTCCGCCAGCGACTGGCCGAAGCCCTTGCGTGTGGGCTCCATCTTTGCTTTCATCGTGTCGCCCGCGTTCCACCAGTAGTTGCGCGAGAACTTCGGGATCTTCGCTTCGAGCCTTCGGTCGACTTCGGCCTGGTAGTGTTTCGCCTTATCCAACAAGTGCTGCACCGGGATGCGATCGACCAGCGCCAACTCCTCCAGGGCCTTCGTCAGCTCTTCATAATTCGGCGTCTTGCCGTGCCAGCCCGCCTGATCTTCCATGAAGCTGACGCCCTTCCCCTTGACGGTGTCCGCCAGAATCAAGACCGGCCGGCCGTGGACCGCGCTGGCCTGCTGTAGCGCGTCCACCACCTGGTTCATGTCGTGACCGTCGATGCGCATCACGTCCCAGCCAAAACTGCCGTATTTTGCGGCCAGCGGCTCAACCTCCATCACGTCCTTGACCCAACCATCAATCTGCAGGCGGTTGCAGTCGATGATACCGATCAGGTTATCGAGCTTGTGGTGTCCGGCCTCCATCGCCGCTTCCCATACCTGGCCTTCCTGCTGCTCGCCGTCGCCCATGATGCAGAAGATCTTGTGGTTCTTCTCATCGAGCCGGGCAGCCAGCGCGAGGCCCACGGCGATGCTCAATCCCTGCCCTAGCGAGCCTGTGGAGGCTTCCACGCCCGGCAGCTTCAACCAGTGCGGGTGGCCCTGATACGGCGAACTCAGTTTGCGCAGCGTAACCACGTCGTCGAGCGGACAGAATCCGGCGAAGGCCAGTCCCAAATACAAGCTGGGCGCCTTGTGCCCCGTGGACCAGATGATGCGGTCGCGGTCAGCCCAGTTGGGATTCTGCGGATCGTGACTGGCGATCTTCAGATAGAGCGCCGCGGTGATGTCCATGATGGAGAGCGTGCCGCCCGCGTGTCCCGAGCCCGCCGCGTGCAGCGCGACCAGATCGTAGCCGCGCATCAGGTTCGCGGCATCTTTGAGTTCTTCAATGGAGTAATTGCGGATGACTTTTCCGCTGGTGGAATTGGTAAGGGCCATGGCCTCCCCCTTTTGCGCAGGACCTGCCTGCGCCAGACCAAAGAACCGCACAAAACGTGCCTTAGAGAGCGTAAGCGGGAGTACGACGTCGAGCAGTGATGGCGATCACACTGGGGGGTGACGCGAAAACCGGAGGCGCACCATTACGCGCAAGAACACGGCCCCGCACTAGTCGAATTTCCAGCGGGTGGACCTGCCCTGGAAGTGCTTCTCCCACAGAGCGAAGACGACGCGGGGGCGCACGGCGAAGACGGGCTCCTTCATGGAGAGGATGTCGTCCTTCATTGCTCCCATGTCGAACTTGTACTTTTTCTCGTACACGCGAAGGAAGTTTCGGCGGGCGGCGACTTCGGCGATCTCGGCAACGCCTTCGACGATGACGGCTTCGTGCGCATGCTCGGTGCAGACCACGCAGTTCTGATTGCCGGCGAGATTGCGCGCCTTACGCGACGTGCTGCCGGTGCTGAACAACAGCCGGCCGTCTTGCCACAGGCCCCAGACCACCATCACGTGAGGCGAGGCGTCGGGTTTGACGGTCGTAATCCAGTAGTTGTGCGATTTTTTCAGGCGCTGCTCGGCCCAAGACCAGGGCAAGAGGCCTTTGTTGCTTTCGGGAAAGCCATAGCCAGGTGCGTGGGGACGGCTGGCCCTGGGCCTCGTCGACCTCTTTGTACTCTTCTTCGTCGGCATGAGGAGATATCCTTGCGCGGCGGTAAATGGTCCGAGGCTAGAGGTTCTTCTTCGTCCACTGGTCCAGGCGGTCGAGCGCTTGCTGCAGGTTCTCCAGTGAGTTGGCCACGCTGAAGCGCAGGTAGCCTTCGCCAAATTCGCCGAATGCGGTTCCGGAAAGCGCGGCCACTCCGGCCTCCTCCAGCACCGCGTCGGCCAGGGGCTTCGACTTCCATCCTGTCTTCATGGTGTTGGGGAACACGTAGAACGCGCCTTTCGGCATGCGGCATGAGAAGCCCTTGATCTTGTTCAGTCCCGCGACGAAGACGTCGCGGCGGCGTTGAAATTCGTCGCGCATGTGATCGACCGAACTCTGATCGCCGCGAATCGCCTCGATCCCTGCCACCTGAGTGAAGCTCGCGGTGCAGGAACTCGAGTTGGTCATCAGCCGCGTGATGTGCGCCGCCAGGTCCGACCGCATCACTCCATAACCCATGCGCCATCCCGTCATCGCGTAGGTTTTCGAGAAGCCGTCGAGCAGGATGGTGCGCTCCTGCATGCCGGGCACCGTCATGATGGAGAAGTGCTGCGCACCGTCAAACAGCAACCGGCTATAGATTTCGTCCGACAGGATCATCACGTTGCGGTCGCCGATGACTTTCGCAACCTGCTCGATGTCACGGCGCTCCAGAATGCCGCCGGTAGGATTCTGGGGTGAATTTAAGATGATCAGCCTGGTGCGGTCGTTGATGAGCGAGGCCAGTTCGTTGACGTCGAGCGAGAAGTCGCGCTCCTCGCGCAGCTGAATCGGTACGGCCCGTCCGCCGACGTAGTGAATCATCGACTCGTAAATGGGGAATCCGGGATTGGGGTAGATGACCTCATCTCCCTCATCAATTAACGCTAGAATCGTGAAGAAAATAATAGGCTTGCCGCCTGGAACGACCACCACCTCGTCGCTGGTAACTTTGACGCCGCGGGTGCGACTGACATATTCGGCGAGGGTCTGGCGCAGTTCGGGCAGTCCTGCGGAGGGGCCGTAATGGGTCCAGCCCTTGCGCAGGGCGTCGACGCCCGCTTCGACGACATTCGAGGGCGTATCGAAATCAGGCTCGCCGATTTCCAGGTGGATGATGCTCTTGCCCTGGCGCTCCAGCGCGCGTGCTTTGTTCAGTACTTCAAACGCAGTCTCGGTGCCCAGGCGCGACATGCGGCGGGCCAACTGCAATTCGTATTGGGTCGCTCTTTCCATGGCGGGAAACTCCTCCGAACGGCAAACGGCACATTATACCTCTGCGGGAGGCGCCGGGCCGTGCGCGGGCGGCGGTGGCTCAGTTCGAGTAAACTCAACTCGACCGGGAGGGATTTATGAGCTCATATCTTGACGAACTTTATGCCCACTAGGAGTGGGCGGATGCGGAGCACTGGCGGGCGTTCGATGCGCATCCGCCGGCGTTGGCTGACCAGGCGATTGGCGAGCGGCTGCTGCACATTCACCAGGTGCAGTATGCGTTTCTATGGATCACCGGTCCGCGGACCTCGGGATTCGCATTCAAGAAACTGGAAGACTTCCCCAGCATGGCGGACCTGAAGAAATACGCGCAGGACTACCACACAAGTGTGGGTGAATTGCTGAGAGGATTGGATCCGGCGAAGCTCGAGGAACTCGTCGAGGCTCCCTGGTTCACGCCGCCGGTGAAGATCAGCCGCCGGCATGCACTGACCCAGGCGGCCATGCACAGCCACTATCACCGCGGGCAGAATGCGACGCGTCTGCGGGAGTTGGGTGGAACACCGCCGTATACGGATTTCATCATCTGGCTGCGGGACGGGCAACCGGCGGCACAGTGGGGCTGAAACACTCAAGGTCCCTCGACTGGGCTCGGGATGACAATTCCTGGCAGGACTGGGAATTATTCTGACACGCTGTGCTCTTCGTTCTGCGAGCGCAGAACGCGGTCGACGGAGTAGGGCGCGCGGCGGCTGGGCTCGTGGTAGTGGCGGACTTGCATTTCGCCGAGCAGGCCGATCGCCAGCAGGTTCAGGCCGCCGAGCAGCAGGCCGAGAGCGGCCATCATGAGCGGGCCGTGCGACGCCATCACCGGGACGTGGCGCAGGAATTTTTCGAAGGCGAGCCAGAGCACGACGGCGCTTCCCGTGAAAATGCTCATCATTCCGAAGCCGCCGAAGAAGTGCAGCGGGCGCGAAAGATAGCGCAGCAGGAAGCGAATCGTAAGCAGGTCGAAGAACACGCGGAAGGTGCGCGTGATGCCGTAGTGCGAAACGCCGCGCTCGCGGTTCACATTGCGGATCGCCACTTCACAGATTGACGCCCCGTGCCACGAGGCCAGCGCCGGAATGAAGCGGTGCAGTTCGCCGTAGAGCGGGACCTGCTCCAGAATGTCGCGGCGGTAGGCCTTGAACGTGGTGCCGAAGTCGTGGATGTCGACGCCGCTGATCTTGGCCATCATCCAGTTGGCGATGCGCGATGGGATGCGGCGCATCCAGAAATTGTCGACGCGGACCTTGCGCCATCCGCTGACGATGTCGTAACCGGCGGCGATCTTCTCCAGGAACAGCGGAATGTCGTTGGGATCGTGCTGCAGATCGCCATCCATGGCGATGACGTACTCGCCGCGGGCATGATCGAAACCGGCCGCTAGTCCGGCGGTCTGGCCGAAGTTGCGGCGCAGCTTGACGACGGTCACGCGGCTGTCCACGGCTGCGATTTCGCGCAGCATAGCGAAAGTGTGGTCGCTCGATCCGTCATCCACCAGAACGATTTCGAAAGTCTCACCGTGCGCCTCCATCACCGCCTTCAGGCGATCATAGAGGTCGGTAACGTTCTCCTGCTCGTTGTGCAGCGGGACGACGATGGAGTACTTGGGCACAGTCTTCGTATTATAGCCCGAAAACCAGTTCTCAGTTCGCAGTTCTCGGTTCTCAGCTGGGTACTCTTGAGTCGAAGGTACATGAGAAACTCAACCATCAGCCTTCCAGCACCTGACGCGCTGGGAGCAAGTCTCACGACCGAGCACTCTCCAACTCCGAGTCGGAGTCCAATCCCCCGCCGCGAAACTTGATAGGATCATTCCGCGCAACGGCCCGGAGGGCCCTCCCATCATGATGAATCGCCGGACATTCCTCATCGCCAGTGGACTAACCGCGCTGGCCTCAACGCGAGCATTCGGAGCGAACGATACGCTTCGCATCGGAGTCATCGGAGCCGGTCACAGGGCGAAGGGGCTTCTCGATGCCGCGGACAAAGCCGGCCCTTATCAGCTAGTCGCAGTGAGCGACGTGTATGGACCCAACCGCGACGCGTTCAAGGAACGCTCCAACGGTCTGGCGACGACGCACTTGGATTATCGGGAAGTCCTCGACAAGGACATCGATGCGGTAATCATCGCGTCCCCGGACCACTGGCACGTCCCCATGGCAGTCGACGCGCTGAAGGCGGGAAAAGACGTGTATCTGGAGAAACCGGTCACGCACACCGTTGAGGAAGGCGCCACGCTTACCCGCGCCGTTCGTTCCAGCAAGCAGATTCTGCAGTGCGGCATGCAGCAGCGCAGTTGGACGCATTTTCGCGACGCCGTGGAAATGATTCAAGGGGGCAGCCTCGGCCGCGTCGTCCAGGTGCGAACTTACTGGTGGCAGAACTATCACAGGAACTGGCCGGCGAAACCCCTCGACCAGCAGGCGCTCGATTGGAAGCAGTGGCTCGGCTCCGCTCCCGACCAGCCGTTCAGCGACGAAAAATTCAACCACTGGCGCTGGTTCTGGAATTTTGGCGGTGGCGCCATGACCGACCTGTTCACGCATTGGATCGACGTGGTGCACTGGGCCATGAAGGCCGACCAGCCGCGTCAGGCACACATGCTCGGCGACAAATATATCTTCGATCAGTGGGATTGTCCTGACACGATCCAGGCAGCGTTCCGCTATCCCGGCTTTGATGTGGTGTACGAAGGCATGATGAACTCCTCTATCGACGATGGCGGCCTTGAATTCCGCGGGACGGAAGCCACCTTGAAGATCAATCGCAGCGGCTTCTCCGTCTATCGTGAACACCTGGACGAAGGGCAGAATCCAGTGCTCACGGCCCACAGCTTTCGCGACGGCACCATCTCGCACATGGAGAATTTCTTCGAGTGCATCAAGACGCGTAAAGACCCGGCCGCACCGGTGGAGGCCGGGGTGGCGGCCGCCCGTGCCGGCCACATCGGCAACCTTGCCCATCAGCACGGGGGCCAGTACGCATGGCCGGCGAAGGCCTGACTAGACCGGCCAAGAAATTCGCTGAAGTCTACTTTCCGTATTGCTGAGCGGCCTTGGCAATCGATGAGCCCGCTGCAGCGAGGTCTTGCGGGTTCATGACCGGCCGCAGAGAGACAGTGGCGTTGAAGGCGAGGAACCAGGGCTCAGCGATCGCCGGAACCTGCGATGTGTCCTTCATGTCGAACACGATCGAGCCGGACCGTTGGCCGCTGTCGTCCGCGAAGAAATAGGCTGCTTCCGGTTTAAGATCGCCCAGAATCCGCTCGATCGTCGTACCTAAGGTTCCAGCTTTGGCGGCGGCATTTCCTGTTTCCACAGGAATCGATACTCTCAGCAACATTCTCATGATGGGTTTCCTCGAAGTGCGATGCGCCACGGATTATACGCGACTGGTTTGCGCTTTGCGGGATTTCAGCCTTTCACGTAGGCAAGCTTGGCCGCGACTTTGCCGTCGCGGACGGTGAAGACGTCTACGCCGCGGATGTGCCAGGGCTGCCCGTTGCGCTGCTTGCGGTACACCCAGAGCACGACCGCCCGATCACCGCTCACAATTACGTCTTCCGCCTCGAAGACGGCGTCTGGGTTGCGCGTGAACCACGTGCGCCAGAAGTCGACGACTGCGGTCTTGCCCTCGATGCGCCGGCCATCCGGCGCGGGGGAAGTGTCCTCGAAGATCGTGTCCTCGGTGAGCCAAGCGGAGAGCGCGTCCGGGTCATGCCGGTTGAACGCTTCGTTGAAGCGATCGATGACTCTGCGGGTGGTCGGGGCGGCGATTGGCGAATTCTTCTGCTGTGAAGTCTTTTGCTGCGAAGTCATGGGGATAGGATTCTCCATTGCAAGAATCGCGACTGGTTGCTCGGTTGCGGCAGGTTCGGTCGCGGCACGGACCGCCATCTTCCGCGGGTACTGACTCCCACACAAGAAGATGAGAACGGCGGCGATCATCGGCACAATGGCCACAGATTTTTCGATTCGCATGGGATTCCCCTGAGCATTTTAGCTTTGAAGCTACGAAATCGATAGGAATAGATGCGGACGGAGAAGGGGCGAGGCCGGGCGGAAGTCGGCGTCTGAGCAGTGCTTTATAGGTGAAACTTCGCCAATACACACATGGCCGGGTCAAGGCGCGTAAACGCTGATTACGTCGGTCATATGCGCTCGGCGTCGATGGTCACTGATAATTGCTCACTGTGGGCAATCAGGGGGAGTTTGAGATTGTCCCTAAGCGAGATACGCCACAAGCCAGCGCAGCTTGACCTTCGAGGTAGAGGTCTTGGAAAAAAGACGCGACCAGCAAACCCGCACCGAATCCAAAACGCGGGTCGTTGTGCGGGTCAACATCTGTCTGTCGTCGGGCGACTATTCCAGCGCCCTGGTCTTATTGCGCGGAGCAGCCGCCGAATTCCCCAACGATGCGGAGTTGTCCGGACTGGAAAAGCTCGCCCAGGATGGCGTCAGGCGCAAAGCCGAAGCCGACCGTCTGATCACGGAAAGCCAGGAACTGTTCGCGCAGCAGAAGTCCGCGAAAGCGATCCAGTTGTTGCGCGAAGCCTACGATCTGGATAAAAGCAATTCTCTCGCCCGCACCATTCTGGCCAATGCGCTGGTCGAGCACGCGCATTCCATTGTAGAAACCGATTGGTGGGAATCCGAGACGCTGGCGAACGAGGCGCTGGTCTTGAACCCTGCGCATCCCACCGCCAAGACTATCCACAGCCGTATCCTCGACCGAAAAATGGCAGGCTCTATCGAGGAATGGATTGCGCAAACGCGCAAGCTGCAGTCCTCCGGCAATCTATCCGCCGCGTTGGCTCAGATCGCAGAGGGATTCGCCGTTTACCCTCACGAACCCAGGTTGCTTCAGATTCAGGATGAAATCCAGCGCGACCACAGCGCGGAGCGCCGCCAGGTCCGCCGCCGCGATTTGGAAGACCTGCGACGCATGGCGAGTGAAGTCGATGCGGTCGCGGACGTTGCCGCCAAAAAAACAATCGCCGAGCATATACAAGCGGTGAGCGCCAAGTATGCGACGGATGGAGAAATCTTATCCGTCGCCAATGGCCTTCTGCAGCGCCTGGGATCGATCGAGGTTCGCCGGAAGAGTGCGACCGCGTCGCCGGAGAGCGAAAGCGCGACCCGCGTCAATCCCGCCCCGCCCCCCAGGCCTCTGGAGGCTGCAGTCGCGGCTGGCAGCCAGGTTCCACCCAGCCAGGTTCTGCCCAGCCCGATTCCACCCGGAACCGGTCCGACCGGCATTGTTCCGCCACGCAACGGCCCAACCATCGAAGTTCCGGCCAGCGCCGTGCCGCCGAGC